>Ga0209973_1000001_pt1:12500-17500 | contig 105314 bp, 71 predicted proteins | sample InoplaCoSPM_FD_187589 | JGI IMG/M metagenome (GOLD analysis project Ga0209973, IMG submission 187589) | Arabidopsis thaliana rhizosphere microbial communities from the Joint Genome Institute, USA, that affect carbon cycling - Inoculated... | ecosystem: Host-associated > Plants >...
GAAATCCCAATTCATTAGGCCTTTCGATACAATCAAATAGAAAGCCCCGAGGGCGCCATATTCTAGGAGCCCAAACTATGTGATTGAATAAATCCTCCTCTATCTGTTGCGGGTCGAGGACTCCTTCTCCTTCCCCTTCTTCAAACTCCGATTCGTATTTTTCATAGAGAAATCTCTGATCAACGATAGAACAAGATCCATCTTGCATCATATATAAGGGATCCCTTGGTTCGGAGCGAAAAAGCAATGTCACTCGATCATTATCAAACTGACTGCAATCTTTTTCTGTCCGTGAGGATCCCACCAAAGCGCCTTGCACTTCTAATAGGCCATGAACTAGATCCGAATCATTCTCAACGAATCCATAAGAAGTGATCCTATTTTTTTCATCGGGTACGGGTAGAGACCAAAGGTCTTGAGCGACCGATCCGGCAGAACAACTCAAAAGATAAAGAAGTATCGTGAATTTCTTCATGCTCGTTCCAAGCTCGAAGTACCATTTGTACAAATAAGAATCCCCTTCGTTACATGATTTCTTCTTCATATAGATAGATATAGGATCTATGGGGCAATTACTTATAAGTACATTTTGTGCAACAGCCCTTCCTATCTGATAGAAAAGGATCCCATGATCCTGAACCGATCTTACCTGGGATCGCAAATCCCAAGTTTGTCTATGAAGAGCAGATCTAATTGTATTAGTGTCTATAATTGATTTCTTCTGTGTAATACTAATTGATAGGGCCTCATTGGTAAGTGCTACAAGATCTCGTGCACTGGAACCCATGGTTATAGACTCGAATCCATTAGTATGGAACATTTTCTTTTCCAAGTGAAATCCCCTAGTATAGGAAAGAGTGAAAAAGTGCTTTCGTTGTTGTGGAATAAGAAGCCTTCGTATTTTAATGCATGTATTTAATTTATTCGGGGCTATTAGAGCGGGATCCACTTTTTGGGGAATATGAGTCGAAGCAATAACAAGAATATTTCTAGTGGAACATCTTTCACAATCCCTGGAGAGAGAGTTCACCAATAGACCGAGGGCTAAGTAACTCGACTCATTCACATCAAGATCATGAATGTTTGGAATCCATATTATGCAAGGAGACATTGCTTTTGCTAATTCGAATTGAAGGGTGATATAAAATCGGTCTATTTCCAACATCATATCCATAGTTAGCGCATTCATCATAGTTAGAAGCTCCAGCTCCGTATCAAGTTCACGATCAATATCGTTACTAGCATCAATATCGTCACTATCATCAATATCGATATCATCAATAAAAAAACCTTTCGGCTTGTTATCCAGGAACTTGTTCAGAAATACTGTAATGAAAGGAACATAGGAGTTTGTCGCTAGGTATTTGACCAAATAGGATCGTCCAGTTCCTATAGAACCTATCACTAAAATACTCCTAGAGGGGGATAGGGCTAAGCGGAGCGAAAAGGGTTTTCCATGAGACGGGAAATGAAAACTATTAGCCCCACACGAAGTTTGTGAATAAGTGATTGTCTGATAATGAGCAAGGAATATCCGTCTTTCTGCTAAACAGGATGTATTGAACTCATAATTCATTAGATACTTTTTATGAATGTCAACTAAGTATCGTAAGTAAATTGTTCCCGGTTGTTCAATCATTTGATAACCAGAGTCATTCTTTGATAAATGATCACTATGAGTCAGACTCAATAGAATTTGATCAATCCTTTTTTCTGCCCTTAAGGTGGAGAACTGAACCAAGAATTCTCTTTCTTTATCATCAATCGAATCACTGTTCGCGACCCAGGATTCTATTTTATCATCAATCCAATCACCGCTCACGTTTTTTCTTTTTCTTATCAATGAATAGATCTCTTTACTTGTATGACTTAGATGTCTCGTATTTCTCGAAAAAGTGATTCGATTGATGGGATTTGGTATGATACTTATGAGATCGATGATATCGATGAAATTTATTTTCAAATCTTTCTTCTTAGAACGTATTGATTTGACCCCATAAGCGGGATCACCACCCCATAGCATGTTGCCGCCAGAACCCCGTATTTCTTCTAGACAATCTCCTAATTGTTCCAGAGCAACTAGAAAAAGATTCTTTAACCAGAAAGAATTCAGTTCAGATGTAGGATACCTATCCAGAAGTTTTCGCAACTCAATCATGTATGATGGAATCATCAAAGATTTGATCTTTTCGAACTCTGTCTGTAACTCACTATAGGCTCGGGAAACAAAGAGAAGATGTGTACGAACGATATATCCAGCAACAAGAAGAAGGAAAAGGATTGAATAGAGGACCTCACGAACATTTGGCGATCTCAGATGTGTCGATATCAATGATGACTCATTATTTCGATGAATCATTTCTTCGGACAGAAGAAGATTATGTAAAGACTTACTCGAAATCTCACTTATCAGATTCCTTTGTGGAAGACACAATTTTTTCTGAAGAATTCGCCATGATATATCTAATCCATGCATAATATCATGAAAAATGGATACAAATTTTTGACTGCTACTTAGTATCCGCAATAGGTCTGAAAAAGTATCTAAAAATATCAAATTTAGATATTTGTACCCTGTCGAAGTAAAGAACCATGGCATATATGTTTGGAATAGATTCCATTTTGAGAGAGTTGAAAAAGCACTATCTCGTTGAAAGGTTCTATCCATCTGCCCTTTGTCAACGCATTTTTTTAGGCAAAGACTCCGTTTTTTCCTCTGTAAATATTTCTCAGAACATGGAGTGTGAATCAAACCCATGTTTGAATTGAAATTGAGATACTGATGCAAGCTCTTCTCTTCTGAATCGGATAGATTCATATCTGAAAGAGTTTGACAATACGTTCTTTCAAAATTGACTCTTTGTCCCTCTATTAGAGGTGTTCCAGAAATGTCTGCAATCGAGTAAATAGCTCTACGAACTAATGGATCGGATCGAATTGGAAAATGGAAAGATTTGTACAAGTTATACCTTTCGTCACCACTTTGTGGAAAATCGTTAGATATGAATATGTTAGATACCTGTGACTCGATTGACGAAGGTGAAATAGTATCTCTCTCCAAAAAAGCATGTTTTTTTTTACCACCGCACGAAGAAAATGTTTTGTTGTGAATGAACAAGATAGTGAGGAATTGTCCATACGTAAACGTAAAATCAGAATTATTGAGACGGGCCTTTTCCACATAAAAAGGGAATCTTTTGTTACAATAGAAACAGAAGTGATGTGGATTATTCAAGAATCGAAGTCGATTTGCTTTAGAAAAAGAAGATATCAATGAACTTCTCTGAAATGGTTTCACGGGATTCAGCCAATTGTCTTGATCGTGGGATACGATTGAGAAATAGGCTGAATCCGTGTTATCAAAAGATTTCCTGCGATTCTTTCTAGTATGGAATGAGTCAATCATCCACTTTGGTATTTTATTGAACAAAAATGGTGATATTGTTCCTCCATTGATCAAGAATTTCGATTTTTGAGAAGTATTATGATCATCCAATAAAAAGGGTTTCAACTTTTTCAAATGAACGATTTGAAGACCTATTGATTCTAACAACTGATTGCAGAGTTGATCGTTCGGACCTTTCAATTCATAGATGTGGATCTCAGACCTATGAATAGGGATATTCTCGAAACTCACAAAGAAAAAAGGAAGTGAGTTAGACAAAAAGAGAAGTAACTTGGACAAAAAAAGAAGTAACTTGGACAAAAAGAAACGAAGTAACTTAGACAAAAAGAAACGAAGTGACTTAGACAAATCTTTTTTATCAATAACCTCAGACCAATCAATCGAATATTGATTAATACATAATTGATCGAACACTACTTGAAAACGGCTCTTCCGCTCAGAAACGAAATGTTCCAAATGCTCCTGGAAATTCTTGCTCCCATTGGACCATTTGTATCTATATGCATTAGGATCCCGATTTATGGATCTCTCGGTTTGAGAAAGAAAAATAAGAGGATCGAACCATTTCTTCTGACTCTTTTTCAAATTCGATAAATGTTGGTTGATCGTATCTTTCATTATAGTTCTATGATTCAGAGTATCATTTCCTATTAGATCCCTTTGAATTCCATATTCGAAGTTGCGATCAGGTCTCTTCATTAAAAAGAATCGATTCAATACATTTCTTATGTACCCATAGGGACTATATTGGAATTGGATTTGAATCATATTTCGGATCAATCTATATTGATTGACTGCCTCCATTATGTTGTTGCTAGCAAATACCACTCTTTTTTGATCTTCCAAATAATTCCCGCAGGAGATCCGGACCCAAATTTTTCTGAGCCTTCGATAAAAAGATTCATTTTCTTCATAAAAAATAGGAGGTAGAACCAATAAAGATTTCTTTTTTGATTCATCCCTGAAGTTGAAAACCTCCTTCAAGAATTGTCTTTGATCCAATCCGTAGGAATCAATAGAAAAGGCAAATCCCTTATGATACACCAGATCCGGCTCGGTTATTGATAGAGTGAATAGATCTGCCATTTCTTGAAATCTCTCTTCTGACTCGTGGCGTAACGTGTATCCCCCCCTCTTCCGTTCATGGAATAGATGAAATAAATCAAAAAATGGATTTTTGTTCAAGAATGAAATCTTATTGGAACTGTCCATATCCAGTTCATCCTTCGGAACCATATCACATCCCAGATCTGATGAAATAGGATGAATTGAGACGGTATTTTGTAAATACGTAATTATCTTGAATATATTAACTATTTCTTTATTTTCCGATCGCCTGGAAGGGACAAAAGAAACATCTTGTTCTTTCTTCAACAATTTCTGATCCCTAGTGGACCTCTCAGTAGGATTCGAACCCAGATGAAGTTCTGACCATCTGTCAGAGAAAAAAGAACGAATGGCTCTTGTAGGATTCCCAAGAAATTCTTCGCTTTCTTCCGGAAGCAGATGATTATTCATTCGCTTCTCACGTTCCGTGAATAGCCGGGGCATTGAGGAATAGCCAGAAAGGTATTTAGGGAATCGGTCTGATTCT
>Ga0209973_1000001_pt1:22500-62500 | contig 105314 bp, 71 predicted proteins | sample InoplaCoSPM_FD_187589 | JGI IMG/M metagenome (GOLD analysis project Ga0209973, IMG submission 187589) | Arabidopsis thaliana rhizosphere microbial communities from the Joint Genome Institute, USA, that affect carbon cycling - Inoculated... | ecosystem: Host-associated > Plants >...
TATCTTTATATTTTATCCGACGATAAAAAAACGAAAATTATATAACACGATACAGACAGTAATAAAAAATTGCAGTCTTCTTTTTTATGTTTAAAAATAAAATAAGCAATTCTATAAGATTGAATAAAAATTTCCATCAAAACTCCTTTGATATAATTGCTATGCTTAGTGTGTGACTCGTTGGTTTAGGATTAGATAAAGATAAAAAAAAAAGAAAAAAGAACTTACCTATAACAGAAACTAATAACTATAGCATTAATAAATAACCTAAGCAACTCATTGCTTCACATTATCTGGATAAAAAAATCAGTCAAGATATGATGGATTGATCATATTATTGTAGCAACTGAAAAAAAAAAAGAATAAAGAACTATAATTATAAGTTATGAAAGGTAATCGAAAAGTATGCGGATTCAGTGGAAGGATGAAAGAAAGAGAGAAAAAATTGAATATTAATGATATATTATTCCAATTTGGAAAGTCTATGAGGTCACTGTAAGAAAAGCAATGTAATAAAGCATCAATACAGATTCATTCAGAATAATTAGATAAATCTGTTCCGAAAACAAAAAAAATTAAGAGCCTTGAGCCAATAAAAACTAAGAAAATTGACTCAAAAACAAATAAAAAAAATGAAATTCCCGATTTCATATAAGAGCTCCATTGTAGAATTCGGGCCTAATGATTAATCAAGAAGCGATGGGAACGACGGAACCCATGAATATAGAGGATTCTATTGAAAAATAAATCTTAGTAATTCATTGGACAGGATGGCGGAATAAACCAGATTATTATCTATTCTTATTTTTATTCAGAGATCTCCTGGGATAAACAACAAACTTAATATAGATATTGAAAGAGTAAATATTCGCCGGCGAATACTTTTTTTTTAATAAAAGTAATAAAAAACAAAAATTAAAAAGATAAAAGAAAATAAGGATTTGTTAGAATATTCTAACAAAAACGACATTCGAGATGATGATATTACGTTACGTTATTTTTAAATAAATAGAATTAATCTTGGATTCCATTTCGAAAAAGACATACACAAATTTAGAAGAGATCAGATGAAATTGAATATCATGATTAATAGAATTAATCATTAACTATATCTTAATACAAGCTTTTTTAGTCCTTTTATTCGCGAGGAGCTGGATGAGAAGAAACTCTCACGTTCAGTTCTGTAGTAGAGATGGAATTTCTAATTTAGAACCATCAACTATAACCCAAAAAGAACCAGATTTCGTAAACAACATCGAGGAAGACTAAAAGGAATATCTTCTCGTGGGAATCGTATTTGTTTTGGCAGATATGCTCTTCAAACACTTGAACCCGCTTGGATCACATCTAGACAAATAGAAGCAGGGCGACGCGCAATGACACGAAATGTACGACGTGGTGGAAAAATTTGGGTACGTATATTTCCAGACAAACCAGTTACAGTAAGACCTGCGGAAACGCGTATGGGTTCTGGGAAAGGATCCCCTGAGTATTGGGTAGCTGTGGTTAAACCAGGTAAAATCCTTTATGAAATGGGTGGTGTACCCGAAAATATAGCAAGAAAAGCTATTTCAATAGCGGCATCAAAAATGCCTATAAAAACCCAATTCATTATTTCTGAATAGGAATATATAATGAAAAAACTAAATAACATTTAAGGGTAAAAAGATTATAAGTTTTCTTTTTTTGACAAACAATATTTTTTTACTTCGTCCTTTGCATTAAAAGAAGAGATACAAAAAAAATGATATGATTCAACCACAAACCTATTTGAATGTAGCAGACAACAGCGGGGCTAGAGAATTGATGTGTATTCGAATAATAGGAGCTAGTAATCGCCGATATGCTCATATTGGTGACGTTATTGTTGCTGTAATCAAAGAAGCAATACCAAATACTCCTCTAGAAAGATCAGAAGTGATTAGAGCTGTAATTGTACGTACTTGTAAAGAACTCAAACGTAACAATGGGACGATAATACGATATGATGACAATGCCGCAGTTGTCATTGATCAAGAAGGAAATCCAAAAGGAACTCGAGTTTTTGGGGCGATCCCACGGGAATTGAGACAATTAAACTTTACTAAAATAGTTTCATTAGCTCCTGAGGTATTATAAGATCTAAATATCGATAGCGATAGTTAGTATCGGATTAAAAAAACAGGTATTGAAATAAAATTAATTAATAGATTCTGTATCACGCATATACCCTTAATAATAAAATATTAAGAATTTAATTCATATATTAATATATAATTCGTCTATATCTATATATAAATAAAAGAAAAAGAACATGTTGATTATATCAAAATTATAGAACAATAAGGAATTTTAACTTATCATGGGGAAAGACACCATTGCTGATATAATAACCTCTATACGAAATGCTGACATGAATAGAAAAGGAACGGTTCGGATAGGATCGACTAACATCACGGAAAGTATTGTTAAAATCCTTTTACGAGAGGGTTTTATCGAAAACGTAAGGAAACATCGCGAAAACAACCAATATTTTTTGATTTTAACCCTAAGACATAGACGAAATAAGAAAGAATCCTACAAAACGATTTTAAATTTAAAGAGAATAAGTCGACCGGGTCTACGAATCTATTCTAACTCTCAACGAATTCCACGAATTTTAGGCGGAATAGGAATTGTAATCCTTTCGACTTCTCAAGGTATAATGACAGACCGAGAAGCTCGACTAAAAAGAATCGGCGGAGAAATTTTGTGTTATATATGGTAATCCTTCTAATATAAAAATTAGATATCTGTAACTTACAATTTGTGAAAAAAGGGGGTTGTGTAATACCACCCCTGTTCAAAAAAGTTTCGGATGTTTTACTTCGAATGAAATTAAAGAAAAAATGAATTAATAAAAGTTTTCTTTCTTAATCACTTCCGAACGGCATGGTTCGATTTTGTTTAGATACTAAAGATTTTTTTTCGTTCATGCTTCTGAAAGGATTCGACATATTTTTGTATAGGTATACCTATAGGATAAAAAGGTAAAATTTTGAGTAAGTTCTTAAGTATAAGTTAATAAGGGGACAGCCATTTTCTAGACTCCATAATAAGTATTCAAATGAGTAAGTGTTTTTTCAATTTCAACCATTCCTTTCACGAAGATACAATTCAAGATTCAAAAATATCAAGAAACCTTTTTTTCGTCCACCAATAAATATATTCACAGAATTAAGGAATAACAACTATGAAAATAAGGGCTTCCGTTCGTAAAATTTGTGAAAAGTGTCGACTAATCCGCAGGAGGGGACGAATTATAGTAATTTGTTCCAACCCGAGGCATAAACAAAGACAAGGATAATCTTACTAAAGGAACTAAAGTAAAAGAAAAGGCACTTCCAAAGAGTTGGAAAAAAGGGTCTATTTTGACCTGAAATGGATATATCCATATATTTCTTGTGAAATGAAAAAAAATGGCAAAACCTATATTAAGAATTGGTTCGCGTAAAAATACACGTAGTGGTTCACGTAAAAATGTACGTAGAATACCAAAGGGAGTTATTCATGTTCAAGCAAGTTTCAACAATACCATTGTAACCGTTACAGATGTACGGGGTCGGGTGATTTCTTGGTCCTCCGCAGGTACTTGTGGATTCCGGGGTACAAGAAGAGGAACACCCTTTGCTGCCCAAACCGCAGCAGGAAATGCTATTCGAGCAGTAGTGGATCAAGGTATGCAACGAGCTGAAGTAAGGATAAAAGGCCCTGGACTCGGAAGAGATGCGGCATTACGAGCTATTCGTAGAAGCGGTATACTTTTAAGTTTCGTACGAGATGTAACCCCTATGCCACATAATGGTTGTAGACCCCCTAAAAAAAGACGTGTATAGAACTAAAAAAAGGCTAAAAGGGTTTCAAGAGAAATAAACGATTCAACGATCTGATCAAATAAAATTACTATGGTTCGAGAGAAAGTCAAAGTATCTACTCGGACACTACAGTGGAAGTGTGTTGAATCAAAAAGAGACAGTAAGCGTCTTTATTATGGACGCTTTATTCTGTCTCCACTTATGAAAGGCCAAGCCGACACAATAGGCATTGCGATGCGAAGAGCTTTACTTGGCGAAATAGAAGGAACATGTATTACACGTGCAAAATCTGAGAACATACCACATGACTATTCTAACATAGCAGGTATTCAAGAATCAGTACATGAAATTTTAATGAATTTGAACGAGATTGTATTAAGAAGTAATCTATATGGAACGCGCAACGCGCTTATTTGTGTCCAAGGTCCTGGATATATAACTGCTCGAGACATTATTTTACCGCCCGCTGTGGAAATCATTGATAATACACAGCATATAGCTACCTTAACAGAACCAATAGATTTGTGTATTGAATTAAAAATTGAGAGGAATCGCGGATATAGTCTAAAAATGTCAAATAACTTTGAAGACAGAAGTTATCCTATCGATGCTGTATTCATGCCTGTTGAAAATGCCAATCATAGTATTCATTCTTATGGGAATGGGAATGAAAAACAAGAGATTCTTTTTCTAGAAATATGGACAAATGGAAGTTTAACTCCTAAAGAAGCACTTCATCAAGCCTCCCGGAATTTGATTAATTTATTTATTCCTTTTCTACATGTAGAAGAAGAAACGTTCTATTTAGAGAACAATCAACATCAAGTTACTTTACCCTTTTTTCCTTTTCATAATCGATTAGTTAACCTAAGAAAAAAAAAAAAAACAAAAGAACTAGCCTTTCAATATATTTTTATTGACCAATTAGAATTGCCTCCCAGAATCTACAATTGTCTCAAAAAATCCAATATACATACATTATTGGACCTTTTGAATAACAGTCAAGAAGACCTTATCAAAATTGAACATTTTCACGTAGAAGATGTAAAAAAGATATTAGACATTCTAGAAAAAAAATAGAAAAAACATTTCAAAAAAAATTGACTAAGACTAAAAAGTCAATTTGAAATTGAAATGGATTTTCAAATTTCAACGTAATTTCTATTTTCCAGTCGAACCCATTTTAATTAATTAATTAAATTAATTAGAATTAGATATGTATCTAGGGAGAATTCATTTGGAAATGACTACTCCCTAGATACCTCCCTAGATACCCACGTCGTTTATTTTACAATTGAATAAATTGAATTAAAAAAGACCTAAAGTTAGAGATTTATCAATCGGTAATGTTGCTCCAATACCTAACCACAGGGCCGCCGCGGTGCCAATCAAAAAGACGGTTGTCGCTACTGGACGACGAAATGGATTTTGAAACTTATTAACATTTTCCAAAAAGGGTACGGTTAATAATCCCGCTGGTACTGAAACCATTAAAAGAACACCCAATAATTTGTTAGGCACTGTACGAAGTATTTGAAATACAGGAAAGAAATACCATTCAGGTAATATTTCCAAAGGAGTTGCAAAAGGATCCGCAGGTTCACCAATCATTGATGGTTCTAAAACCGCTAAGCCTACGTTACAGGCAATGGTACCAAGAATAACTACTGGAAAAATATATAAAAGGTCGTTGGGCCATGCGGGTTCCCCGTAATAATTGTGACCCATACCTTTAGCTAATTTAGCTCGTAATACAGGATCATTCAAATCTGGTTTTTTTGTTATTGGGATAGGTGAATTCTTATGGATCCATCCCCCGAGGGAACCGGACATGATAATTTTTTATCATCCGGCTCGAGCAAGAATTAACCAAACTAAATGAATACATACAAAAAATATAATTTAATATGTAAAAATTAATTATCCGATTCCAAAGTTATTGCAACTAAAGATTCAAGAAATTCCATTCTTACAGGTAAATGCTCAACACCCACGTAAGCTTAAAAAGTTTATCATGATTAAGTGCTTTCTGGGTCGTCTCATACCTTATAAATTCGTCCTTAATCTCAACAATTATATCGAGATTTTTCAAATACAAAGGATTTACTTGTTACTAATGGAGTCTACCCTCTACTCTTCATTAGATCCTGTATTCACTCCGATAGTATCATAAATCGAGTCGATGCAGAGAAAATGAATGCATTTACATACTATTACTATTAATAATTATTTTCTTTTTTTTTTTTAGTCCAAAATAACTAAAAACATAATCAGGATTTTGTTCCATCCCTTAATCTACTGGATTTTACGGAGCCCACTCATCCACGACAGCGTCGGGTACGATCATAGAAAAGATTCTCTTCAAGTGAACCAGCCTATCCCCTGTATGGGGCTTACACAGTGGTTGGAACAAAGACACATTTGGTTGTGAATTCCAATGTAGCAGATAAAGTAATATTTCTGCACGGCCCGATCAATAGTTCAAGTCACACACTCCCATAATCCATTATCTCTTCATAGAATTCCCTTCAACTTTTTATGTCAAAAAAATAATAAAATATTGTGGAGTTGAAGGGAAATATCCAAATACATGTTTTATTTTTTTAATAATCCATATTTATAGCAATAAAATACTATCGTTCCTTCACCAAGTAATAAGTAAGTACAAATACCTAGAATCTATATTATTTATAAGGGACCAGAAATACCTTGCTTACGTATCATTAGGAAATGCATTAACATAAAGACGGCCGTAAGAAGAGGTAATACAAAAGTGTGTAAACTATAAAAACGAGTCAAAGTGGATTGTCCAACACTAGCACTTCCGCGTAATAATTCTACAAGAGGTGATCCTATTACCGGAATAGCGTCAGGTACACCTGTTACAATTTTGACCGCCCAATAACCAATTTGATCCCAAGGTAAAGAATAACCTGTTACACCAAAAGATGCGGTCAATACACCCAGAACCACACCAGTAACCCAAGTTAATTCGCGAGGTTTTTTAAAACCACCGGTGAGGTATACACGAAATACGTGCAGGATCATCATTAGGACCATCATACTTGCCGACCATCGATGAACTGATCGGATTAACCAACCAAAGTTAGCTTCAGTCATTATATATTGAACAGAAGCAAAAGCTTCAGTAACGGTTGGACGGTAATAAAAAGTCATAGCAAATCCCGTAGCTACTTGTACTAAAAAACAAGTAAGGGTAATTCCGCCTAGACAATAAAATATGTTGACATGCGGAGGAACATATTTACTAGTTATATCATCTGCAATCGCCTGAATCTCAAGACGTTCTTCGAACCAATCATAAACTTTATTGAGATAGGTAAACCAAGGTTACTCCCCCTCCAAGAACTGTATATGAGAATTTCATCTCGTACAGCTCAAACAAAAAAAGACCCAAATACTGATTGAAACAGATATGGAATATAAAGTTTTAAACTTGTCTCTCATTCAATATTATTTTTTATTATTTAAAGATATGAAAGAGTCAAAATGCGAAAGCTCGTCTTTGTGGTTAAATGCCAAAAAATCAAGTAAGCTCATTCGTCTTTATGTTGTGTTGATCGTTACAGGCCTCTTGAATCTTCTAGATTACCTATCTTTATTGTCTTTTTTTATTTGGTATTTGTATGGAACGGGGACAGGGATTTCTTCTTGTTTTCTTTATTATTGATAGGAATTCTCTTGTTAAGACCCTACTTAACTAATCAATTGAAACCTCAGATTCATACGAGAACCACGATAATTTAATGAAACCTTCAAAGTCCAAAGTTCACTGAGTGAGAACCATTGGATCATCACTTATTCAATAAAAAAAAAGCTATAATGACTAAAAACATAAAATACAAAGAAGCGTTTGTCCTTTGATCCAAATAAGAGTTTAAAAGCAGAAAATTTTTTTGATTTATTAAAGTTTATAAGATAGAACGGAAAGAAGTCCGGCTACGAGGTTTGAGTATTTAAGTATGAATCATAGTTCGAATACTTTGTGATCTATTTGATCTATTTCGTGCTCCAGATACTCGAATGAATATCCGACGAAGTAAAACCATCTTGATAAAGATGACAGACCCCATTCTCTGTACTATCCATAGGGTCAATTCTAACAAGTCACACACTCATATTCCGGAAATATACAATGCAGAAAAAAATTTCGCGGTCGAACTACCAAAGGAGAATAGGCTAAAATTGTTAGACCTGCATACTTTACTTTTTTGTATCGAGCTAAAAGCTAGAACTTCAAGATTCTTCTCAGTCTAATTCACTGAAATTCCATCCAGTAGAACAGAAGAATTATAAATCTCCAAAATAATAGATAGGAATACCGCAAATAGAGCCATTGCAACACCCATCAAAGGGGTCGTTCCCCATCCGGGAGCTACTTTACCATATTCGGAATTCAATGGTTTCAATAACTTCCCTACAGTAGTGCTTCTTGGACCAGATCTAGAACTATCTTCAACAGTTTGTGTAGCCATAAATCTTATTTTGTATTCATTACGATCTGTTGACTTTGTATACCATTCCGTTGTAAATAAATGATCTTAGCATAGATCCGGTGTGGTCTTTCAATTCTATAATAATGGAAACAGCAACCCTAGTCGCCATCTTTATATCTGGGTTACTTGTAAGTTTTACTGGGTATGCTCTATATACTGCCTTTGGGCAACCCTCTCAACAACTAAGAGATCCATTCGAGGAACACGGGGACTAGTTAACGTAATCAGCCTCCAAATATTTGGAGGCTGATTACGTTAATGAAGATAATGAAAAATTATTTCATTTTTTAGTTGAAATTTTAGGTGGTTCCCGAAAAAAAATAGCGAAAAAAATTATCCCTAAAGTGGATACTAAGAGAAATGTATAAACCAATGCTTCCATAAATTTGATCGTGGTTTACAATTATAGCTTTCATACCTGTTTTGTTTACGTTTTGTTTACTTGGGAGGATAAAGAAAGAAAAAGAGTCAAAGAAACGGCAGCGATTTAAATAAAGATTCCTACAGTACCCTACCTATTAAATAAAATAACAAACAGAAACTAGAAGAAAAAAAGCAATGTTGCATCAGACTGCTTGTCGTTTTGTAGTTGGATCTCCAAGTTTTTGGAATGCCCCGAATTCCACTTGAGCATCCAAATCTGGATCAATACCAGCAAAAACATCTCTGAAGAGGGTTCTAGCACCATGCCAAATGTGTCCAAAGAAGAAAAGTAGAGCAAACGAAGCATGTCCAAACGTAAACCAACCTCTTGGGCTGCTACGAAAAACACCATCAGATTTCAAAGTCGCACGATCTAATTCAAAAATCTCACCCAATTGAGCCCGTCTAGCATATTTTTTCACAGTTGCGGGATCACTATAACTCACTCCATTGAGTTCACCACCATAAAACTCAACAGTTACACCTACTTGTTCGACACTATATTTTGATTCTGCCCTTCTAAACGGGACGTCAGCTCTAACAATTCCGTCTCCGTCTACCAAAACTACCGGAAAAGTTTCAAAAAAAGTAGGCATGCGGCGTACAAAAAGTTCACGCCCTTCTTTATTTCTAAAGACGGGGTGGCCTAACCATCCAACAGCTATTCCATCCCCATTGTCCATTGAACCCGCTCGGAATAACCCCCCTTTTGCTGGATTATTACCAATATAATCATAAAAAGCTAATTTTTCAGGAATTTTCGCCCAAGCTTCTGATAAACTTTGATTTTCAGCCAGTCCAGCACTAACTCTTCGATATATTTCTTGTTGAAAGTATCCCTGATCCCATTGATAACGAGTAGGACCAAATAATTCGATGGGAGTAGTTGCAGAACCATACCACATAGTTCCAGCAACAACAAAAGCTGCAAAAAAGACAGCAGCAATACTACTGGAAAGGACGGTTTCAATATTGCCCATACGTAATCCTTTGTATAGACGTTGAGGCGGACGAACACTAAGATGGAATAGGCCCGCTAATATACCCAACGTCCCTGCTGCAATATGATGAGAGGCTATTCCTCCCGGAACAAAAGGGTCAAAACCCTCCACGCCCCACGCCGGGTTTACGGGTTGTACCTTTCCGGTTAGTCCATAAGGGTCGGATACCCATATTCCAGGACCATATAATCCTGTTACATGAAATGCGCCAAAACCGAAGCAAGCCACTCCTGAAAGAAATAAATGAATTCCAAAAATCTTGGGCAAATCCAAAGAAGGTTTTCCTGTACGTTCATCACAAAAAATTTCTAGATCCCAATATACCCAATGCCAAATAGCTGCCAAGAAGCACAAACCAGAAAACACTATATGTGCTCCGGCTACCCCTTCGTAACTCCAAAGACCCGGATTCGTTATAGTCCCCCCTGTAATATTCCAACCGCCCCAAGAATTGGTTATTCCTAAACGAGTCATGAAAGGTATAACGAACATACCTTGTCTCCACATTGGATCAAGAACGGGGTCGGAGGGATCAAAAACTGCTAATTCATATAGAGCCATCGAACCAGCCCAACCAGCAACTAGAGCAGTATGCATTATATGAACAGCAAGTAAACGACCGGGATCATTCAATACAACAGTATGAACACGATACCAAGGCAAACCCATGGAAATACCCCTTTATCAACGAAAAATAGACACTATGTAACTTTATTGCATTGGAAAAAACTATGCTACGTACCCCCCCTTTTTAGGTAATTATTTCGGAGAAAGGATTAATATTTGTTCTATTCTGTTAGTAATAATGGAACAATTCAATTCATAGAAAAAAAGGGAAGCGGATCTATTCTATATCCGATAAGTACCAATATGCAATGGGGGTTAATCCTATTTTCTATGAACCAAGATAGCTATTGTTGTTGATCATTCAGAAGCCCGTTCGTAAAAAATTTCCTTTAGTTTTATTCATTCTCTCTTACTTTACTTTTATTTTATATTTTATTTTAGCTTATTCAACTTATGTATTAAATATCATTAATTTAAATATGATTAATAAAGTAGGAAAAAAGGATAATAGTATTAAAAAACGAAACCCCAATTTTACGTTTCCACATCAAAGTGAAATAGAGAACTTCATTCTCTTTTTTTTTCATTTCATGCCTATTGGCGTTCCAAAAGTACCTTTTCGAAGTCCTGGAGAAGGAGATACATCTTGGGTTGACATATAGTGCGACTTGTCAGATATATCGGGCTATATGGGATTTCCCCATTTTCTCCCTCGATCGAGATATCCTCTGTTTCGCTCAAAAAGATTGATTGAATTATCAAAAATTTGTAACGCGAAGCGCAAAAAATAAAGTGGAATTAAATGCAGGGAGTATTTAGATTGATATTAGATTATCAAAATTTTTTTATGGTTTACGTGATCGGACTAATAAAATGAAGTATCCAGGCTCCGTTTAGCAAAAACCCAATTGATAATTAATATATAATATTTTTATAATTACTACTTCTATTATATGCAAAATTATGATAAAAACTCTATAAAAAAAATTGAAACAGGGCGATCTAAAACTGTTGCTCAAATCAAATACAAATAATATATAATATAATTCAAAATTTGTTGACTATTTGACAGAAGACAAGTGAAAGAACTGAATTGAAAAAAAAGAAGGAGTAGTAAAAAAAGACGCGGTATTTGGTTCATTTGTCCTATATGTGCAAATCAAAATCGGGCAAATTTTTCCTTTTACTCGGGGTAGAGCATAAACCTAAAAAATGGAATAAAAAAAGGAAGAAGCCCGTTCAGGAACAAGAAAAAACCATCGCCATTTCAACTGAATCTCGATGAAAAAAAAAAATATCAATGAATCAATCATTTTTTTAGAGGATTTTAATATCTAATAAAAGGCGCCAAAACTCAAAATTTCTTTTACTTTTGGGGCAAGCCCTTCCGTTATAAGTTAGAAAGAAAAACCCTCTATGAAAAAAGGGTAGGTTGGAATCAACACATTGATTTTTTCACAATTTTTATTGAACCGTATGCACCAAAAGGTGCCTGTACGGCTCCTAAGGAATAAAAAATTATCCTAATCAACCGACTTTATCGAGAAAGATTATTTTTTTTAGGCCAAGAGGTTGATACCGAAATCTCGAATCAACTTATTAGTCTTATGATATATCTCAGTATAGAAAAGGATACCAAAGATCTTTATTTGTTTATAAACTCTCCTGGTGGATGGGTAATATCTGGAATGGCTATTTATGATACTATGCAATTTGTGCGACCCGATGTACAGACAATATGCATGGGATTGGCCGCTTCAATAGCATCCTTTATCCTAGTCGGAGGAGCAATTACCAAACGTATAGCATTCCCTCACGCTTGGCGCCAATGAGTTTTTTTATTTTCGAGAAAAAAATACTATGCCTTCGCCATTTGAAATATGAATTAGTTAAGTAATAATAGCATGGCACTTCGAATTCAATATGAAATTTTTTAGATTAAAAAAAAATTCGATTATATATTGAAAGAGTAGTATGAGATAAGGAAGAGGTTTTTCAAATGATATCTTACCTATTCGGGCACATTTCAGCGTCACAAACTTTGTTTTCACACCGTAAAAAAAAAAAAAGACACTTTGGGATTGCTGAATCATCGACGAATCAAAACAATGATATATAAAGCAACGGAACCATCATAGTATTTTTTTAACTCCTACAAAAAAAAGAAGGATGGTAATTGGATGATTTAAGGAAAGGTCAAAAAAGTCAATTCCATTGTGGAGCCGTATGCAATGCACAAAAAAAGCCTGTACGGTTATTCAAATTTATCTATTTTTTTTTTTTTGTTATCCCGTCTCATTCTGCGAAATAGAAAAACCTTTTCTATTATATCATCAGGGTAATGATCCATCAACCCGCTAGTTCGTTTTATGAGGCACAAACGGGAGAATTTATCTTGGAAGCGGAAGAATTACTTAAACTTCGCGAAACCATCACAAGGGTTTATGTACAAAGAACGGGCAAACCTATATGGGTTATATCCGAAGACATGGAACGGGATGTTTTTATGTCAGCAACAGAAGCCCAAGCTCATGGAATTGTTGATCTTGTAGCGGTTCAATAAAAAATAGGAGCGATTTCATGCAAATCTACAATTTAGAATTTTATATCTTTTTAGATTAAAGGTTTAGTTTAATATTCTCTTCAATATAAAAATAAAAAAATATTGAAGAGAATCTTGAAGAGAAGTAATTCAGAATTAGCCGGTTAGAACTAATCTAAACCAGCCCATTATTTATATGATTCCGTATGCCAACCATTAAACAACTTATTAGAAATACAAGACAGCCAATCCGAAACGTCACGAAATCCCCAGCGCTTCGGGGATGCCCTCAGCGACGAGGAACATGTACTCGGGTGTATGTGCGACTCGTTTAGATCATAGACTGAGACATAAAAAGGAAATTCTTTTTGAAATATCACGGATCAGTACCTATGAATAAAATAGAATGGACGAACTCGATTCATTATTTACAAAATATAGATCGTTCATATACTCTATTGTGTCTGAAACTTATGGTTTACATTGGTGCAAATCCAATCAACTCCATTTTTTAGAAAACCCCCAATGATAACAAATGAGTATCCATTAAGCGGGGGAAATTCCATTTTTTAGAAAAAAGATTTCACTCTTGAAAGAAAAGAACGGACTAACAGGGTAAATGACCTAATCAATTTTCAAAATGAAATACCGTTACTGTATAAAGGGGATCTCATTGTGAAAGACCTATTACTGGAATATTCATGGGGTAGAGCCAAAGAATGTGAATTGTACAAGTTACCAATAGTATTGATTAATTAAAAGAAGGAGCTCCGGTGTATAGAGAGGACCTCACCGTTTTAGAAGTAACCATAGAAACGATGGAACCCACTATTTATCCAATTCTATTTACTACGTTTTGTAGTTATTCTATTTTTTTATATCAAGGCCTTTCAAAGTAAAGGAAAATACCTAGCAAAAAATAGTGGTGGGGAAGGTTAGAGTAGCAAAAGCCATTGGAATTTTTTTTATACATTGGAATAATTCGTTTGGTTATTAATAGACTAGTAAAGGGGAAAAGAATAACTAAAAAAAGAATTAGTTATTCATCAAAGTTTGATTTATTCAATGACTAGAATTAAACGCGGATATATAGCTCGGAGGCGTAGAACAAAACTTCGTTTATTTGCATCAAGCTTTCGAGGGGCTCATTCACGGCTTACACGAACTATGACTCAACAGAGAATAAGAGCTTTAGTTTCGGCTCATCGGGATAGGGGTAAAAGAAAAAGAGATTTTCGCCGTTTATGGATCACTCGAATAAATGCCGTAATTCACGAAATGGGGGTATTCTATAGTTATAATGAATTCATACACAATCTATACAAGAAGCAATTACTTCTTAATCGGAAAATACTTGCACAAATAGCTCTATTAAATAGGAGTTGTCTTTATACAATTTCGAATGACATAAAAAAATAAGGGGATTGGAAGAAATCCACGAAAATATTTGAAATAGAGTTCTAAGGAGAATGAGCTCGGGGAAGGTAGAGTAGAAATTAGTATTAAAAAAAAAGTCGTCAAAACAAAACGAGAGTATATAGTTTCGAAAAAACGAGTTATGCTTTTCGACGATTCTTTTCTTTTTTTTTTTATAATAGACACAGACGTAACAATCAAATTTTTATTCTTGATTGGATTTTTTGAACAAAACATTAATCTCTTTTTTAATTCCTTCAGATTGGAATTGTTATTCAATTGAAAAATAAGTCTATTTTTTTCTGGTTCTAAGACTAGTAGTTCTAGGAGTCGACTCACTTCTTTCAAATTGTTTCTGATTATTAAGAAAAGGTAACAAAGATAAAATACGAGCTTGTTTTATAGCAATAGTGATTAATCGTTGTTGTTTTAAAGTCACTCTATTCACCCGTCTAGATAATATTTTTCCTTGTTCACTAATAAATCGACTAATTAAACTCATGTTTCTATAATCAATTCGATCCCCCGATTGGATCGGGGGCAAACGCCTACGAAAAGATCGCTTGGATTTAGTAAAAAGTCGCTTAGATTTATTCATAATTTTTATTTTTATTCCTTATCTCTAAAATCCTATTTTGATCGGATCAAAATAAAAACGATTTCTATTTCTATATAGGATAGAATTTCTATATAGAATTAAGAATATCGGATTAGATTTCTTTCTATTGATTTATTTGTTTATATTTATATATATGTAATAATATATAGATACTAGCATTATTCCTGTTCTTAAAATAAAAGTTGACATACAAGCACTCAATTTGATCTATTTCTTGATTTCCCCGTGAATTGTATGTTTATAACAATAGGGACAGAATTTTCTCAATTCCAATCGACTAGGGGTGTTATGCCGATTCTTTTGAGTAATATATCTGGAAATTCCCGCGGCTTCTTTCTTAATATCATTTCGAACACAACTGGTACATTCCAAAATAATTGTTACTCGAACATCTTTACCCTTGGCCATGAAACCTCCTTTGGATTTATGATTCACCTCAATCTTCTATTTTAATTTTAGGATCCAGAAAGAACAAGAACAAAAAAAATAGAAGCTGTTAACTAAAAAAAATTCTGAAATATTTCGTTACAATTAATATTTTATTTATTAGTAATTAAATAAAAAAAATAAGTAATACAATGATTTATGATTTTGTGAAAACTATATTTAAAATCTTTGTACAGTAGTTTTTTTAAGTATCTGATAGGTTCCCTAGCAACACTTTTTTTCGTTCTATTACTAATTTCATTGGATCCTGAACCCTCGTTTTTATGACCTTTCCCCCCCCCCCCCACCTTTTCTAATTTATTCTACTAATTAGAAAAGGTGGGGGGGTTAGTCCCCGATTGTTGATTGTATCTCTAAATTTTTCACCCCTTTCTGATGTTAATAACTAGAATGAAAAAAAGGGAAATGTTAATGCATCTGGAAATAAACGATTAATCTCTATTAATAAACCTGCTAACGAACCGAACCATAGAGTACTTAGTACCGGTGCTACGGAAAGATATGTTTTTAGATCTCGCATTAGAAATCCTCCTTCTTTCTTCTTTATTGTATTACATTATATATAGTAATATATATAATTACAGATGTACATGTAATTAAGAAGTTCTTGTATTTGTATATGTAACTTCCGTCCCCCCGCTTTCAAAATTAGAATTTTAATATTGTCGACTAGAACGATCTTATCGATTCCATTTGAAAACGTAAAGGCCTATTTATGTAAAATTGAGAGAATAAAAAAAAAAAAAAAAAGTAAATTTTTTAATTATACTTTGTTATCTGATATGAGAAAAAAAGAAGAAATGAATTTGATATACCAATAAAAAAGAAGGAGGATGTGGAAAACAAGACAGGAATTCTCTACAATGACACTGTAAACCTATTGAAAGGGATGTAGCGCAGCTTGGTAGCGCGTTTGTTTTGGGTACAAAATGTCACGGGTTCAAATCCTGTCATCCCTACCTATTACTGCTCAGAAGAGCAGTAACGAGGTATCTATTTTGATCAATTTTTTTTATCGGACATACATTTAATTCTGAAATTTATGATATACTATGTATGATATAGTATATACGTACAAAATCGAGTCGGGTTAAAGAATGCCCTCTTTCTAGCCTTTTCGTTTTTTAGAAAAAAAAAAAAAAAAAAACGCTCTTAGTTCAGTTCGGTAGAACGTGGGTCTCCAAAACCCAATGTCGTAGGTTCAAATCCTACAGAGCGTGATTTCATAGATTGTATCAAAATTCCACTGTTCACAAATTACTGAGCAGCAGTCTGAATTAGACCTCCCGCATAGGAAAGCAAGAAGGAGGTTAGTAAAAAAACGAGATGTTAATTAATTAAAAGTCCAACTGATCACCACGTCTGTATTGTAAATAAGCAGTTACGAATAATCCAGCCAAAGTAATAGGAATTAGACCTAAGACGATTCCAAATAAAAAAACTTCAATCATTTGAATTTTCTTTTGTTTTCATTTTTGAAAGGGAGAAAAGAGAGGTACTATCTATTCCTAGCTCTTAATCTGTATTGCCAATGAATCTCAATGACCAAAATTTGGTAATTAACACGGTAAGGAACTATCGAACATATTAATAAATACCAACGAAATCCTTTTTTATAAAAAAATCTGCATTCAATTAATTTCAAATAAGTCGTATTTTGCTTAGACCAATAAACAGAACTGAGGTTATAGTTAAAGCTGCTAGTAGAAAACCGAAATAACTAGTTATAGTAGGCATGAAGGGACTCAATAAAATATGTTTTTTTATACATATGTTTCTTAAAGTACTTCCCTAAGTTTCAATTGAAATTTTTTTTAAGAAATAGAGAAAGATAACTAGTTCCAAGAATTAAAAAAATTCAATTGAAAATTTGTGAATTATCAATCATTATAGGTGGTATGAAAAAAAATAGAGAAAGATAAAAAGAACTCAATTCATCGTCTTTGGCATCTGCACTATCTCAGGAGTCAGAATTAACGTAACTTATTAATTGAAAAACTCTTTAAGAAATTAATCATAAAAAAAAATAATACATAAAAAAAATAACTCTATTATCTAACTTCAGTCAAAACATATAACTTTTTTTGAATGAATATGTAAAAATTTGAAAATAAGTTGTTTGATTCTTTTTTTTTATTGACCTTAGAACCTAGAATACGCCTCTTTCTACTTTATTAAAATTGAATTTACTAAAATTTAAACTCATTAGATTAAATTAAATAGTAGAGCAGTTTTCTTCATTTAATCTATCGAATGAGACTAAAAAGAAAAGAGGTATCCTACACGGAGAACGAGATTAGTAAAAAAAAAGATTTATTTATTTTAACTAGATTTTAAACGATAACTAGATTTTTAAAACTTGTAATTAGCAATTTCTATTATCGTTTCCTTTCGAGGTTTTAGGTTTTTTTCTTTCGAGATTATATAGAAAATAGAGTGAAAAACCCATCACCCTTGTAGTTAGTTAAAGAAAGAAAAAAACCTTTGAATTGTGAATTGAATACAACAAAACAATGCACGCATTACAAATATTTAGTCTTTTTTTATTATTTTTATTTGTTGTTCTTTTTAATTGATCCAATCCAATCCAAAACTATTGTTCTTTTTCTTGTTTCTGCAAATTAATTCCTTAAAATGAAACAAAAAGTAAAAGGGGGGATCACATTATCATAAAAAAATCTATTCTACAATTATGCATATGCAATGAAAATGAAATTTATAAATTTTTCATTCAATTAACTTGGGACCATATGAAAATTTGCTTCATGAATTATTAGAATTAGAAACCAACTTCTTGGATTTTCATTTTATCTAATCTTTAGTTTATTTTCTAGTCCAAAACGAATAAAGGATCAAAGCCCCTATAGATTACAGTAATTTGAAAAAGTGGGACACGGTTATACATCGACAAGCAAGAAAAAAAGAAATTATGTAACACCCCATTTCTATACTAATTCAAATTGCGTTGCTGTGTCAGAAGAAGGATAGCTATACTGATTCGGTAGACTCTAAAAATACCCTTGGTACTTTATTGACGATCTCACAAAGATGCAATCTCAGTGAATTTTAATTTACTTATTCATCTTTTACAGAATCGATTCCCTACGAGAATATCTGGAGTTCAGTATGTCTGGAAGCACAGGAGAACGTTCTTTTGCTGATATTATTACCAGTATTCGATACTGGGTCATTCATAGCATTACTATACCTTCCCTATTCATTGCGGGCTGGTTATTCGTCAGCACCGGTTTAGCTTACGATGTGTTCGGGAGCCCTCGTCCAAACGAGTATTTTACAGAGAGCCGACAAGGCATTCCATTAATAACAGGCCGTTTTGATCCTTTGGAACAACTCGATGAATTTAGTAGATCTTTTTAGGAGGACCCAATGACTATAGATAGGACCTATCCAATTTTTACAGTGCGCTGGTTGGCTGTTCATGGACTAGCTGTACCTACCGTTTCTTTTTTGGGGTCAATATCAGCAATGCAGTTCATCCAACGATAAACCTAATTCAATTATAGAGCTATGACACAATCAAATCCGAACGAACAAAGTGTTGAATTAAATCGTACCAGTCTCTATTGGGGGTTATTACTCATTTTTGTACTTGCTGTTTTATTTTCGAATTATTTCTTCAATTAAGAAAAGAGCGTAGAATAATAAAATAAAAAATAAAGAGTAGTAATTTTATTATCCCATTCGGATGGATTATATATAATAATTATCTCTGACTGTTTATGTTTCTAGCATGACCACTCGATTAAATGTGGAGGGAAGCGGGATAAATGGCTGATACTACTGGAAGGATTCCTCTTTGGGTAATAGGTACTGTAGCTGGTATTCTTGTGATCGGTTTAATAGGTATTTTCTTTTATGGTTCATATTCAGGATTAGGTTCATCCCTGTAGAAATTGGATGAGCTGAGTTATAGACGTGAAAACATAAGAACTCAACGGGGCCCAACTCTTCCTTCTTTGTCTGATTCGAGGGGGTCCCGTTGAACTGCTAATAATCAGAACAATTTTTTATCGTGTTTTTGAAAAATGAACTTAACTAAATTAGTATATTATGAACATATAGTATTTTTTAATCTTTCAAAGATAGAATAAAAAAGGGGAATCACTTCATTCCCTTTTCCTGCTTCCCCGGCTGACACAATAGTTTTTATCATTAGATCTATCATTAAAATTTAAAATTTGGTCTATACTATAATAGAATCGAAATAGAAGTTTTTTCTGATTTTATTTATTTAGTATTTCATCAAAATTGAAAAAAAAAAAAAGAAAACTACAAAAAGTAACTACTATAATATATATATATATATGTAAACTAAGAATAGGAGTTTTTAACGAATTGAATCAAGAAGGACAAGATCGACACAAGAAAAGGATGTCTAAAATTCCTTTTCTTGTGTCGAAGACTAGCAAGACAAAAAATACTCCCTATAGTCCCTAAAACTTGTTGTTTCGCCGATTTATGGTTCCCCTTTTTTTCGGCGCGTGTGTTCCTTATCTTATTTTAGTATCTAGTCAAATTTTGCCATTTGACTAGAAAAAAACTCTTGATTATTGATACATTCTATCAATTTCAATTGGTCAATAACGACAGAGTTACATCACACCCCTTCTCATTTTTCAAATTTTTATTGAAAAATAAATAAAGGGGGGTAAAGTGAATTCTTCTCAATATACATACTAGTATTAGGACTATGATATAAGTAATTCCTGACATCTAGTCGAAAAGGAATAGCAAATCTAAAGAGAGGCAAAAGGTTTTCATAATTTTTTGTTCTTTTTTACGAATTTGATAAAGCTAAATAGACAGATCTAAAAATTCATTTCGGATAATTGAACCTTCTCAAACTGTTTCTTTTTAAGAACCAAAAAGATTTGTGCCAAAACAACCGATCCTAAGAAGAACAAAAGACCTTGGACACGTAATGGATCTTGAAGTACTATTTCCGCATCCCCCTGACCAAATCCACCCACATTAGGATTACTCGTTAATGGTTGATCGAGTTTAATGGATTCGCCCTCTGAAACAAGAAGTTCTAGGCCTCGAGGGATAATATCAATAACTTCGCGTCCATTCGATGCATCCACTATGGTTATTTCGTATCCCCCCTTTTCTTTTCGTAAAATTTTACTTATTATCCCTCCTGCCGTAGCATTATAAACTGTATTGTTACTTTTGCTACCATCAGGATAAATCTGACCCCTTCCCCTGTTTCCACCTACATATATAGGATATTTTAAGAAGTGAACATCTTTATTAGTAGCAGGGTCTGGAGCAAGAATAGGAAAGGTTATTTCACTATATTTTTGACCAGGAACAGGACCTATCACAAGAATATTTTTTTTATTGGGACGATAATTCTGAAAAGAAAGATTTCCTATCTTTTCTTTCATCTCGGGTGAAATACGATCGGGGGGGGCTAATTCAAAACCCTCCGGTAAAATAAGAACAGCTCCCACATTCAAAGCCCCTTTTTTACCATTAGCTAGAACTTGTTTTAGTTGCATATCATAAGGAATTTTAACAACTGCTTCAAATACAGTATCAGGAAGTACCGTTTGTGGAACCTCAATATCCACGGGCTTATTAGCTAAATGGCAATTGGCACATACAATACGCCCAGTCGCCTCTCGTGGATTTTCATAATTCTGCTGGGCAAAAATCGGATATGCACTTGAAATGGATGCCCAAGTTATTATATATATTATGAGTGAGACAGATATGGAGCGAGTAATCTCTTCCCTTATCCAAGAAAAGGTATTTCTAGTTTGCATGGTCCAATCATTTATCCCGAAAATTTCTACAATAAAGTTAGCTAGGTCGATAATATACTTCCCTAGCCACAATTCTGCTATTTACATTTACTGAAAAAAATCAAATTTTTTTTGTTGAAATATACAAGGAATCCCTCATGGGTAAAAAAAGTAAAGTAAATACGACTTTGATTTGGTTATGATGTATAAGGTACGAAAGATTAAAATTGGATCAGTGAATCTTTTTTTAGTCGTTTATTGCATGATAAATCACTACAAGTGACGGAGATACACGATTTAAATAACGAAAAATCCAATATTTAAAAATTGTATCAAGAATTACTGGAAAGGTAGAAACTAGACCAGATAAAATTTGCTCATAATGAGCAAACCCAAAATCTTTGTAAATATAACCAATCATTAGTTCCCAACCGTGAGGCGAATGGAATCCGATACATAAATCAGTTAATAAAAGAATCGAAAAAGCTTTAATTGTATCACTTAAATTATATAGGAATTCTTGAACCCAAGAATTCAGAATAAAAAGCTTTTCCTTACCCCAAAAGGAATAACCACTTAGAATAACGAAAGATATTAGATTTGTCGAGAAGTGCAAGATTGTATGGATATTATACTCATTGTGTATCTTGATGAATTGGATCGTTTCTTTGTGGATTCCTAGACGAAATTGTTGTAAATTGGTTTCTGGGTATTCCTTTATCATTTCATCGAGCTGGAATAGTTCCTCTAATTGTATGAATTTTTCTAGAAAACTTTTTTCTTGAATATCATTCAAAAAAGTTTCGCATTGTCTAGTATTCCACCAATTAGTAATCCAAGTTTTCAAACTTTTATTACAGCAGAGAGAGATCAACCAGGGCAAAAAGACTATAGATAGAAAATAAAAAAAAGGAATGAATGCTTTCTTTTTTGCCATTTTGAATCTGTGAGTTGTTAATGAACCTACCTCATTTGTTGATTCTATTAGATCTAATATTTCTATCGAGCATGTGTTTCTATTCTAATTCGAATAGAATATAGTGAGCCTATGAATCCATTTTATCTTTTGCTGTTGATTCAATACTGAGTCTTTGCTTTGAATCTAGAAAGAATACAGAAACAGACTCAGAATACACTTCCAACTTGAATCAAGAAAAAATGGGGTTTCCGGGATGTTATTCCCCCCTTTTTCGATCAATACTAATTTCGAGACAAATAAACTCCTTTTCTTTTCTATCAAATATATCAAAAAAACGAGCATAAAAGAAGAGATGAATATTCAATTGAAAAAAAAAAGAAAGAAATTCTTTCGTTTTTTCTTCCTACTGCCAAAGCATTTAATTAATTCATTTCAAAATACTTCAATTGGTACACGCAAGAAGTAAGCCAATTCAGCAGCTTTTTGCTCAATTTCTCGTGTAGTAAAATTCTCATCAGTACGAATTAAAGGAATAGCCCCTTGACCTCGAATTTCCATATAAAGGACACGCCGGGCAGAAACACCCTCTTTAACTTCTATTCTGATGGACTGAATATCTTTCATAAAGAATCGTAAAAAGATGCGACGACTTTTTCCAGGAAATCCCCAACGAAAAATACGCACTATTCCTTCTTTTCGGTCGAAAAGATCATAACCACTACCCACATTCCACAAAATAGTGCACCACAAATAGCAACTAATAAAGAGACCTGCGATCCCATAGAAAGACATCACAATCCCTTGTGGAAAAAAAATGATTTGCTGGGACGGAAATAACGATATAACATTTCTACCAAGATAACTGGAAGTTCCAACCAATAAGAATCCTAATGAACCTAAAAATAGGATAAAGGCCCAGCAGAAATTACTTGTTTTTCGAGACCCCGTTATAAATTCTATCCATATAGATTCTGATCGCCAACTCATATATATTAGATCCAGTTATACAATTTTTTGGAATTGAGAAAATATGACTTTCCTTTTTTTTGTTTTCAAAGTAACTCTTATAATATAAACTATTTTGTTGTGAACCTTTACCTTAGGAGTAATTCATAGAATTGTTTATATCTAAAAAAATAACATCTCCTTCCTTTATATGATCCCCTATAGTTATATACATACAAATAAATAGATTGACTGGAATTTCAGACATCGGCCCGACGATGATCCATTTTTCAAAAGAGCGCAAATTTTTTTACGTTTACACATGCATAAGAGTTTTTTTTATTTATGTTTGTAGGAATCTATGTGTTATACAACATTCTACCAAATGGGTCTTATCGAATCGAAGTTTTTAAAATAAAAAAAAAAAGGTGATATGATTCGGTCTCAGCCGATCTAAAAAATCTTATTTTTTTGAATATGAAGAAATAAAGAAGCCATTGCAATTGCCGGAAAGACTAGGCCTACTAAAGGCACAAAAATAGAGGGTAAGTTATTGAAAGTTGTCATAAAATGGGTACCTCAATTTAATATTTGTACCTGTTATTGTTATATTCTGAATTCTAAAGATATCTTAGAATATCTTGTATTTTTATTATTTCTATTATATCTATTATATAATTATACTAAGTATCTTTAAGTAAATATATATCTAATATTAATATACAACCTAATAGAAATATATAGAATAGAACCGAATAGAAATAGAAATAGAATAAAAAAATAGGTACAAAAAAAGCCAAACTAAATAAATGGACTTATTCATCTTTCAAAATCAACTACAACTAGATGTATCATAATCCCCTTGTTAGATTTATTATTCTTTTTGTCTTAATATCTTATAATAGTTAATAGTCATTAATAAAGAAAAATTTTTCTTCCATTACAAATTTCTACAAAATTGATTAGAAATTAGAATCTGATCTAACAACAGGGAATTTTCGGGAAATGCAAAAAGATGGAAGACTCTCTATAGATCTGCATCTATCTATATTTGAATTATCTATACATATGCAAGCAAGGGAGGAAAATGAACTTTTTTTTGTTTGTCTAGTCTAATTTGAACTTCCCCCCCAAAAAAATTCACTTTTTAGCTTGTTGATAGAGGTTTACTGAGTAGTAAACAAGAATATCGATAAAAAAAAATGATTTGAAAGAAAAATGCATTTTTCTGGGTTTTCGTTTAATTCTGATAAACTAACCGTTCTATTTTATTTAATTTGTGTTCAAAGGAAAAAAAGCATGGAGCTGAAATAACTCGCTCAGAACACCTTTTAAAAGATTACGTGGTACAATTGCATCCAATAAGCCCTTACGTAATAAAGATTCAGCCGCTTGTGAACCTTCAGGCACGGCTTTTTTCAATGTTTGTTCAATTACTCTTTTACCCGCAAATGCAATATAGGCATAGGGTTCGGCAATAATGATATCCCCCAACATACCAAAACTAGCTGTCACTCCACCGGTAGTAGGAGATGTAAGAATTGATATATAGAATAACTTTTTACTTGATTGATAATCACATAAAACCGAAGAAATTTTAGCCATTTGCATCAAACTTAAACTTCCTTCTTGCATTCGTGCTCCTCCGGAAGAACACACTAAAATAAGAGGTAAACATTGATTGGTAGCATACTCGATCAAACGAGTTATTTTTTCGCCTACTACGGATCCCATACTACCCCCCATAAACCGAAAATCCATAACCCCAAGGGCTACCGGAATACCGTTTAGTTGACCTGTACCTGTTTGAACAGCGTCAGTCAATCCTGTAGTTTTTTGCGCAGAGTCAATACGGTTTTTATAAGGTTCCTCCTTCGAATGAAATTTAATGGGATCCGCAGAGACCATGTCTTCATCCATAGGATTCCAAGTACCCGGATCAATCGAAAGCTCGATTCTTTCTGAACTACTCATTTTCAAATAATGTCCACATTGTTCACAAACATTCATTTTGACTTTCTTATACATTAATCCATAACAATTGTCGCATTGAATCCACAATTGATTGTAGTTTTGAGTTATATCGAAATCCTTAGAACTTATTAAATTACTACGATTCCTATTAGTTCTTATCTTGTAATTTTTACTTTCACGAATCTTTCCGCTTTCACTACAAATGAAATTATAAATGTAACTTTCATTAAAATTATTACTATCGATTAAAAAGTTATTATCAATACAGATGTAAGAACGAAAATAAGAATCAATGCAACTATTAATGTGATTAGTACAATTATATTTAGTATCCTTAATGTAAGGATCATAGTGCAGATCGTTGTCACCTTTAGATCTATTATTTAGATAACTAGAACTACAATAACTATAAAAAAATTTTTCTAGGTCACTAAAATCATTGTCAATCTCAAAAATTTTTTTTTTTTTATCAAAAAATATAGAATAACTATTCTTATTACTATCCCTAACAAAAAAGGTGTCATCCGATATGAAATTGCGAATGTCCTTGGAGCTAACTAAAAGATCAACATTATTGGAATAACTAGAAGAATAACTAGAACGCTCATCCCAACCATAAAAGTTTTTATCCATATCATATATAAAACGGTCTTGACTTATAGTAGTCTTTTCACCAGGAGCAAAACTATCCATTGCTTTACTTAGCTCACCTCTGTATTCCAATTCTCCCTTAGAAAACATAAAATTGAACCACGATTTTTCCATAGAGCTTCTGGCCTCTATTTAAATGAAAATACAATAACAATAGATGAATAGTCATTCAATGAAAAAATTGAAAAATGCAAAATTTTTTTGAATAGTTCATTTTCTATTCAGAGTAAGCAAAACATATCGATGCAATTGCTAAGATTATTAAGTAAAGTAATTGAAATGAATCAATTTTAATTCTAAATGAAAAGAAGGATTTTCTTATATTGTGTAAAATTCTCATAAAAAAAAAAGAAATATTTGTTCTTCGCTTATGAATATAAGAATATTAAGAACTTTTTTAGTAAAATCTCGTATACTAATATAAAAAAAAACTTTTTTTATTCCAATACGGAATGAAAAGAAAAGGACAACATGCAGGATGGGGTAGAAGAAGCGGGGATACTTGGTTCAAGCCCTGACACGAAAGAATATAACACTCCTAAGAATTAAGAATCCATGTTTCGTATAGGATTTCTTGTGGACACAACACTACAATAACAAAATTGTAGTTGTGTTTAATCTTCTTTTTTTTATTGAAGAGTTTTTTTTCTATCTAAATTTAAGTATGTATCTATCAAAAAAAATAGTATATACAACAGATAACCTCGGCTCAATCTTTTTTAGTAAAAAAAAGATTGAGCCGAGTGCAATTAAACTAATAAAACAAACGTGAATTACTAAATCTAATTCATCTACTCTTGGCCATCTAATTTATCGATGGTTGGGAAGTTAAATGTGATCTCTTTCCATACTTCACAAGCAGCAGCTAGTTCAGGACTCCATTTGCAAGCTTCACGGATAATTTCATTACCCTCGACTGCAAGATCACGTCCCTCATTACGAGCTTGTACACATGCTTCCAGAGCTACTCGGTTGGCTACGGCACCCGGTGCATTTCCCCAAGGGTGGCCTAAAGTTCCTCCACCGAATTGTAGTACAGAATCATCTCCAAAGATCTCGGTCAAAGCAGGCATATGCCAAACGTGAATACCCCCTGAAGCCACAGGCAGAACACCAGGTAGTGAGACCCAATCTTGAGTGAAAAAGATACCGCGGCTTCGATCTTTTTCAACATAATCATCGCGCAGTAAATCAACAAAGCCCAAAGTTGACTCCCTGTCTCCTTCAAGTTTACCTACTACTGTACCCGCGTGAATATGATCTCCACCAGATAGACGTAAAGCTTTAGCTAGTACACGGAAGTGCATACCATGATTCTTCTGTCTATCAATAACAGCGTGCATTGCACGGTGGATGTGAAGAAGTAGGCCATTATCTCGGCAATAATGAGACAAACTAGTATTTGCGGTGAATCCCCCTGTTAAGTAGTCATGCATTACGATAGGAACTCCCAATTCTCTGGCAAATACAGCTCTTTTGATCATTTCTTCGCATGTACCCGCAGTAGCATTCAAATAATGCCCTTTGATTTCACCTGTTTCAGCCTGTGATTTATAAATAGCTTCGGCACAAAATAAGAAACGGTCTCTCCAACGCATAAATGGTTGGGAGTTCACATTCTCATCATCTTTGGTAAAATCAAGTCCACCACGTAGACATTCATAAACTGCTCTACCATAGTTTTTCGCGGATAACCCCAATTTTGGTTTAATAGTACATCCTAATAGGGGACGTCCATACTTGTTCAATTTATCTCTTTCAACTTGGATACCATGAGGTGGTCCTTGGAAAGTTTTAGTATAAGCAGGAGGGATTCGCAGATCCTCTAGACGTAGAGCAGCCAGGGCTTTGAACCCAAATACATTACCCACAATCGAGGTAAACATGTTAGTAACCGAACCTTCTTCAAAAAGGTCTAAGGGATAAGCTACATACGCAATAAATTGAGTTTCTTCTCCTGGAACGGGCTCGATGTGGTAGCATCGTCCTTTGTAACGATCAAGGCTGGTAAGCCCATCGGTCCACACAGTTGTCCATGTACCAGTAGAAGATTCAGCAGCTACCGCAGCCCCTGCTTCTTCAGGTGGAACTCCAGGTTGAGGAGTTACTCGGAATGCTGCCAAGATATCAGTATCCTTGGTTTCATATTCAGGAGTATAGTAAGTCAATTTATACTCTTTAACACCAGCTTTGAACCCAACACTTGCTTTAGTCTCTGTTTGTGGTGACATAAGTCCCTCCCTACAAGTCATGAATTTAGAATTCTTGCAATAAAACAAAACAACAAGGTCTACTCGACATAAATTAGGAATAGATTTAATTAACCTTTTTCACAGGAATCTTTCACAAAATTATCAACTAATCAGAATTATTCTTTATTAGACCATGATATTTGATTCGCCAAATACATCATTATTGTATATTCTTTCATATGTATAGCGCAACCTAATACTTCTTTTTCAAGTTTTGAATCTTTGACTTTTTATAAATCCAAATATTTAATATTAAAATTAAAATATTAATAAAATCACTCTTGACAGTAATATCTGTTGTATATGTAAATCCTAGATATGACAATATGCGGAATTCATCCATGAAAATGAAAAACAAGGGGGGGTTGCTAAAGGGATGAATAAATGGGACGCATAACCGGATATGCTAAAATGAAAATACGAAAAAAAAGGCTAATGAGATCGAAATAATGAATCATAACTAAAGTTCCGTTTCGAATTCGCTAGATAAAACAAAGGCTTGCCTATTCCTATTATGATAAAAAAATAAAAGACTTTCCGCAAAAAATTTTTTTATTCATATATTTTTTATTTTAAAACTAGGTTTCAGTTAGTTGAGCTTGAAAATGACTATTCCTTCATTGAATGAATAAAAAATTGAATTCCACATCCGCTTGGGTGGGACCAACGAAATCGAGTGCTTACTCCCACTTTTTATTGAATTAACCGATTAATTTGCTATCGAAGATTTTTTCTGTATTCGAAAAAATTCGTAACAAAATTTAACATATTTTTTTTATTATGAGAACAAATCCTACTACTTCAAATCCAGAGGTTTCGATACGTGAAAAAAAAAACCTGGGACGTATCGCCCAAATCATTGGTCCGGTACTGGATGTAGCCTTCCCCCCGGGCAAAATGCCTAATATTTACAATGCTCTGGTGGTTAAGGGTCGAGATACTCTTGGTCAAGAAATTAATGTGACTTGTGAAGTACAGCAATTATTAGGAAATAATCGAGTTAGAGCTGTAGCTATGAGTGCGACAGAGGGTTTAAAGAGAGGAATGGACGTGGTTGATATGGGAAATCCTCTAAGTGTTCCAGTCGGCGGAGCGACTCTAGGACGAATTTTCAACGTGCTTGGGGAACCCGTTGATAATTTAGGTCCTGTCGATACTCGCACAACATCTCCTATCCATAAATCCGCGCCTGCTTTTATAGAATTAGATACAAAATTATCGATTTTTGAAACAGGAATTAAAGTAGTAGATCTTTTGGCCCCTTATCGTCGTGGGGGAAAAATTGGACTATTCGGTGGGGCTGGCGTGGGTAAAACAGTACTAATTATGGAATTGATCAACAACATTGCTAAAGCTCATGGTGGTGTATCCGTATTTGGTGGAGTAGGCGAACGGACTCGTGAAGGAAATGATCTTTACATGGAAATGAAAGAATCTGGAGTCATTAATGAACAAAATCTTGCGGAATCCAAAGTGGCCCTAGTTTATGGTCAGATGAATGAACCGCCAGGAGCTCGTATGAGAGTTGGTCTGACTGCCTTAACTATGGCAGAATATTTCCGAGATGTTAATGAGCAAGACGTACTTCTATTTATCGACAATATCTTCCGTTTCGTACAAGCAGGATCCGAGGTATCCGCCTTATTGGGTAGAATGCCTTCTGCTGTGGGTTATCAACCCACCCTTAGTACCGAAATGGGTACTTTACAAGAAAGAATTACTTCTACGAAAAAGGGGTCCATAACCTCTATTCAAGCAGTTTATGTACCTGCAGATGATTTGACTGACCCCGCACCTGCCACCACATTTGCACATTTAGATGCGACTACCGTACTATCAAGAGGATTAGCTGCCAAAGGTATCTATCCAGCGGTAGATCCTTTAGATTCAACGTCAACTATGCTACAACCTCGAATCGTTGGCGAGGAACATTATGAAACTGCGCAACAAGTAAAACAAACTTTACAACGTTACAAGGAGCTTCAGGACATTATAGCTATCCTGGGGTTGGATGAATTATCCGAAGAGGATCGCTTAACCGTAGCAAGAGCACGAAAAATTGAGCGTTTCTTATCACAACCCTTTTTCGTAGCAGAAGTATTTACAGGTTCTCCGGGAAAATATGTTGGTCTAGCGGAAACAATTAGAGGGTTTAATTTGATCCTTTCCGGAGAATTTGATTCTCTTCCCGAACAGGCCTTTTACTTAGTGGGTAACATCGATGAAGCTACTGCGAAGGCTACGAACTTAGAAATGGAGAGTAAATTGAAGAAATGACCTTAAATCTTTGTGTACTGACTCCGAATCGAATTGTTTGGGATTCAGAAGTAAAAGAAATCATTTTATCTACTAATAGTGGACAAATTGGTGTATTAGCAAACCACGCGCCGATTGCCACAGCTGTTGATATAGGTATTTTGAAAATACGCCTTGCTAACCAATGGTTAACGATGGCTCTGATGGGCGGTTTTGCTAGAATAGGCAATAATGAAATCACTATTTTAGTAAATGATGCAGAGAAGAATAGTGACATTGATCCACAAGAAGCTCAGCAAACTCTTGAAATAGCAGAAGCTAACTTGAGAAAAGCTGAAGGTAAGAGACAGACAATTGAGGCTAATCTAGCTCTCAGACGAGCTCGGACACGAGTCGAGGCTCTCAATACGATTTGATTTTGTAACTAGCTGACGTGTAAAAAAAAAGAATGTATAAAAAAAATAGGATCGAAAGACGATAAAAACAATAAAATAAAAAAAGCTGGTTACAAAAACTTATTAGACACCATTGATCATGGTGTCTAATAAGTTATACCTACTATTGGATTTGAACCAATGACTCCTGCCGTATGAAAGCAATACTCTAACCACTGAGTTAAGTAGGTTATTTATCATTGTAAAGAGAAGGAAAGGGGATACCTATCACATCGATAGGATTATAAATCCAATATTATTTCTAAGCAATACCAATAAACAATGAGATCAAAGAGATATAATGTTCGATCATGTAATATTAATCTTGACAAGAAATTATCTACATGATAAGATAAAATGTGTATCACAAACACAAGGGCTATAGCTCAGTTAGGTAGAGCACCTCGTTTACACGTGCGCCAAAGTTTTTCAGAGGAGTCCATCACGCAATCAAACTAATTGATTGATCTTATTAAGAAATCGATGTCTTACTCCATGACTTTTTTTTAGGAAAAAAGAGGAGAACAACAGCCTGACATTAGGTCCTATTAAAGTACCCCGTTAGGTAGGGAATGAATAGAACCCATCATTGATTTGAGATATTGATAGGGTGAATACCCAGTCTACTCAATGCTAGGTAGAATGAGTATAAGGAACTCAAAAATGATCTTTTCGTCCTATGAACCTTAAGGTGTATCAAGTTTCATGTTTGATTTTTTAATCAGGATGTTAGAGACTATATTTAACTTAAGTTGATCTAGACCAAAAGCAAACCTACGTCAAGAGAACCCTTCTTTGAAACACTTTGGTAGTTCTTCTGTATTGTATTAGAATTCAAAAATAATCAATCAGAGTACTTGGAACCATTTCTTATCTTTTTTTTAAGAAAAAATATGGTAGACTAACTGATCTTTCGATCAGTTAATGAAAGAGCCCAATGCAAAAAAAAATGCATGTTGGGTCTTTGAAAGAGTTCGAATCATTTTGATAATAATAAGTTCGAACTCTTTTACCGAGCAGGTCTACGGTTCGAGTCCGTATAGCCCTAACTAAGAAATTTATTCTAAAAAATCACATTAAAATCAAAATAATTGGATAAATTTTTTTACTTTTTTTTGTATTCTTTATTTCTAACAGGTTACTTTTAATTGCTCGGTTCATAAAAAAAATTTCCATATCATAAACCATAAGTCCTGGGGATCGTTCAGAATAAAACGGAAAATTTCATTTTATTTCAATGGAGCCAATCACTATCTATCGATATATCGAGATAGATACTTAATTTATAATTTAGAATAAACCTTTTTCTTCATTAATTTTCATAGTTGTAATTTTTTTATATGAATTTTCCTCGTTCACTAGCTACAATCAAAAAGTTCATAATACTTTCTTTTTTTTTTTGTATCCCCACTCAATCTTGGTTACTTTTTTTATCACACGGCCTTGTTTAAAAATAAAAAAAGAAATCTAATTAAATTCAACCAAAATTCAATCTATCTAATACTAAGTAAGATGAGTATGGTAAAGTCTTACTGGATTTTTTGATACGTCATCATTTAAAAAACGAAGAGATTTTTCGAAAAATTTTTTTAAACATAAACAGAAATAAAAAAAATTACTAGTTATTAATCAGATTAATATTATATTATTATATTAGAAACTATTAGTAATAGAAACATGGAACTATTAAGTAATAAGTGTACTGAAAATAAGAAATCAATAAATCTTAAAACGAGACGTCTACCACAACAACCAAACGAAAAAAAATGATTCGATTAACCTGAATTTTTGTTTTGACTCAAGAGTTCTATATCCCTTGCCCAATCCACTCCGATTGGAATTGACTAAGCGGGTATTTTTTCCACATTCATAGGAGTTCGTCTATGTTTCTGCTTTACGAATATGATATTTTCTGGGCATTTTTACTAATATCAAGTGCTATTCCTGTTTTGGCATTTCTAATTTCCGGAGTTTTATCTCCAATTAGGAAGGGGCCGGAGAAACTTTCTAGTTATGAATCAGGTATAGAACCGATCGGGGATGCTTGGTTACAATTTAGAATCCGTTATTATATGTTTGCTCTAGTTTTTGTTGTTTTTGATGTTGAAACTGTTTTTCTGTATCCGTGGGCAATGAGTTTCGATGTACTGGGGGTATCTGCTTTTATAGAAGCTTTCATTTTCGTGCTTATCCTAATTCTTGGTTTAGTTTATGCATGGCGAAAAGGAGCATTGGAATGGTCTTAGTTCGTTTACCGAATACTTGATACAATAATAAAAAAAAAAAAAGTAAAAAAAACCATTGAAACAATTATGAATTCCATTAAGTTTCCCATACTTGATCGAACAACAAAAAATTCCGTTATTTCAACTACGTTAAATGATCTTTCAAATTGGTCAAGACTTTCCAGCCTATGGCCGCTTCTTTATGGTACCAGTTGTTGTTTCATTGAATTTGCCTCATTAATAGGCTCCCGATTTGACTTTGATCGTTATGGGTTAGTACCAAGATCGAGTCCTAGACAGGCGGACCTTATTTTAACAGCAGGTACAGTAACAATGAAAATGGCTCCTTCTTTAGTGCGATTATATGAACAAATGCCTGAACCGAAGTATGTTATTGCTATGGGAGCCTGTACAATTACAGGGGGGATGTTCAGTACCGATTCTTATAGTACTGTTCGAGGAGTTGATAAGCTAATTCCTGTAGATGTCTATTTGCCGGGTTGTCCACCTAAACCAGAGGCTGTTATAGACGCTATAACAAAGCTTCGTAAGAAAATAGCTAGAGAAATCTATAAGGATCGAATTAGACCTCAACAGGGTAATCGGTGTTTTACTACCAATCACAAGTTTTTTGTTGTACGCAGTCCGCATATTGGAAATTATGATCAAGAACTACTCTATCCACCATCATCTACTTCAGAGATCTCTACTGAAACATTTTTTAAATACAAAAGTCCAGTATCGTCCCACGAATTAGTGAATTAGGGAGGCTTTTAGAGAATCAGAAAAAAATCTTCATAAATTAGAATTAACGGTAAATGTGAAATACTTAATTTTATATAAAAAAGGTGTGGGGGAAATAAAAAAGATGCAGGGCACTTTGTCCGTTTGGCTAGCCAAACGCGGGCTGGTTCATAGATCGTTGGGCTTCGATTATCAAGGAATAGAGACTTTACAAATAAAGCCCGAAGATTGGCATTCTATTGCTGTAATTTTATATGTATATGGTTACAATTATTTACGTTCGCAATGTGCCTATGATGTGGCACCAGGTGGCCTCTTAGCCAGCGTGTATCATCTTACGAGAATAGAATATGGTGTTAATCAAGCGGAAGAAGTCTGCATAAAAGTATTTACTCACAGGAGTAATCCTAGAATTCCATCCGTTTTCTGGGTTTGGAAAAGTACGGATTTTCAAGAACGGGAATCTTATGATATGTTAGGAATCACTTATGATAGCCATCCACGACTGAAACGGATCCTAATGCCCGAGAGTTGGATAGGGTGGCCTTTACGTAAGGATTATATTGCCCCCAATTTTTATGAAATACAAGATGCTTATTGAATGATAAAAAATGAGCCAATAGGATGAACTAAAAAAAAAGAGTTCTGCATTATGAACTTTGTATCGCGCACATAACTTAGTCAACTTTAGTCACATAACTGGGAATGAATAAATAAGATCGGAAAGCAATAAATGAAGGGGGGGATACAATTCTATTTCTATTGTATCTAATGAACCTTGGGGTATTTTTGCCCTTCAACTATAGTATACTATACATATAGACCTTTTTTTACTTGTTTGATTCAACGGAACTCATTTAACCTTTCCTTTCGGATATGTATTATGTATCAAGTATTATACATTCTTTTTGAACGGCTGGATTCACAACATGAACAAAAAAAAGAGAGGGGATAAAGCATAATTGCACTTTTTTTACTAAAGATACGTTTAATTTGAAGAATAAAAACTTATCAAAATTAATAAATCCTCTGCCAAGAACCAGATTTGAACTGGTGACACGAGGATTTTCAGTCCTCTGCTCTACCAACTGAGCTATCCCGGCGAAGGATCATCCTCGTTTTACGAATGGTGGCACAACGATTTCAAGTCCCCCGGAAAAAAGCTATGTCCACCATTAGTCTACTGAAGTATCAAGTATCATCTACTGAAGTATCATGCTCGTTTTCCTAATGGTGACACGAGGATTTCGAGTCCTCTGCAAAAAAGCTATGTCTACCTTTACTGAAGGATCATTATCATGTGACACAGGGATTTTAAGTCCCCCGCAATTAAGCTATGCCGACCATTACTGAGGTATCATCTACTGAAGTATCATCTTGCTTTTACTAATGGTGACATAAGGATTTTCAGTCCTCTACTAATGGTGACATAAGGATTTTCAGTCCTCTGCAACTAAGCTATGTCGACCATTACCGAAGGATCATCTTGCTTTTACTAATGGTGACACAAGGATTTTCAGTCCCCCGCAATTAAGCTATGTGTACCATTACCGAAGTATAATCTACTGAAGTATCAGTATCATTTTAATATATGACTTAGGTCTATGTCAATGAAAAGAAACTCAAAAGTAGTAAATTCAAAAAGTTGTGGACCGGGAATTTCTTGGATTTTATAAATAAAAGAAGACTTTCTAAGTTTGAAAATGAAAAATGATATAGATTATAAATAATTCAAATAAATAATAACGAAAAAAAGGTAAGGTGTCAACCTTTTCGGGGAGTAGAGCTGGGGATAGAGGGACTTGAACCCTCACGATTTTAAAAGTCAACGGATTTTCATCTTACTATAAATTTCATTGTTGTCAGTATTGACATGTAAAATGGGACTCTATCTTTATTCTCGTCCGATTAATTAAGTTCCATCAAGGATCTATCAGACTATGAAGTGAATAATTTTATTTTAATCAAGAAATATTATTTCTTAAACTTCGAATTGATTCACAACATTTTGATTTTGTTTATAAAAAAATAGAAATCGAGATTCAGGTCGTCATTTTTGAGATCGTTTTGTGTTACCTAAATTTATACAATATAGGTTTTTATCCTTCATCCTTTTTGATTTGAAGTTTCGATCGAAGGATTCCTTTATGAACACAAGGTAGTGAACTCCATTTGTTAGAACAGCTTCCATTGAGTCTCTGCACCTATCCCTTTTTTCGCGCTTTGTAAACTCCGGTTTGTTCGCGTAAACCAGGATTTGGCTCAGGATTGCCCATTGTTAATTCCAGGGTTTCTCTGAATTTGAAAGTTATCACTTAGTAGGTTTCCATACCAAGGCTCAATCCAATTAAGTCCGTAGCGTCTACCAATTCCGCCATATCCCCTTTTTTAGGATCTCATTATGATGTCTTTCCTTTTTTTTCTTATGCCGAAACCTCGGGATTCATTACATTATAGATACTTATTTTATGTCTTTGTTATCTTCTTTTATTTTTTTGAGCTCCATCCATATTGATTTAGTCTAATCAACAAAGATTCTATCATTTTTGTATTTGCAATTCAATATGGTTATATATTACATAACATATATATGTTCTTTTTTTTTTCATCTTTGGCTTAAATTTTCAGAAATAGTCGAACGGTCGATTCTTTTTTTTTTTTTTACTTTCATGAAAAGAAATTTATTATTATTATTATTGAAACTTAGAATTCTACAATGTGCAATGGAAAAAAATTATAAGTCTACTTCGTAAATTTGAAATTCTAATAATTCTATACTATTCTATGACTATATAGATATATATATAGAATTAAGGTTATGTTTTATTTATTTAATGATGAATGATAGTCACTATTTATGTGAGCTATATTCTGTTCTAGAATATATAGAATATCATTAATTCTAACTAGATAAGGAAAAATATTAATAGAATAGTTAATTGATACGATCTAGTAGTTTAGTGAATTTGTATGCATGCGCTATTTTATTTGAGCCCGCTTAGCTCAGAGGTTAGAGCATCGCATTTGTAATGCGATGGTCATCGGTTCGATTCCGATAGCCGGCTTTTCCATATTTTTTCGTTTTTTTTTACATGATTTTTAATGTACTTTCAAAATCAAAGAAGATTGAAAAGACTTCTTTGACCTTTTTCCAAGAGTTACCACTCCATTTATATTATGTCATATAAACTTCCATATTAGGAATATATATTGGGTAAAAGAGTTTGATCTTTGCAAAATTAATCAAGAAAATAAAGGAAAATTTTTGTGATTTAGTTGATTTATATATATTGTATATACAATAAAAAAAATCTGTATATTGAGAGAATATATCTTCTTACTCTTTGTATTCCAATAGTGGAGTGTATTTCACGTCATTTATCATTATCATTTAGTTCAGTTTTAATTTTATTTAGTTTTGTACAATTTCAATCAAAAAAGGAGTCTTTATGTCACGTTACCGAGGGCCTCGTTTTAAAAAAATACGCCGTCTGGGGGCTTTACCGGGACTAACTAGTAAAAGGCCTAAGGCAGGAAGCGATCTTAGAAACCAATCACGCTCCGTAAAAAAATCTCAATATCGTATTCGTTTAGAAGAAAAACAAAAATTGCGTTTTCATTATGGTCTTACAGAACACCAATTACTTAAATATGTGCGTATAGCCGGAAAAGCCAAGGGGTCAACAGGTCAAGTTTTACTACAATTACTTGAAATGCGTTTGGATAACATCCTTTTTCGATTGGGTATGGCTTTGACTATTCCTCAAGCGCGCCAATTAGTTAATCATGGACATATTTTAGTTAATGGTCGTATAGTTGATATACCAAGTTATCGCTGCAAACCCCGAGATATTATTACAGTGAAGGATGAACAAAACTCTAGAACTTTGGTTCAAAATCTTCTTGATTCATCTGCCCCTGAGGAATTGCCAAACCATCTGACTCTTCACACATTCCAATATGAAGGGTTAGTCAATCAAATAATAGATAGGAAATGCGTCGGTTTGAAAATAAATGAATTGCTTGTCGTAGAATATTACTCTCGACAGACTTAATAAACCTAACTTAAGTAAAAAAAAAAATTACTAAAAACAAGAGTTCGGACAACTCCCCTTTTCCATTAAAAATAAAAAGGCACAAGGTAAGGGATTTTGTCAAAGAATATTTTTCCTATTCATGTATCATAGATTGGTAGGGAGATTGGGATCCCTTGTTTGCTCTTCCCAGCATTTTCCATATGAAAGAAATTAGGAATAGAGAATCTATTTCAAAATCAAAACAAGGTAGATCTTATATCGATTCTTTTTTATTGGATTTGATACATTGTGGTCAATCACGTAAGATTGGTGAATTTGTTGAAAGTACGGAAAGAGAGGGATTCGAACCCTCGGTAAACAAAAGTCTACATAACAGTTCCAATGTTACGCCTTCAACCACTCGGCCATCTCTCCGACATCAAGATTATGACTGAGTATCTGGGTGAATAGCGAGTTATTCATCGTTTTTTAGATTATGGTTAATAGATACCCTTTTTGACCGGAAAATTTGGAAGTAGATAGAAGGTTTTTTTTAATGAGTCCGCTTTTATGTTAGTTCGTACTATACAATTCCTTTGTTTGTGAGAAAATTTTCTCACAAAAGAAAAGGTAAAGGAAATAAAAAGAGTTAGAGAATGGATTACTACCTATGCCAAGATCGCGTATAAATGGAAATTTTATTGATAAAACCTTTACAATTGTAGCCGATATCTTATTACGAGTCATTCCGACAACTTCCGGAGAAAAAGAGGCATTTACTTATTACAGAGATGGTGCGATTTGATTATCATTATTTTTTTTCTCGCCGATTTTGATTGGAATAGAAAGAAAAACGAGTATTGAAAAAAAATCTACGCTTTTGAAGGTGAAGTTTATAATATAAAAAAAACAATCCCTTCTGTCATGTATCCACGATTAATGCAGCCTTAGATGCTTCAATTGTGAATTATAGTATTGAGCAAAAGGTTTTTACCTATGGTTCCCGTATTACAGATCAATCCTACTACACTAATACAATATACGAATAGGAGGCATAGGGGAAGAAGCACTACGCCGAGAAATCAACAACACGAAAACTTTCTTAAAAATGATTCCCTTTCTTCTTCTTCGTTGGGATTGGGACTAATTAAAATGGTTGGAACAATAAACATCCATCTCGTTCGTATTTTGGATACCCGTATAACCATTGAAGACTGTTGAAGTGACTAATTCCTGGAAACTTAGGGGCGTTGAGAACAAAGAAATTTTTAGAGTTTCCTTTTTTATTTTTATCTAGCATGAACCCACTTGGTAGTAAGAAAAGATCTTTTGCAAGAAGGTTGGCTAGGGATTTCTTGTAAAAACATTAGCCCCGCTTAGTTCATAATGACATCACATTTTTACATATATTATTTTCATTATGCACCTAAAGGAGGAGCCGTATGAGATGAAAATCTCACATACGGTTCTGAAACGGAGAGTTCGTTAAAGCGAATGACGACCGTAACGGATGTCGGCTCAATCTGAAGGAAATTATGCGGAAGCATTACAGAATTATTATGAAGCTATGCGACTAGAAATTGACCCCTATGATCGAAGTTATATACTCTATAATATAGGCCTTATCCATACAAGTAATGGGGAACATACCAAAGCTTTAGAATATTATTTTCGGGCATTAGAACGAAACCCCTTTTTACCACAAGCTTTTAATAATATGGCTGTGATCTGTCATTACGTGCGACTATCTCCACTATAGAAAAAAAGAACGAACGCTAGTCAATAAAATACTAGAAACACAAAAAAAGGGCTTTCTACATAAGCATCGCCTAAAACGATTTTTATCAGCTGTAGCAAATAACTAAACTTCATCCATCGAAATATGAAGTGAAGACTAGATATGCCTAAATACTTTCTTTTCTATGGATAAAAAAAGATTTAATTGATAGAGGAAGCACCGTAAAGATCAATTGGAAAGGTTTTGGACCGACACAACAAGAGCTGTTTATTTATATCATAATATGAGATAAATCTTAGGAATCTACTTATGTAATAGAGTAATCCCCGAAGGTATTGAGCAGCGGTGTAGCATCAGATCCTAAAGACAGTAAGTCTTTTTCTTTTTTATGAAGTATGAAAAAGTCTTTTTCAAAGATTCTATATAAATTTTTATATGAAAGCGGGATAGTTACCTTTCAGAAAATTCTAATATCTAATAACAGTGGACATGCTTTTTTTTCTGAAGGTAGGAGAAAAGATAAAACTTATTATATTAATTAATATATTAATTAAATCAAAATGAAAGTTTGAAACTCATGTAATTACTCTCTTTTGTTTAATCCAAGAAAAACAAAAAATCTATAAGAAATCTCATTCAATTAGACATTCAATTAGATATAAAGTTCAAAGTAGGTTAAAGTTAAAAAACTGGTACACCAAAACAAAAGA
>Ga0209973_1000001_pt1:67500-70000 | contig 105314 bp, 71 predicted proteins | sample InoplaCoSPM_FD_187589 | JGI IMG/M metagenome (GOLD analysis project Ga0209973, IMG submission 187589) | Arabidopsis thaliana rhizosphere microbial communities from the Joint Genome Institute, USA, that affect carbon cycling - Inoculated... | ecosystem: Host-associated > Plants >...
GGTTACTTTTTATTGGCATTGGAAACACATCACATTATGGCAGGGTAACGTTTCACAGTTTAATGAATCTTCCACTTATTTGATGGGATGGTTAAGAGATTATCTATGGTTAAACTCTTCACAACTTATCAATGGATATAACCCGTTTGGTATGAATAGTTTATCAGTCTGGGCATGGATGTTCTTATTTGGGCATCTTGTTTGGGCTACAGGATTTATGTTCTTAATTTCCTGGCGTGGTTATTGGCAGGAATTGATTGAAACTTTAGCGTGGGCTCATGAACGCACACCTTTGGCAAATTTGATTCGCTGGAAAGATAAACCAGTAGCTCTTTCAATCGTGCAAGCAAGATTGGTTGGATTAGCTCACTTTTCTGTAGGTTATATATTCACTTATGCGGCTTTCTTGATTGCCTCCACATCGGGCAAATTCGGTTAATTATTTATGTATTCTATCCGCAATCATATATTTTTTTTAATAAAAAAAATATAGGTATGCACTCTTATATTTATTTCTACATCTAGGATCCGATTTGTATCATTATCATTGATAATAACAGGAACTGAAGCATTATGGCAAAGAAAAGTTTGATTTATAGGGAGAAGAAGAGGCAAAAATTGGAAAAAAAATATCATTTGATTCGTCGATCCTCAAAAAAGGAAATAAGTAAGATTCCGTCGCTAAGTGAGAAATGGAAAATTCATGGAAAATTACAATCCCCACCGCGTAATAGTGCACCTACACGTCTTCATCGACGTTGCTTTTCGACCGGAAGACCGAGAGCTAACTATCGAGACTTTGGACTATCTGGACACATCCTTCGGGAAATGGTTCAGGCATGTTTGTTGCCAGGGGCAACAAGATCAAGCTGGTAAGGATTTAAGTATCCCTTAATTTTTCTATTTTTTTCTATGATCGATGAGGCCCCTTTACCATTCTGTCTAAATAGGCTATTCTATTTGTACAGATATGGAAGAGGGGCTCCTTCAATTATTCTTTGTTTATTAGAGTTTAATCCAAGTTTTTTTGTTTCAGCGCGGGGTAGAGCAGTTTGGTAGCTCGCAAGGCTCATAACCTTGAGGTCACGGGTTCAAATCCTGTCTCCGCAACTTTTTTTTTTCAAGAAATGTAAGTTTGATTCTACTAACAAGTCATAAATTAATACGTGTCTTTTGGGACGCGAGGAAAAAATTACAATATTTCCCGGTCAACTATACCGAATATTTTCTCTTTTTGAATCCATTTATATTTGGGCGGATAGCGGGAATCGAACCCGCGTCTTCTCCTTGGCAAGGAGAAATTTTACCATTCGACTATATCCGCATTTTTTGCCCTTCTTTATAAGAAATTTATGGATAATATTTGTTCAAAGCTAGACGAGATACACTCTTTGGTTTGGGGTCATTTCATAAAATTCTACCACCAAATAAATTCAATTAACAATTCTATTAATATATATATATATATTATAAATATATATATTAATAATATATATTATATTTATTCTATATATTAATATATTAATATTAATTCTTGAATATTAATTTAATTTAATATTGAATTCCAGATTCAAGAATATATTATTCTTATATTTCCATAAAATATTATATTCTATATTGACTTGATATCAGATCTCAATTTTTTATTCGTTTTTTTTATTTATTTTTTTTTATTACTATTTCATATTTAGGAACTATTTCATATTTAGTAACTATTTATTAATCTTTTATTCATATTTCATTCAAGTTCCATAAGTTCGACCCCCCCTCTAATTTTTTCTTTATTTGCATTTTATGGACTTATATTGAATTTGAATGTGTAATTCAAGGAATGGGAGGGGGTCATCTCATTTTTGGATCTGCAACGAATGAATTCAAGAGATAAGAGAATTAAGGATACCCACCAAGAAGACTAATCCAATCCATAAAGATGTACCAGAAAATACAACATTTTTGTTACTCGACCAACCATCAGGAGACGCAAATACAACGGGTACACTAATCAGTAAGATTGATGAAGTAATAATTAATGCAAAAACTGCCAATTGGAAAGCAATAGTCATGTTTTTAATCCTCCAAGCTATTAACAAAAGAATATACACCATTTAATCCTCTTACCCACTAAAAATTTTTAATAAATAAAGGGATTTTATCATGAATCCGTTGATTCGAGATGACTTAGTTCCAATTTCTTTTTACCACTTTTAGTCTATTCGGACATGAAGTTAAAGGTTCTTTTTTACTTCACAAACGGGTATACTGGATCGCGTATCTCATTTATTTATATAGCCAGATTTATAGACCTATTAAAGAAAGTCACACCCTATATCTTTCTCTACATAGTGATCGTATTAACTCATAGGGCTATGTTCTATTTGGCGAAAAAAAAATAAAATAGAAATTATCTTTCGGAGAGATGGCCGAGTGGTTGATGGCTCCGGTCTTGAAAACCGGTATAGTTCATAAAAATAACTATCGAGGGTTCGAATCCCTCTCTCTC
>Ga0209973_1000001_pt1:75000-80000 | contig 105314 bp, 71 predicted proteins | sample InoplaCoSPM_FD_187589 | JGI IMG/M metagenome (GOLD analysis project Ga0209973, IMG submission 187589) | Arabidopsis thaliana rhizosphere microbial communities from the Joint Genome Institute, USA, that affect carbon cycling - Inoculated... | ecosystem: Host-associated > Plants >...
TGTCTACATAACCATTTTTTTTTTTTTGCATAAATGACAGAGAAGGGGTAAGAAAAAAAGGTCAAATTTCAGGGTATAGGGTATAGTTCGACTTTACTTTTTTCTTTATTTCTTATGTTTAGTTACTTTTTTTTTCCATAAAAAATTCCGATCTTGATCTTGCTAAGGATTCCGATATGGATCCTTTAAAGAGAAACTTTAATGAACAGAGTCGATAAAATAATCTATTTTTTTGTAAAAAATAGATTATCAATTGATTTGATAATAATGTAAGGATTACCCAGTAATCCGTCTTGCTCTCACTAAAGTGATATCCATATAGATATCAATATATCACTTGTGACTTTCTTTGTTACAAAACAAAAATTTGAATTTAAAATTGAAATGATTAAAATGAAATCATAAGAAGGAATATGTAAGCTACCCGCTTTATTTCCATGGGATTGTAGTTCAATTGGTCAGAGCACCGCCCTGTCAAGGCGGAAGCTGCGGGTTCGAGCCCCGTCAGTCCCGGCGGATTCAATACATCAACTCCCCTTTTTGTTTCCGAGCAAGGGGATGAAAATGGTTTCATTTATCTTTTTATTTGATTTTTCTTTTTTCATAAAGCAAAAGAAAGGGTCGATTATTTTAACTAGGGTAGAGAAACATATGTAAATGAATTATTGAGAGCATTCAACACTTCAAGAAAGAGATACTGTATGGGGTTTCCGCTTTTTGTCAACCGCTCTCCCATAATTTCGTGTAGGAAAATGGAATAGGATCGCGTATAATACATTTGCCAAGAGTACCTATATATACTTTTCTTTCTATGAAGTCAAGGAATTTTAAATAGTTCGAATTCAACCAAGGAAAGAGGTTTTTTTTTAATAAAGATAAAATGTGTCTTCCCTAATGAATAGGCTCTTTTTAAAGATTAGAGTCGATGTCGAATAAAAAACTCGTAAGAAAAATTAACTCGTTAATTTTTTTTGAATATTTTCGTTTTTTTACCGGGACTCGTCTTTGTCACATTCCCTTTCTTTGTTTTCCAAAAAGATGATAAACCCTTTCAATTTTTTTATTTCAAATTGAACTTCGTACTTGTTTTCTCTATATTGATTTCTATTGTTTATTTAAGGTTCTTTAGAAACTCTTTTTGTAAAGAATCGAAGTTTTTTATGATACTTCATCAGATGATTGTACAAGGAAAGTAAACTACTAGGTTTTAGAAAGGAAAGCCGGGAAAAAGAATCATAAAGAACTTTTTTTTTTATTGGATCGGGAATCTCATTATGTATTCGGTGTGGATAAAAGATCTTCCTATGTTATACTATTAAATTCTTGACGATGAATCGATTTTATAGCTCCGATATTGTTATTCATGATATTTCTTTCATTCGATATCATCGCAATCTAATTCATCTGAGTAAGTTTACAAGCGAAAGATTTCTCATCTCTATGGGATTAAATCCCGAGATATTCCAAAGAAAAAAAAAATAATAATAATAAACGATTAAATTATGGAAGTAAATATTCTTGCATTTATTGCTACTGCACTCTTCATTCTCGTTCCTACTGCTTTTTTGCTTATAATTTACGTAAAAACCGTTAGTCAAAATGATTAATTTGAATAAAATTTTACTATCAAAAAAAAAAAAAAGATTTCAATTTCTCGTCTTAAATGAAAGGAACGCATTAGACTCAGTAGTAGTATCCTAAGGGGTCCGCTAGTATGGTAGAAAGAGATCTCTTTCTACCATACTAGCCATTATGGTTATTGTAATGTATAAAGATACAAGTGAAATATCTTAATATATAGGAATCCACCTATATCTCTCTTTTTCTTTATAAACGTCAATATAAATGAAATAGAATATGAAAAGTATGTACATACTTTGTCAATTTCATTTGTTTGTTTGATCCATTTAATACAGATAATCCCAATTCGATGGAAGCTTCTTCAGATTTCGAAAGGGGTTACCCCATGAATGGTTAACCGTGTAAACCCTGATAGAAAAATAGAAAATGAGTCAATAAAACATAAATCCAATTTCTAAAAAAAAAATCTTAAAAAAAATTGCCGAACGGTCTAGAAAACGAAAACAATTGATACAGGTTGATAGAGTTTGATTATTACCGCAATTAGAAGTATTTCTAGAGTCCACTTCTTCCCCACACTACGAGAGAGAGGGAAAATGTAAAAACTACCATTAAAGCAGCCCATGCGAGACTTACTATATCCATGTGAATTCTGCCCCCTATTTCTATGAATATGAAGAAACTATTCCATTATTGTTCACTAATAATAGTGAAATCACTGGTGCAGAGTCAAAAAAAAGGGAGAGGTTTTTGGTCACCATTGATGAACTACTCCAAAAATCCACTTATCTTATAATGAGTGATTCTTTTTTTTTATAGAATTTCTAGTAGAATCGACAAGATGTAAACACAAGCAAACCGACATTTTTGAAGTATCCAAGGAATCTGACTCACATGTAGAAAGAAGAATACTTTTTATTTCTTTTATCGTTTTTTATTTTTGGAAGTAAAATGAAAGGCAATTCTTAATCTAATCTAATATTGATTGAATGTCTGAGCATTCCGAGACTTTCATGAGTATATATCCAAAGTATCTTAGGTCCTTTTCAAAACTATTAATTTAAATCTCTCTCCGGCTATCCAATCTAATTGAAGACTCAGTAAGTGGAACTAAATTAGTAGTGGCAAGTAAAGATTTACAGATTTCCCTCCACTACTTTAAGTTTTCCTTGAATCTGATAGGCAAAACTTTAGGGTAGAGAATAGAACCTCGCGAGCCAGGGGCTTAGAATAATGAAAAGAAAGTATAAAGAGTCTTTTCCTACGTTTGTTATTTAAAGTTTGTTGCTGAGGCGGCACCCGGATTTGAACTGGGGAAAAAGGATTTGCAGTCCCCCGCCTTACCACTCGGCCATGCCGCCAAAACGATTCCGAAAAAAATCTATATATAGATTTTCAATCACAAAATATCGAATCTAGTACAAACCAGAACCATTAACTATTGACTGTAAATTCATGACCTTTTTTGAATGAAAATTAAAATCTCCAGTTTTTTATTTCTAATAATATTAAGAAAATCATTAGAAATGCATTTCTAACTAATCTATATTGAGTTTTTTTCAATTAAAAAGAAATCTTCTTCAATTTAAATTATAACAGTAATGATGAGTATATGTAAACCCCAGAATCAGAACATACGTTACGTTGTGTTATAGAACTATAGCTCTATAATGGGGTATTTTATCTCTCTAGAGATGCTTTTGAGGAGTAATTCTCAATAAATTTTTATATTTCCATTTTTCCCTTGAAGAGAACATTTCCTTTTTTATAGAGCCCAGCATGCGCTGTCCCAAATAGAACTGTACCACAATAAAAGAAGAAAAAGAGACATATATATCTGTGCATTCTTTTTTATTTTAATAATAAAACAATTAATAAATAAAAAAAAAGTTTTCTTACCTACTTCCTATTCTATTCAAAACAGGTAAAAATAAATCTCTTTTCTGCAAATATTTGTTTGAACAATGAAAAAAAATACATGAAAAAGTAAAGTGGTTAAAAAAAAAGTTTTCTATTTATTATATGTTTATCTGCTCGAACAGATCCAATGATGAATACATTTTTTATGGTATGCAATCGAATTGGAATATGTAATATCATAGGTGAAAATGAAATTACTTTTTTTTTCTAGTCTTTACAAAACTCCGTAAGTTCCAGCGGTATTTCTCAATTCTGTTCCATTTGGATCTATTTCTTATAAAAAATTCCAATTGAATATAGTCTCCCTTCATACGTATTTAATACATTCCATATATCTTGGAGTTGGATAAAATTTCATGTGATTCAGTAAACAGAATAGAAATTCCATTATTGCTAGATCGAATTCTATGGATATGATTCGGTGAAGAATGAGAAATGGGATGGGATTTTTTCAATAAACGGATAAATGGGAAATTCAAAAAAGATGCTTGGGGATGAAAAAGAGGGAACATCTGCAATACCCGGATTTAATCAGATACAATTTGAAGGGTTTTATCGGTTTATTGATCAGGGTTTAATAGAAGAACTTGCTAAGTTTCCAAAAATTGAAGATATAGATCACGAAATTGAATTTCAATTATTTGTGGAAACATATCAATTGGTAGAACCTCTGATAAAAGAACGAGATGCTGTCTATGAATCACTTACATATTCTTCTGAATTATATGTATCCGCGGGATTAATTTGGAAAACCAGTAGGAATATGCAAGAACAAAGAATTTTTATTGGAAACATTCCTTTAATGAATTCCCTTGGAACTTCTATAGTAAACGGAATTTACCGAATTGTGATCAATCAAATATTGCAAAGTCCCGGTATCTATTACCAGTCAGAATTGGATCATAATGGGATTTCGGTCTATACCGGCACCATAATATCAGATTGGGGAGGCAGGTTAGAATTAGAGATTGATAAAAAAGCAAGAATATGGGCTCGGGTGAGTAGGAAACAAAAAATATCTATTCTAGTTCTATCATCAGCTATGGGTTTGAATCTACGAGAAATTCTAGAGAATGTTTGCTACCCTGAAATTTTCTTATCTTTCTTGACCGATAAGGAGAAAAAAAAAATAGGATCAAAAGAAAATGCTATTTTGGAGTTTTATCAACAATTTTCTTGTGTAGGTGGGGATCCTATATTTTCTGAATCCTTATGTAAGGAATTACAAAAAAAATTCTTTCACCAAAGGTGTGAATTAGGAAGGATTGGTCGCCGAAATATTAATTGGAGACTGAATCTTAATATACCTCAGAACAATATATTTTTGTTACCACGAGATGTGTTAGCAGCTGCCGATCATTTGATTGGGATGAAATTTGGAATGGGTACACTTGATGATATGAATCATTTGAAAAATAAACGTATTCGCTCTGTAGCGGATCTTTTACAAGACCAGCTCGGGTTGGCTCTGGCTCGTTTAGAAAATGTAGTTAAGGGAA
>Ga0209973_1000001_pt1:85000-102500 | contig 105314 bp, 71 predicted proteins | sample InoplaCoSPM_FD_187589 | JGI IMG/M metagenome (GOLD analysis project Ga0209973, IMG submission 187589) | Arabidopsis thaliana rhizosphere microbial communities from the Joint Genome Institute, USA, that affect carbon cycling - Inoculated... | ecosystem: Host-associated > Plants >...
TTTTTATCGAGAAATCGAGGAAGCTATACAAGGTTTTTCTCAAGCCTGTTCATATGATACCTAATAATATGCTATTAAAAAAAAGGAATTCTAGGACACCCGTGTGAATTCGGACCTCTCCGATTCAAATCGGACCATAGTTCCTGACCTAAAATTCTACGCAAATCAAGATCGAGAAAAGGAAGTTTTGCAATCATTGACTCAAACTCATTGTCGAATCCCATTCAGCAGAATATGGAGGTACTTATGGCGGAACGGGCCAATCTGGTATTTCACAATAAAGTGATAGATGGAACTGCTATTAAACGACTTATTAGCCGATTAATAGATCACTTCGGGATGGCATATACATCACACATCCTAGATCAAGTAAAGACTCTGGGTTTCCAGCAAGCCACTGCTACATCCATTTCATTAGGAATTGATGATCTTTTAACGATACCTTCTAAGGGCTGGCTTGTCCAAGATGCTGAACAACAAAGTTGGATTTTGGAAAAACACCATCATTATGGGAATGTACATGCGGTAGAAAAATTACGCCAATCTATTGAGATATGGTATGCTACAAGTGAATATTTGCGACAAGAAATGAATCCTAATTTTAGGATGACGGACCCCTTCAATCCAGTCCATATGATGTCTTTTTCGGGAGCTAGGGGAAATGCATCTCAAGTACATCAATTAGTAGGTATGAGAGGATTAATGTCGGATCCCCAAGGACAAATGATTGATTTACCTATTCAAAGCAATTTACGCGAAGGACTGTCTTTAACAGAATATATTATTTCTTGCTATGGAGCCCGTAAAGGAGTTGTAGATACTGCTGTACGCACATCAGATGCTGGATATCTTACGCGTCGACTTGTTGAAGTAGTTCAACATATTGTTGTACGTAGAACAGATTGTGGCACTATCCGAGGGATTTCGGTGAGTCCTCGAAATAAAAATCGGATGATGTCAGAAAGAATTTTTATCCAAACATTAATTGGTCGTGTCTTAGCAGACGATATATATATAGGTTCCCGATGTGTCGCCTTTCGAAATCAAGATCTTGGGATTGGACTTGTCAATCGATTAATAACCTTTGGAACACAATCAATATCCATTCGAACTCCCTTTACTTGTCGGAGTACATCTTGGATCTGTCGATTATGTTATGGTCGGAGTCCCACTCATGGTGACCTCGTTGAATTGGGGGAAGCTGTAGGTATTATCGCGGGTCAATCGATCGGCGAACCGGGGACTCAACTAACATTAAGAACTTTTCATACCGGCGGAGTATTTACAGGAGGTACTGCCGAACATGTACGAGCCCCTTATAATGGAAAAATCAAATTCAATGAGGATTTGGTTCATCCTACACGTACACGTCACGGGCATCCTGCCTTTCTATGTTATATAGACTTGTCTGTAATTATTGAGAGCGAAGATATTATACATAGCGTGACTATTCCACCAAAAAGTTTTCTTTTAGTTCAAAATGATCAATATGTGGAATCAGAACAAGTGATTGCTGAGATTCGCGAGGGAACATACACTTTTCATTTTAAAGAGAGGGTTAGAAAATATATTTATTCTGACTCAGAGGGCGAAATGCACTGGAGTACTGATGTGTCCCATGCACCCGAATTTACATATAGTAATGTCCACCTCTTACCAAAAACAAGTCATTTATGGATATTATCCGGAGGTTCATGTGGATCTAGTCTAATTCGTTTTTCGATCCATAAAGATCAAGATCAAATGAATATACCCTTTCTTTCCGCCGAAAGAAAATCTATTTCTAGCCTCTCAGTGAATAATGATCAAGTGAGCCAAAAATTTTTTAGTTCCGATTTTGCCGATCCAAAAAAATTAGGGATTTACGATTATTCAGAATTGAATGGAAACTTAGGTACTAGTCATTATAATTTAATATATTCTGCTATTTTTCATGAGAACTCGGATTTATTAGCAAAAAGACGAAGAAATAGATTTCTCATTCCATTCCAATCGATTCAAGAGCAAGAGAAAGAATTCATACCGCAGTCAGGTATCTCGGTTGAAATACCCATAAATGGTATTTTCCGTAGAAATAGTATTTTTGCTTTTTTTGATGATCCTAGATACCGAAGAAAGAGTTCCGGAATTCTTAAATATGGGACTCTAAAGGCGGATTCAATCATCCAAAAAGAGGATATGATTGAGTATCGAGGAGTCCAAAAAATTAAGACAAAATACGAAATGAAAGTAGATCGCTTTTTTTTCATTCCTGAGGAAGTGCATATTTTACCCGAATCCTCTGCCATAATGGTACAGAACTATAGTATCATTGGAGTGGATACACGACTCACTTTAAATATAAGAAGCCAAGTCGGCGGGTTGATCCGAGTAGAGAAAAAAAAAAAAGGATTTGAACTCAAAATATTTTCAGGGGATATCCATTTTCCGGACAAGACAGATAAAATATCCCGACACAGTGGCATCTTGATACCGCCAGGAAGAGGAAAAAAAAACTCGAAGGAATCCAAAAAATTTAAAAATTGGATTTATGTCCAACGGATTACACCAACCAAGAAAAAGTTTTTTGTTTTGGTGCGGCCCGTAGCCACCTATGAGATAGCGGACAGTATAAATTTGGCAACACTCTTCCCACAAGATCTCTTTCGGGAAAAGGATAATATTCAACTTCGAGTTTTCAACTATATCCTTTATGGAAATGGCAAACCAACTCGAGGAATTTCTGACACAAGTATTCAATTAGTTCGAACTTGTTTAGTCTTGAATTGGGACAAAAATTCTTCTCTCGAGGAGGTCCGTGCTTTCTTTGTTGAAGTAAGTACAAAGGGTTTGATTCAAGATTTCATAAGAATTGGCTTAGTGAAATCCCATATTTCATATATAAGAAAAAGGAATAATTCGCCAGATTCGGGATTGATCTCTGCAGATCACATGAATCCGTTTTATTCGATTTCGCCCAAGTCTGGCATTCTTCAACAATCACTTAGACAAAATCACGGAACTATTCGCATGTTCTTAAATCGAAATAAGGAGTCCCAATCTTTGTTAATTTTATCATCATCTAATTGTTTTAGAATGGGTCCATTTAATCATGTAAAACATCACAATGTGATAAACCAATCAATAAAAAAAAATACTCTAATTACAATTAAAAATTCGTCGGGCCCCTTAGGAACAGCTACCCCAATTTCAAATTTTTATTCGTTTTTGCCTTTACTAACTTATAATCAGATCTCTTTAATTAAATATTTTCAACTTGATAACTTAAAATATATTTTTCAAAAAATTAACTCTTATTTAATCGATGAAAACGGAATAATTTTAAATCTCGACCCATATAGTAACGTTGTTTTGAATCCATTCAAATTGAATTGGTATTTTCTTCATCAAAATTATCATCATAATTATTGTGAGGAAACGTCCACAATAATTAGTCTTGGACAATTTTTTTGTGAAAATGTATGTATAGCTAAAAAAGAACCGCACCTAAAATCGGGTCAAGTTTTAATTGTTCAAAGGGATTCCGCAGTAATAAGATCCGCTAAGCCCTATTTGGCTACTCCGGGAGCAAAAGTTCATGGGCATTACAGCGAAATTCTTTACGAAGGGGATACATTAGTTACATTTATATATGAAAAATCGAGATCCGGTGATATAACCCAAGGTCTTCCAAAAGTAGAACAAGTTTTAGAAGTCCGCTCGATTGATTCAATATCGTTGAACTTAGAAAAGCGGATTAAGGGTTGGAACAAGTGTATAACAAGAATTCTTGGAATTCCTTGGGGATTCTTGATTGGTGCTGAGTTAACTATAGTGCAAAGTCGTATTTCTTTGGTTAATAAGATTCAAAAGGTTTATCGATCCCAGGGGGTGCAGATTCATAATAGGCATATCGAAATTATTGTACGTCAAATAACATCAAAAGTTTTGGTTTCCGAAGAGGGAATGTCTAATGTTTTTTTACCTGGAGAACTTATTGGATTATTACGAGCAGAACGAACGGGGCGTGCTTTAGAAGAAGCAATCTGTTATCGAGCCGTTTTATTAGGAATAACTCGAGCATCTTTGAATACTCAAAGTTTTATATCCGAAGCAAGTTTTCAAGAAACTGCTCGAGTTTTAGCAAAAGCTGCTCTTCGGGGTCGTATCGATTGGTTGAAAGGCCTGAAAGAAAATGTTGTTCTAGGGGGGGTGATCCCCGCCGGGACCGGATTCAACAAAGGATTGGTGCATTGTTCACGGCAACATACCAACATTATTTTGGAAAAAAAAACAAAGAATTTAGCTTTATTCGAGGGAGATATGAGAGATATTTTATTCTACCACAGGGAATTTTGTGACTCTTCTATTTCCAAATCTGACTTTTCTAGGATTTAATGATTTCTAATAGCGGACTATTTAAAATTTTAGTTTTTGTTGTTTGCTGTAGTCATTTGCTTTCGTAATTTGTTAACACTAATAAAGATAATAATCAATACAAAATAATGGCTTGGTTCATGCATAAATGGCCATCCCCGGTACAAGAGAAGGTTCCATCGGAACAAAATTTTATTTTAGTTTGGGGTGCCCCCCTTTTTAAGTGTGAAAAGAAATGACAAAAAGATATTGGAACATCGATTTGGAAGAGATGATGAGAGCAGGAGTTCATTTTGGACATGGTACGAGGAAATGGAATCCTAGAATGGCACCTTATATTTCTGCAAAGCGTAAAGGTATTCATATTATAAATCTGACTAGAACTGCTCGTTTTTTATCAGAAGCTTGTGATTTAGTTTTTGATGCGGCAAGTAGGGGAAAACAATTCTTAATTGTTGGGACAAAAAATAAAGCAGCTGATTTAGTGTCGCGGGCTGCAATACGGGCTCGGTGTCATTATGTTAATAAAAAATGGCTCGGCGGCATGTTAACAAATTGGTCCACTACCGAAAAAAGACTTCATAAGTTTAGGGACTTGAGAACTGAACAAAAGACAGAGGGATTCAACCGTCTTCCGAAAAGGGATGCAGCTGTGTTGAAGAGACAATTATCTCGCTTGGAAACATATCTAGGCGGGATTAAATATATGACGGGATTGCCTGATATTGTAATCATCCTCGATCAGCAAGAAGAATATACGGCTCTTAGAGAATGTATCACTTTGGGAATTCCAACCATTTCTTTAATCGATACAAATTGTAATCCCGATCTCGCGGATATTTCTATTCCCGCAAATGATGACGCTATAGCTTCAATTCGATTCATTCTTAACAAATTAGTATTCGCAATTTGTGAGGGCCGTTCTAGCTATATACAAAATTCTTGATTAATAATAAGATAAATAAATCAATTTTTTTTTTAGGGAGGGGCTCCCTGTATTTCGATTTCAAAAATCGGTTACTACTCCTGAATTGTAGAAAAGAAAAAGAGAGAAAAAACTGGGGATATTGTGTGATTTGTTTAGTTGGGATCCAAAACTAAAATATAAAATTTAAGTAAATAAGTAAAAAAAAAGGGGGGGTCTTGAATCAAAATAATTTAAAGTTCTTATTTCTGTCAGAGGGCAATATGAATGTTTTATCATGTTCCATCAACACACTAATAAAAGAAGGGTTATATGAGATATCTGGTGTAGAAGTAGGCCAACATTTCTATTGGCAAATAGGGGGTTTCCAGGTCCATGCCCAAGTTCTTATTACTTCTTGGGTTGTAATTGCTATCTTATTAGGTTCCGCAGTTCTAGCGATTCGCAATCCACAAACAATTCCAACTGACGGCCAAAATTTCTTTGAATTTGTCCTTGAATTCATTCGAGACGTGAGTAAAACCCAGATTGGAGAAGAATATGGTCCATGGGTTCCCTTTATTGGAACCCTGTTTTTATTTATTTTTGTTTCTAACTGGTCAGGAGCCCTTTTACCGTGGAAAATTATCCAGTTACCTCAAGGGGAGTTAGCAGCACCAACGAATGATATAAATACGACGGTTGCTTTAGCTTTACTCACATCAGTAGCCTATTTTTATGCGGGGCTTAGCAAAAAAGGATTAGGGTATTTCAGTAAATACATTCAACCAACCCCAATTCTTTTACCCATTAACATCTTAGAAGATTTTACAAAACCCCTATCACTTAGTTTTCGACTTTTCGGAAATATATTAGCCGATGAATTAGTCGTTGTTGTTCTTGTTTCTTTAGTACCTTTAGTGGTTCCTATACCTGTTATGTTCCTTGGATTATTTACAAGCGGGATTCAAGCTCTCATTTTTGCCACTTTAGCTGCGGCTTATATAGGTGAGTCTATGGAAGGTCATCATTAATGGTTTTTTTTTTAATATTCTTTTTTAGGTTAGCCCAATTAATTATAGAATAGTTGGTTTACATTATGTAAGAAACACTTGTATATGTGATATTTGATATTGCCTAGGTATATATGAGTTAAAGATCTATATAATCTGAATCTGCTCTACTATTTTTGTGAATTTCTATTTAGATTTAGATAGGGATTCGATTAGAAGTTCTTCCTTTTTATCTGTGAATTGGCTGAAAAAATGATAAAAAAAGAACGAAGAATTCAAAGAATGGTTCATAAAAAAAATGGCATAAAAAAGTCGTATATATATTATGGATTTTTAAAAATCCCGCGGATAGGAACTACTATCAAAGTAATTCTTATGATTCAATAATTTTATTATATTATTTCATATTTCAATTAAAGTTTTTGGTTTTTTTGGCTGGATTAATCTTAGCGATTACTTAATTAGAATTACGTCCTAAGTCATTGGATGATTGTATCATTAACTATTTCTTTATTTTGGTGTGAGGAACTTATCATGAATCCACTGGTTTCTGCTGCTTCGGTTATTGCTGCTGGGTTGGCTGTTGGGCTTGCTTCTATTGGACCTGGAGTCGGTCAAGGTACAGCTGCGGGTCAAGCTGTCGAAGGTATCGCGAGACAACCTGAGGCAGAAGGAAAAATACGAGGTACTTTATTGCTTAGTTTGGCTTTTATGGAAGCTTTAACAATTTATGGCCTGGTTGTAGCATTAGCGCTTTTATTTGCGAATCCTTTTGTTTAAGCCCAGAAATCACAAAATTCTGGATTTTTTTTGTAGTTTTTTTAATTCTATCAAGATTTAACTCCTACAATTATTCATTGAGACAACAATCCTTGGGAAGGACTAATTTGAGGATGGGGAATTAGCACATCGATTCGCTTTCTTCCTTCCCCTTATTCTTTTAGTTTAATAGAAACTTTTTTTTAAGGAGTGTTGCGAAAAAAGTAGGTTTAGGTTTTTTGAACTTGACATAAAACTTGGTCTCAAATTCTAGCTTAATTCTAATAAGTCTCATTATTATTATTGAAAATTAAAAATTTTGGAAAATACGTTTGTAAATAGAATAGGTTTTTGATTCTGTTTACAAATATCCAAATAGGTAAATTAAATTATTAAATTCAAATTTCTTTTTATTTTCAATAAAAAGAATAAAAAAAAAAGGACAGAGTTCCTTTTTTATAGTTTAGCTAGAAGAGGAGATTATATGAAAAATTTAACCGATTCTTTCGTTTACTTGGGTCACTGGCCATCCGCCGGGAGTTTCGGATTTAATACCGATATTTTAGCAACAAATCCAATAAATCTAAGTGTAGTTTTCGGTGTATTGATCTTTTTTGGAAAGGGAGTGTGTGTGAGTTGTTCATTTCAAGAATAGGCTGGATTCACCCAGTGGCACTATAACTAGGAAAGAGTGCATAATCCCGCGAATTACTTCTGAATAAAAAAATCATATTTGAGAACCATAGCCTTTCGTTATTCTTTGGTAAGTCCGCTTTACTTTGATTCTCTATTAACCAAAAATTGGGACAATTAATTAACATGGTTAAAGCTAAACCGTTTGAAGTTCAGATGCAACATGGTACTCTTTCTACTATATATAGTCTAAATGTAGACTAAATAAAAAAATGAATAAAATTTTCAAAAAGAATTGTTATACTTTTTTCGATATAAAACACTCATGTCGATAAAATTTTTTGAGTCTTTTTTTATAATGCAGAATTGATAACCTACGTATAAAATAATAAGAATTCTTTGGATTTCAAGAAAAAAAGAAACAACTTTGCTGACAATTATTAATTTTTCATTGGTCAGAAGAATCCTCCGAATATTTTTATCTTGGATTGGTGATCTTTTTCGATAGAAATATATATTGAATATGAATTGAATAAAAAAACTCGGGAGAGGGTAGGCTCATTGCATGAAAAAGATGGGAAGGGAAGTCTCATAAATAATTGATTGGAATAAGTGAGCATGAGAGCCAAATGAATCGAAAGATTCATGTTTGGTTCGGGAAGGGATCATAGAACTTTTTTTTTAATGAATGGAAAGATAATCTACTTTCATTAAATGATTTATTAGATAACCGAAAGCAGAGGATATTAAATACTATTCGAAATTCAGAAGAACTGCGTGAAGGAGCTATTCAACAATTAGAAAATGCCCGGGCGCGCTTGCGTAACGTAGAAACGGAAGCGGATAAGTTTCGCGTGAATGGATACTCTGAAATCGAACGAGAAAAATTGAATTTGATTAATTCAACTTATAAAACTTTGAAACAATTAGAAAATTACAAAAATGAAACCATTCTTTTTGAGCAACAAAGAACAATTAATCAAGTCCGCGAACGGGTTTTCCAACAAGCTTTACAAGGAGCTATAGGAACCCTAAATAGTTGTTTGAGTAATGAGTTACATTTACGTACTATTAATGCAAATATTGGGATGTTTGGTACGATGAAAGAAATAACTGATTAATTATTTCCTTACGATTATTATAGGCATTATTTTTTTTTCTTCCAACAAAAGAATCAGGACAATACTCATGGTAACCATTAGAGCCGACGAAATTAGTAATATTATCCGTGAACGTATTGAGCAATATAATAGAGAAGTAACGATTGTAAATACCGGTACCGTACTTCAAGTGGGCGATGGCATCGCTCGTATTTATGGTCTTGATGAAGTAATGGCAGGTGAATTAGTAGAATTTGAGGAGGGTACTATAGGTATTGCCCTTAATTTAGAATCCAATAATGTTGGTGTTGTATTAATGGGTGACGGTTTGATGATCCAAGAAGGAAGTTCAGTCAAAGCTACGGGAAAAATTGCTCAGATACCGGTGAGTGAGGCTTATTTGGGGCGTGTTATAAACGCCTTGGCTAACCCTATTGATGGTCGAGGTAAGATTTCCGCTTCTGAATCTCGGTTAATTGAATCTCCTGCCCCAGGTATTATTTCGAGACGTTCTGTATATGAGCCTCTTCAAACAGGACTTATTGCTATTGATTCCATGATCCCTATAGGACGCGGCCAGCGAGAATTAATTATTGGTGACAGACAGACCGGTAAAACAGCAGTAGCCACAGATACAATTCTCAATCAACAAGGCCAAAATGTAATATGTGTTTATGTAGCTATTGGTCAAAAAGCTTCTTCCGTGGCTCAGGTAGTGACCAGTTTACAGGAACGAGGGGCAATGGAATACACTATTGTGGTAGCTGAAACGGCCGATTCCCCAGCTACGTTACAATACCTCGCGCCTTATACAGGAGCAGCCTTGGCTGAATATTTTATGTACCGTGAACAACACACTTTAATAATTTATGATGATCTTTCCAAACAAGCACAAGCTTATCGACAAATGTCTCTTCTATTACGAAGACCGCCGGGTCGTGAAGCTTATCCAGGAGATGTTTTTTATTTACATTCACGTCTTTTAGAAAGAGCCGCTAAATTAAGCTCTCAATTAGGTGAAGGGAGTATGACTGCCTTACCAATCGTCGAGACCCAGTCAGGAGATGTTTCAGCTTATATTCCTACTAATGTAATTTCCATTACAGATGGACAAATATTCTTATCCGCCGATCTTTTTAATGCTGGAATCAGACCTGCTATTAATGTAGGGATTTCTGTCTCGAGAGTAGGATCCGCCGCTCAAATTAAAGCTATGAAACAGGTAGCTGGAAAATTAAAATTGGAATTGGCTCAATTCGCTGAATTAGAAGCCTTTTCCCAATTTTCTTCTGATCTCGATAAAGCTACTCAGAATCAATTGGCAAGAGGTCAACGATTGCGTGAGTTACTGAAACAATCCCAATCAGCCCCCCTCACAGTGGAAGAACAGATAATGACCATTTATACCGGAACAAATGGTTATCTGGATGGATTAGAAATTGGACAAGTAAGAAAATTTCTCGTTCAATTACGCACTTACTTAAAAACGAATAAACCTCAGTTTCAAGAAATCATAGCCTCTACCAAGACATTAACCGCTGAAGCAGAAAGCTTTTTGAAAGAAGGTATTCAAGAGCAACTAGAACGTTTCCTACTTCAGGAGAAAGTATAAAAAACGAAACGGATTATTCTTAATTTTTGATTCTTTAGTCAATTTTACTCTTTAATTTTAATTAATTTTTTAAGAAATTCTAGAAATAGAAGTCTATAAGTCAAGTATATATAATAGAAAGAAGTATCTAACTAATATCTGTTTAATATTAAATCTTAAAGCATTCAGAATTTCTTTCTTATTCTATTTATTTCTTATCTTTTTTCGAAATAGATATTATATATAATATATAGAAATGGAAATAATAGATAAATATCAATATAGATATATTTATATTGCGTCCAATAGGATTTGAACCTATACCAAAGGTTTAGAAGACCTATGTCCTATCCATTAGACAATGGACGCTTTTCGCTTTTTTTTACTTTCCTATTGTTAAAAAAAAAGAATGTGCAAAATCTTTTTAGCAATTGTGTATTGAAGTGAATTCAATACACAATTGCTATTAGACAATTCTAATATAACAAATTTTCTCTAATAAAAAAAAAGGGCAATTGTGAATTTAGAGCGGGTAGCGGGAATCGAACCCGCATCGTTAGCTTGGAAGGCTAAGGGTTTTAGTCGACGTCGATTGATCATTTTTATATTTTTAACGTCTCTAATTCAAAACCGAACATGAAACTTTGGTTTCATTCGGCTCCTTTATGATGGATGGAGAAATTCCCAAATAAAAAAAGACGGGAACGAAATAAAAATTCGACCCATAACATCTATGTGAGCTTTTTTCCGTCTGGGTACTTTCACAGAAAATTTTGCTTTCTAGATGATCCTTCTAGAAGATAGATCGGGCCAACTCGAACAATCTTTCTAGTTACTTCGTTCTTTATTTCTATTTAACGGAATCCTTAGGAAAAGTATTTGGTTTCTACCGAGCTAAAACAATATAATATGTCGATGTCTTTAGTAAACCAAAGTTCTCGTTTAATAGCTATTTTGCTTCAATTTTTCTATACCAAACAATGAATAGAACTGAAGATTTAGTTACGATTAGAAAGACACTTTTCTAGCTTTATCCATGGATCCTCTTGTTATACTTATTGAATTGTAAATAGTCATCCAATTCAAAAATTATGTTTCGGAATTTCATAATCCAAATTTACAATTGATTAGAGTCTTTGGATATAAATTACGAGAATCTATAATCTTCCTTGAATCTTTCATTGAAAGGGAAAGGACTAAATCCTTTTAAGAAATAAAATTTTTGATCGGAAGATTAATCAAACCGAGAGACCCTTTAACTATTAAAGGGATTAAAGGAACGAATCACACTTTTACCACTAAACTATACCCGCTACAATGCAATTATTGCATATAAATTAACCTTTTGTCGAACAAAGTAATCGGGGGTGTAATAAAAAAATCTGAAAAAATTTAGAAAAAACTAGAGTTGACTTAAGAAAATTAGTAAAAGCGAATTCAATTCCACTTTTTTTTTTATTTCAAATCTTTTTTTATCTAAAAATCCATCGGATGAGTCTTTTTAATTTTAACAAAAAAAGGCCCGGCTGGGGACTGACCAGGCCAGGCTATTAAAATAAAAAAGATCTTTTACTTGTGTTTTTGTTTTGACGAGACAAAATAAAAAAAGGATTCTCTATTTCTATGATTATGGTTTTATTTATTTCTTTTTTGAGTTCGCGCCTTTTTTATCTAATCTTTAGCTAAATTTTTAATGTAACTAGAATTGCTGAGAAAGTTCTATAAAAACAGTTATATAATAGTAATATATATATTATATAATATATATTATATATATATTATATATATAATAGAGGATTTATATAATTTATATATAGGATATATATTATATATATATTATATATTTAAATATAGGATATATATATTTATATAATCAAATAATCAAAAAGAATATATATATATATAATAATATAATAAAATATAGAAAAAAATATAGAAAATGAAAAAAAATATATATATATATAATATAAAGATAAAGAATATCTATAACAAAAAAAGAAAGCTTTTTAAGAATAAAGTGGAGAAGGTTCTTTTTCAAGCCTTTTTTTTTTTTTATGGAACCTAATTAAATATCCCTTTTCGATTAGGAGAGATGGCTGAGTGGACTAAAGCGTTGGATTGCTAATCCATTGTACGAGTTAATCGTACCGAGGGTTCGAATCCCTCTCTTTCCCCTTCTCCTTTTGATGGTGTGTAATAGATAAAATCCTAATAAAATTCGAGCATTTCCACGAATTAAATAAAGCAATAAAAAAACTTTCTTTTTTATTCTTCACGTCCCGGATTACGTCCTGGATCATTAGATAGGAATCCAAATATGAAGAGAGAAACAAAGAATATAACTACAGTGTATACAAAAAGTTTGAGAGTAAGCATTACACAATCTCCAAGATCTTACTAAAAAAAAAGAGAATAGATTCTCTATTTTTATATCAAATATCTAATTTTGATACCAATAAAAAAAAAGGTTTCAGAAAGTTATTTGTAATTAAGATAATAGTCGAATCTTTCATATTCAAACAGATTTGCATACCAACATCTAGATATTTTTTTGGTGAACTTGAATCTAATTAGGTTCTTTCATTTAGGGAAAAGAGGATAAAATTTAGGAAATAGAAATGATCCAGATTTAGTATGGCTACCAAAAAAATTAAATGTTTGAATTGAGAGTTCGTTCATACGTCAAGATTTTTTGGATCTTTTGAATTGTTGGAAAAATCAAAATCGTGAATTTGTTTAAGACAGTATTAAGAATTTTATCGAAAACTTACAGCGGCTTGCCAAACAAAGGCTAAGAGAAGAAAGAAAAGAGGTATTACGGGCATAACATCTACGATTGGATTCAAAAAGGCGTAGGCCTCTGGCAATTTGGCGACTAAAAAAGTGCTTGAAAAAAGGGTAGAATTAAAAAAAATACAGATCAAATTAAATATATTAAGCATAACAAAAATTGGTGTTCTTGTGGATAATTTAATTTTGATTGAGTTTTTAATATATTTTTTATATAAGGAAAAAATAAAGAAAGATAGTCTAAAAAGACTTTGTTGAACTTACTCAATCAAAAATCCTTTTATTCTCTTATGAGAATGAAAGAAATAATATTTTCATACAATATCTTAATTGAATTCTATGTAATGATCAATAAAGTAAGTTTTATTTGCTATCTACACGTGTTAAAACTTTAGCACCAATGTAATCTATATTTCATTTTGAATTGACGAACAACCAATAGGAATATTACTCTTTTAGTAGTCTTGAATAAAAAGCGAAATGGGGCGTAGCCAAGCGGTAAGGCAACGGGTTTTGGTCCCGCTATTCGGAGGTTCGAATCCTTCCGTCCCAGAGTACAGTCATTACAGAATCAATCTTCTATTGCCTTTGTACACCATCTTTCTCTTTCTGTTTAAAAATCCAAATTTTTTAAGAATAAAATATTGAAATGAAAAGAAGAATAAACTTAATTTTTCATTATTTCAACCGAATTCAAAAAAAATCTATTTGCTTTTTTAATTTGTGTGATGCGGGTAAGTAAGGTAGAACCGCAGATTCTAAGAGTTTTAATAAAAAAATCTATATTTATTTATTTATATATAAATATAGATTTCTATTCAAACTAATATGGAATTCATTTTCATTCTGACCGAACCTTTACGCGTAAATAAACTATTCCATTCATAGAGAAAGAAAAGGTATAGATTATTATATACTGACTGAACTATGACTATTCATGATTCCATCATTGAATCAATTACACAAACTAGAGGAATGTTATGGTAAAACTTCGTTTAAAACGATGTGGTAGAAAGCAACGTACGACTTGAATTGAAGGACATTATCTGCTGTGGATTTTTTCATCCGCCACTTTTATTTTTATATTAGGAATATAGGTGCTCTTGGCTCGACATTTTGTATTCTATTTTACAAGAGTCCTACACTTTTTTGTAATATAAAAAAGAGTACAGGATGGAGCTCGAGGAGAATAGAAAGTTTTTAGTCCTTTCGCAGGAGTAAGGATTTAGGGTTAGTGCGAATTAATAAGTTGGAACAACTTCGTAAGTCTTTTTATATTGAAAAAAGTCCTTTCAAGCAATTTTACAATGGAAAAGGAAATTTTCTTAAAATTGTAAAATTCTTTGAATCAAAAGTCTATCATGCGTGAATCAAGCGTTTGTATGATTCTTTGTATAGAAAGAACAGAAATCATAAACAAAATAAGGGGCTTGTTGCTGCCCTTTTTTAATAAAACGATTCAATATCACCGAAGTCATGTCTAAACCTAAAGATTCAAAGTAAGGATAAAGAATCTTGAAAAAAGGAAATCCTGTTTTCAATTGTTTGAAAAACTAGATCAAACTGAAGAATCAAAATTGATTCTAAAATTTGCAATGAGACAAACAAAAAAAGGGCTAGAGACTACTCAATAAAAAAAGTACTTAAGGATTCTCCGGTGAGATATTTGAGAGTTGTTTAACTTGAGTTACGAGAGTACGAATGTTATGAATGCTTTTTATGGAAAAAATATTTAGGGTTTTAATACTGGCTAATTGATTTAATGTTTTTATTTCTCTATTTAATATTTGAATTTACTATTTGAATTTTTTTTCTCGAGCCGTACGAGGCCAAAACCTCTTATACGTTTCTAGGGGGGGTATTATTCATATACATCTATCCCAACGAGCCGTTTATCGAATCCTTGCAATTGATGTTCGATACCGAAGAGAAGGAAGAGATCTTAGTAAGGTGGGTTTTTATGATCCCATAACTAATCAAACTTTTTTAAACCTTTCTGCTATTCTCGATTTTCTTAAAAAAGGAGCTCAACCAACAAGAACAGCTCATGATATTTCAAAGAAGGCTGGGATTTTTACGGAATGAAGTCTTACTAAAACGAAATGAAATTAATGAAATATAAAAAAGAGGATGTGAAAGACTCGTATATAACGTGATATAAAATTTTATCTACTCTTCTCTTTCACTTCCATCATATTTATTTTGATTTATTATAATTTCTATTTATTATTAGTATTCCTCCTAAGGTACGAATACTAAAAAATACCTTGCTAACAACTACTATGTTTTATAATCATACACAAATTTATGAAAAATTTTTTGGATCTAGAGTATATAAATTCGAATTTTTTTATAAATACAAAATTTTACTGTTATTGTTATATAGAAAAGAATAATACTGTATATAAATATAATATATAATTCTGAATAAAAAAAAATATATATATATTATTATATTATAATAATATTATATTATTATGAATAATTTCTTCATCATAAAAAAATAAAAAATTAAAGGCCATAAAAAAAATGGATCTAAAAAGTATAAAAAGATTTGAGATTACCTTAACTGGAACTGGCTTAGTTTTCATTCATTGTATGAACTAATGAACCAAGAGGTTAAGCTTTTTTATTTATTTATTTTTTCTATTCTTTTGACTATATGAAAAATTCATAATCATATTGACAACAGTGTATGGACCAAATATAATTCTCTCATAGATAAATGGATCTATTTATCCCTGACGCACACACGACTGTATTTTTTTCTTTATTCTGATTGTATCTACATATTTGCAGTACGTTCTTTTTTTTTTGGGGGGGGTTGCTAACTCAACGGTAGAGTACTCGGCTTTTAAGTGCGACTAGCATCTTTTACACATTTGTATGAAGAAAAGGATTCGTCCAGATCTGCGGTAGAGTTTGTAAGACCACGACTGATCCTGAAAGGAATGAATGGAAAAAATAGCATGTCGTATCAAGGGAGAATTCAGATAACATTTTTTTTTGCTTTCCTGATCGGTACAATCTTATTTTGATGTCGAAAAAAAAAAAAGAATTCCAATTTGGGTCAAGTGAATAAATATAAATGGATGGATAAAAAAACCAGTTTTCCTTATTCCAGGAAAAAAAAAGAAACGAGCTTCCATTCGTAATTTGAAAAATTACCCCAACTAATTAAATGTTAAAAATAGATTAGTGCCTAATACGGGTATGGGAAGGCATTTTTTTCTTGCGTGTTATTATCAATTTTTTCATGAGTCCTAATTATTGTTTTAACTAGTCCATTTGGATTAGGTTGGAGTGTGTAAAAGAAGCAGTATATTGATAAAAAATATATATATTTCCAAAATCAAAAGAGCGATTAGGTTAAAAAAATAAAGGATTTCTAATAATCTTGTTTTGTTATTCTATAATATAACGAACAGAAACCTATTAAAGATAGAGAATCCGGTTAGCAGTCTACCTGTTTATGAGGTATCTATATCTATAGCTTTCGTAGTCTAATACCTTATTTTGACTGTATCGCACTATGTGTCATTTCAGAACTCAAGAAAATAAAGACTTTACCTTCAGTTCAAATCGAATTTCAATCCAAATGGATAAATTTCAAGGATATTTAGAGTTCGATGGGGCTCGGCAACAGAGTTTTCTATATCCACTTTTTTTTCGGGAGTATATTTATGTACTTGCTTATGATCATGGTTTAAATAGATTAAATAGAAATCGCTATATTTTCTTGGAAAATGCGGATTATGACAAAAAATATAGTTCACTAATTACGAAACGCTTAATTTTGCGAATGTATGAACAGAATCGTTTGATTATTCCCACTAAGGATGTGAACCAAAATTCCTTTTTGGGGCATACCAGTCTTTTCTATTATCAAATGATATCTGTTTTATTTGCAGTGATTGTCGAAATTCCATTTTCCCTAAGATTAGGATCCTCTTTTCAAGGAAAACAATTAAAAAAATCTTATAATTTACAATCAATTCATTCAATATTTCCCTTTTTAGAAGACAAATTAGGACATTTTAATTATGTGTTAGATGTACTAATACCTTACCCCATCCATCTAGAAATCTTGGTTCAAACCCTACGTTACCGGGTAAAAGATGCCTCTTCTTTGCATTTTTTTCGGTTCTGTTTATACGAGTATTGTAATTGGAAGAATTTTTATATTAAAAAAAAATCAATTTTGAATCCAAGATTTTTCTTGTTCTTATATAATTCTCATGTATGTGAATACGAATCCATCTTTTTTTTTCTACGCAAGCGGTCTTCGCATTTACGATCGACATCTTATGAAGTCCTTTTTGAGCGAATTGTATTCTATGGAAAAATACACCAT
>Ga0209973_1000002_pt1 | contig 46370 bp, 25 predicted proteins | sample InoplaCoSPM_FD_187589 | JGI IMG/M metagenome (GOLD analysis project Ga0209973, IMG submission 187589) | Arabidopsis thaliana rhizosphere microbial communities from the Joint Genome Institute, USA, that affect carbon cycling - Inoculated... | ecosystem: Host-associated > Plants > Roots >...
CTTCCGCGCCGGAGGAAATGGGATTCGAACCCATGATACAATCTTCTTGTATGTCGATTTAGCAAACCAATGCCTTAAGCCACTCAGCCATCCCTCCAAGTTGTTGATCGGAATTTTTTGTGCGGTTGGTTGCCCGAAGGGGGCTATCTGACCCGATCAACTTCGTAAGCCGTAGCGCGCTAGCGCGCGTACTCTTCCTCTATCTATGAGCGAGACAGGCGTTCATCATCCAGAAAGATGCACTGACGTCGTCCCATTGAATGAAGATCTGGGCGAAGTCCGTTGGAATTAGCCTTGATAAAAGGTAGCTTTTTATTTGACCCCTTTCCCTTTTTTTTGAGAGCAAGCGCCTAAAGGAAGGAAAATAAGAAAAAAAAAGAGGACGAAGCAAACTCGACAAAACACATCTTTTTTTTCTATACGAAATTTGTTCGACCGGGAATCTCTTGGTGCGCTTCGATACTGTTAGCATTCGCAGTCTGATAAGTGGTGGATTTATGAGGGCCCCCATAGCTTTTTAGAACCTTGGTTATTTTACCTAAAACGAAAAGAAATCAACCTAAGATTCTGGGAGCGGCGTCAGTGACTGACTCCTTTTATGCAATTCGAAATTATAAGGATGGTCACAAGTCACTCAACTCACTTCTTTCTCTTTCCTCACACGTACTTCTATAGCTTGCTTGATGACTACTCTGAAAGACTGATTGATTCTGATGGATGATCCATACGCGCGTGTACAGTTCTTTTTGAATGGCGAAATGGCTCTCCTGGAGTGAGAAGGCAGATCGATGAGGCACAAGAGTGCTAGTTGGACTGAGGTGGGTGAAAGATTCAATTCATTCTCCATCTTCACCGTTAAGCTTCTTGACTAGACTTTTTGATCTTTCTCTGTCTGACGCTCGTCATCTCATATCATCAGATAAAACGACTATTAATTTCAAGTCAGTCAGAATTTGCGGGATCTTGACTGTGAGGAGCAAGAAAAGAAAGAAGAACTCATCAGGCAAGAAGGGGACTTTTCACTCTTTCGGAGATGTAATAGAAGATGCAGACTTCGGGCATTCAAATGACTTCCTGTTCTGGAATGTCAAGCCATTAGTAGTAGATGTCGGCATTTCCTAAAGAAAGCTGTTTGAGTAGCAGGAGGACCCGCGGAGCGCTAATGAATAATCGAAGGCGGATTAAGAGAAGAGAGCTGTTAGCGTAGATGAAAGTTGCGGGTTAGTGCTCCAATATCCTCAGTAGATAGAGGTAGAAGAAGAGCTATAACAGTATACATAGTAGGTAGCGAGATCAAATCAAACCTAGTGCGTCACTATCATCTTACGCACCGATCGGTCTATCTGATCAGGTTCAGTATCCAATCCTGTGTAGGGCGGGGGAGCTGCTAGTTCGCTAGGAAAATAGAAAAAGAATATAGAAAATCTATAATCAGTCAATTGCAATTGGAGAAGAAAGTTAGATATACTTCTCGCTAATCCTTCTTCTTTTGATCAGCCTAGCATCTCCCTCGTGCTTATTTATTCTTTAACTTTTACCTACTGCAAGACACATGCCCATCCCAAGAGCGCTATGAGTTCATAGAGTGGAGAATTCTTCATGGTTCATCCTTTTTTCATGCAAGGCTAGTACAGATGGTGAGAATGCTCTGGAAGAAGGTGTCCCAGTCCGTAGGGGCACTTTCAATCAACCCGGTGGGCGCTCAGTGACTCGACTGAAACGAGAAGGTACTTAATTGGTCCAACGGAATTCTGCTTTATCATGAAAGTTATCGACCGAGGAATTCCATTTCGGTAGCAGGCTTCTAAATACGCTGCTTGCCCGAACCAAGGACCTTCACATTCTAATCAAAGGGAAGATGCTAAGGGTACCGATAACTTCTGATTATGGATTCTATCCAAGGATCGGGTTCTATCTATGATTGGTGCGACGAATGCGATGACTCTTGGTTAAGGCCTTGCCTTCCCTCATCGATCAAAATGGCCAGTCACAATTGTTGCGCCCTGTCTCCCTGCCCTGAGTACGTCCTGGAAAGCGAATTCTTAAGCTTGGCCCCTCTCTTTATTTGAAATGCTTTAGTGAGATTCACATCTCGGGAATATTCTTCGATACGAGCTACTGTACCTTTATCTTATAAGAACCCTTCTCTACAACCTTCACTATTTTATTAGTTTCTAGTAAGTAAGTCTCCTGATGCTACCCAGAAGCTCCCTCCTGATTCTCGTTGTTAGGTATTTTACTTAGGAAAGAGCAGCACTAATGGGATATTTTTATTAATGGTATTCTGCTACCCTCTCCTTTTAGTCGAGTAATCAATCCCTCTCCTCATCAACAAGTGGAAGAGTCACGTCAGTGCCTAAAGGTCAGTTTTAAACTCCGAGACTGCAGCTCCAGCAGAATCCTTCCTTGGTTCAGATTCCTTCCCTGCCTTGGGATGCCTTACTTTCTTTAAGGGAAAAGACAGTATGATGGTGGTTTTTTTCCCTGACTTCTGTTTTAGTCGATCGAGTAGTAACCCACTAGTTATTCAAGCAGTTTTCTTTCCCCTATCCCTTTAGCTTTAGTCGGCCGAGCAGGTTCTAACCTTTTCTTTTGGTCGAGTACCTTCGTTCCTCTTCCGAGTGGTCGAGTAACTCAAGTTCCTCCTCTACTAATTAGTTGAGCCATTCAGGCCACCCGATCCCTGTCCCTACCGGAAGCCTACTGTCTGACTCTTAGCCTAGCTACTTAGATTAGACTGAGCGAAACTCTGCAGCTGCTTAGTTAAGTTCTGCTACTGACTCTCTTTCAGTTGAGGTGGAATCAAACCCTTCTTTGGCTTAGGAAAAAAACCACCTCTACTTGTTAGTCTTGCTTTTTTTCAATTCTTTTGGTCGAGGAGTAAGCCTCACCCCAAACCGACACTCTTTAACTTAATTACTTTTCTTCCGGCGGGGCATTTTCTTTCCTTGCGTGGATATCTTTTACTAGTGAAAGCGGCATCCCAACTGTCGAATGATTGCTAATCCTCATTTCCAAAAAGCATAACTCCTATCCGTTGCATCAGCCTCCATCTGGTTCCTTCATTTCAGTCTTAGTCCAGCTTGTAACTAACTCCAAACCCTCTTTCTTTCGAGCGATGGGATTTGTGACGAAAGCAAGGAAGACTCTTAGTTGTTGAATGCGAGTCATTACATAGGTGGAATTTTATAAGCTTCTTTAGGCCCGGCTAGCCCGTAGAGTCTTAGGGGTTTTTCCACTTTTCCTGACGCAAGGTCGGGGTCTTTACGAATAGGACAAATATACACCAACCCTTTGAAGGATGAGGTTCCAGTTCGCCATTCCTATTATTTATAGGCTTCCAGTCTCCTCAGAAGTCCGCTCTTCTATCTTCGCAGAATTCACTTGGGTCTCTTACTAACCTTCGCATCTAGGGCATGATGTCTTTATTTAAGATGTCAATCGTCTTGTTATTTTCAATAAATTTTTCCAGGCCTCTCTACGGGATTGGAAGAAGGAGAGGAGAAGGAGAGAGTGAAAGGAGATAAGTAGATGTTATCACAGACGGAGATGCCAGTGAGAATACTGAACAGACAACAGCTGAGGATACACAGCCTAAGCTTTTTGACCATAAACCATCCAATAATAAAGAGAAGATGTGGAAGGGTGAAAGATAGTGTACTAACGAGAAAGGTGAAAAGCTAGGGAAATTTCTGTTCAAGTTTCAGCTTGATAGCTATATCTTTCCTTTCTTAACTGGGTTTTTTAACTTCACATATAGCCCATCAGCTTGTGACTTCGCACACTCTCAGTTTCGAGATTGGGAATCGACAGAACTGCCCTTTCTTAACTTAATTATAAAGGGTAGCTTAGCTGGTTAGATTTACTGAAGGTAATTCAATCGCTGAACGTTGATAATAGCTTTCGAGAAGAGATCCTTACTCTCCAGCTAGTTAAAACTTCCCCGATTAGTAATGCTCTCACCCTGGGGACATATCTCACCTTTGTCAGCAAAACAGTAGAACCATCTTCATTTCTCAGTCTCACACTTCCTATTCCCTTTACTGTTGACATGGTGTCATTTGCCATCTTTACTTGTTTCACTACCAGCATCTGATAAACTTACAAACCATTCTCTTCTTCCGAAAGAACAACCTGTGTCAAGTATCCAGACTTCCCTTTGTTAGGAATCCCTAATTGAAAGTGAGAAGGGACCTACACTAGTATATAAAGGACATGGGCCTCTCCACTCATTGCCAATTGGTTTTTAGTTGGAAGCCCATGAACACTCACATGGTATCAAGAGCCATGGAGGGTTCTCTTAAGTCTTATCCTTTTCCTTCCAATATCAATATTACTAGTTGTGTCTCCATTAAACTCAACGATCGGAACTATCTTTTATACGACGAAGGAAGGGTGCGATTGAGTCTGCTGAACTTGGGCGAGAGATGTGACTTCGTTCCTTTCCTTTCAGTCGAGTTATTTAAACCTCTCCAGAGCTCTGGTGTCTACGAGAAGCTTCATGAGTCAAACAATTGAGGAAGCCGATACTTATACTTTGGTAGAGAATCTCGCATAAAGCAATGGGAGTCATGGCTCGGATTATGATCGGACTACAAGGAAAAACAATGATGAATCTCATCATGCCATCCAAGAGCTGAATGCAAAAATGGATAAGATATTGAAGCGTGACCAAAAGAAAAGATGACGGTAAACTCTTGTGAAGAGTATGGTGGATATCAAGGGTACCAAGACTTTGGTGTTGAAGGGTATGAGGAGCCACAAGAAGAGTTGAACTATGTTGGAGGTCAAGGATTCCAACCAAGGCCTTTCAACGAAGGGTTCCAAGCTAGAGGGGCTACTGCTCCAACAAAGACCACCTTACCAAGCGCCCTACCAAGCACCTTACCAAGCCCCTTACCAAGCTCAAGGGAGTTCTTTTTCTGCTCCAACTGCACCAGATAGTGAGGTGAAGCTAATGTTGCAACAATTCCTTGAAGGACAAAAGAAAAGTACCATTGAGATGAACACAAAGATGGACAACATGTACAATGATCTTAATGGGAAGTTTTAAACTTTGGCCTCTCATGTCAAATCTCTTGACAACCAAGTTGCTTAAACCGCCTCTTCATCAAAGAGACCCATGGGAACACTACCCGGTAAACCGGAAGCAAACCCAAGGGAACATTTTACATAATGCTTAGAAGTGGAAAAGAGCTTGAGGAAGTTGTGAGAGATGATAAGGAAGAGGAGCAAGTTGTTGTGAGAAAGGCTAAACAGATCGTCAACTTTCCCTTGCTTGGCATGCTCTCATCAGCAAGGTATGGCTTAAGGCGCTGGCCATTCACCGTGAAGTGTTCACCATTGACATCCCAAAGCACTACCGCTCCATACGGTTTCACTTCCTTTATGCGAAAGGGTAAAAAACATCTAGATCTCAACTTTCCTGGAAATAACTTGAGTCTAGAGTTGAGGAGCAGCACTTGGTCATTTACCTTGAACTCCCTTGGTAAGATCTTCTTATAATGCCAAGCCTTAGTCCTCTCCTTGTAGATCTTTGTGTTCTCGTAGGCCTCTTGCCTTATTTCGTCGAGGTGGTTCAATTGGACCAACCGCCTTTCCGAAGCGGTTTTTATGTCATAGTTCAACAATTTTGTAGCCCAAAAAGCTTTGTGCTCAATCTCAACCGGCAAATGGCAAGACTTCCCATAGACAAGATTGAAAGGTGTGGTTCTTATGGGTGTCTTGTATGCCGTCCTATATGCCCATAGCGCATCGTCAAGCTTGGTGGACCAATCCTTTCTTGTTTTCCCAACCGTCTTCTCGCTTTGATTTATCGGTTGGAGATTTCCACTTGGCCACTTGTTTGAGGATGGTAAGGAGTGGCAACCTTATGCTTCACACCATGTTTTCTTCAAAAGGTTCTCAAAAACTTTGTTGATGAAGTGAGATCCCCCATCACTAATAACCACTCGTGGTATACCGAATCTTGGGAAAATCACTTTCTTAAACATTTTTAGCACAACCTTGGCGTCATTAGTGGGGCTCGCAAGAGCTTCCACCCATTTTTAAACATAATCTACCGCCATTAGGATGTATTGGTTTCCATGAGAAGATGGTTTTTTTCATGAAATAGATGCCCCACACATCAAATACTTCTACTTCCAAGATAAAGTGTTGTGGCATCTCATTCCTCTTTGTAAAGTTGCCCTTCCTTTGGCAAGCGTCGCAAGAAGAAACAAACCCATGAGCATCCTTGAACGTGGTTGGCCAATAGAATCCTGCTTGTAAAACAAACCTTGGCCACTGTTTTAAATGTTGCGAAATGTCCTGCATACTCCGATGCATGCATGGCAATGGTAGAGAATGCCCTTCACTTCCTCTTTTGAAATGCATCTCCTAAAAAGACCATCGGAGCATCTCTTATACAAAAATGGCTCATCCAAAAAATAATGTTGCACATCTCGCAAGAATTTCTTCTTCCTATATCCATGGAACATTGGAGGCTCTTGATCACAAGCCAAGTAATTAAAAAAATCGGCATACCATGGAAGGTCATCTTCCATGCTTTCCAAAATCATAACCGCGGGATACTCTTCCTTCAAATATTCGAGCACATAATAGACTTTCTCTTCGGGGAGGCTATCATCTATCGGTATGTCCTCCTCGACCCGAAGTCTAGACAAGTGATTCGCGACTCCATTCTCAATTCCTTTCTTGTCCTTTATAACCAAATCAAACTCTTGGAGAAGTAGAATCCATCTAAGTAGCCTCGGTTTCGCGTCCTTCTTTGCCAATAAGTATCTCAAAGCCGCGTGGTCCGTGTGCACTATTACTTTGGAGCCCACCAAGTAAGACCGACCTAAACTTCTCAAAGGCGAAAACTATGGCGAGGAGCGTAAGCGCGGTGGTGGCATAGTTGACTTGCGCGTCGTCCAAGGTTCTACTAGCCTCATCTTTTCCCCCTCCCCGGATCCATCATCCTCGAGGAGGAGGAAATCTAAGTCCAAGACTCTTTTAGTAAGACTATGGATTGCTAATCTGCCTACGCGGAAAAGGAAGCCTTCTCCCTCTCAAACTAAAGAGTAAAGATAGCCCTTCCTTGCCCTAAAATACATGTAACATTGGATTTGCTAGTATTCCTACGGGGCTTACCCCCAGAGCCATCCTAATCCATCTTGCTAATGTTCCTAATCCATCTTTGCTAATGTTCCGGTCTTCAAACAAGAAAGAGCTAGGGGGCTCGTTCGACCTGACGCTGGTTAGACGTGAGGTCGAACATGTCCCGCTTCGCCCTATGGCACTAAGTAGATGGCGCTCAACTTCCTGTCCTTCCTTTGCCCCAAAACGGCTCCAACCGCGTAGTCACTTGCATCGCACATGACCTCAAATGGTAAATTCCAGTTGGACTATGGGCGCGGTCACTAGAGCCTCTTTAAGCATCAAGAATGCCTCAAGGCATTTCTCATCAAACACAAAAGCCACATCTTTGCATAAGAGTTGTGTGAGTGGCCTAGCAATCTTCGATAAATCCTTGAGAAATCTTCTATAAAACCCTAATGTCCTAAGAAGCTTCGAATACCCTTTACCAAGTTTGGTGGTTGCAAACTTGTCATCACCTCAATCTTCGCTTGGTCAACGAATTTTTTACTTGTTTTGAACAGTATTCTAAAGACACGTCTTACGAAAAGCAGATTTAATTTTTTGAGGAAATTATTAAGTGGGATTCTGAAACGTATAATTACAGCTTGCACTTTTAACGAGGAACTCTCGCAATTAGCTCTACTTTCTTTCTTTCTGGTTTTGGTGTTCCGATATCTTTCGTAGGATGAGTTCGATCCATTAGGTTCTTCAATTTGTTCAGAAAAGAAACAAGAAACAAGAAAACATCTTTGATTACGATTAAAAGGAACAATCTCAAATAGACCAAGATCTAATTTCGGGTCATTTCTTGGTGAACATGATCTGCCATAATCTCTTCGATTCCTTCATTTATGTGCCAGAATAAAGATAGATTTGGTAGGAAAGTGGAAGAGACTTTATTGTATATGATAATCAAAGGGAGTGGGAAAGCTGCAGTAATTCTTTGGAAAAGCCCGGTTCTCTTTGTCTTCGAGCTTTCATTTTGTAATCCACTCTTTCGTTCCTTCATATACCTCCCCACCAATAGATAGAGACAAATAGGAATAACCAAACTACGTCTACAAAATGCCAGTACCATGCAGCTGCTTCAAAGCCAACGTGATGCTCCTTCGTCAGATGACCAAGATATTGCCGAATACCACATATAATCAAGAAAAGAGTACCTATAATCACATGAAAACCATGAAAGCCTGTTGCTAAGAAAAAGGTAGAACCATAAATACTATCCGAAATAGTGAAGGGTGCTTGATAATATTCCATTCCTTGAAAGCCAGTAAATACTAGAGCCAATAAAACGGTAGCTACTAAAGCATAAACTGCTCGTTTTTCTTTCCCCGCGAGTATAGCATGATGAGCCCAAGTTACGGCAGCTCCGGATGAAGGGAGAATAGGGGTATTAAGAAAAGGGATTTCCCAAGGATCTAAAACCTCAATCCCTTTTGGGGGCCAAATACCTCCGATCTCTACCGCAGGTGCCAAAGAAGAATGAGAAGAAGCCCAAAAAAAAGCAAAAAAGAACATAACCTCCGATACGATGAACAGAATAGAACCATATCGAGGTCCTAATTGTACGACTTTGGTATGATGTCCTTCCAACGTGGATTCACGTAGAACATCGCGCCACCATACGAACATGGTATATAGGATAAATATGAGGCCCAAACTTAGAAGTCTTGCACCCCCTTGAAATGGGTGCATGTACATCACACCTCCTACGGTGGTTGCCAAAGCTCCGAGTGAACCCGAAATAGGCCATGGACTTGGATCTACCAAATGATAAGAATGCCTCTGAGATTCAATCATAAACCACTTTGTCTCGGTTATATGTAAACCCCCACCCTTCACCCCCACCGGGCTCTTTATCTTTGGGGTCTAATTTTCTTTCTATCTGACAGGACAAACTAATAGGAAGGGATGGTTCTTTAATTGCATTGATAGAAGTTCTAACTAGAAAAGGATCTCTCTATTACTTTGAGAAGAGAATCGTTGGTTTGACCGACGGAAAGCATGGGAGAAAGAAAGATGCACAAACAGACTTAAATCTATGAAAAGAAAGAAGAGAACGAACGAACGGATTTAGTTCTGGGGAGGTTGGTCCTCGTGTGCATGGATGAGCACACGGAGACACCAATTAAGGAACGCACGGCGTGCGCTTTCCTCCTCTATCCCTGCTAATTCCGTATTAAACCTTCCCCTCCACTCGGCGATTTGCCGATCCCGAATGGAATCAGCTCTTCGACCGAGATGGATTTGTCGTTGGAGGGCTCGTATTTCCTGATCCAGGCGCGCGGTTAATTCCCGACGCCGGCCTGGATCCCCCTCGTTCTGGAGGGCCCGTTCCGTCCCCTCGACCCGTTCCCAAGACTCCGACAATAGGCGATTCCGTGCTCGTAAAGAGTCGGAACTCTCTATTTCGTTGTACAACGACGATACGGAGGGATTGAGAGCAATCTCGTTACCCTCCGTATCGGCAGGCAGGTCTACCTGTGGAACGACAAATAAAGTGGGGGTTTCCAGAAACCCAAGAAGACATAACGAGAGTCTCAATAATAAGATAACTCGCCCTAACTTCGGGGCTATGAAAACAAGAAAGTAATATACCACACCCAAACAACTTTTAGTGCCATATCTTCCAAAACCCAGTTTTGTACCATCCGGTTTGCAACCCCTACTACATCTGCCTTTACGATATTTACTATATTTCGTACGTTTCGGATATAGCACGTCTCCCTTTTTTTTGACTATATGAAATCCACACTTTGACACCTGAGATTCCGTAACGAGTAGATACTTCCGCAGGAGCATAATCGATTTTATGGTTAAATACATTACGAGAAGTTTTTCTATGCTTATAGCATTTATACTTTCGTGGTCGCCCTCACTGAACCGACTTGAATCTGAACTACGATTTTGTTCCCCAACTTGCTTGATTAACGGGCATTTTCGGGGACTAGCCCGCTTCTTCATTAAAAAAGAGGGCGATTGCCCGGTCCTTGGAATCATTTTAGATCGTATCCCCAAGCCTGCCTCCACTTTCTTATGTGAAAGAGGTGCTTGCTTTATGAGACTGAATGGAAACCTTCTTTCTTCGATCAGAATACGAATAAGATCAAAAAGGCCATCATTGGGGCAAACAATGCAATAGCTTCGGTTAGAGCAAAGCCCAAAATGGCATAACCAAATGATTGTTTAGCCAATGATGGATTTCGCGCCACAGAATGAATCAAAGAACTGAATACGTTTCCAATACCGATAGCAGCTCCCGCTGAAGCAATTGTAGCAGCTCCGGCACCTATTGATTTTGCACCTTCTAACATCTCGGGTTGAGAATTATACTCACGCTTTGTCATTCACTTATCTTATATCTTATTGATTCCTCGTCGATTCTTACCCTCGTTCCTTTGATCTTGGACATCTCACTTGGAATGCATTCTTTGCGATCTTATACCCACGGAGTGGTAGACTGAAGACCAACTGAATCTCGACAAAGAGAAGTACAAGCAAGTAGATCATTCGACGTCAGAGGGAATGACTCGTAGCTAGGGTCCCATCTCTCTTCGATTATTCAATTTGATCCGTCTTCGTCTTCTCTTATGAAATTGATAGTTTGTGAGATCGATTACTCATAAATGCTGCCCTTCTCTTATATACGAGAGCACCAGATACACCATGGATGGATACATACGATTTCACTTATCCCAAAAGTAAAGATCTTATTCGTATTCTGATCGAGGAAAGAAGGCGAGCTAGTTCAACTCAATGACAACCTCTAGGGCCAAGCCTATGGAAAGCTTTTCCAATCTCCTTCCGCATTCTTTCCTTTAATATGCTTGTATCACATACCAATAAGACATAGGAGGATCCGATAGATTTCAATCACATACCAATAAGACATAGGAGTTCGTTCCGAACAGATAAGATGTTAGTTGGCTATCAATCTTCTTTAGCACGAGTCGATCCCTATTCTTCTATAGTTGGTGAGAACTATGACTTGAACCTGCTCCTTACTTCAATCTTCTTTTCAATTCAGATATGGATGGTAAAGTCCATTCAGATATAGATGGTAAAGGAAGATCAAGTTACTCGGCTAGACCATTATCCAAAGAATGGAAAGCTAAAGCAAGTCAAAGAATCAGTCCCATAATTGAATGGCATCGTCCTTTCTTTCCCCCATGAATTGCTTTCTCTCGTACTCATGCGATCCCGTCCGACCCCTTTCTACTTGAACTCCTGGTTTTGATGCTGTGACTTCCCCCATGAATTGCTTTTTCTTCTTTTCTTGCTTTCCTGCGTTGCGTACAACTCCTTCTCTTATTAGAGGGCTCTCACGGCTCCTATGGTTGAGGAGCGTTGGGCCCATTCTAAGTTGGAGCGACTCTCCGGAAGAATTCCTTTGAAGAAAGATCCAAGCACTCAACTTGATTGGAGAAGTTAGCGAAAGAGTCTCGAGAGCAAGGCGTTGAGCGGATCGACTTTTGCTTTCCCCTAATAATCTGAAGGGAACGGGTGAGAATGAAGTTCAGGCTAACCACAGCTCCTTTCGTTTCAGTGGGGGTTGCAGTCTAATGAGAAATGAGGGTTGATCATCGATCTGTAGCGAATCTTTTCTGCCAATTGACTTTCTTGTCCTTCGCCCTCTAAGCCATTGGTTAAGTTGGTGAGTCTAAGTCTAAAGAGTAGGGGCGTAGCGAATTGACTATTGTGATCTCTTTAGCTTGAAATAGGCGCTGGAGTCTGTCTGAGTATGTAAAAGATGTGGTGGATAGGATAAGAAAGAAACCTTCTACATCAGCTAATTCTTCTTCCACGAGGGACTCAAATAAAGGAGGATCGGTTTCTTTCCCGTTCATCGTATCATAGGATTGGGGGTCTCTTCCTGTCCTGAAGAAGCAGCTCTTTGCCTTTCTGCTTCAAAGAAAGAGGGGGAATGAGCAGATCAAGCCTTTCCCTTCATGCACTAGATGGATCACTTACAATGACCAATACTCCTCGTGAGAATCTAAGGCGCTTAAGGAAGCATCTCGAATCGGGCGTGAAAAAGATCCATCTTTGATTTATTTCACACAATTTCGCAATGTCAACTTGCTCGATGTAGGCTTGCTCCCATATTCTCCACGGTTTAAGGCAAGATTGGTGGGAAAGGGATATTCTCGCATCGATTACAATGAAATATTCTCTGTAGCCGACATATGTTCCAGTTCGCCAATAGTATCCATCGTTCACAGCTTCTGCCCCTTTTTTGGGGGGCACCCAGCAGTTTACTGTTAAGGACACTATCGACTTACTGTGATATGTCTACAGTCAAAAGCTAGTACTTTATGGGTAGCATCTTTAGGGACTCAGAGATCAGGAAAACTTGATAGAAAGCCCTAGCTCTAACTTGATAGAATGCCCCAGCAATGGCCATCGGAGAGGTCCAACGTAATTTATTACTCTTATAAAAGAGGGAACTCGACTGAAAGGAGAGGAGATAAATTCCATTTACAGGCTTTCTACCAATGACCGGAGACCAGAAAGGGGAATAGAAGAGATAAGCCTTGAGCGGTCAGACCAATTACGATCGATTCGCTAAACATTCAAGATTCTCGAGATGAACTGCTAAAAGAAGGAAGGGCGATAGAGAGAGGTTTTTCACTTTCAACTAAGCTAAGGAGATTCGGGATGGGAACCCGCACTCTTTTGACTGAGAGGCGTAGGAGATAGGGAGTTCCCCGTAATCCGAAATATGATTTAGTACAGAGGCCGGCCGACCCCAAAGTCCTCCAAGTACTCACTCCTTTCAACGTCCCAAGGGGCATTAAAGACATAGAGATCTTGGAACCAAGGTGTCCTCCTATGGAAGGAATAAGACCTTGAAACAAGACCCCCAAAAAAGGGTCTTTATGGGACCTTTGTCAAGGTCGTTCGCTCTGGGCTTTGGGTTCAACGGGTCGCTTTGAAAATAAATAGTCTCATCACATCTAAGGTGCAAAGATTGACCTCGATGCATGTCAAATTTTGAATGCCTCATGACCTATGGTTCGGTCGTGGAAAACCACCAAAGGGTGGTTGGTTGAGATCTTAAGGAAGAAATACCGACCCAAAGATCTGGCATGTGTCCTTGAGTCCTCTTCTGCCACGTGTCGCAGGGCAGCAAACCTATAAAAAGGGATCGTATCCGAGAAAGTACTCCTGCTAGCACTGAGTGTCTTCTTTCCACTAGGCTGAAATACGGCTGATTTCTCACCCGTGCGCACGCATCTCGCTTCTGGCTCCCTGACCGATACGACCTTTCTGGGTTTGTTAACATCCTTCCTTCTCCTTTTGGGTATTTGCTATCTTGTGGTCCCTGATTCTTAGGCTGACCACGTGGTCCTCTTGCGACGTCTGTTGGGAGGTAGCATCCAAGGTCCGAAAGGCCTTTGTTCCGACCCGACTTGCGGATCCGGGTTTGGGAGAACCTCCTTCGCCGCCGGTGAGTTTTCTACATCAGTCTGGTTTTGCTTCGGACAAAGCTCTATCCGGTGGCCATATTCCCCACACTCAAAAACATATAAGATGCAAGCCTTCGTATTCGACCCTCTGGATGTCATCATTAAGACAAAACTGGGAACTCTTTTTGAATTTGAAATCTACCTCCACACACACACGTGCATATAGACCCCTAGATGAATCCACTGTGCATAGATCAGCCCGGACTGCTTTGACCAGTTTCTTTTCTTCCCAAAAAAATCTGGTTCATTAACAAATTGAATCGTGATCACTGGGGACGTCTCCTCTCGTTTGACTCGAGTTGCCTTTAAGTCTCCTAATCACATGGATATAGGTGGGTTAATTGTTCTTCCTTTCGGATGAGCTAATTGAATCAGATGAAGATATGAGATCAGTTCAGTCTCATTCCGTAAAGCCAAAGACGACATTCCATTAAAGATAGAGTGGGTCGACCTTTCAACCAGGACGGTTGGGTGCGCTAAAGCAAAGGCGTCTTATCAAGGGCCTGCCGCTCCCCTCTTTAGTTGTGACAAGGGAGTGTGCTTATGATTCTACTTTGTTGCTAGACCAGGTCTTAAAACGCAATTATGACTAGGTCGGGACTGACGGGGCTCGAACCCGCAGCTTCCGCCTTGACAGGGCGGTGCTCTGACCGATTGAACTACAATCCCAGTTTTAAAATTATTCTTCTTGTCAACCTTCTTCTCATACGAAATTTCAAAAGAAAGAAGTAGAGTCGTTGGACCAACAACCGCCAGGATAAAATCTGTGTGAGCGGGGCAAAGACACCTGTTTGTTTTCCGAGCGAGAAAGAGATAAATTGGAGATTGTGTAATATTACATCCAATCTTCCTTGAGAGCTGGAAAAATTCCATGAAGAAGAGCTCAAAGTATTCGTTCCCAGTCGGATTCTCTAATTAAGATATAGCAGTCAACCATCAAGAAATCATCAACTATTTCACCGGGGATGAGCTCTATGGCTATTCTATTAAGTAAGGATCAACTTAGGCCTTAGGCTTAAGCTAGAACTGCTCCTTCTATCACATCGGATTCTAGTAAAGAGATGGGCCTTCTCGTCTGATCTCTGCATCAACAGGAATGCGGGAAAAGCTTCTTCTCGCCCCAGAGTCCCTAGCAGCCTTAAGCCCGCTACGCCCCTTTAGTTGAACTGGTTGCTATATAGGTCAATTGAATCTTAGCCAGTTTCTTCTTACTCCTTTTGTTCTCATTCCCGGCCAACCGTGCCATGAAGAGTCGAGCAAGAGCAATCGCAGCTTTATCTCTGCCTTTGCAGCTCCCATTCCTGCCTTATAAAAGCTTCAATCTACAAAAGTAGAACTACTGATGACAGGTCTGGCCTACAACTGACTTGCTTTCAGACTTACTGGCTGAAGAGCAAAGAGATATCTATTTTACAGTAAATTCCTCTTAGAATAGCATCCCGCTCTTTATAGGTTTAGTAATGCTACCTTGAGCCCAACGAGTGTAATACCTGGAGCGAGTAATAGAGAGGACAGAAGATATAGACTTTTTCTTTCCTTTCTGGCTTGACCATGAGGCCATGACTATTCAAATCTTACAGGAAGCAACCGCTGTACCCCGCCTTCTAGCTCTTAGACTTTTAGAAGGGGGTTCCTCCGGCGCCTTGTTCCGTTAGTTTACTTTTCATTTTAAGTCTTGTAAGTTAGTTATGTCTTTCAAGGGATATCACCATCCCCCGCACCTCTTATTGGTGGAAGCGCGGGGCGTTGCAACCATCATCCTTGGACCCGGAATATAGAGTTCTTCCCTGGTACCTGGAGGATGGAGAAGAGAAGGCATTGTCTTTCCTTGATGGAAAACTCTATGGTATAGCTATCATTAACGGAGGAAATTATCCTTCCGCACCTTGATCTTTCTAGGGCTATTTTCACTAAGCCGAATCTGTGGACTGAGTGGCTAACTATTCTAGGAGTGGGGCTCTTCTTTGTATCGAGAAAATCTTTTGTTAACAGTTCAAACTCCCTGGCACCATCCCCTGAATAAGGGGCTGGGGGAGGTTTGACACCCTCCCAGATCACTTGAGCACAAAGCTTTAAAAGGAGCAATAGTGGTCCTGCTAACGAGGTACTATGCCCGGTTGGTGGACTTTCCTTACCAAAGTGGCAACACAGAGGTTTGGTCAGAAAGCTGATAAGGGTATGACAACCTTACGGATTAGGCAATACCTAATCTTACTGGTTCTTCGTCAGAGCCGGGCGCCGTCCATCACGTGGCGTTTGTCCACGGGTCAAGGAGAGTAGAACCGGCGGGGTCTTTCTTAGTGTTTTGTGGTACATACCAAAAGGTTTGTCATTTTATACCGATTGATATGGCTTTCAATTTGTTTACCACATTCACCGAGAGGCTCCGCTTGGTCTCTTGGCGCAGTGTTTTTGAAGACACTCGGTCACTCCGGCGTTTCCTCATTCGGATCGCCTTAGTGGCTACTGGGCTCGTTAGTAAAGAATCAGCGATTGTTTGTCACGTCTTAGCAGGCAAAGTACTTAGAATGTACAAGACATCGCGGGACCCTTGTTTGCGTATTATTGTAAGTCTGCCTTTACTTAGTATTTATTTCCGACCCGACTCCATCGCTAAGTCGAATAGAAAGCAAAGACCTTGGAAAGAAAAGATCTTTCACCCGGATTCCAGGAAAATGAGCTGCCATTGTGAACCGCTACCATACCAGACCAGATTTGACAGACAAGCTCCGTTGCAAGAGTATTCCATCTATCCAAAATCCCGCAAACGCTTGGAGTTGGATCCACAACAAAACTCAACCGTGGTCGTCCAGCACGATAAATTTTGAACTTACACCGAATCGCGAATCCCGTGCAATTGAGATTTTCTAGTTGAATTCATTCACAAAACCCCGGGAATTTTAGATGAATCACTCCATAACGAAAAGTGCTAAGGTCCTCTCATTTACTATTTGCGTAAGTTAGTTTTTTATATAAAAGAGGGCAAAACTGTATGAAAAAGTTGCTAAAACTCGTCTTTTTTCGTTACTTTGACCGGGATGTAAAGATGTATTTTATAACCTTGTCTGATGCTGACCACATGCATTAGGCAACTGTTCAGCTATTACTCACGTTAGCTGCATCTCTTCCGAGACCAGGCCCTTTTCTCACTCGTCGATGGAGAACCTCACCCTCAGGCTCAAAAATCGTCGTTCTTACGCTTTCGGGGGTCTCCCTCTCTACAGTGAGGTTCTGTTTGAAGTTATGATTGAGACAATGAGTCACAGGTCTTTCTTTTATTCCCTTGGAAATGCTCTAAACCGTAGAATCACAACAGCCTTTCTCTTAGGGCAACAGGGGAACAAGGAACCAGGGAAAGACCAACACAACTTCCTTGACTTCCTAGGCTTAGAAACCCATTCCTATAAACGGGAAAAGCTTACTAACCTTACAACTCTGGAAGGGATTACTTTCTTACCAACTGACATGGCTTACCTGGCTTACCTTACTAACAACTAACAAACATTCCTGGGATTACTTCCTGACAGGGCTTAGCTTACTTACTAACCTTCCTTACACGGAATTACAGGGAAGCCAACACCCGGGATGTTCCGAGTGAAAGTAGAAGTTTAACCGGAACTGTCGAAAGATTACTACAGAAGAACCCATAAGATGTCCCTTACATATACCGATGTAAACAAAGATCTGAACGATTGAGAGAAGGAAGATAGAGAGTATGATAGGGGAAAGGATAGCAGTAGAGCTCTTATATACCAAATTCAAACGGTTATCCTCCTAGGCTAGTAAACCTAGTCGGAATGAAGAGTACGGGAGAAGGAAGACAGATTAGGAGAGTGTTCAGTGGATACAAAGAGACCAACAGTTCTTCGGAAGCAGAAGGAAAGAAAGCAGGAGAAACACAAACTGACCGAGCTAGCGATGTTCCTATTAGGCTTGGAGAACTACTCGGAGGATGAAAGAAAGAGACAGGGAACAAAGCACAGTATACATCCTACTAGAGCTGCTAACCGGTATTCCTCGGTGGTTCCGTCCTTTAAGCCAGATTATTAAGTAAGATATGGTTTGACCCTTTTCCTTTTTGTTTTCATTTTCATCTGGAAAACACCCGGAACCAGAGCATGAAATAACCTTTCTTTTTTGTATGACTGAGAGGAACGCCTCAGGTCGAATGAATACGAAAGGGAGATCAATCAAAGAAACAAAAAAGGCCATGAATGAAGAAGTTGGGCCTTTCACCCTCTTTCTAGTTACTCTGGGAGCTGATCTGATAAATGCACTTCAAAGGGAGGGAAGGCTAGGTCTTTCCCATCTTGGTATGGCCGAGCATAAAAGATTTGAAAATCAAGTCAAAATAAGAAAAGGTAGAGAGAAAACTGAACGAAAGCGGTAGCCCCCGTCAGGGCAAGAGAAATAAAAAATAAGGACTCTTGTTTTCCGCATACGCATATAGGCTGTGAAAAATAAGTCTACTTTTTTTAATAGAGAAAGTGAGTGATTCGTCTACTTTCTTAATAAGGTAACGGAACGAACTTCAAGTCCTTCGTAGGACGCCGCCGTTTGCTAAGATGTGCTTCCACATCGTGAGTCTTTAGTGCACAAGTCGTCGAATCCCTTAAAGGAAAGGTTTGGGGCAGGAGTATCGACGACAAGTCGTGCCTGAAGTTGTTCATGCACATCTTGAGGAGCTCTTGCTAAGTAAACTTATGGGGACAGGCAAAAGTAAAAGCTCGCCACCTTGCAGTGAATTCCATGACAGGTTCATTATACCTTTGCTTGGTTTTTAGTAGTTCGGGCACTCCAACCCTTCTTTGTGTGTTGCTGAACTGCTTCCTGAACTCCGAGACCCTTGCTTCCCAAGTCGGGATCGACTCTTCAGAGAGGTGGAGGTACAAAGGAAAAAACACTGGAAGGAGAGGTAGTTTACTGGCTAGAGAGAGTCAGAAAGCAGTTTAGTAAGGTAGTTTACAGGCTTTCTTCCTTTCTTCAATGCTTGAGGGACTTCTTTACCGTCTAACCTAGCTAGATCTGAGCTACCTTAATCCGTTTGTAAGTAATGGAGTAAGAGTTACCTGGATTGAGACAGTCTGAAGCTTTCAGCCCTTAGGTCCAATTCCAGCTGCTGTTGCTCTCTCAGGACTTCCTAGGTAAATCGAGTATGTGAAAAAAAATTGTCAATAAATTCTCACACATAGTCAAACACCTTATACAATAGGTTATCAGACTACATCGATAGTTGCTTGAAGCCGATAGTGGGTAAGTGTTAGATGAACGAACCCTCTTGTGGATCGCTTTCTCTTGCACGTTAATTAATCGATAAATTGCGTATGTAAGGTCTGCTGGTCTGTCAAGGAGAATCAAGATTCGACGGGACGCTAGCGCCCTAACAATAACAAGAGGGAGTGCTAAGCTAGGGTTCAAATCCAATAGTAGCTAGAACCAGTGAAAGGGTAGTTCACCAGACCCGCTCACGATAATGCGAATGAAAGGGCAGATAAGCCTATTACTAGTTACGGCGAGAAGATCCTAACAGGCCGGTTTACAACAGAAAAAGAAAAGATAAGGCTTGCAGACCTATTAGTCGAGGAATTGGCGTTCCTCGGGGATGAAAAGGAATTGATCTGACCCAATCTATTGATCCGGACGGGACTACGAAAGATTGACTTTCTTCCTTCAGCTTGAAAGCGGGAAAGAAAGGAATAGACAGAAGAAAGTATTAGAGAGGAATAAGCGAGTGTCAGAGTAGTCCTAACCTCAGTTGACCGATGATGGTTCTGCTGGTTCTTACTTGAATCTCTTGCTTTGAGAATAATACTTCAAAAAAATGCTTTTATCTTGCGATGTCACCACTCGCTTTATATATAGTATAGGACTAGACCAACTTTCGCCAATCTTCGACCGCTGGCGTATATGAAGCACGTTTTCTCCGTCCCTACCTCCCCTGCACCCGGCCATGGATCAAGACTTCTTTCTGGTTCTCCTCCGGCACAGGAAAGTAGGTTCGTGGCTCTCCGTCTCCTTTCTTGATGAAGTAAGGATTCATTTATTTTGTGTCTAGTCGAGTACTTGGAAGAACCCCTTGGAATGCTTTTCTATTTTCATTCAGCGCTACGCCCCTTGTGCCAACCCTTTTCTCGTCTAATAAAGAAAGGAGTCCCGGGCCCTACCTCTACTGAATGGACTTCTACAGCTAACGATCCCTGCTAACAGCCGGCCTTACCTTAAGTTGGAACGAACCTATCTCAACCCATCCATCTTCATTCGATCGATATGGGATCCTTATTCCTTATATAATATATCAGAATCTTATCTGTTTAACCAGCTGATAGGCAACTACACTCCCTTTTGTATGCATGCTGGTAAGACTGATAGACTGTCATTCTATCCCTTTTCTTGAAAGAGCGTATATGATGGTTATGAATGGAAAAATGCAATGATTGATCCCACAGCGCTTTATTTAGCATGCTATACAGTAGTAAGGTTATATGAAAACAGACCATGATATAGACAAGGGGCTAGATCGTGATAAGGGCATTATAGAAAAAATCCCTAATTCAGGCAGTGGCCCGTCATGACTTTATCTCAAAGGATGTAATAGGAGCTAATGGAAGAAGGATAATGTGATCAATCTCCAGTCCTTTACACCCTCCTGACTATGCCCCTTGTGGTCAACTGAGTCGTGCAGCACATCTTTTCGTATCTTGACTTGGTACTATCTCCTTTTCTAATTCATCCTGTAAGCAGGTTTGAGCGCTTTGACCATCTATAAAAAGCGAATCTTCCTACTCCTACACCTCTCCTGTGCTGTGGGGCTTGGCTGCGTAGAATATCTATCTTGTTCATGTCCCTGCCCGGGATTTCTTCCTTGGCTGTAGCTTCGCTCCTTGGGTCTACTCCCCGTTTTTCTGGAAGGTTCTACCTAGATGCCGGAGGAACCCATTCCCTTCGTTGATGTTGTAGCTTTCGTTGTTTAGAGGGCGCATGAATGGGGCAGCTAATTAATTGCATAGTAGTGCTGCTGTTCCTGCAAGCACGAAGTCCGCGCTGTAGCTTCTGTCATTTCATTAGTATTCCTCTTCTCCTCCGTTGGGAATAGGTTGCATTAAGGGAACAGGTATGTAGGCTTTAGCCGGCTTCTCCCTGTGCTTACATGGGGTTTATTGCAGCTATCCCCTCGCATTTGTAGCTCTTGAGCAGCCAAGCTCTAATCAATAGGTTCTAAAGTCGACTTCGTCTCGTTATTCTGTGTTAGGTTTGTAAACCTAAGGTGTACTTCCCGAGGAACGCCAGTTAGTCGACTAAAGGGAGAGGAACGCCTATCTACGGTTTAAGCAGTCTAATCTCACTCTCTCGTCCAGAACAACTTCTTTGGGTTTACTTTTCTGTACATGGAGGGGCGGAGCGGTTCTGTTAGGTTGTTTTATTGGATTGCACTGGGCATTCACTGCGAGCTCTTCCGAGGAACCCCTTGAACAAACAAAAAAAAGGGTAATTAGTTCTGTTTTAACAGACCCCTTGTTCCATAGCTGCTCCCTATCTCGCTAAGCTACCTAACAAACAGTCTCGCTCTATCTCGCTAACTTACTGACGACCTACCTAACTTTTCTCTCTCAATAACTCTCTCGTCTAGGGCATCCGCGCCTGAGAATGCTGTAAGCTCCCTCTCCTCTCTAGACAAGTGCTTGAGTCATGACTTCGCCCTCTCCTTTTCAGTCGAGTTGCTAAAGCACCTCTCGCCAAGACGTCTTTTCCAGTGTCGATCATCTTGCTTTCCCGAATTCGTTAGATTGCCACCAGTTCCAGAATTGGGAGAACATAGGATTGGTAGTTGGGCTCTGCTCGCTTGGTTGGTCATTCCCTTCTGTCTTGGTTGATGGATAGGTGAGCGCATGCGGTTACTTCCGAACGAACCGGTCGATGGCAAGCTTTAGCTTAGCTGGCTAGCGGAACAGAAGATGGGTTAATGGGCTCTTAAGGCTTGGGATTTTATCCACTCGATAGGAAACGATCTTCAAAGAAGACACCTCTCCCGCTTCTGTGACTCAGCTTCATCGTACAAGGGACTTTTAGCTCATCATTCCACTTCGACTGGTAGGGGTTTTCTATTAGTGCACTTCGGTGGGAATAAGTCTTCCTCTTTTCTTTCGGAAGGAGAAAAAGATGCTTCATTTGGTTCCCTCGGATCGGTAAATCCGAATTCGTGACCCAAACTCTATCTAGTTTAGTTACATCAAAGGTGGCTGCCGAATAAAAGGGGAAACTTTGCCTGCCAGATTGCCTTCGGTAACCCTAACCCAGTTATCAAAAGAAGGCGCCGGTTCGGCTTTCAAGAGAGGGGAGCGAGCTACACATAGTGAAGCGAGTATTCGATGAACACGAAGGCTTTGATGAAAGGAAAATTGACATTTCAAGTAGGTAAAGTAGGGCGCTTAGGCTGGCTGAAAACAGATAAAGGAGACATCATGTGCTTGGACGAGTTCCTCCGAGGAATGCCTTAGACGGATGAATCCCGCTGGTAAATACGGCGGGATAGGATCCACTCTTGCAGCTGAACTTCTTTGTCTATTTCTCTATAACCTCGTATATCTTTTTACTGCGCCCGAGAAAGAAAAGAGCAAGGGTAAGGGCCCCGGGAGAAGCCACTGACTGCTACTTCCTCCGCTACAACTGGTGGTTATGGATGGAGAAAAAGAGGGGAGCTTTCGATTTTTAGGAACTTCTTCTAGTTAGTAGCGATGAATTAGAATGAGAGGATCCATCCAAATTGGGGAGAAAGAGACGTATCCGACGAAAGCAAGATCTATGATAATAGATTCAGTATGGATTCTCTTGTAGGTAAGTTTTAGCTTGAGCTTGATCAGGATCCAATCTGTACTATATATTTTGAAACATTTGTGAGATGCCAAAGAGAGTTCGAACAAGGTTTTGAATCAACAGGATCTAATCTACTGCTACCCCTCGAAATGGAATTGGTAGGAATGGAATGCCGTGAACCCAGGATTAGGCCTCGTTAGCTCGCTTACTCTTAGTATAGCAGGTAACCAACCTTCTTCCCTTTATGGTCTAGCTTTGATTTCACTCAGAAAAGAAGAAAATGATAGGACCTTGATTCTGTCAAAAAGTGAGTCATTTTCCTCCTCAAAACCCTATACCCCGTAAGCCATCTAGCCCCTTTTTCCATTACGTAAGCAGTTCGAAGTCTTCAATGTATTACATTCCTTCATCCGGGGAGGTTTTCATAGCCTAAACAGAATGGAAATCATAGGTCTCTCCGTATGTACCTTTAGCGCTCAGTTCGGAAGTAGATTTCTTTCGTTCCTTCAGTTGCAGCAAGGACTTATTTAGCTCTTTCTTTAGTCTCTATGGCTTGGTGAGTTGTCCAAAGCCAAGGGGCCCTACACTTAACAAGGGAGCCACTCTGCCAGAGCTTCACTCTAGGCCTCTCACGTCGGTAGCTATCCGTAGATCACTATTGGACGATCTTCATCTTTCTCCGAATTATACTCTTCTTTCTATCTTGTTGCGGGGAAGTTCAGTCATATAGAAGGTCTAATCACGAGCAGTTCCAATCCCAGCCTGCCTAGGCATCGAAGAAAACATATCCATATCCCATGTTATCGCACTCGAAACCATGCTAGCTCATGTTGTTGGTATATCACCTTCAACCGCAGGGCCGGAGGCGCCTACTAACTCTGTCTCGTCCCAGGCTTTCAACAGCAGGCATGTAACCTTCAAAAGAAGCAATTGAGGATGGAAGCAATCGACCCGGACTAATGGACCTCTCCCAGCAACAGCCTTTGATGATCTTCCTCCGCAAAGCCGTTATTCCACTGCAAGTCAAGATTTTCCTTTTGATCGTAATCGGGATTCGACCAAGTCAACTGCCTTTCCTGAAGCAGATGAAACGGCAGATATTTGAAACAAAACTAAGGAAAGTAACATTCCGAGTACAAAGTTTGACTAATTTGCTCAGTTGCACTGTGAAAAGGTACCGGAAGGAAGAATGAAAGCTAAACAGCTTGGAGTTCCCATTCCGAACGGAGAGAGATAGATTCAACAGAGGCTTTCCTAGGAAAAAGAGAGGGGATATATTGAAAAGAGAGCAGAAATCCCATTACAAGCTGTAAAACAGAGCTTACAACAGTTGTATCGCAGTGGACAGAGTAAGCAACATTCATAAGAAGAAGAAAAGGGTTTTTTTCCTAACAAGCCAGCTTGTGTCGGCAGTTAGCAACAAATGCATGACAAATCCATTCGCTTGGCAGGAGAGACAGGATGCAACAGGTATTCCGTAGAGAAGGTATAAATCTATACTATTATTCAAACAAAACAAAGAAGTTCTCTCTTGACTCTTGGTACCTGCCTCAGCTGCACCTACTCGAAAGCAAAGGAAACAAGAAAAGCAAGGCAGCTACGGACCAATACTTCATACATCCTTCCCGGACGAGACAAGAAAGGGATCTTACAGACAGGAAGCACCGCCCGGAACAGCAACAACTACAACGACGGGTAACTCGCTGGAAAAAAGAAGTCACAACTAGATCAAGACCTAAGGAGACTTCGAGCACACATCTTCCCTATCACGGCTCATACTAAGAAAGACTCTCTAGTAATGACAGAGCAGCTAGCCGCTCAATCGTGCCTTACCTCAGTAGATGCATACGCACAACCCGGAAGGCACTCCTTCCCTACAACTTGTTTACTTAGGAATCACAGCTACGCCAGCAATCTATCTCATCAAGCTACGTAGAACCAGGAGAGGAGTGACTCTTAACTGTGCTCTAGCAACAAGCCAGCTAGCCCTTATAGTGCCCGAAGCGAGATCGGAGTAGGAAGACCATGAGCGGAAAGGCGTTCCTCGGGACTGACGTGACTCTTCCACTTGACCGATGAGGTGAAGGAGTGAGAACTCTTACTATAACAGAAGAGAAAAAACAAACAGTTCCCAAGGAAGAAACAGTGAAACACAGCAAACAACCCGGGAAGGATCTATACACTAATAGGCCTACTGGCGTTCCTCGAAGTACTCCGGGATATACACCAGGGCAACTTTGAAAGACAAGTTAGCAACCGTACTACTGGTATGAATTGAGTATTGCAGACTAGTGCTAAGCCCATAGCAACAAGACTGCTATTATCAGATAGCTAGGACTTATTCTACAGCTCTTTCACACAAGGGAACGTATGGGGATATCTAAAGAGAAAGTTTATAGTTCTGACTTCCTGCCTTAAAAGCAGATTCAAAGAGACAAGATCCAATTCCTTCAGCCTATTCACAGCGGATGAAGTAATAGCATTGTACAATTAGAACTTCATACCTTTTTCTTGCTTTCTTGTTCTTAAGCCAGTTACATACTTTATTCGCCCGAGGGGTTCCTCCTTTTAGTCGAGTATGTAAACAACCTGAAACTAATGCTTTTTCCCTTTCTAGCTTTCCACCATTAAGACTTGTTGACTTCCTACGCTATTCGATTCGCTGGCATGTCCGGTCTCATACGAAGGAAAGGCTGGATGGTCAGTCACTCATGAATTCCTTCTCGAATCACTACTGGAATATAGCTTATAGAAAGAGCAGCTTGAAGCAAGTGGCAATGCTAGAAGGGCATTTCTTTCCCGCCTACTTGAGTAGCGCGTTGGATCTATGCTTAGGCAGCTTAATCGAGACTTCATATACGTAGATTGCCATGTCTGTATCCGAACGAAAAGACCTTCCTGATGTTCTTGCCCTATTTAAACCCCGGGCAATTTCCAAAAGAAGAGAAAACAACCACCTCGGAACAAATATCATGCATACATAGGAACCCGGCTTCGCTAACCTTTCTTACTTAGTCGTGAAACAACTGTTCCCATCGAACGTAGAGAGATAGTCAAATGACAAAGAAAGGAAAGCAGACCTCGGAACGCGCTGCACAGCACGGAACAGCCATTACATCAGTGATCGGCAAACAAAGATAGATACTTAACAGCAGCTACAAGCAACAATAGCTACACCCGCCTAGGGACCACTCCAGAAGTAAGCTGCGATTAACCAGCTCACTTCCCTCATTCGATAGGGAAGACAACCTGCAGGGATACATGCATGAACAGGAATACTGCTACGCTTACCTACCTGACCATTCATGCAACAACTTACTCACATACCAACAAGGGATATGAATTCTACTGAAGCTGCAAGCAACAGGAACTAGTGCCGCTTAGCTACGGTAGTTCGCAGGCCGTTCTTCACTACCTCCATACATGCTTCACACAGAAACAACTGCTGTGCATACACAGAAACAAGGCAGCTATGCACACTAACTAACCATTCCTATCGATAGAATACAAGTAATGGCAGATAGGAAGGATAGTATAAGGTAGGGACAGATAGATAGAATAATACGTATATAATCAGAAGGCTGCTTAGAGGAGTGATCTAGCTCTCTAACCTCTAACTATCACTAAACTAAACAAAGTGGAATTGAATAAGAGAAAGAGATTCGTTGGATAAGTTGAGAACAAAGTGGTTCACAGGTAGCTCAGATGGTTAGAGCAAAGGACTGTAAATCCTTGTGTTAGTGGTTCGATTCCACAACCACTTCTATGCGTTCCTCGGACGCTAATAACGAAGCAAACTACAGAATCTCAAATTTATGAAAAATATGGTTCGACTGTTGTTGCCCCTGCTCGGAGCTTTGGCAGGTAGTTTTTGCGCCCGTTTTCTAGGATCAGAAGGAAGCGCTATAATGACCACTACGCGCGTTTCATTCTCTTCGATCTTAGTCGTAAGCTTCCTATTTTGCTTTCATTTTCATTCCTTTCGTTTGAAAGGGCCGCAGAAAAAGATTATCTATCTCTTTTTGGTCTTTTCCATGGGGTTCGTGGGATCTTTGATCCGGATCGAAGTCATCCACCTAGTGGGGGGTCTGGCTTTGCCCGTGTTGGGACCTTTGGTCTTGAATGCAATAGGGGGGCAAGCACTTCCTTCTACCGGCCCTTCCGGGTCGGGCAGTTCTTCCATGTGGGAGGAAGATTCCTTTGAACTGGGAGTTCTCGAGGAATCCGACTCCCCCCCGGCAGGGGGGTCCCGAACGGAAGAGGGGGAACCCTCGGTAAATCAGGGCAGTCCCCTCCCGTCCCAAACGGAAGAGGGGGAACCCTCGGTAAATCAAGTGCCCCAGGAAGCTGGGCCTGCGCTTCCAGCTAATCCAGTCCCTCCCGGGGGGGAGGAAGCTGGGCCAGTAGTCCCCTATCCATACAGGAGGGATGAAATGATTGGGGGGGATAGCGTAGAGGCGATAGAACGCCGCCTTCTGGCGAAATACCCCGAAGGCTCTCCCTCTGCGGAGATCATAGAGATGGCCCGAATAGAGGCCGAAGATCTATTCGAGATCAAAGCCCAAATCATCCAACGGATGGCTCTATATGACCCAACCGGCGATTGGATGGCGCGTGGGGCTCGGGCCCTCGATAATCCGAGGACCACTAGTGGGGAAGAGTCCTTGGAGCGTCTTTATGATATATGGAAGGACCTCCAAGAAACCGGGCCCCTCTCGGACGAGTTTTCTCGTTTACAAGAGAAAGTATTCCTCAAGAAAGGCGGCCCTGGGGGGGACCCTATCGCATAAGGTCTGCAAGCCTTTCGGGATGGGCTTTTGCTTCTTTCTTTATTTTTCGATATGCCGCTTCTTCGCCAGCAAGGAGCGAGAAAACAAAGTGGGCTGTAATGATGTCAGAATTTGCACCAATTTCTATCTATTTAGTGATTAGTCTGCTAGTTTCTTTGATCCTACTCGGTGTTCCTTTTCCATTTGCTTCCAATAGTTCTACCTACCCAGAAAAATTGTCGGCCTACGAATGTGGTTTCGATCCTTCCGGTGATGCCAGAAGTCGTTTCGATATACGATTTTATCTTGTTTCAATTTTATTTTTAATCCCTGATCTGGAAGTAACCTTTTTCTTTCCTTGGGCAGTACCTCCCAACAAGATTGATCTGTTTGGATTTTGGTCCATGATGGCCTTTTTATTTATTTTGACGATTGGATTTCTATATGAATGGAAAAGGGGTGCTTCGGATCGGGAGTAAAGTGATAGGGCACAAAATGGGGGGAAAAAGAAAGGAAAGAGAATAATGCCCACGTTTAATCAATTGATTCGTCATGGTAGAGAAGAAAAACGGCGCACGGACCGTACTCGAGCTTTGGATAAATGTCCCCAGAAAACAGGAGTATGCCCGCGTGTTTCAACGAGAACACCGAAAAAACCTAATTCCGCTCCACGTAAGATAGCCAAAGTACGGTTGAGCAATCGACATGATATATTTGCTCACATCCCGGGCGAAGGTCATAATTCGCAGGAACATTCTACGGTGTTAATAAGAGGAGGTAGAGTGAAAGATTCGCCAGGTGTAAAATCCCATTGTATTCGAGGAGTAAAGGATTTGATGGGAATTCCGGGTCGAAGAAGAGGCAGATCAAAATATGGTGCAGAAAAACCCAAATCGATATGAATGGAAGATGCCTCTGGAACTAGTATCGGTCAGTCGGTGGAACAATCACAACGTTACGCCCCAAAATAAAACTATATGGAGCCGTTACGAATGACCATAATGGAGTCTACTACACTAGCCAAGAAAGAGTGCATTTGACTCACTTCGCCCGTGGAGGTGGCAGAGGAAGCCTAAGGCATGCCCGGGCTAGTGTAACTGATCTCGCTACTCAATCCATATCGTCAGTTATATGGTTGCTTCATCCAAGAGAGGGTAAGAAGGTTCGAAATCATCAATGAGAGCAGGCTATCGCTTCCTCCTTACCCTCTCATCGACTGCTGGTAGTTGGCTGACTTGGTTGATGGCTTTATGTCATATGTGTGCCAAGTTAGGAAGGTTAGACCGACTAATTGAAAGGCTTTTTCGTTGAGAATAGTTTGAAGTTCCCTTCTTTGTAGCATTGTAAGTTATTTCCTTCTTTAGCTTATGAATTTTTTTTAGGGAAAAGAATGAGAAAAGTGACAGTGGAAGGAGGGAAAGCTCCTTATTTTACCCGTTCTAAAAGAAGCTCGATTAAGCAGGAAGACCTTTGGTCTCCTGTTCTCTAGCTTAGTCAGTTAGTGGTATCCGTCGGTCGGTTAGCAGATTTGCAGATAGAAAAGGCTAGCCAGCCTAAGCCGATCCCGAGGAAAGGGGCTATAGGATTGCCCACGACAAGCATTGGATTTATTTTTTGATGATCTCCGACTCCTAAGTCTTCCGCGTGCCTTATTCCACCCTCAAAAAACGATTTTCGTAGTTTATCAGCCCGTCTTGCCTCACACTTCTACTTCAGGAGCTTGCCTTGAGGGTACGATGACGATCTTAGTCCGAATAACTGCTTCAGGGTGGGAATGAATAGAAGGCCGGTGCTAAACGCCCAATGCTATTTATACGAAAAGACTGATCGAACCAATGAAGTAAGGCTTTTTAACACTACTTTCAAAGGTAGAGGCAAAAAGCCCACTTTTTAGCGACATGATAGCATGAACTCTTCCCCCGATGTAAACATTTCCTGCCTAACAGATTTGTAGACGTCCAGGAAGCTTAAGATCTTAACAAGAAAGATATAAGGCGATGGCGTCGCCAATTGCATGAAAGAAAGGCCTTTTAGGGGAGTTGGCTCGTGTGTGGAGTGAATTCCTCTGTCCTGTGTGCGGAAGGCATATGAAGTAGTCCAGTAAGGATTCAAGTCAGGTTGTATTTGGATTTTGCAACTCGGAAATTATCATAGATTGATGATCCTTTCCTTACCCTACTGCCTATCAACATTAAAAATATGCAAAATAGCCCTTATATAAATATAACCAACCCGATCTACGAGTGGATATTGCCTTTTTTTTCATCGGCGATCTTTCATAGAGTTGCCGAAGCCAGAAAATCTGCTAATGCAATCCGCAGAATTACATCAGATCAAGGTGTGGATCTATTTCGAACAAGTGATATCCAAGAAGAAGCCATTCGTTACTTCTCCAACCTGTTTCAGTTTTCACCGGTGAACCACACTCGAGCCTCTATCTCATCCCTTCGCTCTCTTATCGACTTCATCAGATGCTCCAACTAGATGCAAGCGAATCTTCTGCAACAGGTTAACTACGGAGGAGATTCCAAATTGTCTTTTCAGCATGCCGCTCGACAAATCCCCTGGCTCGGATGGTTTTCCAGCTGACTTTTACAGATTAACTTGGGATATTGTTGGCCCGGACTTTGTTGTTCAAACTAAAAGAAAGAACGCTAATAAAATAAAGGTCCGATCTGATGTTTACGATTTGTTGTGGTTAATCTTCCCAATTGACTAAGTGCAAGTTAGAACATGGTAGCTTCTGATTCACGGCCAATGAGACTCCGCTTGCGAGCTGAACTCTTTTTGGCATCATTCGCAGTGAGAGAAGAGAGCATACGCAGTGAAGAAGGGAGTGGAGCTTATATTTCAAAGTATATTAAAGGTATTCTAAAATCAAGATTATCCCGACGTGAGCAGTCACGCTGGAATATAATAGATGATACAACTTCTATGGCTTTCTTTGAAGAATTTGCGTCTCTTAATCCAGTTTTTCATACTTTCTTATTTTACGGGAGGAGAGACGGAGAAGATCTTTCTTTTCACATTGTTGGGTTTTTTCGTCTATCGATACGGGGTTACATATTCTTTTTATGGGAAAGCTTTTAGCTACCGAAAAGGATCCGAGCAAGCTCATCTTCTAGAATCAAATCACATCGAAGAAAGGTAGCACTGGAAGGGCAGAGTACTCAATTTTTTTATCTTTGTGCAAGTAATGATCGTGTCAGCATCTTTTGGTTAACTGATTCAGTTACCGATCAATCTGGCCCTAGGTTCCCTAGCTCCAACGCGGAAGGACTCTCATTTCGTCCAGATCTTTGCTTTGCGGCATCTCCAACTGTAAGCTCTGATGGACCAACACTTATGCATGCGATTTCAAGTCTTCATAAATGAGAAAGTTCGAGTCATTACACAAGCAAAGGATAGCTATAACGAGAAAAAGGTATTTTATTTTGCTAATCCCAAGGGGAATGTGAAATGTGGAATGAATCAGGAAATAGCCCTTTGATTTATCAAAAATACAGAAGTAGTAGTCTTCCCGGGTCTCACTGTTCGGATAACTTTCCTTTTAATCCTACTGCATAGGCAAGATCTCATCCTTCGGCGAATCATGTGGGGCTCAGAAGAGTGCTCCCTACGACGGTAAATCGGGGCAAAAGACCCTTTCTTCGACGACGTGGACACGGGGAGGGAGCAGGCGAAGCGTGTCGTTCGTAATGGAAAGAAAGAGACCACTACTTCGCCTCTTTGTTGGACCGCCGGCGCGAACACAGTGGTCTCTGATCAGGACCAGGAACCAATTCGAATTTGGATCTTGACATGTTGGTGGTTTTTAACCGTAGGCATCTTGCCAGGAAGTTGGTGGGCTTATCATGAATTAGGTCGGGGTGGCTGGTGGTTTCGGGATCCCGTAGAAAATGCTTCTTTTATGCCTCGGGTATTAGCCACAGCTCGTATTCATTCTGTAATTTTACCCCTTCTTCATTCTTGGACCTCGTTTCTTAATATTGTGACTTTTCCATGCTGTGTCTCAGGAACCTTTTCAATACGGTCCGGATTGCTAGCTCCCGTTCATAGTTTTGCTACAGATGATACACGAGGAATCTTTTTATGGTGGTTCTTCCTTCTAATGACCGGCATATCTATGATTCTTTTCTACCAGATGAAGCAGCAGGCATCGGTCCGTAGAACGTATAAAAAAGAGATGGTTGTGGCGCGAAGTACTCTTGTGCATCTACGTCACTCGGCTCGCGCGCAACCCCGCCCCGTTATGTTATGGAAGAATTGAACTTCTTGCTGGGCTGGTTATTCAGAGCCAGCAATTGGCTGCCGGATTTCGTCCTGCAATGAGGCAGATCGCTTCGGGGGGTCACTGTGGCGTGGCTGAATGTAGAGCAGTCCGCCCCTACAGCGTTTGATCAGTAGATTATTTAGAACTTCGGAAGATGGTCAAGGTACGAAGTGACAAGCCACTGCGCTAGATGCGCATGTGGTCGTAGTAGTCGGCTCGTCGCTACTTTTATCCAAAGAATAAGGCCTACAAGCTCTCTGTTTGGAGACAGAACAACGTTATAAGTTCTGAGTCGTATGAAAACTAGCGGTTTGGGGGAAATAGCGATTTATCAATAACATAGAATAAACAAGCTTGCTTGGCAGACTGGAAGATAAAGGCAAGCAGCAACATAGAGTACCTTGACCTGCTCGCTGGGGACATAAGGATTGACATGTGCCGAGACAGCTGTCCCGCGGATTAAGGAATCCGCAAAGGCTAATGCCATAAGACGAGCAAGACTAAAGAAAGAGAAGATCGGTCCTCGTCCACTCGGAAAGCTTTTTCTCATCATAGGGGGACGGAGACGGTTAGTCAGCATTCCACTACCAACGAGCAGCAAACTCCTTGCGACTCTAATTGAGAAAAACCCAACAACGGCCACCCTCCCTAGGTGTAAGATAATAGGGCTTGATGCCTAGCGGCTTCCTTTTACGGGTTGTCCGATCTCACAGGTTTACACCTTTTAGGAATGAATGTTCCACGAGTCGTTATGCTTTGATTGTCGTCTTTCGAATGAAGGATTTGTCTAGCTAATAAACATCATCCTTCAGTCCGCGCCGGCATTCCAGAACGAATTCTTATCGCTTAGCACAAGCGCTAACCCTGACAAGGCCCTACATCGCATATGCAGTTGGAGTGGTTAGTCGATTCATGCAAAATCCAAAGAAACCTCACTTTCGACGAATATTGAGGTACATGAAAGGAAGACTTGACTATGGTCTTCTGTATAAGAAAGGAGAACAGTGTAAGATAGTTGGCTATTGTGACGCCGACTATGCTGGTGATCACGACACGCGTCGATCAACAACTGGAAACGTGTTCAGGCTTGGTTTAGGAGCAGTTTGTCTTTGAAAAGTAAGCGGTGTTTTAGCCGTAACCCTTGTTGGAAGAGAATACCACGTAGGAGTTTTCACTCCCCTGCTCATCTATCTTCATTCCAAAGGCGAACATTTCAATTGAGTGACTGTAACTGCTATCTATAGTTTACAGTCAGTAGTTCTTAACCAACCGCCCAGCTTTATAAAGCTTTAAGAGGGAATAGGGAGTAAGGGGGACCTTCGCTTCATTATCAAATTGACCTGGACCCTCTTTCTTCTCCTGCTGCAGATTTTGCCCTGCGCGGATTCTGGAGCTTCTTCTTTAGTCTAGGATTTCAAATAATAATCAAATCAAAAGAAGCGGCTGGGCGAGAACAAGAAGCGGTCGTCGTACGCCGGCCGGTAGCTCTACTAAGCGAAGAACCGCTCGCTGCCTTTTCTTCGCGAATAACCATGTGGAGTGGAGGTAGCCTAGGAGAAGAGAAGCAAGCTACCCTTCGCCTACCTCCCATCTATAAGCGGCAATGGTAAGAGCTGGTAAGCATGGTAACTGTATCGGCTAAGGGGTCGGCGCTCCGCGTTCTATCTAGGTTCCGCTCTGACCTTTCCCCACCTCACATAGAAGAAGGGGAAGCCCTTCAATAGAAGAACCCGTGTGAGTGGGAGGATTGAATCATTCATTCATCGGATACGTCTTTTCCCGTGATCCATTTCATGTCAACTCTAATTAGTTATCAAAAGGCCTACCTTACAAAGGGAAACGGCCGCATCGGCCCGCTTCGTCACCGTCGGTTCCCGCAACCAAGCCTTTCTCTTATTCTTTCTTTCAGAAGGGCTTGCGGTTCATTACACCAAAGGCTTTCAGTGAACTATTGAAGCTATCGAGAGAGTACCAAATGCTGACGGTGACGAAGGTTACCGACTTTCGGTGGACGCGGAGCCAACGAGTTCAGTCGAAGAGCGTAACGAGTCTAAGGTTACAGAAGCGTTCGCCAACTTTGATAGGTATAGCATTGCGAGCAAATAGAGAGCAGAGAGCTTACCCTTTCTTTCTATGAGAGTCGCGAGCTTGTTGTAGTCGGTCCTAAAGAACCTTGCTGCTTACTTGCTATATTCCCGCGTTCTTGCACGGCTCGCGCGCAACCCCGCCCTGCTTCTCCCTTCCCCCTCCCCCCCCTTACCGTCCAAAACTCAGAGGCCGTATGGAGTATAGCCAAGTGGTAAGGCACCGGTTTTTGGTACCGGCATGCAAAGGTTCGAATCCTTTTACTCCAGATTATGAACACCCGATCGGATCTGTCAAGAACGAGCTGACGACGGAAGCTCTCATTAATTAGTTGATGAGGGGAAGCGACTGACAGCAGTCCCTGAGCTAAGCCTTGGAAATCTTAATGCCATAATGCCTTTAAAATCCTCCTAGCCATTATCCTACTGCAATAATTCTTGCTAAGAAGAACGCCCATGTTGTGGCAATTCCACCCATTAATAGTAATGGAACTCTGTGCAAAGTTTCCTCCAGTAATATGAGTTACCACCCCTTGATCACTTATACTACCCCTCACACTGATCGTACTTCCGGCAAACATAACTAGTTCTTCGAGTAAGATTGGGTTGAAGCGGAAGGATATTCGCTTTATTAGCTAAGGCTGATTGAATTGCTAACTGAACTTAACTAGTCTAATTCCATTATTCTGACCCTGCAGGCTTTGATCTTTTTTATTCTCATCGAAATCGGAAGATTTGAAAGCGGAAAGAAGATTCTAGCCTTCCTTCCATATTAAAAGATCAAGGAAGACGAGCAAGAAAACGGATGCGCGTTAGCGCAACGGCTTTCGCTAACGTTGTTCAATCCGTTGCTTGTTCCCTTGACCTTTCATTCACACTCTGATTGACGCTACCCGGTCCACTCAAAGCTTGAAGGATGAAGAGGCCGACCTCTGTTTTTGAACAAGTTGGTCAAGGTTCGTTATCTTAAGCATTCCTGTTGGAACGACTAGCTGGAAAGGCACTAACGCTTTGCCGAGTTATGATAGGGGGATGAGGAGAACAGACAGAGATGGTCATACAGACTTCTTTATCAGACCGACTGCTGATCGCCTTCAAACGACTCTTCCAGTCGCTGACCTACCTCGAGGAGTGACTCTTTATATGGTGTTTAGCTGAGGGAAAGAAGGTGTTATGGCCTGCCCGAGAAGGAGATTAAGGCTCTTTTTATGGCAGTGGAGAAGTGGATGAGGATGAAGTGTTCTCACTATGGTGATTCGGTGAAGAGGGCGTTAAGCCTAGTGAATTCTTGTTGAGATTTGGTAGACCTTGCGAATGTAGCTACTTCTGACTATGTTCCCCCTCCTAATCCTTCTACCACTACTGAGCATAAAACTCTATCTGTATGTGAGGATGAGTACACTAAATTCCTTCAGTATCAAGCAGCAAGTAATCTGTTCCTACTGCATCGCCCTACCTTTCTAGGGCCTTGAGTTGGGATACGGTTCTAGTTCCAAACCCCTCTATTCATTCGTTTGTAGCCGTGGGTCACATTCATTCCTGCTGTTTGTCGGTAGTCTTCTCGGTTTATCCTATGTAATAAGAGGTAAAAGTAGTAGGAGCGAGACCGTTGTAGCTAGAGCAGTCAATCCCTTTATCGATAAAGTGGTAATGAAGGGTCTGTAGTAAGCAAACCCAGTAGCTGCTCTTAGTAAGACCAGTCACAGGGATATATAAAACCAGAGAAAGGCTGACTTCTATTTCAACTGAAACAGGCTTGGCTGGAAGATCTTTTATTAAGTCAGACTGGCTAGAAGCGCTATAGACTGACCGTTAGAAGTCATTGATAGGGATGTTGAACACTATCAATTACTTCTCTTTAGTACCGGTATAACATCGACTACTAAAAGTAGAAGGGAAGAAAGGTTATCCAGCCACTTCTTTTGGTCCGGGATAGGAGGCTTGTTGAATCAGACGAAATAGGACATCGGTGCCGGTACTCGATTCGAAGCATGGCTGGACGCCGCACTCCTGGCACCTAAAGGTGCTTTTTTCGCGTACTCTTTTTTTGTGATTTCCCGGTAGGGAGGGATGTTTTTAGTACAGATCTTTTAAGCGAACCACTAGAAGGAGTCTTTGATTGAGGATCATCTGAGATGGATGAGCCATCTCCTTTCCATTGCCAGTCAAGCCTGCCATTCAACAAGCCCTGTTGTGGTCATCAGACTTTATTATAAAATAAGTAACGGAAAATAATCCATTGCTCCGTTGACTCTTTCAAGCAAGGGCTTCCTTGTCTCAGAGGCCCCTTCAACCGGCTTCAAAACTCGCTATTCTGCTGACGATTTTAGCCTTTATATATCACCCCGAATGGAGTACTCAAGTTGAACCGGGCGGACCTTTGGAAGGGTCTGTTCGAGAACTTCACAACTTCACTCTAGGGCCAACCTCGAAGGGTTTCCTCTCTTTATGAAATAGAACAGCAGCCAACCACCGAGGTTCCTCACTAGATATATAGGACTGGTACCTTCGGTCTCTTGCGACACTCCGAGCAATGTTGCCGCTCTGTTCGCTTCTTTTTCAATGACGGTAACAGACCAACCTTCAATGGCAGATAATTATCAATTTGACTTAGGAGGTTCCGATGCAAAGGCCACACCTGTGGTTGATTGCCTCCGCCACCTCTCTACAGTCAGTTTAAAATTCCACTCTCACCTGTTGGTGCTTAAACTTTCAGCAGCCCAAAAAACACTCAAAAGCTCCGCTTCGAAAGCAGTTGTTGTTGGCATAAAGGCTCTTCGTCAAGTCGAACCACACCGAGGAGGCACTTGTTAACCACCGGATGGAGCAAGTTCGTGAACAATAAGAAGCTAATCGCTGGTGATTCTGTTGTATTTATGAGGAAATCGGCTGATGAGATGTTTATTGGTGTAAGGCGAGCACCAATCTCTAGTAACGTCGGAGGAACAAGCTTCTACGGCGGAGATGAGTACTGTAGTTATTATCAGAGCAATGGAGGCGTTGCTAAGGAAGACGACGGAAGTGCGAAGAAGGGGTTTAGGAGGACTGGGAAAGGGAAATTGACGGCTGAAGCTGTCTCTGAGGCGATTAATAGAGCAGCTCAGGGTTTGCCGTTTGAGGTGGTTTATTATCCTACGGCTGGATGGTCGGACTTTGTGGTGAAGGCAGAAGATGTTGAGGCTTCCATGGCTATATTCTGGACTCCTGGTACTAGAGTGAAGATGGCCATGGAGACTGAGGACTCTTCGCGGATTACTTGGTTTCAGGGGATTGTCTTCTATACATATCAGGAAACTGGTCCATGGCGTGGATCTCCTTGGAAACAGCTTCAGGTATAAGATCCCCTTCACTATTCCCTTAATATTCCTCTGATGTTGAGCTGATGGGAAAATATATAAATCTGGTTATTCGAATGCTAATTTGGGTTTGGAATGTGAGGTTCCAGTTGTGTCAAGTTTGGATTGCTGTGTTGGGGGGATTCGTGGTTTGAAATCGAAATATGTTGATTGGAAGCAGTATTAGTTAGTTCATTTTCAAATGAATGCCATATCCCTTAGTTTTGTTGTTTGAGATTCATCTTCAACAAAGATACATTGGAAAAAGAAGTCGGAAGATCTTGGTCTTAGTATTGTTTGTGTTGCACTCAGATACAGTAAATCGCTACAATCTCTCTTCTCTCTTCTCCTATCCCTCCGCTTGCTTCCGTTTTCAATCTCTCCTTTCTCTCAGACATTACGGTCTCTTTCTCTCTCTCTCTTTCTGAGCGGTGATCATGCTCTGTACATTCTAGTATATGTTGATGATCTTAGAATCACATGGTCCAATCCTCTTCATATTGATGACATAGTATGCATCAAAAATGCCATCTTTTCTATAAAGTATCTGGCTCAATCTTGGTCAAAAAGTGAGTAGAACTTCTGCTTCTATCTTTCTCAAAACATTACTGATCTATTGGTCAAGGCTGGCATGGAAATAACCTCTCCCTTCTCCCATAGTCACTTCTGGGTCCTCTTTGTCTGCTCTGCTGTTGTAAGTTCCACTTTGCTGCTAATCCTCATCTCTATCGTAGCTAGAGCATTCTTGGTGGTTGCTAGCATAACCAGACCTGACATAGCTTACTCAGTGAACTTTCACAATTTCTGATGAGACCTTAGATAGAAAAGAAGGTTTAGATTAAAGTTTCTATTCCTTCCTATTAAACGCTTTCAAAAGATTGTTGAGATATCTTCTCTGAATTGTCTGCACTTGACACCTTCCTCTCAACTTGCTCTTGTTTTAGTGATGCTGATTGGCCTTCGTGGGAATTTATAGATCACTCTCAGGATATTGGCTTTTTCTTGGGAGATCCTACGGGAAAAGAAGGAAAGAAGTCAAAATAAGAGAGTAAGAGCCTAGGTTAGAAGTCAGTTTCAGTTCTCTTAGGTCTCTTTCCACATATACAAACTGAGAGTTCAGTCTCATATAGCATGAGGGGACATGGCTTGGTAATCGATTCAAATTGGACATAGATAATCTTTCAATTTCTCATATTATATATGATAATATAGGCGTGGAAAATTTATTGGGGTTATAAAAAAAAAAAGAATCCTCGTCTTTACAGTCTTATCAATTGTGATAAGAAAGCGCTCTTAGTTCAGTTCGGTAGAACGTGGGTCTCCAAAACCCAATGTCGTAGGTTCAAATCCTACAGAGCGTGATTCCGTTGCTCTTGTTAGGTCGAAAATTAGACTGAACTCAAATAATTGAACAGTAATCTGAATTTGATCTCTCGCCAGAATTGATTTAACCAATAGACATATATATTATCTTTCTTACTTCTGACCAGTGGTGCTCTATACATATTGGTGAATTTAGATATGAAAATGAAATCTCCTTTATTTAGAGGACCACTGGTCAACAGTTCCACAGAAAATCCAATTCATATCCTAACGCGAGAGAAATTGAGACATCAGACCAGTGGTACAAACTCAACAGAGAAAGTAATACTACCTAATATACTTCATAGTTATATCAAAAACCTAAACTTAGATTTCACATCACCATATGGATCAACTGGTAATAATGAAGTATTAAGCATACTTCGTAGTAGGTTTAAACAAAGCATTTTCCCATCATCTGGATTAAAGTGTTTGGATACTACTGGTGATTTTCTCATCAAAAATGTTTTACATAAAAGATATGAAAGTGTTCAGAAGAATATCTCAAATGGATTATCATCCTCCATAAATTCTCGCACTGCAGTCTTCTTTTGTATACTGTTCAGTATAACAGTGTTAATGGAAATAGCTCCTGGACCTCTTTTGAAGAAACCTTCATTATTATTTTCAGATAATTTACCAAATGTATTGCAATATACACGAGATGTGTATGTGAATCATGTTTGTATAATACACAAAAGTTTAAGTCCATGTGAGTGCGAGGAGCCTCTCAATCGAATTATTAGAGATATGTTTCCGCAAACCACTTTTGACCCACTTGAACTACAGAAACCTTCACCCAGTAAAGTGAAAACTATAACCTACATGCTTGGTACTATTCTTCTTGTAATTACATTAATGGATAAGACTGGATACACTCAATTAGTTAAAATGTAGATAGAATGAAATACACATTAACCTCCTTCTCCATTTACTGTTCTTTGATTCTAACCTCCTTCTCCATTTCCCGTTCTGTCCTAGTTCTTTGTTTCTAACATTCTTAGCTTACCGAGATAAGCAATTCCCTACCTAGAAAAAGATGATCAAAGGCATTGAGGATCAAGCTATCCTTCTTTTGCTGTTGAATTGAATTGAATTATGTTTTGGTAAGGACATCAGTATTGATCCTCGTCTGATATAGAGACTTTCAGGTTTTCTAGATCAGCTATTATCCTTTGAAACTCATTAACGTCCTCAAACTAAGGAAAGAAGTGCTCAGTGAGCTTTAAATGATTGAATTGGACTTTCGGTCAGAAGTGAGCCTAAGCTTTGTTGTGAGCTGTCTCGTTTCCCTGTACTCGCATTCGCTTACATCAAACCAATCAAGCTAGGATTCTTGTGGGATTGACTCCTGGTAAGGAACCGTCTTTACATCTCTAACTTGTTGGCTCGTTAGGAAGGGAAGTTAAAGCTTGCCTGTAAGGGGAAGGCAAGCTCTCTAAGCAAGCTGTTTTCATGCCTATACTAGCTTTCTTTGTTTGACAGGTTGGGGGAATACCCAATTCAAAGAGATCAAGCTTACACTGCACAGATTTGACCTTATTAAGAAAGTTTCCGGGAAGGGGTAGAAGATGCTAGATGTTTCCCTAGGGTCTTGACTAGTTCCTACTTCCTTGCTTCCAGTGTAGAAGGTGTAGCTGGCATACTGGAGTCAATATCTTAGTTCAGTTGTTGCCTCCGGTTGTCATACTGGAATGAGTCAATATCTTAGTATCGTCTGTAATGTGGAAGAAGTAGCTAGATGTCTTCCCTGTGGTTCTCTGCTAGTGGATACTTCTCTCTAGCGGTGTATCGGGTGTTGGCACTTCGGTTGTTGCCAGTCCTGTCATTTCCTAGAATATGTGTTAGTATAGGCTGGAATATGTAAGTATTGTCTAGAAGTTCCCTGTTGGTCCCTTACTAGTCTGCTCTTCTTTGTTCCAGTGAGTTCTGTCATGAAGTGTAGCTCATGTTAGGATTACCCGGGAAGCGAGCTTGTCGACGACGACGGGTAAGCCGTGTGAGCGGTTAAGGGTTGCTTGTTGCTCAGCTGTCTTTAGTCAATATCTTATGAATGTTCCGGTCCAGGGAATAATGTGAATGTAGCTAGAGTGTTCCTAAGGTGCGTGCATACTAGGGCTTCTTCCTCTAGTTACCGTTGTAGCTGAACCAGCACTTGCAGCTGTATATTCTGGGCGAGGAGCGTAAGCGACATGGCATATTTGTGAAAGAATCTCCCTTCTCTTCGTTCGGACTAGCCATGAATAACCAGTTGGTTGCTTCCAGTGGAGGAACCCCTGTTCATGCATGGCGGGGCCCGGGATCCCTTGCTGCTGCGGTAAAAGAGTCTTCCTTCTTCTGGGCGGAATGTGTATGAGTAGGCGTGAAGTAGGCGAAGCAGTCCTCCCGTTGATACGTGGGATAGGAGAAGGGGTCTACCACTTTATATCACTAAGTTCCCCCTCTCCGTCTTGCAGGTATTGTTTCTGGGTTGTGTCTGCTTCCCGCTGTGCAGCTTCCACTTCCTTTCTTTGTTCTCTGGGAATAAGTAGCATGAAGAGTTCATCTGTTGTCCGTAGGTCCCTGGCTGAGTTATCATGTGTAGCTAAGTACGATCTGCGTTCTGCTGTCAGTTAATAATCTCCTCCTCTCTTTGTTCGGATGGGAACTATTGTATCTGTTGTTAACCCTTGTATCTGGCTACGCCGCCCTTAGAAGCAGAGTAGCCAGTCCAGTAGGTGTAGTTAGTTATCTGTTCAAGTAGGTAGGAGGAACCCAGCTTCTCCTATCTCATAGGAGGAACCCGTAGAATCAATATCTTTTCTTTCTTTCCACAGAAGGTCAGCGGTCATACTCTTCGTACTGTTGTTAGCTGTTCCTGTTCCAGACGAAGTAAGGTAGCCGGCTCAGTCTCTTACTCGGAGAGGAACGCCTACTACTCGACTAATAGGAGAGGAACGCCTACTACTCGACTAATAGGAGAGGAACGCCTTTGACTTCTTTCTCTTTCGAAAAAAAGGAATGTAGTTAGCCTAATCACTGGGATGATGATTGGATCAGTTTAGCTACTCTGTTAAGGTCTACATCAGGAGGTTCAACTAAGCCCGCAGGTATATTTGGCAGGCACCTGAAGCGAGTTGACTCTAGCTAGGAAGTTCTTCTCTGGCCTGTCACCTGAGTTAGAGGCTAGGCTCCGAAGCCTTCAGTTCTTTAGTCTCCCTGAGAGTTGTTAGAGAAGGCAGCATTGGTCGAGAGAGTGTGAGCGAAGCGTAGTAGCGCTGCTATACCGAGAAAAGTAATCAAACCTAAATCTAGGAAATACAGCTGGGTGTGCTCATGTTGGCTAGGTAGCAGGGCCAGACAATCCCTTTACTTTCACTTTCGTGTGTGCGTACTATTAAGAGTTACGTGTGTGCGTACTATTAAGAGTTAGGAGTATACCAGCACAGAGAGAGGAGTGTGCTTCAGGTAGAGCACAGAGGAGGATAACAGTTAGGAGAGTTAGGAAGGAGTAACCCAGCACTGTGCTAGAGAAAGCAGAGGAGTACCGAGAAAAAGCAGCAGTGTGCTGTACAGAGAACAGAGGAAAAAAAAGTTCGCAGCAAAAGATAAAACAGAGACGGAACCTTCCCCCCTTCATGCTGTACAAAAGCGGCCAGCACAAGGTCAAGGCGAAGACGGAGCAGCACTACCTGGAGATGATCCTGGCGAAGAACGAACCATTACCATTCTAAGGAGGGGGAAGCACTACTATATATCTCTTTCTTAAGAAGCTATTTCTAAGTTCCACTTTCCATTAACCGAAGTCTAATGATCGCCTGGCATTAGCGCCATCCTACCGTCTCGTTTATGAGCTTGCATCTTGTACTTCTCCTGCCTCTGAAGGACCGGACCAATGATAGACCATGGGAAACAGGAAATTGACCAATGATAGTTACTCGGAAACTGGGAATAGGTTCGGGGTCTAGCTATTTACCATAGTAAGCTATCCTTAAGGGCTTCGATCGGTCCATATCAAGAAAGTCATTCCGCTTACGGCTAGCGAGCACTTTCTTTTGGTGAATATCCGGCGAATGAAATAACCATTGTAAAAGCTAGAGATGAATGCCCAGCACTCTCGGACTGATCATCTTGCTGCAAGAAAGCTTCAGGTCATTGCTGGTTCGTATGATCCAGCTTCCAGTACAAAGGCAATGTACTAAGAAAGCCAAACTTGGACAGGGGCCCTTACGTATCTAAGACATAGTTCGTGGCATACGATCGAAGAAAGCTGGGCGGAAAGCTCGGACACCAACCTCAAAAGGCGGTGTTGACCCTGTTACAGTACAGGGAAGATCCGTTTAGCCAAAACGAGAAGATCTTCCATAGTCTAGTTAGGGGGTGGATTTTTTTCATTCCTCAATGGGTGCTGCTTTTGACTGCTATCTCGTATCGATCTAGTATTGCGGCTTACGCTAGATTGACACCTTTCCTTGAATACGAATAAACGTGAGAGCCAACCCCATAGGTATGACCCAGGAGGGCCAAAAGTGGCATTTCTTGCTTCTTAAAAAGCTGATTGTGAAGAGGGTCTGCCCTTTGAATCTCCTCGAGCCGGGTCTAGTCAGTCTTTTTCCCTCGCCCTGGGGAATCGTAGCTCTGTCTCTGCCTATTATGCTGGTACCTAAGAAGGAATGGGGCGACCGACCCCATGTTACTAATCGAAAACGTTCGTTTCGAGACCCCCATGTGTCCTTTGATGCTGACTGAGCTACCGAAGCGATGTTGGTTAGGATTGCAAGACACGTCGTTTTAGTCGGGCAATATCCGATGTCGGAAGAACAAGAACTGAATAGGCTCGCAGACCTGGTACCTTAAAGTCTTCACCGTTTGAGAACACCCGAATCCGAGTGGCTTAGCAAGAGACTCTAAGACAGATCATCCGCGCCGGAATCCCCTAACTTCATTTTTGGTATTCCCTTTTCGGGTTCTAGAGTCGACAAGCCCATAAGACGATACCGATGCCCAGAGACCGAACACAGACTTATCTTTCCCATATGGCTCTATAAGACATCCATGGAATCTTTCCACCCCCAACATCTCTATTCTTTCTATTCCGAATGGCGCCCAGTATTTTTAAGTATGGTTGTATACTTTTCCTGCCTGGAACTCCTGAATTAATTCTTTTTCTATAGGAAGGAACTCAAGCAATCCGGCATCCCCGGCAGCTATGCAATTACTTAATTCAGTCTACAATAATTTGGTGTCCGATTTTCGGCTAGTGGACAGCTATACCAATAATCCTGTATACAGCTGTATAATATTTTTTCTAAAGGATTATCGGTGAGCAAGAATTAAAATGTAGTTTTGAGTTTCGTTAGTTAACCTACCTTTTTCTTTTGGTGGTGAGTTTCCTTTTAGGGGGTTACGAGCCTTTAGCATTCAGATTGGGCAATGCGAGATAGATTGATTTACATTTACCTCGAGGATAGTCTTTCTTTTCCAAGCGCGCTTTCCCAACCTGCCATATGTCCGATACATAGTCGAGGGCTCTATACGAGCGCCTTTCTTTCAACTCTATCTATTCTTGCTTTTCAAACATTGTATTCCTTATAGAATATCATCTCATGTCTATCTATAGTATAACGTTTCTCATAGTGGCATAGCGGCTCCGAGGTGATTCTTTCTGGTATCCGTCCTCTCTCATACTGCTTTAAGGTTGGAGGATTTAGTTCAAGCTAGTCTCCTATGGTGAAGATCTCTATATTTGTTAAGACTGTATGAAAGAAATCACATATAGTAATCATCTAAGAATATATCTATACTATAATGGTTGCATCTAACATTTCTCATAGTGTAGATAAGGCAGTCCCCGGAGCTAAGAAAACTACGCTATTCAAAGCAATCCGCCCAAGGAAGGCTAGCTAGTCGAGTCTAATGCTAGGCTAGGTGATTCCTCTCTATCAATGACCGAAGCTTAATCCAGAGAGAGAGCTCACTATACCACCAGGTTGCCACATTTGCTTATGAAACAAGAACAGCTTATCCCGAGGCTCTGAAAGACTGAGGGTAGTCACTCAAAAAGTAATCCGTCACTTCGCCCGAAAAGCACTATAGGGGATTCCGGCCAAGCGAGCATAAAAATACAATACCCAACTTTCTGTTTCAGCCCACTCCACTTCATTGACCGAGACTTTCTATTCCGAACCGGTTCGGTTAAAGACCTAGCCACGAGACCAACTCCGGGCTGTCTCGTAAAAGATCAATTCCCAGATGCTCTTACTCGACGCCCACAGGCAAGCTTGTTTAGAGAAGGAGAGTTCTCTTCATCAGGGAAACTGCTCAACCTCCACTATTTCCATAAGCATGATTATGCACTAGCAGACATAAAGTGCCAAGAAGAGAAAACGCATAACTCATAAGCCAAAGATGTATTCGATCCTGAATTGAACGTAATTTTTTCCGATTGGTTGGAAGGTAAGGATAGCATGATTGACTGGTTGCGGGTCCCTTGGATCATGGGCCACAGCTATTTGGATAGATTCAGATCCTTTCATGTAGTAGAGTCTTTGATGGGCTCGGATCCTTTTCATGATTTCATGTGAGGACACCTTTGGCGGGCTTTTTTGATAGATCCAGGATTTCTGTGCGATATCGATCTTCTCTTTATGGCTTTGGTTAATCTATCGTCTAGCTGTCTTGGTCTTCCGAAAAGGCGAAGACAAACGCATGGATTTACTTTATTCTATGACTAAACCAGAATCACCCCGGAGTGAGCTGTTCCATAAGGGGCTCATATTATCCGACAGAGCAGAGCTATCATGCCGAAGAAGCCTTTTTCTTTCTACGCCCCGGTGGCATCTTGACTTTCCTAGGTCTCTAATAGTTCCCCATAAAAGAGTCAATGGGCTGAGCTGATCGAGTCCCATTTTCTGGCTGCAAGGCCCGGCCCGAGTAGTCAATGGTTGCTACCGCTCACTGCGCTTCTCTGTACCATTTCATTTCTAGTCAAAATGGATGCTGGGCATATCTACTGACCCGACAAGCTGACGTAATTCTATCCATCCGTAGCTGTCTGTGCCGCTACCTCTATCCAGCAGATCCAGTGCCAACCGATCTATATCTAGCTTTGGCCGGCCGGGCCAACCCACCTATACAGAGTTGATGCCATGCCCGCCTAACCACGAAAGAAAGCATCCAATATTTCAAGACTTTCTCCACAGAGCTCTAAAATCCTTTCTCCGAAGATCCAGGCTCACTTTTTCAGGCAATGGAATGACCCGAGCAAAGGAAAGGGATCAAGGCAATAACTACGCGCATCAAGGTGATACCTAGACCGAGCGAATCTGACCGTAGCCTATCATACTGAGTGAAAGCGTGCCGAACCAAGGGAACTTGCCTTTAATCTTAGGCTCGCAGCTACTAGGTGCGTACCCTTGAACCTAGCCCGCCCTAGGGTACAGGCATTGAAAGACGGCTTTCAGAATAGGCTTTTTTGTACGAAGAGAAGGTTACACTACTATATAAGATAAGTAATTCATTATAAGATAAGTAATTCATTGTGCTAAAAGAACCACTTTGAGGATCAATCCCTTACTGAATGAATGTCCTTTTGATCAGTGATCACAGAAGGAGAAGGCACTGTGAATGAGAACCTCTTTCCTTTCTGGCTACCAAACGTGCTAATAAAAGAGCTTATTCTGAGTTTGAATTCCTCGAATTCTGTAAGCTAGCTTGGTCTACCTGCTTTGTTCTGATTTCATTGTATTCCTCCGTATTCAGCATTCGCGCCGGTGTCACAAAAAGCAAAAGCATATCAATTCGTTGAGGCAACTAGTCTTGGTAAGGTTTTTTCCACTGAATGAGAAGTTTGTATGATCCAGATGTTTTGAAGGCGTGTTTGCCCCTGTGATACGCGTACGAGGAGTCGACGGGGAAGAGCCGTGCTGGGGTTGGAAGAGGTTCCAGCTTTAGAGGAGCCTCCCTATCTTATCCCTTGTTGGTCTTATTTGACAGCTCAGCTTTGTCTCGGGCAGATTTTGGTCCATGATGGACTCTTTTTATTTATTTTGACGATTGGATTTCTATATGAATGGAAAAGGGGTGCTTCGGATCGGGAGTAAAGTGATAGGGCACAAAATGGGGGGAAAAAGAAAGGAAAGAGAATAATGCCCACGTTTAAT
>Ga0209973_1000003_pt1:0-25000 | contig 42431 bp, 29 predicted proteins | sample InoplaCoSPM_FD_187589 | JGI IMG/M metagenome (GOLD analysis project Ga0209973, IMG submission 187589) | Arabidopsis thaliana rhizosphere microbial communities from the Joint Genome Institute, USA, that affect carbon cycling - Inoculated... | ecosystem: Host-associated > Plants > Roots >...
ACTTTTGGAAAAGTGGTTCAGCTCAGCTGGTTAGAGCAAAGGACTGTAAATCCTTGTGTCAGTGGTTCGAATCCACAACCACTTCTATTCTCGGAGCTGAGGTATATGAAGAATGGCCTTTTGGTCCTTTGGACACGTAGCCGAGAGCGAGCCGGATTTTTAAAATTCAAGTGAAAGAAGGAAGAAGGCAAAAAGCCGTATAGTGCAGGAGGCAGATGAAAAAAAAAAAGCAATTACAGTGAGACGCGAGGTGTAGCGCAGTCTGGTCAGCGCATCTGTTTTGGGTACAGAGGGCCATAGGTTCGAATCCTGTCACCTTGATTAATGTCTTTTTTTTTGGAACCTTTGTTTTGGAGTTTTCCCAAACCTATACCTTACTCATCTTACTAAGAAAATGGGGCTTATGTTTTTCAGCCGCATCGCACTGCTGCATAAACAATAGATCCGCTGGGCTGGATGAGCAACCTTCTATCTGGCCTCTGTACTAGTAGTAGAGTTGCTTGCTACTTTCAATCATAAAACGAAAATTGAGCAAGGCAAGGGAGAAAGAAGTTGTCCCCTCCTCTCTGGTAACCCGCCGCCGGTCATATAGAGCGCTCCGCCCGCCCCAGCATATGTATAAAAAAGAGGGAAGAAAGAACAACCGTTTTACTTTGGCACATGAGGTGGCGGGTTTGGCTAGGTAACATAATGGAAATGTATCGGACTGCAAATCCTGTAATGACGGTTCGACTCCGTCCTTGGCCTACACCTTCATGACCAGAAATAACTGGAACAAAGGGAAAGCCCACTCAACTAGTAACATACGGACACAAACAACAAAACTACTTGTTACAAATAACATCTTGTTGTTGCATCGAAACATATAAATGTTTACTAATCTGGCTAACATTGAACTTGGTAAAATTAAATGGTTGAATAATTTAAAAATTAGATTATTCGGGAATACACATTGAATGCGAAGATTACGCATTTCATTTCTGGTAGTAGATCCATAATCAAAAAAGTGTTTGTGATTGTTCCAGAAGAAGAAATGAAACAAAAGATACGGTAGAGCTAGGACAGTTATTGTATGAGGTCTACCCAATGCTAAATGCAGAGGCGCATAATAGATCGATATGAACATCATGAGCTGTCCCGCAATAAAACCTGTTGTTGCTGATACTTTCTTCTCGGTTCCTTCTTCTCCTTCGTCCATAACCCGAGCTCGGAGAAGGAAGAGATAAAAGGGCCCTATGGAGAATGTGGTCAGAAATCCATAATAGAGTCCGACCACAACGACCGAATTGATTATCTTCATGCATAAGTATACTAGATTACCTAGTATAAAAGATTGAAAAACCATCACAAACCTCCCCTTTTTCTTTTCTATTTCAATTTATGGATTATTATATGATGATTTTGCAACTTTCCATATATAGAAATAGAAAGAGATAGACTAGAAACGACATCTCTTATGTCAATGACACCAAAGGGATATTAAATGAATGGAATTGGGATATGGATAGAATATAATGAAATAAATAGAGCCGCTTTGAGGTTCCCTATGAAATGAGGCATGGAACGGAGCCACTACGAAGAAGTTCCGGGGGTTACGAAGGAAACTTCGAGTTCATATTGGTCATGTGGGTTGAGAACGGGAATTGAACTCTATAAGATCTAATCTCCCGTTGTTCCTCAGTAGCTCAGTGGTAGAGCGGTCGGCTGTTAACTGATTGGTCGTAGGTTCAAATCCTACTTGGGGAGATTTGTTAGTTATCGCTTTTCTGACCTAACGGCCCCTGTCCTTCTCCTTTGTTTCTAAACTAGCTGAATCGTGTCAAAAGTGGAAAGTTGATTGTTGGTTTTGATTCCTCACTCTCGTATAGGTGAACTTGGTTCGTTAAATTCTTAGGAAGAAAAGAAGGATCAACTGGGAATGAATGGGAAGACTGGAGTAGTATCTCTTCATTAGTCGGAAGGAATTTGTCTCCACTAGCCTCATTCGAAAAAGAACAGAATCCGAACAAACAAGAAAAGGGTTTAGGTAGGATAGTGCGATGTAGTCCAATGGCTAAAGCTCTGCCAGCTTCTTGTAGACTGAACTCTCTTTAGGCTCCTAGTGGTTTTCGGGTGGGATGGTTGAAATTTTATTCGCCACTAGTGGCAACGAAGTTCTTGGTAATTTTAAAGGGGGAAGGCTTGCAGACCACTCATTTCATTCATTCAGTGCCTGCGGTGAGGCGCGACCCACAACAAAAACAAAGGGGGAAAGCTTGCTTACTGTAGCCCTCTTTTAGTAGACTAGGCTTGGTAAGCGTAAGCTATTTAAGTAGGCTCGAGAAGGGTAGGGCTCGCAGCTTCGCCGGAAGCGACGAAGGGGGGCTGGGGAAGGCCGACGACTACATGAGGGGGAAGCTGTCGTAGAAGCTTTGTCCCTTGCTTTACAGAGATTGTTATGAATTGACTAAATGACTAGATTCTCCCGGAACGCTAGCTAAGCTAAGAAATAGTATTAGTTCCCTTCAATCAAATCAATAAGTTTATTTTTTTATTGATTCAGGGAAAAAACCTCCTTCTTAGAACCCATTGAGGGGGCCTCGGCCCGGGAAGGGGAGAGTGGCCGAGTGGTCAAAAGCGGCAGACTGTAAATCTGTTGAAGTTTTTCTACGTAGGTTCGAATCCTGCCTCTCCCACTTGTTGTAGTTTTAGCTTGTATATGTGAAAAAACGAGATTTTCTTTCATAGAATAACTCTTTCACATAAGAAAGTGGAGGCAGGCTTGGGGGGATACGATCTAAAATGATTCCACATGAAAGAGGACCGGGCAATCGCCCTCTTTTTTAATGAAGAAGCGGGCTAGTCCCCGAAAATGCCCGTTAATCAAGCAAGTTGGGGAAAAAATCTTACCTATTAGACGGAACACGAAGAGGTGAACTGCCGGAACAGGAGGACTTAAAGCTGAGGAAACAGGAAGGGCAGCTAAGGGAACTTGCTTCGGTAGGAGTGTGCTGAAGTTGGCTTCAAACAAAGAGAAAGAAAGTAGTGTGCTGAAGGAAAGAAGAAAGAGAGAAGGTTAAGAAGAGGATACTGGCTTCGTAAGTAAAGTATCTGAAGATGAGATAGATCGGAGAGGTGAGTTACCAGCGAAACTATTCACTCTGATGTCCATTTCCTGCCTTTTCTTTGTGCCGATAGAGGATTTAATATGTAGATTCCTTTCCTTATTCCCTTTCTGGTAACCATAACACGTCCCTGCTTTTTTCTGTCGTTGACTGCTAGAGCAAGAGGGGACGACCTTTCCTACCTTATGATAGACTGAACTGCTACGGCGGCTTTAGCTCTACTATGGCAGAAGGAATCGCCAACTTTCATTTCATATAGCTGTAAAAGTTAGCAACCCCATTTCTAAGGGAAAGAGCAATCTTTTTTTGAAAAGTTTCATCTACAGTCAAAAGAAAGCAAACCTCGGCAGCACAGAAGAGAGCTACTACTATTATTGCATGCGTGCTCACGTGTAAGAGTGTGCTAAATAAGGAAACTTCGGTCTAATCCTCGGGTGTGCTATCACAAGGAACTCGTCCGGTGTAGGATTGTAGATTACCTGTCCTATTCAGCACACTCCTCCATTACAGCACAGAGGATTAGCTCGGGTTAGGAAAACAAGTAGCTGGTCAAAGCATCGGAAAAGCAGAGGAGTGTGCTGACTTCAAGCAGTAGCTAGTCAACCAACTTCTGCTCAACCCTAGGAACAAGGAAAGTATCAGCCGATAACTCTGTTCACTTGGTGTGGGATTCCTAAAAGTGTACTATTATCGCACGCCAAAGAGTGTGCTGAAAAGGGAATAGTTGGTTAACTACCGAAGCTAGAAACAAATACCTGCTAAAACCAAGGGAAGCAAGAGTAGGAACTACCCACCCAGGAATCAGCATTCTAAACTGCAGCACAAGCACACCAGCGTGTATCAGGGGTGTGCTATAAAAGATCACAGCTAAGGTTGAGTCCTTACCTTCTTATTCCTTCCGTAGTTAGCAGAACATACTAGCCTGGCTTATCCATTCCTCGTATTTGAGGAAAGTAGGGTTTGACATCCCATTCTCGGATGCACGAATTATGCGTTTAATCCCACGCAACAAACTCCTCTGTGCTGGGTTGTGATCTTAAAAAGGAGCTTTACTGTATAGTGTTACAGTAGGAATACCTACTAGATCGAGGATTCGGAACAGTACTATCCTGTTTATATTGACATTCTTCTGTTAAGATTTCCCGTTTGAGAAACCCTTTAAGATCTGAGTATCTCGGAATTGAAAATAGGACTTTATTTGCATCCCTTCCATTTCATAGGAATACAGCTAAGGATACCATCAGCTCGCATACTATTTACGGGAAACAGAAGTAGGGCAAAGAGGAAAAGAGCAACTCCCTCTATTAGAACAATATTCTCGAATCGTTGCCCTTTTATTCATGAAGAAAGAAAACACATCGGTCTATCTAAAGCAACAAAATTCGTTCTATCTTTCTTTCTCTCCTATTAATAAAACTGGACTTCTCCTCTGCTCCTATCTTAGCGCGACGGAGAAGCCAGCACTGAGAGAAGACCTCCCTTTCAAAGTCCATCGCCTGCACTTGAACCGGATACCTACTATTTATTTTATTGAACTAGACGATCAGCGGACTTTTATATCATATCACCAACAACGGGTTTCGCCCACAGTACAGAGATGATCTCAATCGCATCGGCATAAAGGTCCGGATTCCACTTCAAAAGGATTTACGCGCGAATTCAACTATAGACAAAGGTCCGGATTCCACTTCAAAAGGATTTACGCGCGAATTCAACTATAGACATATCTCTTTGGCGACCCAGGGACGGGGATTCATCAATCCCGGGGTTCGAGGGAGACTTTAGAACCCCTATATATGAGTCTCGAAACCATTATTTATACATTTCTCGATGACAGAGATCATCTTTAAGGAGAATAAACATTGGTCCTTTATTTAATAACCCCGATATTATCAAAACCATGATTTCCTTATTTCTCGATGGCATAGGTTCCAGGGAAGGAAAACAGTCCGGTCCTTTTTCACCCCGAAATTCGAGAGTAGCCGTATAAACCAATACCGGCAGAACCACCCAAACTCGGCTCAAAGCAGGAACAAAGACATCTAGAAAGCCCACATCACGTGGGGACTTGGCCTTGGTGGGACATTCAACCGACATACACAACCAAATAATAATAGGTTTTAGCCATGTATTCCGCTACACCGCCCTATTGATCTACGCTTTCGAAGCAACCACCGGTACCATTTTCACACAACAGAGCCGACTTACTTATTACATTTATAGGACAGGGAACCGGTCTCGGTAGGACTTCCAAATCCTACCTCAAGCAACCGACATCTCTTTACTTACTTGACCGCTAGCCAGGGGCTTGAAACCCCTTACAACCTTCCTTGCTTGCCGGGCTTACATCGCTATCATCGCTAGCCAGGGACTGGAAATCCCTTACAATCACATGCCTGCGCTCGTCGTGCCTTTAATACTTATTTATTAACCAAACCCTCCTTGGCCCCAATTGGTCTAAGACTCACCAACATCTTACGATGAGACATCGGGCTACCTGGCAAGAGTCAATAAATTGGTGAACCTATGAGAGACGCTTCTAATTCTTTTCTTTCTCCTGACACTCACTATCCTACCCGATCCTGCTAACAGGAAATTTGATGAAATAAGGAAACTTAGGCTGTTGTTGAATCAACTTAGAATACAACCGGTACCCACGTCGCAACTAAAGCACTCGTAGCATACGTTCCATCCACATCCGGCCAGTTGAAGTGAAGATCGAGAAAATGTTCTTCAAAGCTTGCTAATAACCAAAAAAGAATTGGACTAGTGTAAGGGACTTCCTTTTCAAGCTAGCATTTTAGACCAATGCAATCGAGTGAAAGTGCTTCCTATCATTTGTCTGCTTGAAACCTTGCATTGAGTGTGCACCTTGGGAATACTTGAGTTTGGAGGTCTTCAAGCCTTTCTATGGGAAAGGTTTCCAATACGTATTCTGCCGTTGTCGAGCTTAAAAGCGGATGATGATCCCTAATCAAGAGTTTGGTCCTAGCTTTTCGATTTCATTTTGAGTTCTGTCCTCGCAAAGATATGAAGGGCGCTTTTCCAGGACGGATACGGATACAGGTGACCCCTTTTTCCCCTTTGCTTTCTTTATTACTTCTCGTACGTGCCCAGTCTCAACGTCACTTCCAAAACCGCCTTTCCCAGATCTATGAAAGGTGAAAGGTTGAAGGTCCACAAAAGGTAACATAAATGAACAAGTTTATTTTGTATTCGAGCTGCTGAGGGCCGGAGCTCGTATGGATACATTACTTCATTGTTCTATGAGGCCTTGCACAAAGCCCATACTCGGATAAGGATCGCGAAGTGCAAAGATCCGGTCTTTGACAACCCAACCGTCGTAAGGACAACAAAACCTATACTTATGTGTGTTCGACACTATAGGCGAGACCAGTTGTCAGATGATCGCCGAGTGGCGTTCTGCTTGATTAGGCGAATGCGAGTGAGGTATCTAATCCCGTTCGCTAGGAGGGAAACTCAGGAAGAGTTCGGGCAGAAATAGATGGTGAAAAGCCCTTTATATTATATAATAAAGCGCGCTCCTTGCATGACTCCATATCATTCATTATTAAAGCGAAAGCGACAACGTGTCACCCTAACCTTCAAATCGATAAACGGGAATGCGTTACCTAATAATAATGAGCAATGCTGCTAAGAGCAAATGGTTCCTAACCTCATAAAAAAAGAGATAGTCATATCCGACTATCCGGCAACACGCTTGGATAAGTAAGGCGATGAACCGTACCTTTATCTCTAGGCGCCTATGATGTCTTATTATGTAGATCATGTCTTGCTTGAGAGTTCCAAACCTCGCCCTTCTAAAAAAGTACAAACCCACGTCTAGGGATATACGAGCGCCATTCTTCAGATGGATCGCTCTTCGATAGTTATTTATTGTAGCCGGGATAAGCAGGGGTTCCTCCTTCCGTCCTAGTTTTTTTTTAGTACAAGTAGCTAAGGGGGCTGGGTTGCGTCTTTCTTGTGAAAGAATACTTGCTGCGCACCTGCTGAAAGGAAGTCAAACGGAGATTACCGGTTCCGGAGGGACCAACCATTGTACTTATAGGGTCAGGTCTATCTTGCCCTTCCAAATCACCCATGTGTAGCTCCACCGCACGAGTCAGACCTTGTACGGGCTTTTCCACAGGCTTGAGGCAGACTCTTTCCTTATTGGGCTTCAATCCGTTTGTCTTTGCCTCCTCTACTGAGTCAGTGACAGAAGTGCAGCAGCCAATAATACGTATATAAGAAGAGGACTGCTTACGGGATCAAACTATCAATCTCATAAGAGAAGAAATCTCTATGCCCCCTTTTTCTTGGTTTTCTCCCATGCTTTTGTTGGTCAACAACCAACCACAACTTTCTATAGTTCTTCACTACTCCTAGAGGCTTGACGGAGTGAAGCTGTCTGGAGGGAATCATTTTGTTGAAATCAATTAATCCAATATGCGACGAATCTTTTTGTTTGATGAAAATAGTCTTAATTCAAGTTCCACCATTGATACATCTTCTGCTTCCACCATTGATACATCTTTTGCGAGTCAATGCACTAACTTTTCTAGTGGTCAAGCGTCCGGTACTCAGGATACTCATGCTGGTATTTTTGAGGATTGTCCGGGCCTTAATCCTAACGATGAGCGTGTAGTAGAGCTGCAATGTGAGATACGCGAGAAGTGTGAGGCATTAACGCAAGATCCCGAAATGGGCTTGATTTTGGGCGAAGCTTTACATGCGGAAAGCGACAATGTCCCTTTTTTGCAGTCCATTGCTGATGATTTAACCCAAAACGGAGTATCCGGGGAAGCCTTTCAAGAAGCTCTGAATATAGTGGGACAGGCGGCGGCCTCCCCACTGGACCAATTTGAGATTGTCCCATTGATTCCTATGCATATCGGAAACTTCTATTTCTCATTCACAAATCCATCTTTGTTCATGCTGCTAACTCTGAGTTTTTTCCTACTTCTGATTCATTTTGTTACTAAAAAGGGAGGAGGAAACTTAGTCCCAAATGCTTGGCAATCCTTGGTAGAGCTTCTTTATGATTTCGTGCTGAACCTGGTAAAGGAACAAATAGGTGGTCTTTCCGGGAATGTGAAACAAATGTTTTTCCCTTGCATCTTGGTCACTTTTCTTTTTTTGTTATTTTGTAATCTTCAGGGTATGATACCTTATAGCTTCACAGTGACAAGTCATTTTCTCATTACTTTGGCTCTCTCATTTTCGATTTTTATTGGCATTACTATAGTGGGATTTCAAAGACATGGGCTTCATTTTTTCAGCTTTTTATTACCCGCAGGAGTCCCACTGCCGTTAGCACCTTTTTTAGTACTCCTTGAGCTAATTTCTTATTGTTTTCGCGCATTAAGCTTAGGAATACGTTTATTTGCTAATATGATGGCCGGTCATAGTTTAGTAAAGATTTTAAGTGGGTTCGCTTGGACTATGCTATGTATGAATGATATTTTCTATTTTATAGGGGCTCTTGGTCCTTTATTTATAGTTCTTGCATTAACCGGTCTGGAATTAGGTGTAGCTATATTACAAGCTTATGTTTTTACGATCTTAATCTGTATTTACTTGAATGATGCTATAAATCTCCATTAAAGTTCTTCTTTCTTTTATTTATATTTATAATTGAACAAAAGCGAGGGATGGATGTCTGAGCGGTTGAAAGAGTCGGTCTTGAAAACCGAAGTATTTCTAGGAATACCGGGGGTTCGAATCCCTCTCCATCCGCGAAGTCATAAGTTCTCTCTTGCCGCCTGATAAGAACGAATCGGATCGACTCGACTGATATGATAGATGGAATGGGTACCTTGTGTTATGATTTTGTTAGGAACTTTGTCTCCCTTTCGTTATCTTCTCTTTTTTTCTTGGTCGGCAAGGGTTAGGGCCTTTCTCGCTGGGCGAGCGCATCCGATTAGTCCTTTCCTAAGCCACTTCCCGTTCAGTTGCTGAAAAAAAAATGGGGATAAGCTATGCGACGACAGAGAAATCTGAATCTACTTTTTGCCAGTTCCACGAATTCTGCAGATAACGACGTTCTGCCAGGAGTGCCAGTTCTGGACATGTTTCCTAATATATCAGTAGACACCATAATTAACCACCCCTTCTACTGTTCGGGTACAGTAGCTCTCGCAGAAGAATTGGTGGATCCTATTATTATGGAGAGGTGGATAGATAGGACGACTAGTTGCTCGATCAGGACCTTAGCTTTATTGCGAGCCTAGAAGTCTCTCTTTTTTCGGAACAGCCTTTAAGTAAAATCCAACCTAATATCATTCAGAGTAAAAGGACTACGGAACCAAAGAGAACCACACTTGCTTCGCTAGGAATGAAGCAGCACACCAATGGGCAAAGGGTATGGGCGACCTATCTGCTGCGCTAGAGAAAGAAAGAAAGTGCTTCGGGCTGCTTTGCTGCGCTAGAGGAAGGAGACTGATAAGGAGAGGAGTGATCCAAGCTCAACTCGATACTCCACTCATCTTTCTCGATTCTATTGACATAATTTGGTTTCTTCTATATTAGTGAAATCATTACATGACAGTGGATCTTGCTTGGTACTTGTCCGAGGGGAGATCCATACTCAACTCATCTTTCTCAATTCTACTGACATGATTACTTGGAATTGATTGTCGTGAACTCAATCTCTCATATAGGCATAGTTGAATATCGCGAAGCAAAAACCCAAACTTGAATATCGCGAAGCAAAAGGCTACATCAGACGATGTACAAGTTTTTCAAAAATGATTTGATCGATTGGTGTGTTTCGATCTTGTTGATTCACTAGGTAAATCACAGCCTCATCCTTCTATATTACCTGTTGATCGATCAAAAAAAGCACCTTACCTCGGATCAAGAAAAAAGAAGAAACCGAATCTCGGAAAACGACAAATCACACAGTTGAACAAGGTGGGAGTAGCTCGTGTGATCTAGTCGAAGGTCCATAGGAAACTGATAAGGAGAGGGGTCTTCCATCTCACTATTCTAGATTCTACCGAATTAGTTGGAATTGAATTCGTCCAAGATTAAATGCCAGTTGAATGTCGACTAGTGTTGAAGGTCCAAGCTGTACTCGACTCATAATTTTGCTTTTCTATACCTTACTCGTGAAATCGATGATGATTACATGACAGTTTAATGTCGCCTTATTGCTTGATCCTTATCTTGTATCCAAACCATACTCAACTCAGAATCTACTGACGATCGACCACCAACTCATGATTACAAAAACCCTCTCTTCGAAAACCCAATAATCATAAACCAACTCGTCGACTTTGGTTGATCCTTCACTTGGCCAAAGGTCCTAGCCGTACTTCCCTCCACTCATAATCACCAACTCTATCAAATTTTTAGAATTGAAATGTTTGACTATTACAAAAGTACATTTTCCATAGAGTGCAGGAACCCCATCCCCTCACCCCTCATCATCTAGCACACCCTTGGGGTTCACATACGGTTTTAAAAAGCGAAGCAACTCTTCATACTCATGGCGAAGCACGCAACAAGCCGAACCCTCAATCCCAGTGAGGACTACTCCGTTGGGGGTTACTTCGCAAGGACGCCGCATGTGCAGTTCCTCAGTCTTCCTTCTCCTCCATATGAAGATTTATCCCATACGGTGCTAGCGAAGCAAGTCTTCCGAGTTCATACTGCATCTCGAACGAAGGTCACTCACAGTTCCGAAGGTCACTACGGTTTCCGAGTCTTATTGTTCTTCTTCTTCCACGTATGACAGATACCCTCAACCCTCAGGCCCACGGGGGGTTGCTACGCCCAGGGCTACTCCGTTGGCCCTGAAGGGTTACTTCGTTAGGGCTACTTGGAGGAGTTGACCAACCCGAACATGGTGCCTTGATCTTCAGCTTTCCAATAAGAAGATCATTGATGCAGCACACTGAGCTAAATTCTTAAACTATCTTTACCGGTGTGCTGCCTCGCAGAGATTCTCAACCTAGTCCGCGCATACTCTTTCCGTTTCTGTCTTACAGTCTTTCTTGTTCTTCTTTTCCCTATAGTTAGAAGATGAGCCCCTGGGGTGCCCTGCCCTTCTTTTACGGCTGATGGACATTCAATAGATTTATCTGCTGTTGCCTGATCTACGACCCCCTCAATCTGTCGAAGCAAATGCTGCACAGAGGGAGAAGTTGCCTGACCGGGCTATTCCCTTGTTATCTGTTATCCAACTGGTTGAATAGTAATCTGTGCTGGATCCCTCTGAAGCTGGTCATTCCTTGTTTCCAGTTAATAGTGGAGTCTTACTTACTTGAATTCCTATTACTGTTAGCTATTAGCACTTGCTTGTTAGGTGAGGACTCTCTTATCTGGTTAACCTTAGTGGTAGCACACTCCAAGTCTAGACAATCTTCCTCCCAAGAACCTCTCGATACCAGAATGGCTACCAGGGCGCTACTAGACCAACTCAGATCAGATCGTCGGCATAATTAATTCTTTTTACTTGCCCAGTAGTGGTCTCTGAAGTTTACTACTAGTGGTAGTGCAGAAGACCTCTTTACCTACCCGGCTACTGACAGGAAAGGATGATTTTAGATTCTTTGCTTGCCCATACGCCGATCCTGTTAGCTGACTGGTACTACGAAGATCTATGCCATTCAAAGGAGAGATATGAATACACCAACTACAGACAAGAAAGAGACTCTAAGTCCAACCCATGTCGTGGGCAGGGAGAGACAGGCAGGCAGCTAACACAGATATCAGATATTAGACTTGGCAACAGACGCTTTGATATGTGTTACACAGACGCCCTGTAGACATTGAATCGGCTCACTCCGACTTCGATTGCTAAAATGTTGACGTGAATAGTGAATACGCTTGCTGGTTGTGATATGTTCCCTACTATACTACTATTGAAGACCTTGACTTTTGATCTTCCTTCTAGGAGAATTCATCAAACCTTGCTTATCCTTCTGATGAGCATTCCTCTAACTAAGTTAGACTGCCTCTTACGAGCAGGTAACCTACCTTCTAAACCATGCCCACTATACTTTCTTCTAAGCCAGCTTTTAACTCTTTGTTTTCGTATCATCTCATTGGACTTATTTCAAACAAACTCGTTACACTCGCACCTGATTACACGGGAACGAAGAAAACTACATGGGGAGCACGCTTACACCTGCAAGAACTAAGGGTCCAGACCAAGCACAGACAGATAGAACCAGACATCAAAAATCTTCCTTTGCAGCCTATCAGATATGGAAGTTTTCGACCTGTCTTTCACTGGATTGAAAAGCCTTGTATGTTGATAGGACTATGTGGGCTGCATTCTGAAGTTTCTTTCATCGCAAACTGGCCATGGGGTAAACCCTCTGAGATAGGGGGCTGCTCAATCCCATGTATGTTGACAGGGAGAGGGAGCGAACTTTCTTATCATATCAGAGCAAGCCGAAGACCTCTTCCGGGAAATCGGTTCCACTTCCAATCTTTTTTTTGAAGAAAGAAAAGTAGCAAGAGAATGGTTCAAGTTCGGATCGAGTAACGGTGATTGAAGGGATGAGATCGGAAGCTCCTGATTCAAATAGTTAACTGGGCTGTGGTTGTCGAGTCTGCTTTCCCTCTCTATCAAAGCCCTTGCACCTGCCTTCTCAGTTCCTCGTGCTTAGCGGGACTCCTTTTCTAATTAGAAGGAGACAGATTAGGTCAAGTTGCTCCAGGTATGAAATCAATCCCATGTTGGTCGTAAGAGTGGCAAGCCATGAGGTAGGTCTTATGGAAATAAATAAGCATCTTCCTCAAGCAACTCCTTCATCTGTGGCGGCTGCTCCTCCAAGACAACTGCCCAGCATAACTAAACTCTTATCTTTGACTTGACTCTCTTTTGTTCTATGCCCCTTAGGTAGGAGTCAGATCTGTTTTGTAGCTTGTTTCACCCTTCTTTGTAGCTTGCCGTTTGGTGTGTTCATCCCCGCCCTCCCTGAACGGAGCTGTTGCTAAAGCATAACTAATATCTTAGCTGTTTGGAACGTATAGCTACCCGGTTCTTCCTTTCTTTAGCGGAGGCGTAGGTAACATATCTATCTATGAGTTGCTGAGAACGTCTCCAAAGCATAAGGAGTTGTTCTTCAATTTCAACCAAGAAGCACAGGTTCCCGCAACCCTGACGCCAGAAGAGTTGCAAGACGTGGTCTGGTCGAACAGATTACGACCGCTGACCTTTACAGATCAATTATTTTCCATCTTGAAAGAACAGCCGGAAGGTATGAAGCTCTAGTCCTTCTTTCTAGCCGTAAATCAAGAACTCGAAAGGTTTATTACTTTGTTTAATCGCTTGACTAGCTTCGAAAGAGCAATCTCCTCTTCTAGTCTTACCACAAATCAATGCTTTCAAGAAAGTGCTCAGTTCCTGACAACATGGTTCCCGGTCGCGCATCCCCATGGAGGTGGATATTTCACACATTGGGGTCATCAGCCGTCGAACACAGTCAAGTTAGCAAAGATTCGTACGAAGGAAAAGAAGAAAGATAGATGGTTTCTAATGGGAAGGTAGCAGCTGTCATCATTATGATGATTCAATCCATATTAATCCCTATTTCAGAACTATGTATTAGTTAGACGACGTCAACGGAACAAGAACTCCTTCCTTTACAGGCAAGCGGGGTAGCTGCTGTCTCGTTTAGGAACTTGAGTTAGTCGACTAAGAGGTAGAAAGTGGAAAGAAGCGGCCTAAAGGATTAGCGACGACCCCTCTCGGCTTAAAGTAAAGGAAGCGGCTTGTCCCATCCAATGCCCTACTTTTAAGTACTCGGTATGTTCACTCAATCAGAAGAAGCTTTCGGAAGTTCATTGGCCTCTGCGGAGCATGAAAAGGCCTGTTTTGAAGCTCCGGGGACTTATTAGCCCGTCAGCCTTACTTCTTAGGAAGAAGAGAAATGTGCTTGACTTCTTCATCTTATAAGATGACGGCAACATCCTAGATAAGATCTACGATTCCTGCTTATGAATCATGGCAAACCGGTGGTGAAAACAGTATTACAGAGTAGGTTGGTTAAATTAAAGCGGGTTACTTTGATCTTATCGTCTAGCCGGGCATGAGAGCCCAATAAAAAAGGACCGACGACGATCCGAGAAGGACGAATCAATAAATCGACTTCCTTTAGAGCAGACAGACTACGCGCTAACAGCTTTAGAAACTTTGCTATACTAACAAAGCAAGCATAGCAAAGTCAAAGTTTGAGTTAGACCGGGTATGAGGCAAAGCCAAAGGCAGAAGTGGTTTATCCAGGTCGGTTGAATCCCCGAAATAAGCACCAATTGCTACCGTCCAATCGCTATCATTATCATGGTTGGAGCATAGATAGCAAAGGTATGGTTAGAGGTCAAATACACATATCTACCAGGTAGGTGAAACGAATTCCATACCCATATCGGGTAATGGGCCTCCAATTACTTCAGCCTAAAACGAAGTCTGAGGTCGGGTCAACAATCTAATAGGTTGCCTTCCCCCGTTCGAGAGTCAGAATCCTAGCCAGGTGAAGATCCACTGGATGGCGGGCGGAGTGGCTTTAGAACCGAAAAAGTAAGAAATTCCAGAGACGGTTGACCGAGCGGAGACATCAGAGGAAGGAGCACTAATGGAAGAGGCATCCATTAGCTAGGGACACAAGGGCTCTTCTCTGGTAGCGGAGTCTAAGATCAAGCCAGCTAGAGAGGCAGGAAGAGGAGAGGCATAACTGATTGATTGTTGTTGACTCTTTTTTCCCGGTTCTAAAGCCAATCACAGAGAAATGGGGGCAAAAGAGCAAGAAGTAGCACCTACAATGGACCGGGTTTACCGAGTCTCACTAACAGCATTTAGCCTAGCATCACAGCCACCAGCCGAAAAAAAAAGTCCCTGACCTCAAACCGAAGGCATCCGTGGCAAAGAAAGCATCTGAGCCGGCGGAAGCTCCCCGAAAGGAAAGGCATAGCATAATTCGGAGTTGAAGGTCGGGAGCGTCGAAGCAGACCCTTCAGTTTCATCCATTTTTTTTCCATGACCAGCAGCAGAATAGCCTAATTATTCACCTTTTCTAGGCATCCCTAGCCCATTTCAAGAGCCATCGCCTGCTCCAGATCTGGGAGCACCTGAAAGATCTCGATTTTTTTAATACAAGTACCCTTTTGAGATCGAGACTCGCTTCTCGAGTCACAGAGACAAAAAGAGAGGCGGGGGCATAGCTATCAGAGGCAACGGGGACAGAAGCAAGGATGCCAGTACCAAATTTTTCCTCGGGATGCATAGCCGCCACTATATCGTCCAATTCCAGTGCCTGTAAGAGATCGGGTTTACCGACTAGTGTCTTTGATTGATCCAAGTCCCCCCGACAGTTCAATAGCCGCTTCCGCTTCAGGCCTCGTAACCTGTTCATAATGATCCCGCATAGGTATCTTACTTTCTTAGACAAAAGCGGGATAGTTAAATAGACGTCCAGTCTCCGATCCCAGTTGATTGATCTCGACTTTACCAGCTCATGAACGGGGCATTCATCAGACTTGAGCAGTAGGTTTCGACTCGGTCAGCTGTCTTGATGAAGATTGACTTCAGCCAAAGAGAATGAATTGACTTAGGGAAATATTCCTATGTGCTCGATCCGATCAACGAAAAGAAATCCTGAAATTACATAAAGAAACGCGAGAATCTTCACAGTTGACATTTTCGATTGAGAAAGTGGCAGGCCAAAAGAGCTCTACTGTAGTGCCTTGCAAGGTCGTAGAGCCGGTAACCCTCGTTCACCTAAAATGGAAAAAGGTCTGTGATTGAGACTAAGGAACGCTAGCTATATGCTTAACACATGCAAGTCGATCAGTTCGCCCTTTCGCCTATCGGCTTGGCAGGCAAGCTACCTTGCTTGCATTCTATAAACGGTAACTTCCGCGCCCTTCCTGCCTGCTTAAATTGATGTGAATTGAATGATGGTGACAGCTCTTCAAATCCTATTCAGTCTGATTAGATATGTCACTGAAACAATCCGTTCTGTCTCAGTTTTATTTTCGGATTCCGAGGATGAGCCGGACGACGAAGCCTCCTCCTCAGATAAAGATGTCTCAGACGCTACTCTCCCGGCAAGAACAACTTATTCTATTGTGATTTTTTTGGCGGGTTCGGTCAGGAGAGACAAAAGAGAGATGCTTTCTATCAGTCAAAAGGGGACTTTGTCTCCCGCCATGCTCCCACGGCCCGCTTACCGAGGAATAGAAAGGGAGGACCGGGGGGGGGTCCAGAGCAAGTAGGGTTGGGGTATAGAGCCGTAAGCGCGGTGGGGTGTGAGAGAGGACGTGCTCGTACGGTTCATAGAAGGGTATGATCAACTCGTTGATTGTTGGTAACTTGAACTCCTCTATATTCGAAATATGCCTTTCTAGGAGCATTACGATCTGCAGCTCAAATGGTCTCTTATGAAGTATCTATTGGTCTTATTCTTATTGTGCGCCTTGTGAGCGCGTTTGTATCCGCGAAGGCAATCATCGCTCGGATGTTCCCCTAACCCAACCCGGGAACGGACCGGAGGGAACCGCAGCATGGGTAATGTCCGCGTCTCGTCGCAAGGCTCATTTTGAGTTGTGGGTCATAGGTCGGGCTTCGGGCGGGCAGCTTTATCTGATCAAGGGCCGGGGCACACGGGTCCTGGTACTATCCAGGTGCGAAGAACCCCGGAGGTGACTGCAATGAGCAGAAATCTCACTCACCGGCCTAAACGACGAGAAAACACTCGAACGTGAGAGCAAGGGATCACCCAACGAATGGACGAGCTCCAAGGAGGGAGGAGGCAAGCACCATGCTTTCAGAGAAGTGGCGGTCCGAATCTTATCTGAACTGCGAGAATAACTGACTAAGCTGTGCCATAAGGGTAATTCTAAAAGCGGGACAGGGCCAAGCCTTTAGGTTGTTTAAGTAGGTTGGGTGACAGATCGGCCATAGGAGTACTCCGGGATATAAACCAGGGCAACAAATGTCGAGCATACAACGATGCCGCCCGTTTTCATTTCATGGAAGTCCCCGGCAGAGGAAAGGGCTGTAGGTGATGGCGCGTTTTGCTTCTTATCTAGAGAGGGGCGCTGAAATCGTTCCTATTGGGTCGTGTGTGGCTTTAGTATAGATGAATAAAGGCGGGCGCCGAAAAGGAAGCAGCCCAGCCTCTTCAAGAAAGCTTTGCTTGGTAGGCGCTGCCTACTCACTCGGACAATGCTCTGAACACGAGAGTGTGCAGTTCCGCCCCCTTCTCTCATGCTGAGTCACAGGCAGCGCCTCGGAAAGCACGGACGAGCCACATGCAGGGAAACTTGCACGTGTGGTTCTGGCCGGGGACACCCCGGTATACTGTACTAATATGTGTAGGTCCCCGTAATTCGAGTGAGATTGTCATGGCGCAAAAGCAGATATGGTCTGGTATTCCCCTGTTCCCTGTATTGGTTATGTTCCTTATTTCTCGTCTAGCAGAAACTAATCGAGCTCCGTTTGATCTCCCAGAAGCGGAAGCTGAATCAGTTGCAGGCTATAATGTAGAATATGCGCGGGATGCGATCCTTAATAGTCCACTGTTGGCGGAAGCCAATGTCCCGGGGTCCCGGGGACTCATTCTGACTGAAACTAGGGGTGGGTCTTTACCAACTCAAAAATATTCGATTTTTGGGAAGACAAAAAACGTGATCGCCTAGCGCGAGTCTTATTGAAAAGGCCCCTTACTATAGATGCCCCTTATTGAAAACTCAAGGAAAGCTTGATATATATGTATTATATTAATGCGTAATGCGCTCAAGCATGCGAAGAAAGCCGGCCTTACCTTTAGCAACAAGGGCGCTTAGGCTTTACTAAGAAGTGCGAAAGGGCTTTTCTTGCTTGTTTAGTAAAGTCACGCTTTTTTATTTAGAATTGAGTAGGTGCTTGCTGGGGCAGGGCACTCTTCATTCTTCATTCGAAACTTTTGAATGTCGGGTCAGAGGTTTCTGCCTTGTTATCAAAAAGGAAGTTGTTGGGTAAAGCAAACTCCCTCCTTGGACGAGCACGGGGCTTAGTCAAGTAGAACCGGGTTGCGCTGCTTGATGCTCCGATCGAAAACAAATCAGTGGGGCCATGCCGGTACGACTGAATATGCGTTAGAAAGGTCAATCCCTCCCCTACGACACCAAAAAAACCGGGCCGAACTTCTAACAGCCCGCCCGCTTCCATAGAAAAATATCGCGGCAACGTAGACCTAAGTGGTCATATTGGATCCTTGGGAACCATCACAAGTACGGCCGGCCTATATTTGAACGAGAATGCCGTGTCGTTCAGCGGAGCCTAAAAGAAGGTGACTCGCGCAGACAGCTGACTCCTTTTCAATAGAAAGGAATAGCCAAACCAACCCAGCTGGCTGATCAATCTCAGAGATCTTATCGGCCGGCAAACCGGAGACGGACGACCACGGTTCCGACCTTACCAGCACCAGAGGTGTACTAATCAATGAACCCCCGAAACCAACTTTCTTTTCTGACAAAATCCACCAAGTCTAAGCGGTCACGACATCTTGTTGATATTGATTGAGGACTTTCGCTGACTGACTCCATCCATAAACCTAGACCCCGGTAACCTTCGTAACCAAAGCGTCACGACAACATCCAAAGTTTACCTTTGGATTCTGAAGTAGGGGGCAAGGAGGAGCGCGTAGGAATGTCGACCACCACATAAGCCACTAGTGGCTGAGAGAAAGCGAGCAGCACCTTGTATAGGTTGGGCAGAGCTTGAAGAAGCAAGCCCCTATCAGAGCAGAGAAAGCCATTGCGCGCTAGCCTAACTAGCTAGCATTTTTCAGCTGGCTGTTATTTAGTTGTAGCGCGCCTTCCCTCCTTCTATAACTTTGGAAAGATTTAGCAGTATTTTCTTATGATGACCTGGTCGAGAGAGTACGATACATCGGTGTAAAAGGTTGAGTGGGATCTGTAAGGTTGGTTATAGTCAGGCCTGGCCGGAAAGTGTTCTTGCCTCTATCATTAGCTCGGGTAGCCCCTGTTTCTGGTCTTTTAGTCACCTTCCAATGGCTCTTTTCCCAATCACATCCCTGGGTAAGGGGTCTCTAACTCTGCTTTCTAAATCTCTGTTTCCACACTTCTTTAGTGTTGCCATTTCAAACTAAAATAACAAATGATAGGATCAAACCCGCCTTCCCCTACTTTATGGTCTTGTGAACGGAGTCGAGATAGGGTATGGACAGTCTCCCATAACAAGAATAGGAATACGCGAGCCTTCCCGATGTCTTTGATTTCCTACTAGAGAAAGACGGCTTCTATCACGAGTTTAGGTCCTTTTCCCGGGGATGGGGTTTTAAAATCTTCCATTTTTTGGTTAGAAAACGAGCTTCTGGCAAGACACCGGGGGGAGCATCTATAATTTCATAACCTGCATTGGTGCGGTAGAGTGGCACCTCATATGCTCGATCCATAGAGAAAGAGGGAGTACCAAGTCGTTCAGGAGTGGAAAATTACCACGTATCCATCAATCAGTCATCCCATTTCATTCCTCTTTGACACCCATTTAGTAGTGCTTTGGGCAGTTATCCGGTCATTCCAATCTTTCGTATGCGAATCTGTAATATCTATATCTGAATAAGACGCTTCAGGAGAGGTTGAAATAACTCGACTGAAAGGAGAGAGGTAATCAACAGGCGAAGCAAGCAAGTCCTGCTTGAACGGTTCTATCTTGGTAGTTCTCCGATCTCTTGGAAAACTAGGAAACAACCAACAGTGTCAAGGTCTTCCGCCGAAGCCGAGTATAGATCTATGGCGTTTGCTTTGTGCGAGCTTAAATGGTTCAAGGAGTTACTTCTCTCGTTTGGTATCAAACATGACGAACCAATGAAGTGATTTTGTGATAGCAAGTCTGCTATGAATATTGCTGCCAATCCTGTGTTTCATGGAGCGCACGAAGCACATTGAATCTGATTGTCATCAGGTGCGTGATGCGGTTCAAGACAAACTCATTACAACCGAACACATCTCTACTAAAGAACAACCTGCCGATTTGCTCACCAAGGCGTTACCAGCTCCGACTTTTTTTTATTTGCTTTTAAAATTTGGAAGATTGTGACCCTGTCCTGCTTTTCACTGGCTCAGCTGCTCGATAGGAATAGGAAACCGTTCCAACCACTTCCACAACTAGGAGGATTGGCATTTGGCCAAGTCCAACTGGAATTAAAATCTCTGCCACGAACGGGCTACTCCGAATCAGGTGGCCTTGGGAGCTCTTGATGGAAGCTTGATGGAAGCAAGTGTAGCTAAGAAAACAAACTGTACTAGCATGGCCTGAATGCCGAGTCTTTCTCCCGCCGTTCCCTGTTCGCTTATTTTTCAATGACGGTAACGCCGTTTCCACTTTAAAGAAAGGATAGGACGAGTATCGGACGAGATATTGACTCTGACCTCTCCTACTTGGCGCTTCGGCCCCTGAGAATTTTCCGTACCTGTCTCTGGCCCAAAAAGGAGTTTTTTCCAATCAATTCGGAAATCAGAAAGTTGACTCTCCCAGCGGGCCTGGTTCGTGCCGAGAATACGCTGTTTGAAAGGTCTCGGAATTTATTGTCCGATTGAAATGGTAGAAACGACTTCTCCGACTGATCCGCGGCTGCTGTTTCTAACTAACTACTGTTGCTAAGCTCCCTTCGGGAGAGTGAGCTACACTTGCTTGTATTCTTTTTAAGGTCTCTACGAGCGGGGTTCCATACTGTTGACATGGTTAGCTCAGCAACACATGCTTAACACAGCAAAGGACCGTAGGCGCGCAGCGCTGCCTTCCTGGCTTGCTTGGGATACCAACTAGAATCCCTACCCATCACCGCCAATTGATCAAAGTGCGGGATGATCGGGCAGATCAGTTGGTCCGATTGTATCTTTCTTGGTTCTCAGTGTGTCGGATTATTAAATTGGCGAAGCCTATAAAGGCTAGCACATTCCGTACCATTGTGACTCCCATTAAAGATATGGGTCGGGTTAAAGAGGTGTGTTCTGAACTTAAACAAAATGTAGAAAATTTGTTCAGACGCTATCTCCCCTGGGTGAACTCAATCCCCTTAGAAAAGGGATTTCAGTTTGTCCCGTCCTGGAAGTCCACCCCTAATGATTTAAGTAACCTTGTTCAACATAAGATCCAACGGAGCCCTGAAGAGGAGGAAGCGCGCCGTGAAGCACGGAGGCAACTTCGTGAAGAGCGTAAGCTCAAAAAACTGCGTCCGCCGAAACCGAATCTTCAGTTGCACATGTGTTCTAAAAAGGTTACAGGTAGATGAGCAGCCTGCTCCTAAAGAACGGAAGGAGACTTGTTTCTTCTCTGCGATGTTCTTGGAAATCGCGGCTTTTGCCCGCCAGCTGCGAATCATTCATTCAGAACCGGATGGTATTTTCAGTCCAGGTATTCTCTTTCAACCTGGGTATACTTTGTACCCGTTTGATACGCAATTTAGTACCTGGGCAGCTAATGAAGGGTTGAGGTTTTATGAGGCTTGGCCTGGCTTGGTGTTTGATTCCCTCGCCATGGGCTTCGACCGTTCTTCTCAACCTCTTTATTCCGGACGTTTGGCTCAGTCCTTAGAGGGTGGCCGGAAAGCGGCGTTTGTTTGTAATCGGTAACTGGTTTAAACAACGTCTGTTATACCCCGTGCATGTGTGGGGTATGTCTGTTCTGAGGCGTATTCCACAAGACGGTACCTTCCATCAAGAAGGTCCTATCCATCGTCTGGCAAAGAGACGCCCAAGATTTATAGCAAGTTTTGACTTGAGCGCTGCCACCGATCGGTGGCCCGTTCCAGTCATATATGAGCTTATGGCGTGCCTTTTCGGTCAAACGATGGCATCGTGCATTGTCAATGGTGCCTTAGCACTCAACTCATGCTCTTTGAAGTCCGTTACTGGACGGCATGACGAAGTTGTGTTTGTTGCAGGTCAACCTTTGGGTTATTACGGCTCCTGGGCTCTATTCGCGTTGTCCCACCATGCTATTGTGTGGTTGGCAGCATTACGAGCATATCCTCATCAGACGAGACCATTTCTCGACTACGCTTTGTTAGGTGATGACATCGTCATTGCCGATCGTAGTGTGGCTAAGGAGTACCGTTCTCTACTTGATGCTTTGCAAGTAGATATATCTGATGCCAAGTCTATTGTATCTGAGACGGGTTGTCTTGAGTTCGCCAAGCGGTTCTGGGTTAAGATAATGTCGAAGGACTTATCCCCAGTATCTGCGAAAGCTGTGCTTGAGAGCTACTTCCTCGTTGGTACTCAGCAGTTGGCCTATAAGTACAAGTTAAGTCCTAAGACTTGTTTAAGGTTAAATAAAGCTGGATACCGCGTGCTAGGACAAATGGACACTACACTAAGGCCCTATCCCGGCGTTTTAGTCGGATTCAGGCGTTATCTAGTAAGCTTTTAGTCGGTCCTGATCGGTTACCACTCGAGTGGTGGATTGGAAGAGGATTACCTCTCAGTCCCTATCTTCGTGGTGTGTTAATTGCAAGGATTCGGGATGGGATGAAGCTTAAGCAGCTCACGCCCCCTCCCTTGGAGATGTTCCTTTGTGGAGAGCCAGAAGCACATATCGCAGAAAACACCGCTTATAGACATTGTATGAACAATGGTGTGAGTACGTGGTATGGTTTGACTTCGTTCCTCGTCGTGCCCCTTCCCACCTAGGAAGAGATACTAACCCGCAGCTGCACTTGGTGCAATCACAGCAGAAAACCCTTCTCCTAGACATTCCTCGGGGGCAGACCACACCACCTCGGAAACAAACAAACAGCACATGCAGCAACAGAGACAGGCGTTCATCGCTCACTTACCTGCATACATCATGACAACTTGTTCCCATCTCACCATGCAGAGGCGCGTAGCGAGTAACAATCCGGTCCATGTGCTGGCTTGGCATGGAAGGCAACCCTTTCTTTTTCGCAGCGCTACGCGCCTCCACATTCAGTGAAGAGATCCCGGACAGGGAAGTCAGAAGGGCAGTTACTCTTCGGACCTAGCGGCCCTGCTTTAGCTGCACTTGGTGGTTCCCCGCTCGGGATTTTATACTGGATTTTTCTTTTAGGGTTAGTGCAAGGTTGGCTTGTGCGAAGTCGACAGGGGTGGTTGAGAAACACGTTTTATTGGGATGGGGCAGCAGGCAATGGATACCGTTCCCCCACCAGAGCCTGCAGTTGGTAGGCCAAATCCCTCTGTCCAAGTGATTGAGTTGAAGCTTTTCAGAGAAAGGGTAATTTCTGAGTGAATCAAGAGAAGATGCTCTAAATGACCAGAATTAGGCGCCCTATCGCTACTTTGTTATCTAAGGTCCCACATCGATCACAAGGTTTTTTTTTCAACGTCTTTGATTATTTACTTTCACTTGCACTACTATGCTATGCTACCACGGGGAAGTTCTAAATGGCGAAAGAGAATCCTTTCAGTCCAGGCACTCAGTGCAGTCCAGACGCTCAGGAGAAGACGGAGGTTAGGAATGCTGATTGGAACCAATACGATTGCCCAGAGGAGCTTTATAGGTATCCAGAGTCCCGCACAAGGAGCAGTTGAGACAGATGCGGAAGAAGGTGCGGCCGAGACGGTTGATAGAGATGATCCGGCAGGCGGAGAGTTTGATTGCGACAGTCCAGCCTTTCATACGAGAAATGGCGGTGACCGTTTGCCCTAAACAAATATCTCAAGATGTAACACATATGCCTTCTCGTAGAGCACTCCCAGAAGCTACCCTGAAGCCTGATCGTGCTTGGAAAAGGCATTTCATTGACCGAACCCGACCCATCCCACCGAGAGTGCGAACTGCTCTTTATTCGCTTCATAGCTGGGCTTTGCATAGGAACCTCTGATTGAGCCCGCGGAGTCGCCTTACTGCTTGAGTGAGTAAGCCATTCAAGATTGTTGAGCTTGGCTCACTTCAGCTTCAGAGCTCTGGCTATTGCTTGCTTAGAGGAGGAAGCAGGCGTGTGGTGCTTCCCGCAATGAAGTGTCTTCCCTTAGATTCCTCTTTATACTCAAGAAGATTAGAAAAACACTCTGTGGAACTGCAAGTGGCGTATTGGAGACTGCACAGCAAGTGGCGTAGTGGAGTGAGCGAGCATCTTATTTGCCCGGATGGAATAGAGGTTTATCCTATTCTCTGTAAACAGAAAAGGAAGTTGTGCTCAATGACTGGAATAAGCTAGTACCATAGATTATTAGCTATGGACTACTCCTTAAGCTAGAGGAGACTTGTTTGTCTGGGATAAATTGTCATTCTAGACCCGATTGGAAAGATTGAATTGAAAGCAAGAACATAGACCTGACGAGAAAGACCCACATTTTGAATATTAACTTATGATAATCAAAGGGAGTCGTGGTTACGGGTAAGGTTAGGAAGGGCGGGAAGGACTTCCTTACTAGAAGAGGATGGTAAGCCATATGTGAAGCTGAGGCAAAGACATTTTATCTTGAAGATTTAGCGGAAATCAAAGTCTAAAGTGCCTTACTGTGCGAAAACGCATATTTTACTCTCTGGCCAAGTCTGGAGATAGACCAGGAAAGACATCTTCAAACCTGCCCGCTGACACTAGTACTGAAGACTTACTTGAAAGTGGTACTGGCTAGTGGACTGATGGAGCTGGAGAACGGAATAGACATCCATTAGTTCCCGAAGAAGGCAGGTTTGAGCAAGGAGGCTCAAGAGTAGCTTTTCCTCTTCCTCCCTTTCATAACACTCCTTCCCCGTCTTACTAGGCGTTAGGTCCTCCATTGCATTCTATTCTCCGGAGCCTACCAACTTGCCCACCTCTTAATCTCCGCCCGTTAACATATAAAAAATCAGACTCTTGTAGATTCGCCTCTTTCTTTCCGACTCGCTTCACGACTCTTTTAGTCTCGTTACGCTTAATAATCAAAATAAGCGGAAGCCAACTCTTGAA
>Ga0209973_1000003_pt1:27500-42431 | contig 42431 bp, 29 predicted proteins | sample InoplaCoSPM_FD_187589 | JGI IMG/M metagenome (GOLD analysis project Ga0209973, IMG submission 187589) | Arabidopsis thaliana rhizosphere microbial communities from the Joint Genome Institute, USA, that affect carbon cycling - Inoculated... | ecosystem: Host-associated > Plants >...
ACACCCCTGCCATGAAGAAGCTATAAACATCTCCAAAAGCAAATGAGAAAAGGATATTTATATGGATTCGGGCTGCCCAAAGAAGGAGAAAGGCTATTAAACATAAAAAAAAATAGAAAGTCCAAATGATCGGTTTTTTGAAGTAGCGCGAGAAGGTACGAAAGGTGAAAGTCATAACAAAGAAAGTTATGAAGAGCCAGGAAAAGTTTGTCGCAACAATAGCGTCATTCCAATAAGTTACAATTGATAACGATACCAGTTGGGCGAACAGCCGAGTAATCATATTAGATTTGAGGATTAGAGGCAAGGAGGAATACCGCTTTAGAAAAAAAAAGTCTACCTTATGAACTGAACGAAAGCACTAACTCCAGAGCTTGTGGGCAAAGTGGTTTTTTTTCGTGCCCTGATTGACAAGGTCTAAATAGATGAAAAAACCATGGAATGCTCTCGTTGTTAAAAAAACTACGAGCGGCGACTTCTTGGAGATTTACTCCGGATAAAGGTAAGGTCACACTCTCACTAGTATTAGTATCCCTATATACTCTCAACAGAATTGAGAGTTGGGACACGATTTTTTCTTGAAGCGCATCTCGCGCTACATCAGTCAGGATTATTTCCATATTAATACTATTTATTTGATGGATCATTTGGCCAGACCTAACGGCTACAAGAATAAAAGTACAGGCAGAGCCAAACCCATCCTAGAAACGAAATCAGCAATAAGTTGATCCATGAGATAAGGAGTATTTGATTTGAGTTTTCTTAAAGAAGACCGATAACTCCTATCCCGAAGATACAAGCGCCCGGTCCTCTTCTCTTGTGTCGAAGTGTAGTGTGGTGAGGTTTTGCCTCACAGAAGGAGTGGGAAATTGGGGAAAAAGCCGAAACGGAACTAACGGAGATTGAGGTATACTCCGTGCTGCGAAACGGATTCGGCCAGTACAATACTGAGTATTATTGAGGCCATGAAGACGGACAGCGCTTTTAGCCTGCCTATAGGGTTCTTTTCGATCTTGTACTCTACCAATTGATAGGTTTATTTCGCACTTTAGAAAAAGTTTGGAAAGAAAAGTAGACGGAACGACACCTGTGAACTCGGATAGCATTGTGGCATACCTTTTCATCTGAACTAGGCTACTTTCTTTCTTCTCTTATGAAATTGATAGTTTCAGATCATTCTTAAAAGAAGCTCTCTCTTATATACGATACCACCAGATGTGCCCCTTCCACCCTCGTCCAATCTTCCTAAGTGCCAGCCTAGCTTCATAGGAAGCTGAACAATACGTCCAGCTCCTTAAGGAATGAATACTTGGGCTTGGACCATCAACGGGCGAAGCAGGTTTCCTGTTTGCATCACCTTTTCTCCGGTATTTTCTTTTTGAAACTCAATCTTTAAATCATTCAATTATAAATAGCTTATATAACGAAAAATTGGAATTCGATTGAAAACTCTCTCAACTCAATTGGAAGATAACATAGTAAGTAGCTTTCGCCCAAAAAAGCTTCGCCTAGAGTGGATCAGGTCCTTATACGTAAGGCGATCCCGCGAAGCCGGTCACCGGAGGTGAAGTCAACTTCCTTTTCTTTTTGAGCAGATGTTGCTTGCAAATAAAAAGATAATAAGTTTTTTCTTATTACCCGTTTTTTTAAGAGAAAAGATTTAATTAGCTCTTAGATATCCCAAGTAAGCTTTTAGGTCAAAATAGATATGATGATATCAGACAGCAGTGAACCCCCTTATCCCCATCTGCATGGACTTGGCTAGTAGTGAAGCACAACCACTCTTCTTTCCATAGAGAGTGCTACCCTAGAGTAAGATGAGCGACCCCAGTGGCAACGTGGGCCCCAAGGAAAAACCCTTCACTAGTCAACGAAGTGCATCAACGGATGTAGGCACGTTCTTGCTTGATCATTTGCTCTCACTAGACCGACCTATCATAAACGACGGCATTTGACCAGGTAAACATAATGGCTAACGGTGAAGAGTCGTTCTCAGGCTTGTTTCCGAGTAACATTCTGTGCTTCCGGCTTATGCAACGTGGTTCTTTAAGCCATCACCACTCCTTTCTCTTCCTCTCTTCCAAGGGGTTGGAAGAAAATCTCCCTTATCGATGTCGGCCGACTGAGTTTCAGTGCCCAGCAGTTGCAAGCTAGCAAACAAGTGAGATAGAAGCATTTGAAGGAAAAAGCTATACGATTGGGCGAACTCTTTCTTTCTTTTCATTGCTCGAATTACCATTCCCAATTTCTTCATTCTTTTATTGAGCTACTTCGGTCACCTCCTGCATTGGCTCTATCCTATCTCAATGGTTGTTGATCAGCGTGGGGGGGAACAAAAAGGTCCTTACGGAAGAAGAGATAGCTAGAAAGAAAAAGGGATAGAGTCGATAGCTAGAAAGGACGCAAAAGGGATCGATAGCGAGAGGTAGAGGACTGACCGCTCTCCCGCCCACATCCTCCCTTGCAGCACCAGCTTCGCACTTAGGTGCACTAAAGGGCCTGAACGAGCACAATTCTAAGAGTTCTCGACTCGTGGCACCACTTTCGCAGCAGTCTGCTTCATCCGATAGGTCAGCCGATTTCCTTCAGAATCCATCTTTCCCTCAAACTTCTTCAACACGACTGGGGAAGAGCGCGTCGACACTCTCCTGACATCAGTACCTCTGCTAAAAAAGAAGCTCTCATCTTCTGAGACCAGACAATTTCCTTGTGATAGCACTCTCTGGTATGGCTGGGTTGCGCAGAGGAGTTTGAGGAAGGTAGCTTCTTCTACGCGGGTACGCCTATGAGAATAAGTTAGCACACTCCTAGCGAAGCAAGCTATCTACTCTTCTGTGCTGTCCTGTCCTAGCGAAGCAAGCTTTGAGTGCTCCTTAATAGTAATAGTAGGAGCTTTCCTCTCCAAAGGTAATCCCAGGATCTCTGGCACACCTAACTCTTTCCTTTAGAATCCTTATTCTTGGCAGTTACATGATTAGCTGGTATTCTCGCTCGTACAGTTAAACAAAGGTGTACTGTGAGCAGCTTTTGTTCTAATTCTTGGGTAGACAGTTCCACTAGCTCCTCCTCAGCTTTAGTCCCATGCTTTAGTCTTCCTTTTCCTTTTCAGGTTTGGAAGTATAAAGTATCATAGTTTCATAGATGGCTAGGGAGTTTGGTAAACCTTAGTTCTTATAGGGAAGGTGAAACCAACTCTCCCTTTTCCTTTCCTAGCGAAGCAAGTTCTCTCTACTTCTCGGTATTCCTCTGCTTTCTCTAGCGCAGTGCTGGGTTATTCCTTCCTAACTGTTATCTGTATACTCCTAGCGAAGCAAGCCCGATAAACTAGTATTGCACACATTCCAGCACACACCCGTGGATGAAGATTGGTCCCTATCTCGTGCTAAAATCAATTGGGTGCCACTATAGTATAAACGCGGGCGAAAGACCCTAAGAGTCGGTTTACCCCTTCCCAGGAGTGTGCTCAACCAACCAACTTAGTAGATTAGCTGCCCATCTTCACCTAACCTAGTTGACTTACTTATCTGTGTTCTATCCTCTGTGCTGGGATCAGATCAAAGGAACTCTCCTGAAAAGGATAGCCAATTTAGCAACTTCACAAGGGTGTGTTGTAAACAAGCGTAGCCCTGTGTTGGCAAAAGGGATGAACTACGGAAGGTAAGAGATCAGATTCGGAACTAGCGCTGCAATCTTCTGATAAAAGAAAGTATAAATCCCTGCTTACTTAGCAGACTTAGCTTAGTTCCTATCCATCCATGGAACTAGAAACCCATCAGCATTAGCAACTGCCCAAAAGAGTCACCCTTCGCGCTACCTATGAAATATAAGGAACGTCAGTTAGTCGACTAAAGGGATCCTTAGACCCGGACTCCCACGACTATTAAGAAAGCACTGCTCTTTCTTTCTTCTTTTGCATTTCCTACTGAGGAATCCATTGCAAGAGCTCTTCTTCCCCCAAACTTCTTTTCTTAGAGAGGCGGCCCTTCACCTTAAGGCCCGGTTCCAGTAAACATAGATAGCGGGGCATGTCATGGAAAGATATCGACGCAATACAAAGCTGCTCGAGCTCGCCGTAGGAAACTAACTGGCTTAGTCATGCCTATTCCCACAAAACAAACAGAGGAGAGTCTTTCTTCATGCAAGCAAAGGAACAAGGCAGATAAGCTAACTACCTTTTCTCATCATGCACATTCCCAACGAACCAAGAAAGAGACTCTTTAATCAAAGCTAGCTACAGGGGAATGATCCGGCAGGCGGAGAGTTTGATTGCGACAGTCCAGCCTTTCATACGAGAAATGGCGGTGACCGTTTGCCCTAAACAAATATCTCAAGATGTAACACATATGCCTTCTCGTAGAGCACACCCAGCTCTATTTCCTAGATTTGCTTACTTTTCACCATGCTGAGAAGGCATTTTTCCAAAAAAGATTTGTCTTACGAAGGGAAATGTGGTTTCTTACTTTTCACCATGTGGAGAAGGCTTTTTTGATTCCAAATGTGGTCTTACGAAGGGAAATGTGGTTTCTTACTTTTGTCGGTATATAAAGAGCAAGTTTTGGATTCCTACAGTCCTCTTACGAAGGAAAATGGGATTTCATCAAATCCTCGCTATATAAAGAGGAAGTTTCCCTTTGACTCTGGTTTCCCTTTTACGAGGAAGCTACCAGCTAAAGTGGAATCCTTTCTCTGTCTCCCTCTCTTTCTTTCCTTTCTAGTAGCAAACTTGATTCTGTGGCTTTCCTTCCATTCCGCGAGAGTAGGGCACCAAAAGCTGTCCTATCATTTATTGGAGTGGAAGGCCTTCCCATCCTCATTCCGAAACAAAGAGAGTAAGGCCACTTGTGACCTATCTTCTTGGTCCAACCCCTACTTTAAGAGGAAAGCACAAATCCCCTTTTCGTTTAGCCGATATCTCTTGAAGTATTTGTTTTGAAAAGCCTGCGGTAATCCACTCTTCCTTATTTTTGCTGTAACTCGACAAGATATGAGAAAGGCGACCTTGTCTTCGTCTGGCAACACTACCCAAGGCGAGAAATCAACTACGTCTTGGCCTTGGAAGTTCCCGGGGTCTATCTTTCTAGTAAGGCTGGACGTAATCGTAATCTTCCCTTGTGGAGTGAAGTGTGGGATGCTAAAGATACAAAAGCGTAGGATCTGGAGGAACCCCTTTGGTCTCGATTCCCTGTAGAGAGCGTAGGACTCATGGGATGGTGTAGTCGTTAGACGGCCATGAGTCCGAGTGATCGGCTAGCTGGGCTGCTGCTTCTGTCATTATATAATATCTCTTCCTCTACTTTAAGTCGAGTTCCGTTGGTGGGGACAGGAGCACCGGATACTTTTACGCAGTAACAAGAGGAAGAAGAACGATAAACAGATTCACTGTGTTGGAGGATGAAAACGGAGTTGAAGTCAAGAAGCTCAAATAGCGAACGTCATCTCCTCATACTTTAATGACATCTTCACGGCGAGAGCTTCGGGTAATTTCCAACTCGTCCGTGAAGCTCTTTCTCCTTGCATTTCTGATGAAATGAACTCAGCCCTCACGGCTTCTCCTAGTGATGAAGAGATTAAGGCAGCAGTCCTCTCAATTCAAATAAGGCTCCAGGCCCCGATGGGTTTTCCGCCAAGTTCTACCATAAATACTGGGATATCATTGGACCAGAAATTTCAAAGAAGATCAAAGAATTCTTCACCTCGGCCTCCTTTCCTCCTCGGGTTAACGAAACTCATATTTGTTTAATCCCAAAAGTGAGAGCTCCGAAGAAAGTCTCAGATTATCGACCTATTGCTCTATGCAATGTTTACTACAAGATTGTAGCAAAGATGTTAACGAAGCGCCTCCAACCGTATCTGCCTTTGATTATTTCAGAGAATCAGTCTGCTTTTGTTCCGGGTAGAGTGATCTCTGATAATGTACTGATCACCCATGAGACACTCCATTACTTAAGAATATCGAAAGCTACTGTTAGAGGTTCCATGGCTGTGAAAACAGATATGAGCAAAGCATACGATCGCATCGAATGGGGCTTTCTAAGATAAGTTTTGACTTGCTTTGGCTTCCATAATCAATGGATTGAATGGGTTATGGAGTGTGTCACTTCTATCTCCTATTCATTATCAATGGAGCCCCTCAAGGTTTAGTCACCCCATCTCGAGGTCTTCGTCAAGGAGATCCACTTTCCCCATACCTCTTTATCCTATGTACGGAGGTGCTCTCAGGATTATGTCGAAGAGCTCAGGAACAAGGACGTTTGCCTGGTATTAGAGTATCAAACAACAGCCCCCGTATCAACCATCTCCTCTTTGCAGATGACACTTCTTCTGCAAGATGGATCCCACTAGCTGCTCAAATCTGGCCGATATTCTTTCTAAGTATGAGGCTGTTTCAGGGCAACCCAGTCAACCACCCGATGTCGAACCTTTACTTTCTCGGCTCACTTCCATGATAGTGCAGAATCCTAAAAGAAGATCAATCTATTGCTACTGAAGGTGAGAAAGAAAGAGTGATTTGCTTCTTGCAAACCCTAGTGAGTTATCTACCGCGTCTGATATGCTTGCTAAGCTCTTGATGAACGAAACTGGATAGAAAGATTCCTCTTGATGTACGAAAACCTTGGATTCCTTACTAGTTGGTACTTGATCCAATGCTACATCGGAACCGGGATATCGATTTCCCAAGCCTTACTCAGAGCGATGCTCGATACGAGGAGGAAAGCAGGTCTTCTCACTCTCTCTCATCTTGAAATGCCCCTATCTCAATAAGGCAGTGAAATTACATTACATCAAAGTCTGGGTCTCGTTATCCACCCTTTTCCTTTTATCCTGGCACTGTGCCCCTCAGCACTTGGACGATTGAGTGATCATAGGGAAAGTACATATCTAGATGCTTCTCATAGGGTTGAAGAAGGTATAACGAAGCTATGGTACATCAGTTCCCTACAGCGGCCGTCTTAGCCGAACCCGGAAAGAATTAAAAAAGACGAGTGCTCATTATTCTATTTCATAGCCTTCCGGGAGAGAATTCTTTCTCGATTCGTACCAAATTCCTAGGGTGTGAGGCGATAGTTTTCCACCCATGGCATTGGCCTACTTACTTCTCCAATCTAGATGTGCGTCTTAGTCTGCTGTCAACGCGTTATGGGAAATCTTCTTTGATCTTCCCAGTAGTTCTGTTACCGCTCTGTGAGGGGAAGGGCAGGCTGACGAGTGACTATTCATCATCCGAAACAAGGATCTTTGAAATAGTCTCGTTTCAAGCCAACTCCAGAGCTCTATTCCATAACCAGGTGCTGTGGCGAGTGTGGTTTCCGATACTTGATTGAGTTCGATTGCTTGCCCGGAAAGAAGAATTGTGCCATCGACGGTTGGAGTCAAATAAGAGGAAGACAAGTTCTACTGAAAGACTTCTGGTCAGACACAAGAAAAGGAATATAATAATAATAGTTGGTACGGCCAAGAGCACTTGTAATTGTTACTAGTTGTCTTCTCTATATCTTCTCCGGCAAAGAAACATGGAATAGTCGTGCGAACTCTGGCGGAATCTAGCACTAAAAAGAGTGGTTTCATTATTGGTAGCAAATGGTTATACTTAATCAAGCTGAAATCCGATGGTAGTATAGATAGGTATAAAGCTCGTCTGCTTGCTCAAGGCTATAAGCAGGAGTATGGCATCGATTATGAAGAAAGATTTGCTCCCGTTGCCAAAATGACTACTGTTCGTACCCCGTTGGCTGTTCGTACCCCGTTGGCTGTTCCGCCCATTCACTATAGGTCTTTACATCAGATGGACGTTCAAAATGAATTTCTTCATGGTCATCTTAAGGAGACAGTTTATATGCTATGCAACCTCCTCCTGGCTACCAGGAAGCGGAAAAAACTCTCGTTTGTCGTCTTCGTAAATCTCTATATGGATTGTGAAACAAGTGCATGGTTTGATAAATTTCAAACTATCTGAGAGTTGAGGAACACCAAGTATGATTTGATTCTAGGGCCTGGAGCTCATCATCTATGGCTTTGCGCCAACATGCGAGTTCTGCTGCCTGCTTATAGGTAGAAGGGACATGAACAGAATGAAAAGTAGTCAAAAAAGAAGATGATAATACCCATATCAGACAGTAGATACAGATTGACGATTGAAACGTCGAAGAGGAACTACAGATTCAGATGGTGCAGAAGGAGCAGAGAGTTCTGAGTCATTACCTACTGGGGCAAAAAGAAGGCGGTGGCACGAACGTTGCATTATTCGCTGGGCTTTGACAGACCGATTCCGTCGAAGTTTTCTCAAGATCAAAAAAAGGAAGATAAGAAATGGAGGATGTGGGTGGTGCAAGTGGTGTGGGTGAAGAAGCATAATATAATAAGAATTTTCCAAGAAGACAATGTGTCGGGAAACAGCTAGGATCCAGACGACATACCTCCTCTGGAATTCCAATGAAGCGGCCGGACAAACAAGACGAGGGGCATAGAAACAGAAAGCCAAAAGTGGAATGATTGGATAAAAGAGATGCTGGAAGATGCCGAGATGGTAAAACAGTGGGAGGAGGCAGAATTCCTTTTTCTTTAGAAGAAGTATCCTCAGATCAGCACACCTTAGAGGTAGAGGCGATGAGCAGCCTATGGTGCCCAGAAACCAGCTCAAACATAATGAGATGGGGTGAATCACATTCACTGTCGCGGACGCCCATGTGCTTCGTAATTTGCCTAAAAGAGTCAAGTCTGGCTGCATACGATAAAGTAGCCAAGAAAACGATGTTGAATTAATGGATCACATACTTCCGAACAAAAGTAACAGGAGATCCACTTATCCCCCCGATAGGTTTATATGCCGCCTGGCTTAGCAAGTTCATCTTCCCTTTGAGCCCCCTACTACCTAATAGGGAGAGACTTCGCTCCAGTTTCAGTTTGGTTAGTGCTCAGTCAGTAGTAACTAGATCTCACGGCAGGTGCCGCTTAATCAGTCTACCGGATTCCTTCTGTCTTTATCACAGATTTTTTTCTTCTCCAGAAGTACAGATCAGTGCTCCTACACTACAGCTCAAAACATACTTTGCATCGATCGATTGGCTTAGCTTATAAGTAGGAACGGAACCTTCTTTTCTCAACTCAAATGCTTCGAGTTTAAGTTAGTGTTCATTGCTTACTAGTAAATTGATATTATAAGTTTATCCTAAGTGGGGAGAAGAAGATAATTGCGGATTTCACACAAAATAAATTCTACCAAAGCATTCTCCTTTGAATTAGATCGCTCGCGACCTATGTCAATCAAAGGAATGAATGGTTGACAGGCGATGGATAAAAATAAGTGGAAGAAAATGTGCGATTACCACTTCGATTGGACTTTATTCTTTCTTTAGCCATAATAGAAGCTCTGTTCAAGCGGAGGAATAAAAATGCGTTAGTGACTTCGATTTGAAGGAAGGTATACCTAACGGCCCAAGAAGGGGCAGTTCACCAAGAAGGAGCCAGGGGCTAGCGAAGAAGAAGAATCAGGGGCCCCTGATTCTCCGACTTTTGCAGAAGCAGAATTGAAAGACTTTTTATTTGTTGAAACTCCTACAATTGAGGAGGACCTCGAGTTCGATAGATTGTTCGAGGAGATCTACGACAGAATCCTTTCCATTTTTGAAAGGGAAAATCTTATTCTCCCCCCCCCCCCAAATCCACTTTCTTCTATGATGGATATAGTCAATTTCGTCCTCGTGGACGATTCAGATATGTCTGAACTCATATATATATATATATGATGACTTATATCTAAATGGAATCCAGTCTATATATTTAGAAGAGTTTGACTCTACCTACGTCCAGGAAATGCTACTTTTTTTTAGCGTGGGAGGGTAATTCTTGGAGATTGAGGGAGGACAGGTTGGTTCGAGGACCCCTTGGTCAAAGGAAAGGTACAAAGGAACTTGACCACTTGTTGGGAGAGGTTGTGAAACAAACTCGACTAAAAGAAGAGGTATAAAATGATTCCGGGGCGGAGCCATATGACGCGAGAGTGTAGACTCTGGAACTCAGGGAGCAAGACCCTAAAGAAAGTTCAAGAAGCTATGAAGAGTGGTAAACTCTAAAAGGAAAGATAGAAACTGGGGAGTTGGCTGATAAAGATGGACAGTAACGATTGCGTAATATAAATTTATCGGCCTCGTCATCGAAAGCGGCTTCCAATTGCTCGGAAATTTTCAGCTATATGGGGGGCTTGGATGGTGAGCAAAAACTATTGATCAAGAAGTTGGTCAATTTTCGCATGAAAGAAGGTAAAAGAACGAGAGTTCGTGCTATTGTTTATCAAACTTTTCATCGCCCAGCTCGAACTGAACGCGATGTAATCAAACTTATGGTTGACGCCGTAGAGAATATAAAGCCCATATGCGAAGTAGCAAAAGTAGGAGTAGCGGGTACTATTTATGATGTCCCTGGGATTGTAGCCAGGGATCGTCAACAAACCTTAGCTATTCGTTGGATCCTTGAAGCAGCTTTCAAACGACGTATAAGCTATAGGATAAGCTTAGAGAAATGTTCATTTGCTGAGATACTGGATGCTTACCAAAAGAGGGGAAGTGCACGTAGGAAAAGGGAGAATCTTCATGGACTGGCTTCCACCAATCGAAGTTTCGCGCATTTCAGATGGTGGTAAAGTGAGACCACATAAAGAGCTCTTCGTCATTCAGTCAGATTATTAAGTAAGATATGGTTTGACCCTTTTCCTTTTTGTTTTCATTTTCATCCAGAAAGCCGGCCTTCCTCATACTCCTCCCTTCATTCATTGAGTTAGAGGAATCCATAGGAGGCCCACCCGTTATGCATTGCATGAAAGAACCTTTCTTTTTTGTATGACTGAGAGGAACGCCTCAGGTCGAATGAATACGAAAGGGAGATCAATCCAAAGAAACAAAAAAGGCCATGAATGAAGAAGTTGGGCCTTTCACCCTCTTTCTAGTTACTCTGGGAGCTGATCTGATAAATGCACTTCAAAGGGAGGGAAGGCTAGGAATCTCGTTTTTGCTCCTCGTACACATCTTCCTCAGTCCGGGCATTCCGACCGGCGGAATAGGCATTCATATAATCCATTTAGCCATCTGAGGCACCTCTATTGGATGAGTTGACCTCACCTCTTTCATTCAGATCTGCAGAGACAACTGGAACAGAAGCTTCACTGGAAGAGGTAGCTAAGCCTGCCGAATCTTGGGAATTCAAATCTGTTACCGACCTACGTTGAAAATAAACCAGCAGCTAACTGCTGAGTAAGAAGGGCAGGGTCGGTACTGTGTAGGTGGAACAAAGTAAGGTCGAGAGTCGCGAGTCAAGAAAGAAATCTTCTTAGCACCAAAGGATTATAAGTTAGAGTTAGACGATGGTTCAGATGTTATGAAGCACAAGGGTGCAGGTAAAGACTACGTCACTGAAGAGTGGTTTGAAGAACAATACAACGATCCCTGCTCGGACAGTAACTGGTCGAAAAGCCTCTGCTAAAGATCGTCTTCCTAGCAAAATGACATTCTCCTAACTGAGAGAGTCAAGGGCAGCTCTTACCCTGCCAAGCCAATCTAGATGTCTTACGCATAACACAAGCTAAGCCGCTTCCAGTGAAAGCAGTAGTGAGGTAGCTCAATAAACCTAGCAAACACCGGCTAGATAAGTGGGGCAGGCTGCTAACTCAGGGGGGATTCTTTGTCGATAGAAGGCATTCGCGAAAGTCGCCGATGAAGAGAAGCTTTACTAAAAGAGGGCTTCTCATTATGTGGATACAAAGGCTTCAAGTGGTGCGGTTCCCACAGGAATTGCAAACACCTGAAGAGAGCGGGTCCAACCCGATACGATATCCTTCTTTCCCTAGAAAGAAGTATTCACATAGTCCAATCCATTACAGCCCGGCAGTCTAACAGGCGTAGATCACACTGGAACTGGAGTAGTGGAACTAGCACGACGAACAATGCTCGGCACTCTGGTCAAGTGAGCCCCTCTCATTCTCTATAATCCCTATAGTTGCCCTGTATAAGCATTCTTAATATGCCCTCTCAGGCTAATGAAAGCAAAAAAAAGCAGAAGGCCCTTACTACACTAAGCGCTACGAGAGCCCCCTATACGGAAGGAGACTCTATTTGGTCAAAGTCACTTTCCAGAAGAGATCAAGTCGTTTACTTCTTATTTGTGACTCTTGCCAACAATTAGTTCTGTAACTGGCACTTGACTCAAACCGCTTGTCTAAATACTGGAAAAGAGGGAATTGATTCAAGATTCCCTTGTGCCCTACAACCCTCGAGGCTTTTAAGTCCATAGCGCCCGATTCGATCACTCTATCGAATAGAAGTCCAGGGATGCTTCAATCGATTCTTAACACCTTGAAAACTCCCTTCTTTATTTTTGATGAGAAGGCAAATTTTTAGCTTTCTCGGCTTAACGACTCTTTCTTCGAACCTTTTGGTATGTATTGCCCCATAACTATAGATCAGATCCACCAGACGAGAAACTCAATTCCGCACTGCTGCTGAGTCGTCGGACTTATCCACCAAGGGATTCGTGGAATTTCTGTGAATTGCGTTGGGGGAAATCTACCAAAGCTAGGCAGATAGATAGACTCCTTTCCCGCTGCTAAGGGAGAGCAAGAAATAAAATAAAATTCTTGTTTTTTAATTAGCGCCTCCTTTTGAGTATGCCGATACTAAGAGTCCTCTCACTACCAACCAGCAGACATCATCTGGCTGGGTCTTGCCGGTATCAACAACGAGAAAAAAACAACCAAATGGAAACAGCAACTAACTATGACTCTTGGCCCAGACAACGTCCTAGGCGTAGGGTAGATCGGAGCAAGAGGGAACGCCTAGACGACGTTTTTATTCCTGGGCTGCTGTAAGTAGATCGAGAGGTCGTTCCGCCCCTTGTCCCCGAAGATGGGTAATATGTTCTCAAAAAATGTTGCTTCAATCTGACCTAGCTGGCGAGCGATCCCAGTTCGCGGCAGAGAACAAGACAGCAAGCGAGCGTACCTTTGTTCGCTTCTTCTCCACCAAGCACGGAAGTTTAAGGATAACTGTAGGTCGGTGGCTACCTAAGGAAACTGCGATTCGATCCGCCCCCCGAAAAGGAGGCATTTACCTCATCCCGATCACAAGGAGAGGTTCACCATGATGGGGGTACTTATAATTTTCCTTTCTAGAAAGAATGAAATGCATAGGGGACCATCCTTTTGTTGCGGCATGCTCCTCAATTTACGGATTCGCAGGGGGCGGAACGACCTACTTAGTTGACTGACAATGACAAAGGCTTGCGAAACTAAGTATGGCCTTTCAAATTGAATCTTTAGTAGTCTATCAGTGGTGCGAAGAGAAACATATCTTTTTATGACTTCTACTTATTGATCCCGGCCCGGAAAAGTGAGCGACCAGGTTTATAAAGACTGGTTCGAAAGGCGCGTCTAGCCCTCTTGATGAATGAAAGAAAGGGTTTCTGAGCCCTAGCCCTGTAAGCCCACACCTGTGTAGAGTAGATCGTTCAACACCTGCGGCACAAACCAATTTTTGACCTATTGGTCCTAGTCTCATAGGCGACCGAACGGCCGCCCCCTAATTACTAGACCGACCCGCTATAATAATTCCATAAACACCTAGCGAAGATATGGCAAACAAATAAAGTAGCCCTATGTTCGGATCTGACAATACCATACCATAATCAAAAGGTACAACGGCCCGAGCGACCAGACTTAACATAAATGTAGCCACTGGAGCCATTCTAAAAAGGAAAAAATTAGCACTACTTGGTGAAATAGGTTCTTTTAGAATCAATTTCGAACCATCTGCTAGAGGTTGTAACAATCCGAACGATCCCACTACATCAGGACCCTTTCTACGTTGCACAAAAGCCATTACTTTACGTTCAGCTAGCACTAAAAAGGCTACTCCTAGTAGAAGTGGTAGAATTATTCCAAGTATTTCAGCTGGAACAGCTATGTACGTTTTCGATTTTTTATTTACTCATGATCTGGCCTGGTCGACCCAATCATGATATTGAAGGATGGGACCTTTTCTCGAAAAACTCCCGATACCGAGAAGAGTTGAAGATGGTGCAATATTCCATCTATTCTCAATGGAACGAACCCCCTATCACTTTACTCCCGAAATAAAGCACCCCTTCCCCTTCTCCGCGAACTATCTCAATCCCCAAGTAATTGTTTAATATAAAGAGATTCGTCGCCCCGTCTGAGAAGGTCACGCTCTATTTCGCCTAGAAATAAGATCTCTAGGCGGTCCATTTCGGCCGGGCTAGATCCGGGGTTCGAAATGTCCAGCGCGTCCCGCCTCTCGTTCAAGAAGTCGAAAAAAGCCTCTTGAGGAGAGTAGGCGGCCCTTTCTTCCAAATAAGGATTCCTCAAAAGCACTCCCCGAAAGACTTCTAAACAGGAGTGCTTCCGTTCCCTTATTTGGAGATCCCGGTTCTCGAAATCCAAGAGTCTATAATACTCCCTTTGTTCGGAAACATTATAAAGACATTCTTGAATTTCCCCCCAATACTGCCCTTTCTCTTTTCCAAGCAGAAAAGGGGAATTCGCCGCCTCGAGCAGGCGAATTCGATTACAAATCGAAGACTCCAACCCGAGATTTCGGGTAATGGGCCAGGGTTCCGAAAGAACCCTCAGCCCAAAAGAATCCTCCGACGAGGAGGTGTTGGAAGGGGTCGGGGCTGTGTTGGGGAAGAGAGCCTCCGCCGCGTCGTCAAGGGCCAAAGCAAAGGATGGTTCAACAATGAATATCGAAATGAAACAAGGAAAAATGGTCCGAAGAATCTCGATAGTAGTTCCATGAACAATTCTTTGCGGGATTGCATTTTTTTTATAGTGGAAATGCCATAAAGCGCGAACCAAGATCCATAATACGAAAACCAAAATCAGAATGAGGAAGAAAAAGATATCGTGATGTAAGTCTATTATTCCTTGCA
>Ga0209973_1000004_pt1:5000-41794 | contig 41794 bp, 29 predicted proteins | sample InoplaCoSPM_FD_187589 | JGI IMG/M metagenome (GOLD analysis project Ga0209973, IMG submission 187589) | Arabidopsis thaliana rhizosphere microbial communities from the Joint Genome Institute, USA, that affect carbon cycling - Inoculated... | ecosystem: Host-associated > Plants > Roots...
ACAAATGTAAATGAGTTGTTTAATAGGTTTTATGACAGTGAAACAAAATTAAGGGCGGGGAGGGTAGGGGCGGATGTAGCCAAGTGGATCAAGGCAGTGGATTGTGAATCCACCATGCGCGGGTTCAATTCCCGTCGTTCGCCCATTAATCAATAAATGGACCATTTGTTACGGAGACACAAGACAAACCTAGAAAGCATTTTTTCTGCAAGTCATCTCGAGGCTTTCAAACGCATCCATCCAAGCAATTGGTATCCGCGAAGGCAAATCCTCAGTGACTTTTATTTTTTCCGCAGCGCATTCCTCGACTTGGTTGACCTTCGCAGCAACATACACAGTTGACGTGGCCTCACATCCCGCACTTGACGGTGGACTTCCTCACAACTCATTGGCAACAGACCGGGTTGGCCTTGGACTTCGACCGGGCATGAGAACACAACATCGGGTTTTTATTCCTAACTTCTTTCATCCTCGTTTATAATCGATAATTCCTTATATAAGAAGTTTATAATCGATAATTCCTTATATAAGAAGATTCGAATTCCAGTCACTTTAGATATCAATCGATAAAACGCCGCCCAAAGAAACTTCGCCGCGTGTGGACCAAGTCCTTTTAGGCGGTCCCGCGAAGTAGGTCCCCGGCCGTCCAAGATTGTACCTAACTACTGGAATAGATCTTCTGTTCTTCTTTGCTTAACACATAGAAGTTCATTCTTGCCGGTGGGGAAAAATAGCCTAAAAGTCATTGTTCTGAATTCAGAGGAGTCAAGTAAAGCACGCATAGGAATAAAGAGAGAAGTCCCCGTTTACTATAATAGGAATGTGCCCACGGGAGAGAGCGGAGTTCGTTGCTTTGAACCAGGTTTCATAAAGAACCAATCTTGTTTTCTTCCCTTGCAACCTCTAGAATGAGGAAAAGTAAGATTGGCCTATTCGAGTTTTGGAGGTCTGTGTAAAAGGAACATGAATTTCCACCCTTGTTTTCTTCCTTTCAATGGACTGTGTAAAAGGATTGGTTTGTGTTTAGCGATAGGTTGCTCTCAAACGATAGCCAAGTTTGATTTGCTGTTTTAGCCTGGGTACGTACACATACGCGTACTATAGAATCTAGATGTCTGATTGGTCTCCTTGATTTGCTTTCCTCCTAGCTGGATGGGTTTCTTGCTTTCTGCCTTGATTGAGAACCTCGAATCGTTGTTATCGTTTTTAGTAGAATTGGGTTCTTAATAATAGGCATGCTGTCTCCTCTTTTGATTATTCCTACACGCACGAGAGGAGCAGACGGTTGAGCGTTGATGGGCAGGTGATAAGATCTGTATTGGATAAGTTTCTTTCACCTGTACCATGATATGCCTGATTGGCTGTTTATAGAATTGGTCCAGGAATGCTGTCACTCAATTACTAGGTCTTCTTCCCACGTGTACGTAAATATAAGAGAGTGAAGGCTTTCACTATCGCCTAACGTTTTAGCTAAGGGAAGCAGATAACAAGCGACGGAGGCGGGTAAGCGGAGGCGGGTAAGCGACGTATTAATAGTTAAGCGACGGAGGTAAGCGGAGGAAGCGTAGGAATCGGTTACTCAACTGCCCTTAGACTAGTGTAGCCCGATAGGACTCCTTTAAATGAGTCCGACGGCTAACAGCTAATACCTGCTATCTCGGCAACTCCTACCGATCAAGCAAGGAAGAAAGCAACTCTCGCTGGAGGGACAACTCCAGCTCAGGCAGAGCTAACCATTGAAGAACTAACTGATAGAACTACAAGAAACCAAAGGAAGAAGGTAGATACTTAAGTTAACAGTCAAACAAAAGAAAGCAAATGAAGGCACAAAGAAGGAACAAAGGAACAGACCTTAGAGAAGAAGGAGAACAGTCACAGATAGATTCAAAGCTAAGGAGGAAACGAGTAAAGAAAACAGATGGCATCTTATATAGAGTATAGAGAAAGATTCTCACAATAAAAACAAGAAGGAGAATTTGACTCTTCAACCGGAACCCGCGCCTGTGTGCCTACCGAGCTAGCAACACCCCCTCTTTCTCCCCCACAGAAGGACAGTGATATAACAACCCTTAGGTTACAATCAACCATGAATTCCAACAAGGAGAAGCCAAGGAACAAGACATACCGAAGGAGGGCCTAGCTAGTCTAATAGGACAGGTAAAGCAACAACCGAGAGAGGCCTTGGCCTTTACATTTTCAGCATCCCGAGCTCCATTCGCCCATCAATCAATAAATGGACCACTAAATATAAATAGGAGTCGAACCGGTGACGTGTATTCAGCAACACCGGAGAGGAATACCATAAGGAAACTTCTATACATATCCGGTAACAGACAAAAAGCACTACTTTAAATAATCACTGATAGAGCTATCGGAGAACAATAGAAACAAGGCGTACCGAGCGTACCATAGAAAGACACGTTCGCCCGCCTTCGACAGACCTTCGTTCCTAAGAACACGTTAGGAACTTCCCTCTTGATCGATAATTAAGTATAAAAGAGGATTCTCTTTCCAGTTAGCTATTAATCGAGAGAGGACCGACCATAGAAACTTAGCCGAGAGTGGATCACAAGTCCTTCTACGTAAGGCGATCCCGCGAAGTAGGCAACGGTGCCTCTGATCTTTTCTTACTACTGGAATGGGAATGGAAACCTTCTTTTCTTTCGGTGGGGAAAAAGACCTTACTCCACTTATACATTGAAGAAAGACCAATCCCAAAAGATGAGTAAGTTAGCCCACTTGAAGTAGAGTGATTGTATACCAAGCTATGGATTGTCTACCAAGCTATGTATTTCCCCCAAGGTATGGATTGGATTTCCCGCTGAAGAAGATTGGTCTATCCCCCGCTCAAGAAGAGTAAGATTTCCCGCCTCTAAATAAAGAGTAGGAGTAGATCGCCCGGGCTCCGAGTGATAGGCCTAGCGCGTACTGATGCCCCGGCTTGCCCCCGGGATGAGGCCCCTGGAAACGCTATTGGGTACGCGTCCTACGAATATGGTTTCGATCTCAACCGATTCCTTGTCCACCGATCGTACCTTTCCTTCACCTTTGTTTGAAACCGCACTTACTTGGTTTGCCTTCAGTCGTACTTAATAGAGTCTGCCTTTAGCCGTACTTAATAGAGTCCTGCCTTCAGCCTAGCTTGGGTCCGGTCCGCCGTCTATAATCTATTCTCTTCTCCTCCCTGCGTTCTGCCTTGATTGTAGAGTTGGAATCGCCGTTTTCGTTTTCTGGAGAATTTCTACCACTGAATTTTGTTGTAATTTCTCCCACTGAATTTTGTTGGAATTTCTCCCACTGAATTCCAACTCGAGGTAAAACAGGCATAGGAATCCAGGCATAGAAAGAGTAAAGGATAAGAGGAGCTGTGTTGACCCTAAGGGCTGATGTGAAGTCGGAGTAAAGTTTTCAACTGGATCAAGCAGATGGTAGGAGTATCGTGGATTTGAATCCCTGAGTGGTTAGTTCGTTAAGTAAAGAGATGACTTCCCAAGTAGTTCCCATTCCCTAGCCTAGTATTCCCCTATCGTAGTAGTGAACTATCAAAGTATCCAACTGAAGTAAAAGTATTCACCTGAGGATAGGACGTAGTCCGGTCGTTTGACCCTCCTGAAGCGGCTAAGGAATGCTCGTACTGCTGCTGTTACTGGGACGGCTAGTGCTGCCGCACTGTTTTCAGCCTATTTGGTTGCAGCTGCTGTTTCTGCCTTGTTTGGGCTCACTTCACGGTTCTTAAATCTCTGTCCTGCTTCTGCCGAGCTTGGTTGTAGCTCAGTAGTGTGAGGGAAGGCGAACGAAGAAGCAAACTCTGTTCAAAGCGGAGAATGCGGATGAGTCTGTCCACTTATAAGGATGAAAGCGAGGCAACTGTTAGAATGTCTTTGTTGTTTGAGTTTGAACTGTATGATCTACCTCTTCCCTTCGTTCATCTGTAGTTCTCTTTTATTTATTGTTGCTTCATATGCCGAAAAAGGAGCCGTCGGTCGAAGACCAAAGCCCAGTCCCCGGGGTCGCATATCTGAGCTGTTCTTGGTGTAAAGAGTAAATGTAGCTCAGTAGGGCCTTGGTTCTTAATAGAGAAACTTGTGCCTTGACTTTCCTCCTTCCCCGCGTCCGTGAATGGAATGGGTTCTTGGCACGTGTTCATTCTTTTTGCTGGTCTTTCTACGTCTTCCTCTGCTGTTGAATGAAAGCTTTGCTCGCCTACGGTTCGGCTTGCTTGTTCCCCTTCACTGACTTCTACGACTAGCTACGGCTTCTTTCCCTTCTTTTAGCCTTAGATAGATGGGTCTCTTTCCTTTAATCTGCTTGTTTAAGCGGCGTATATTGTAGCTGTTCCTGATCCGAGGTGAGCCCGATTCGATCCCGGTGAGACAGCTTGGGGGTCTCTTAGACCCAGGGGTGACGATCAACGTGAGAAACCTTCTTCTAGGCTCTTCCCTTGGGTCATAGGTGAGTTCCTCAGTTAGTATCTTTGATAGCGAGGTAGGACTCGGCAACTCCTTAAGAAAGCACTGTGGTTTAGGTTCCTGAGCTGGGTTCCCAGCGAGACCTAAGGTAGTTCCGTTTGCCTGAGCCAGGATAAAGCTCTCGATTTCTCTTATGACTGGGCCCTATTGTAGTGGCGGAACCTTATGAGTGGTAGTGGAGCGGAGCACTTTAGTTGAAAAGCCAATAAAGGTATATAAGGTACAGTAATCCGTTATAAGAATGGCTTTGAAACTCCCCCATCCCTGTCTTTTGCAGCGGAAGTTGAAGCTGCAGCGTCAGCCTTTCTTCTTCCTGCTCGAATTACTCCTTCTTTTTCATTCGCATACTTGACTCAAGGATCGTGTACGGTTGGGTGGACTCGGTCACGTTCGGTATGAGATCTATTACCTACCTTCTGCGCGCCTTCCTCTTCTTTGCCGACATCTCCTGCCGACATCTCATCGACATCACGCACGTAACTTATTAGATCGGAGCCTTTAGACGACGCTTCAGAAGTCTTTGATCGTACGTTCTTCGGCCCCAGATGGAGATTCTAGTGACCCATATGAAACATCACCGAGGGAGGCTAGAGATGATACACACCACTTGCGTCTTGAATTGCCCAATGATGAGGATTGGAGTCCTTTGGTAGTGTGCCCTGAGTGGCGGAGCAGTATACCGGCATTCAAATGCAAGGGGTGCAATTCTTTGTTTTGTTCCTAGATTCCTTTCATGCGTTTCAAGTGTCACAACATCAATTCCGTAGGGTTACTTGGTGAATCTCGGTGAAGTGTACTGTCTTATGCGCCTTAGTGCGATCGAAGATCACTTTGTTGCAAAGCCGGATAAAGGCATTAAAGTGGTTAACAGTCTGTTGAAATAAGGGCTTTGTAACCTCCCCCAACTTCTTCTGCAGCGGAAGTGGAAGCAGATGCTTTAGCCCTTTCCCCTTCTTTCGTTAATTGTTCCTCGTTCTCCTCTTCCTGATCTTGATCGATCAATCCTTCCCTGATCAGATCTTTCTCCTTTGAGAATGCCAATCCTGGACAAAAGCTGAGGGCGAACTATCATTATAGAGCCCTTTGGCCCACTACTCGTTTAAGTCTTTGAACGCCACCTTCCGGCTCAGATATTCTGGATCAGGGAATTCCTAAGATCAGAACTGGCCTAGGAGCAGAATTGGTTGCTTGACACACATTGCTGATTCGCCGTCGAAAACCAAGTTTGGGTGGTGAGACGTGTTGTCATTGCAAGATGTGCCAAGGGCCCTCTAAATGCTGTGGCTTCGAAGCGCGAGACAGCCATTTTGGTTCCCTGATCGTGCTGCTACCTCTGGACTATTGGGACTCTCCATTTTGAATGTCGTGTCAGGTCAACGAAGAAAGGCGAAAGAATCATCCACTTCTGTTGGAAGTCAAGCGGTCGAAGTTCAATGCGTTGTTGTTTCTGACGTGAAGGCAAAGACTTGTCTTCTGTGGTTGAAGTCCTAACCGGGTGCTGCTGAAGCCGCATAATAAAGACTATGACGCTGTTACTGTCGCATAAAAGACTATGGCATGCTGGTACTGTCGCATAAAGACTATGGCATGCTGGTACTGTCGCATAAAGACTATGCCGAGCCCTCTCCCGAAAAAGACTATGACTTGGGTATTCCTGCCGCTGCTGCCACTCCTTTCGAGGTAGGACGATCGCTTAGGGCCTCCAAGTCAAAGAATGCTGCCACTGGGATGTCAGGTAAAACTGTTGCTTCGAAGGTCAAGAAAGTCTTATTCTTCCGCTACGAAGGTCCACCAAATCTAGTTCTGCTGCTTTCAGGTCCTCAAAGTCTGAGGTATACCACTCCCACTCCCGGATGATGCCAATGTTTTAAATAGATAAAAATCTGTATCGTATGGTTTTTAGTAGAATGTTCCGGATGTCCCGACTGCTAAATAGCCTGACTGATTGGCTATTGGAACTGACAAATGGTCTATCCGCCTCCCTACTGTTTGTACTGGAGCCCCTGTTGGCGATGGATCTCCTCTGGTTGACCGGTCCTGAGATGTCCTAGCTGTTTGGCATGGCTGACCCGATGGCTGGGGAGGATGAAGTGGTGGACCCGTATTGACTGGATGAGATGGTCCCTCTGCCCCGCGTGATAATGTGAGTACTTGCACCCCCGTCTGATGGTACTTGGACTGTCACCGTGAAAGAGGGTCTGTAGATCCGCCCCGTTCCGAGTTTCCGCTCAAGAAGTTCTATGGGGCCCCCGGGCAAAGAGCTAAGGATCTACTCCCGGTCTGCTGCTTCTGCCTAGATTGTTCTGTTCAGCCTACTTGGTTGTTTTCAGCCTCTATTTGGTATCTCCTTTGAAGGAAGGTAGCAGCTGCCGTAACGCGTATAGCTCTGAGTGAATGTATGCCTTCAGCCTCCGCTTGGTCTGCCTTCAGCCTAGCTTGGGCTCCTCCGTCTAAAGTCTTATACCTGCTTTCAGCCGTACTTAGTCCTGCTTCTGCCGAGCTTGTTTGTAGCTCAGTAGTGGCGCCCCGTGCGAGGGAAGGCGTAACCGAGGAGGCGTTACGTATGAGCGGCTAAAGGTCCTTTCGATAGTCTAAATTCTGAACCTCCTTGGTTGTCTTGTATCGGAACTGGGAACGCTAGCTTTTGAAGTGTCACTGTTTTCAGCTGAGCTTAGATATAGCTACTGCTTTCAGCTGACTTGGTTGTAGCTGCTGGTTTCAGCCTAGGTCGGGCTTACTTCGATAGTCTCTAATCTCCCCTGTTGCTAAATGTCTGTATTGTGACCGAAAAGTGATCAATGGCGGATCTTTTGTGTGAAAATAGTACGAGTGGTTGTTAGAAAGCTGATTGATGTGACTCGCACTGGGATCCCGAAAGAAGTTCTTTGTGTCCCCCGGGCATATATATAGAAGAGTCGGATGGGTCCCCCCGTTGATAGGTATTCCCCCGCTTCCAGGTTTGTAAAAGGATCTGTAAGGTTCGCTAAGACTGTAGGGTAAGGTAAGTAAAGTAATTGTATGTGAAAGCCGAATGTGTTCCTTGACTGCCCCGCGCTGCCTCTCTGTTGTGCGTAACTCTGTAAGGTGAGCTGTTTCCTGTTCCTCTGTAAGTGTTTCCTGTTTGAAGTGTTTCACCTGCCTAAAGTGTATGAAATGTGGCCTCTGTCATAACTCTAGACTTTCCCTCAGGTTTAATAAGAGTCTTCCTTTTCTTAAAATGATAGACTGAAGTCAGGTTTAATAAAGAAGTTTCAAATGAGGCAAAGAAAAGAGAAGTCTTGTGATTTGCTTAACACACGCGATTTGTCAATACTGTCCGAGTGTTTATCCGAATACTAAAGGTAGCGAAGAAAAAAGTTGTGATTATTTGGGTGTATTGTCGAGACTTTGTTGAGTGGTCGTAACGTCCGTTCCGTGATCTTGTTGGAGTATAGTCCTAGGGCTTCTGGGTTGTCTTAATATAGAATGTAGCTCCCAAAACTTCAATTCGAGGAAGAAAGTTTTGATCTGTGAAACCCTATTGTAGTAGAGTTTGCACCACTGTTTCTCTTTTCCTGAGAATTTATTCAATTATATAATAATAATTATGTTCTGTCGAAATGTGTTTGTTGTATTTTCCTACTTCTCTAATTGGTGAGAGCATTATCTTTTGTAGGACGATGCTGATTGGTTCGAATCCAATGGTAGGCCTGGGCTCTCCTACGCAGGAGAATCAGGCAAGGTATGATTTCCTGCCATGAGCTAGCGTTCCTAGCAAAACCATCAGCTAGGTTGGAATTTCCTGCTTGAGCTAGTTTACTAGCAAAAATTTGACCGTTCCACGGGACTCTCAAGAACTCGTAGACTATGGAACCCGTTCCAGGAAAGCGCGAGAGTTACTAAATACCTAACCCCTCTCTGATAAGGTAATAAACGAAAGAATCTCAAATTTATGAAAAATCTGGTTCGATGGCTGTTCTCCACAAACCACAAGGATATAGGGACTCTCTATTTCATTTTCGGTGCCATTGCTGGAGTGATGGGCACATGCTTCTCAGTACTGATTCGTATGGAATTAGCACGACCCGGCGATCAAATTCTTGGTGGGAATCATCAACTTTATAATGTTTTAATAACAGCTCATGCTTTTTTAATGATCTTTTTTATGGTTATGCCGGCGATGATAGGTGGATTTGGTAATTGGTTTGTTCCGATTCTGATAGGTGCACCTGACATGGCATTTCCACGATTAAATAATATTTCATTCTGGTTGTTGCCACCAAGTCTCTTGCTCCTATTAAGCTCAGCCTTAGTAGAAGTAGGTAGCGGCACTGGGTGGACGGTCTATCCGCCCTTAAGTGGTATTACCAGTCATTCTGGAGGAGCAGTTGATTTAGCAATTTTTAGTCTTCATCTATCTGGTGTTTCATCCATTTTAGGTTCTATCAATTTTATAACAACTATCTTCAACATGCGTGGACCTGGAATGACTATGCATAGATTACCCCTATTTGTGTGGTCCGTTCTAGTGACAGCATTCCTACTTTTATTATCACTCCCGGTACTGGCAGGGGCAATTACCATGTTATTAACCGATCGAAACTTTAATACAACCTTTTTTGATCCCGCTGGAGGGGGAGACCCAATTTTATACCAGCATCTCTTTTGGTTCTTCGGTCATCCAGAGGTGTATATTCTCATTCTGCCTGGATTCGGTATCATAAGTCATATCGTTTCGACTTTTTCGGGAAAACCGGTCTTCGGGTATCTAGGCATGGTTTATGCCATGATCAGTATTGGTGTCTTAGGATTTCTTGTTTGGGCTCATCATATGTTTACTGTGGGCTTAGACGTAGATACCCGTGCCTACTTCACCGCAGCTACCATGATCATAGCTGTCCCCACTGGAATCAAAATCTTTAGTTGGATCGCTACCATGTGGGGGGGTTCGATACAATACAAAACACCCATGTTATTTGCTGTAGGATTCATCTTTTTGTTCACCATAGGAGGACTCACTGGAATAGTCCTGGCAAATTCAGGGCTAGACATTGCTCTACATGATACTTATTATGTGGTTGCACATTTCCATTATGTACTTTCTATGGGAGCCGTTTTTGCTTTATTTGCAGGATTTTACTATTGGGTGGGTAAAATCTTTGGTCGGACATACCCTGAAACTTTAGGTCAAATCCATTTTTGGATCACTTTTTTCGGGGTTAATTTGACCTTCTTTCCTATGCATTTCTTAGGGCTTTCAGGTATGCCACGTCGTATTCCAGATTATCCGGATGCTTACGCTGGATGGAATGCCCTTTCCAGTTTTGGCTCTTATATATCCGTAGTTGGGATTTGTTGTTTCTTCGTGGTCGTAACAATCACTTTAAGCAGTGGAAATAACAAAAGATGTGCTCCGAGTCCTTGGGCTCTTGAACTGAATTCAACTACACTGGAATGGATGGTACAAAGTCCTCCTGCTTTTCATACTTTTGGAGAACTTCCAGCTATCAAGGAGACGAAAAGCTATGTGAAGTAAAAGAAGAAAAGGTCGCCGACTGCTACTAAGAACCTAACAGAACTTTTAGAAATTTATGCATGGTTATCTTAAGGAGACTATTTTCATGGAGCTTTAGCAACTCTTTCTTTCCTTCGCAAGCAGTAGCTTGTAACACTAGGGGGCCCTAAACTTGAAACAAATGGGTCTTGTTTATATCCTAGTTTTCCTTTTCCACTGCATCGGTACCTGTGACCTCAAACCTTACTGGAAGAACTCTATGACTCGCATACGCTTTCCCACTGTAATGGAAAGGAATGCCTACCGCTCAACTCCGTTTCATGCTTGAGGAAAGAAAGATGATAGAAAAGGTTAAATATTAGCGAATTGCCTCTGACTACTCTTCCAAGGCTGGTAGAGCTATCGGATTCCCATTCACTTAGTCAACTTCTTTGATCACCCCTTCTGTGAGCTACATAATCGATTCTCTTTCTGAATGGAAAAGAGATTGGAATCGGTTTCGTTTAGCTTTCATTGTTGAGTGAAAAAAGGAAAGCATACAATCTTCATGGTGAAGGACCTCTACTGCCTCTACTAGTCCTTATATATTAAGCACGCCCTTCCTTCTTGCTATGCTATGAAGAATCCCCAGCCGTCTTTGCTTTGGTCTGCGAATGCTACCTCTTCTACTGCCTTCTCAACGGGTAATGAACCAAAGGCAGTGTCTGAACAATCCGAGATTGCCTTCTCCTTTTTCACTACCCCTTTTCAGGCACTTGGTTTAGTAGGTGCCAACTTAATTTTCTACGAGTAAGCTTCCTAATCCTCATTCCTCAAAAGAAGGTCCTTTCTCCCGGTACTCGTTCTTCAAGCTATCCCTAGCATCCAAGCCTCTTTCTTTCTTTCCGAGTTGGTCTCCCAATCCAACGAGGAATCTATCAATCCCTCGCTATCTTTTCGTTCCGAGTCGGCAAGAGCAATCAGAGTTTAGGAAAGCATTCCCATAGGATAGGAGGATTGGTCAGAAAGCTGATAAGGGTATGACAACCTTACGGATTAGGCAATACCTAATCTTACTGGTTCTTCGTCAGAGCCGGGCGCCGTCCATCACGTGGCGTTTGTCCACGGGTCAAGGAGAGTGAGGGGAGGCTACTAAAGCACCCCTTTACCTAATAGAGCACTAAAGCCAATTCCATACCTACCTTCTCTTGGATCCCTTCATGTAATTAGCCTTAACGGCCTAACGGCGGCTCACCGGCCTTATAGGAATGGATTGACCTAGCGTATATTGCATTTCCTAGTCATACCTGAAACTACAACAAGTTCTCCAATGAGGTGTGTTCCTCCGAGTTGAAAGAAGCAGCTCTACTCCCCCAAGACCTGAGGGAACGGAACGACAGAAAGCTCTGACAAAGCCATTCAGAGGCGGACAATTGAGGACACTAGAAAGACAAAGACTAGCAATAAAGTTAGTTTACCTCTTCCTACCCCATTATTACTTCTTCGATGACTTATTCTTCTGTGTTTTTTATGAGCGTTCTAAGTAGTCTTTTGTGCAAGGGATAGATTGGGAAATCCTTTCTTTAGTTTTGTTTTTCTTTCTTATTCTAATAAACTTATTTCCTTTAGATTATGCCTATTTAATCATCTTTTTTTTTCTTATGGGTGGTCAGGGAAACTGCCAAGTTGGATTTAAGATAGATAAGATAGGGAAGTGATGGATTAGTGAATGCTAAAGTACAGATGGAGTTAGACAAGTCAGAGATCAAACTCAAACATAAAGTAAGCAGATAACAAAGATCCTCTTCTGCTCCTTCTTGTCTGCTTCTAACCCTGTCTTACTCCCAACCAGATTAATGTAGAGTCCGAGGCTATCGAAAGGTGGCTTAGTCATGCATGCCACAACAAACAATCTTTTTCTCAGGAGAAAAGAAAGGAAGCTAACGAAAGAAAGAAGCGAAGCGAGCAGCAGGAGAAGAAAGAGATCGGGAGAGGGATAAATTACAGCTGAAAAGGGACCTCCATAATGCGTTGTGACTTCAATATAGGATGTGGAAGCAAAAATCTCGGGTCAAATACATAGATCGAAAAACTCTTTATACGAAATCCAAGATGACCAACATGATTTATTAGTACATATTCCAATTCTTTGATAAGTTGTGTACACCTCCAGCCCCAGGAAAGCCCATCCGGAACTCCTGGAATCGATTCCTCCAGTGGTATCCGAGGATGACAATGCTTTCCTAACTGCTATGCCAGATGAGGACGAGATCAAAAGCACGGTCTTCGAGAAGAATATCCCCTGGTCCCGATGGCTTCCCAGAAAGCTTCTTTCGAACCTGTTGGCATATCATAGGCAGCAACGTTTGCTAGGCGATCCACTTTGTACATTTGTTTGCTGAGATCTATAAAATGGAGAATTCCGCGAGAAATATGAATTTGCACGCAACGAAGATTAGAAAGAGATGAAACAGAAATAGCCGACAGGTTTGATTTGATGCTCGTATAAAATGAAATCACGGTAGTCGCGAACTGGAGTCGAACCAGTACCTCTGGAAAATGAATAAATACAATCCCAGCGAACTTCCTTTTATTCGGATCGCGTTGTTTACCCGGTTCGCCGCTAGAAGACTAAGCAAGGACTACATCCGGGGGCTAGGGGTATGGAAAATTGAGGTCAAGCGGGCCCGCCGCCGCCGCCCATTAGAAAAAGAAATGTTTGAACTATGGGATAAAAACAGGGGCTGTCGATACCCATTTCTATCAAACTGTTATACATATTGGAGAGGTAGGCCAAGCGCTCCTCTTGCGAAACTGTGGCGAGCAATTGCTCGAGAATAGTAGGAAAGGGTGCGTTCCTTGACGGCGTGATACCATATACGGGAAATAAATCGGCCAGTTTCTCTGAAATCTTATCTACTAAAGTCGAGCAGAGCTTCTCCTCTACTTTTTCTTGGTAATTGGAGATAGTATATCCGCGTAAACAGGTAAAAATCTGTCCGGCAGCAATCAGCCAAATGGCTACCGGCAGAACTAGCGACGCAGACAGCTGCAGCAAGTAGGCTAACACCTCCTCCTTCATCTCGGGTTGAGAATTATACTCACGCTTTGTCATTCACTTATCTTATATCTTATTGATTCCTCGTCGATTCTTACCCTCGTTCTTATTCTTAGCTTTAGGCATCTTCTCACTGTTCTGAAGATAGTGCTTGACCTGTTTACCTACAAACAGATGCTTTGTATTATTAGAGGAAAAGAAGAATAGGAGTACGGGATAGAGAAGGGCAGCTCCTTTTCAAAGCTTTGAAGCAGTAGCCACTCTCTGCGTTCAATAAGATAGCAGCTCAATCGAAAGATTGTTAACTACCGAATCGTTTCATTGGTTTGGTCTCAACGAACCTTGGAGCCCCTTCTCCGTATCGAAAGAACGTATCTGTCGTTAGAATATCCCTTGGGTCTTTATCCCATACCTTCTCATTGAACATGCCTTGTTTTTTATTCTGCTCTTGATGCCCTCGGCGTTTCTCCTCTGAAAAGGTTAGCCAGTACAATCACCCGGAGTCTTAGAGAAAGCAAAGGTTTGTTAGCTAGCTAGAGTTTCTTTTTCTGCTTTTTGTTTGGATAGACCAGCCTGAAGGGCGGCTAGAGAGGAAAGAGGCAGACACGATAACCGGCTTTTAGCACAATGTGCTGCTGCACACTCCTTGATCTATGAGCCCACTGACAGAATAAATGAATCACTTCGACGACGGAAGACTCCTTAGACAGATCGTCATTGAATGGAGCTGCTTACTTAGTAGAGGTGTTAAGACCGGAAAGATTGAATCAGTGTACTCGATCCGGGTCATTAGACCTTAAAGCTACTTTCGGGACAGAGGTTGAGTATACAGCTTCCTTGGTTTGCCAAACAGGTACTCGTCGGATATCTCCCAAGTATCAAAAATACGATTGAATCTAGGCCTTAAGGAAACCGGATACTTAAACAGTGCGTACTAGGAGTAACACACAGATAGGAATAAAGTAAAGGTCCGTAAGGGTTGAAGAAAGCAAAGAAATTTCCATGGCACGCGAAGACGGAGATGCAAAGGCAAAGAAAATTCCACAGTCGGTTGATTCATCCATACGAACCCGAGGCTATAGCCACAGAGGAGAAAGATAATTAAGGTTGAGAGTGTGGAGAGGAACCCTGCCCACCTCTGATTAGCAACTTCCGTCCTAGTTTTTTTTAGTACAAGTAGCTAAGGGGGCTGGGAGGTACGACTTGCGTCAAACTTGTGAAAGAATACTTGCTGCGCACCTGCTGAAAGGAAGTCAAACGGAGATTACCGGTTCCGGAGGGACCAACCATTGTACTTATAGGGTCAGGTCTATCTTGCCCTTCCAATCACCCATGTGTAGCTCCACCGCACGAGTCAGACCTTGTACGGGCTTTTCCACAGGCTTGAGGCAGACTCTTTCCTTATTGGGCTTCAATCCGTTTGTCTTTGCCTCCTCTACTGAGAGAAAGTAGTGGCTCGTTGAGACCTCTTTATGATGGCCCGAGTGTTCTTCCCATTGATTCCGACTTCAACGTGGATGAGCCCTTTTGATTTGGCCATGGCATTGATCAGCTGTATAGATCCCAACTCCTCATCTGGCTCCTCCTCACTTAGCTTGTCTGTGAGAGAGTGGATGGCTTTTTTTTTTATTTTTTATTACCTTCCCAGTGAGGTCCATTGCATAGGAAAGAATGAAGCTCACGTGGCTTATGCTTGTCCCTACCTTCCTTTATTTTTTCCTGATGGTGCTTATGGGTGGAAGACTGACCTGAGTCATCCTTGTCACCACTGTGTCCCCTTTCCTTCTCTCGCCCCCCTTTTCCTTTTTTCCTGGGAAACAAAAATACTGAATTTGCTCGTCACTCGGTCTCATACTTCGGTCTTATGCTTTCAGGACTTGTGCATTTCCATCGTTTACTGGATCGGTGGACTACCTCATGGATTGGGTCTTTGGCATGACAGATTCTTTTGATAGGAACGCCCAAGCGAAGAAAGGAAAAGAAGTAAGGCCAAGTCAAGGGAATTAAACGGGCAGTAGACTAAGAATCAAACATTATAGATAATCTATTCTATATAGAGATATGTAAGAGATAGTTAGTTCATCGGTTGATATAATAGCAGGTTTCAGAGAGTTTAAGCCAGTCACGCCAACCCAGTGAACGTCGAAGAAAGGAGATAGTTCAGAACGAACAAGGTTTATAGTTTAATTAGTTGAAACATTATTCTATCTAGTTTAGTTAGATTGGTTGCTTTCGTCCTACTTCACTCAGTCGTGGATGGTACGAATCTTGAGTCTAACTTGCGCTGTCCCATGTGGACCCGATGTGCTTCATTTTCCACGCCTTGCTGAGCCGGGCTGGATTGGTAGCTTTCTCGTACAATTCGTTAGATGATATTGGTACTGGGCCGGGCTGTTTCTGTCTTCTTTGTCTCGGACCAATCCCATAGTTTGTTGCTGCTGGGCTAAGAGCTTGAAGTTGAGTTTGTTCCTTTCGTACGATTCCCTCTCGTATTGGAGGTAGGATCTCCCTTTCTTCTCAATGACTCCATTCCATGGTCATATTGCTGCTGAGCTTGTAGTACGACTGTTGAGCCTGACTTGCGATGTCTAGATAAGTACTCTTGAGCTTGGAGGGTTCTAAGGTCCGGTTTGAAGCCTGGGGTCTATAAAGGTTTCAAAGAGAGATCCTTTTTTATAATGTATTGGTCCATTCTAGCACGTAAAGCTACCATATTTCTCACTCAAGATATTCGACTCACTTCTTTTTATGCGTGCATAGTAACATTCGTAGCTTTCTCATGATACTTTAATAGGATCAAATACAATAAGAGATCACAATCATTGCAAGCCTTTATTATAGCGTAGCCAGGCATTTTGAAGACTAGACATAGTAGTTAAGGTGGTCCAGGCATTGAGTAAACATGTAGATACTTGTGATTGTTGATTTTAGATTGATGCTTCTATTATATTAGTCGCCCATTCTATACTAATGCCAATCAGAAAGTTAATAAGAGTACTGATCTTGACCAGCGTCACCTGATGATTAGCGGTGACCAAAAGCTATTATAGAAGAAAAGACGAGCTAGGCCGGGATCATAAGTTAACCGGAAATTTAATAAATCTTTAGTTGTCTTTTCAAATGGATTTGTCTACTCGTTGAAATTGGTCCGCTCCTCTGTATGTTGGTGAAATACTTGTCCATGGGATGCTATTTGTGATTCCTTGTGATTAGTGCTTCAGTCTATTAGACTAGGCCCTACCTTTATATGCTATGGGAACCTAGCTTGTTATGCTACGGTTTTTATGGTGGATACTGGTCCTGTTAGGTCGGTATTGTACAGTTGATGGGGCTGCTACCTAAGTGCTGGACTTTTACGGACTGGTACCAACCACTGATGGGTGAAATTATGCTATTATTGGGTCTGACCTTTAGCTGGCCGATTGTCCAGGAAAAAGTGATTACTTCAAGTCTTCGCCACCGCTATCGTAATTAGGTTTCATGCTGGCATTCGAGGCAAGCTATTGGATCTGACATAAATGGTCAATATTAGTCTATTTCATCGAGCTGACTGAAACCTATTTCTAGAAGTTGGATCTGAATAGTTACGTGATGTCTGGTTGACCGATTGATTACAAATATTCGACACAACCGATGTACGTGAATGGGTAACTACTTTTCGGTTCCTTACTATGATATACGGATAGTTAACTATATATAGATATAATTAAGGAACGTCATGCTTGTCATGCTTCTCTTTCTGTAGTCCTCCAACTAAGCCGAGCGAGGTGAAGCGAACCCAGCCAATCAGTCAAGTCGGGGCAAGCTAAGGCAGCTACGCTAATCAAGTGGAGCATAAGTCACACGAATACTGAAACTCGAAGTCAAAGAGAAAGATCATTTAGAACGATAAGGGTGAAAGTTAAATTGGTTGAAACATTCAGAATATAGAAGCCGGTCGAAACAAGTTGAAGAGAGCCAGGTCGAGGGAAGGGAAATGTGAATCGCCCATTTTTGTTTGATGGGATTATTCTTGAGTGGAGTACGATTGCTCTGCTTTATGCTTTGACTCGAGTGACTGATGGAATGTGATGAGTCTCCTTTTTCTCCCATGCTGGTATTGTTTGATTGTCCTTAGTTGGATTGGTCCTTGCATTGCTTTTCTTCCTTGCTCGGGTGAGTGGACTTCTAAGTAAAGGAATCCATTTACCGGTAATCTTTCTGCTTAGCTTGGTAGTACGAATGCGGAGCCTGACTTGCTAATCCCGATGTGATTGTTCCTTGGTAGGTTTCCTTGAATCTAGTGCAATTGTTAGGTGTCAAAGTCTACATTGATTATTGGTCTACGCCGCTTGGCTTACTTTCTCGGTTCCTTCTTAGTCTAAGTCGAGTAGTCTATACCACGGGCATCTTTATGCTGCTGAGCCTAGTTTGGGTGTGAATCTTGAGCCTGACTTGCATATATGCTTTGCTGGCGTAAGTGCCAAATGTGCTGATTGGTTGGTCCTGCTATGCTGAGAAGTCGGCTGGAAGAGTGCAAATTGTGTTTTATGTTTCACTTGCCGGGCTGAGCTGGATGGGGAATGTTCCTTGCCTCGGGTCATAGTTTGTTGGCTGCTCGCCTGTTATGGAGCTGGGCTATTAGTTTGAAGCTGGGCTCCTTGCGATTATTTTGCTGGGCTCGGAAAAGTTTTTGTTCCCAAACTGAGTTCTACCTGAGGATCTTTCCTGGCCTCCTTAACCGATAGAATGGGACTAGTCAAAGGTTGGCAAACTACTTCGCATTGGCCTTTTCTTCTTCCGTGCTTTCCTTAACTTCATGCTTTTCTGCTTAGATTGCTGAAATCCAATAACAATAATTAGAAGGAATGTTGAAATGAAATAGAAGATAGAAATCCAATAATCCAATAGAATAGAAAGAATAGAAGATAGTACATATGCACTCTTAGTTCAGCCCTTCGGATGGTATGAAAGGTATGAATATCTTGCTCGCATAAACCGGGCCTTCATTGCCTGGCACTACTCTCTAATTTGATAACTAAAAAAAGTGCTTCCGCTGCTGAGCAAACTTTGTAGTCTGTATTCCCATCAGGCCTAAACTTTTCGACTAAAAGCTAAGGGGCTAATACTCTATGCCACCCTGAGTTGACTTGAGATTATTGGATTGTGCCGATGGCTGAAGTGTCAACTTCTTTTGTGCCGCAACCCGCTGCTACTTAGTTCCCTAGCTAGATTCAGCTGTGCCAGGCCTAACTCCCCGATTTGTCTAATGACAACCTATTTATCTGTCAAAGCCACAACCCTTCCCTCTGCGAAGTCACTCCAAGTCTGCACCAAATTCCGGAATCGAGATGGAGGGCTAACGGCTAAAGCTATGCCGAAGACAATGCTGATGACGAAAACAATGAGGCGGATTTCGGACTGTGTTTTGACTACAAGGGATAACTCCACCTGATCCCTCGCTTTTCCACTAAATGGGCGCTCACTAACACATAGAAGGGAGGCTAGCTACAAAGAGGTCAAACCTTGCGATTGCCATTCTACTGCTTCCCCCCAATGGGGATACTACCAACTCCCTTATGGTTAGTCCCATTATTGATGTGACTTCTTTGTTTTGAAGAAGCATCTCAGTCTATTCTTCTACTCGCCTTATTTGTCCAAGTATAGGAATAAAAAGAGAAGTTTTTGTCTTCTGACTAGGATTGCGTTAGCCTAACTTGGTCTGTTCATCGCGACGAGGAGCAGCAGCGGCAACATCACATAATCAATCGAATCCCACCTATCTAGCATCAAAGTAACGGAGGGTAGCGTTTTAGCCCAACTCATGGAATACTACAAAGAGCTACCAATGCAAAAGAACAAACATGGGGAGCAGCAAGAGCAAGATGACAAGCGGAGTAAAGCAGCGATGGAAAGCATCAATGCGACAAAGCAACAGTCGAAGAAACAGCAAGGGCAAACTACTATCGTCCGGGCGCTAATCAATACGAAAAGAGGGACACGCATCTCGAGACCTTACCTCGTCGAGTCGTCGAGAGCAGTGATCGGGAGGGACTGACGACCTTCATTCTGGTCCTGGAATCCTTTCAATTTGAAACGCGAAAGGTGCCCAATCTCATCACCGGTGCCTGCAGCCAATTAGCTAGACCCAGGCTCGTGATTAGCCCAAGCCAAGAAGCTAAGAACTGGAATACTGGCATGCCCTGTGCCCTTTCTTCGATTGGATCTTGACCCTGAAATGCTCCTATACCCGGAAATAGTTCTCAATGGACTTGACCACTCTTGATAGTCAACCGATGCACCATGCTATAGAATGCTCCTTAGTGCTACTGGCTGATACCATATGACTACATTACTTTTAGAAATGACTCTACGCGAGATGACTCTATACTCAACCGATAAACAGTCACATCATTTTTCTCTGTGTTAAGTTTGATCTGTGATTTTTCTGTAAAATCCTTAGCAATTTCTACTCCCTCTCCTCTGTTTAGGAATGATCGTAGGACCTTCTCTCTTCCTTTGACTACCGATAGTGTTGCTCGGGAGTTTTCGTTCCTTTGGCTTAAAAGCATACGTACTTGCTTCAGAATGCACTGGAGTCCCCGTTTAGAACAAAAGTTAGTTAGGGTCGCGAGATGGGCTGTCATGCAAAACCCGGTCCAGGGCTCTCGTCCTTATATAGAAGCGTGAATATGCTCTCTTTCCGCCACCAAATGGTGGGACCACGACGCTAAAGCAGACAGTGCAGACACTAATTCCTATTATGACCAGCTCATTTCAGACAAGTCTATCCCATGCTTCCATCTGATAAAGGGTTAATTAGTCGATCGTTAACAAAAGTCAAATCGAGTCCAGCAGCCACAGCTCCTCGGCTAATCTAAGTCCTTACTTTGCATGTCAATCCTAGAGCGAAAATGAAATGAAGTTGACAGAGACAAGTGGCTTTTTCATTGGCTGCTTGGGCTTGGATCCCGGCTTGCTCCTCAATTGTGGGAGTTGGTCACCATTGTTTCGTCACCATATTGAGTGCTATTATAGAATAGTGGGAATTAAAGTCAGATGCCATTTCCTTGACACATTTACATCTCCTTAGATCTTGAGATGAGCGTCACGATCTATACCGATCCCATGCAGTAGTGGGCTTATCGAGAAATCCATTCCATCTCCCATAGCGAGAAAGTTACCAACGCGATTTCCTTTCGTAAGACCTATATTGGAATTGCAAAAGTTCATCTCCTATAGTTATAGTAGCAAAACCTTTAAAGCCTCTTTTCTTCCCTAGAGGCACCAGAGTAAGCTGGGCAAGGGCACAGTGCAGAGAAAGGAGAAAGCAGCTGAGCTATGGAAGCATGAGATCTTGAAGCTATGATAACCGTGCTAGTCGTGATGACGCAATTGATATACAAAAGGTTCTTTTATTGATGCTGATGAGCTGGCTCAACTATGACATTTGAATACCCTTGCCTCTGCACGACATATGGATCGACCACTGCATCCATAGAACACGTGCGAATGTATGATCAAAAGTACTTTCCGTCTTGGGAATTGGTAGAATCAGAAATGAGTGCTTCATACAGATCTATGATTAGACTAAGTTAGGGTACCAGTGGTGTCGTTTGCAGGGCTTGCCAAGGGCGCTACACCGCCATGATAAGTACTCGTAGGAAACGCGTGGGTACTTTTGAGCGTCAGATCCTGTAGGTTGATAGGACTTCCGTCCAACTATCCAAAGAATATATGATATGCTGAACACATACAAGTTGACATGGTGACACAAAGCTCTTCGCCTGCTTCACGTGGTCACGGTATGGGCGAAAGGGTCTATCATCACATGGAAAACAATCGAGCCTACCGCCTCACAGAAGCAAAGTAAATATCATGGCACGTCAAGGTGCTACTAACCACTTTTTTAGCCTAATCTTAAAAAACAGAAAAGCGATAGCGAATTTCTAGTCTGCCCAGATGGTGGTATCCGTGACTGCTCCGTGAATTCCGCTAAGTAACCGCGAGTGCTGCGTCGGCGTACAGGTGGGAGTCTTCTTCTTTCTTGTTGAAGAAGCGAAGAGGTGAGGTTTGGATTTGGATTGGTCTCTTAGGTTGTTCCTTCGGTCCTCTTCCTCTTTCTCGAATCAACCGTAGAGCTAGGATTGGAAAGAGGGGGAATTAGGCTGCTGGTAGGTGGGAGAATAGGCTTTTGCTCTTTTAGATTGAAAAGGAACCGACACGTAGTAGTCCGGTCCGTAAATTCCAGCCTTTATTAAGCCGCTGAAAGGCTCTTCAAGACCACATACGCTGGGGAAAATAATCAACATTATAGGCAAGATTGAAATGCAATCCATTCCACTTTAGTATCCTGACCTGAAGGTGATCACCGGAACGATGACACTGAGCGAGAAAACCCTTTTTTAGGGAAACCTAGCTTTCTCTAACAAACTTATTTCATAACTTTGATAGAGGAATCATTCGAAAGTTCGGATGGATGGAGCCTTAGCCTTTCACTAATAGACAGAAGTGACATAGTTGCTCTACGAAGAGCAGGCAATATTCTTTTCGGACTAAGCCCACTAGTTAAGATATGCACAGCTGCTAAAGCAACTGCCAATTCCCAGAAGAAAGAAGCCTAACCTATTATATTATAGAGGCCCTCCACTCTGCTAGCTGTGCCCACTAGATTAATAAAGTAGAGTTCCGCCTGTCTTTTCTTTTGATGTAGGCTTCCACAGGTTCCACTCTCATCCTTTATTCTCTTGATACTGATATTGATAGTCTTCCTTGCCCTTCTTTCTGTGAGTGTAGCGTGGAAGTCTTTGATATTGTGGTCCCAATCCTTTTCTGTATCCGTTCAACTCATCCAATTTGATAATATACTCTTCTGCTCTGCGAGCCTTTCATTGAACTGGAAAAAGGATAGCTGGGATTGAATGGCGTCTAGTTCTTCTATGGCCTTTCTTATTCTTTTATCGACCTTCAACTTTTGAATTCAAGGCTTTTAGCGCAGCTTTGACAAATCGAAGCTTCTGGGCGGGTTCCCTTAAAAGGTTGCCAGGGAAATATTTTGAGGAGGTTTTCTTGCTGGGGTTTCGGCCGGGTTTACCTACTATTGGATTTGAACCAATGACTCTCGCCGTATGAAAGCGATACTCTAACCGCTGAGTCAAGTAGGTCAAGCTGAGTCAAGTCAGAGAAAATAGACCCCTAAAGGAGGACCTATTGAATAAGTCTCCAATCAATCGTAGGCGGGTGAGCGACTTCTTTTCTTTCTTTTTTGAGCTCTCACCTTTAGCCGATCTTATTCAATGGATTGTGACTTTCTCAGCTTTAGTTTTCTATCGAATTTCCATTTGGGCTCATTGGACTCTTTTATCTAAACTTGAGCCCGAAGCGAGTGAAACTCGTCCTTCATTTCATACCTCAGTCCGGTGCCTATGAAAAAACCCATGACCCTTCGATTGAAAGAAAGATCTCCGCTCTCCTTCTTTCGAAGTTGTAAACTGGTCGAGTCAGCTTCGTTGCTATTTATTAGTAGTCTCAAAGTCAATAAGGTATTCAATATCGACGAAATTAAATTAGGAATCTTTTGGGAAAAAGGCCCTTTCTAGAGGTTGTCAATTTACGAATTAGTGATCCAACTGGGCATCTTACATATGAATTCGTGCTCCAAGTATGGTAGTAACCCTGTCTCCATAAAATAAAGGAAGAAGAAGCCAAGACTAAGAGCTTGCTGTCAGCTTCTAGTCTCTATTCCTATCCGAGTCCCTTTTTCAGGGATAACCTACCTCTTCCGTGGTACCCACCTCCAAACAACTCCTAATTCCCCTAAGTCAATCTGTCAATCTCGAGACAATTCTCGCCTAACTCAGTGTACTTTTTAGCCGGGAATTCGCCCGAGAGCACCTTCTACTGCATCCAGTACTGGATAGGATGACACCCAACATACCAGAAACGGATGATCTGATTCCATTCAATTGGCTTAGATTCAATAGCAGTTGATTTTGGGCAGGAATCTGCAGGTACTTTTTCTAAGTAAGAGATTTTGCATTTTTTGCAAACAAGTCTTTAGAATACCTTTTCCTTTGTACAGCTTTCCTTGCTCGAATATGAGGAAAGGAGAGATTGAAGTAGCTAAAGCTAAGGCTTTCTGCTATTCAACCTTGTAAGCAATGTAGAGTTCGTAAGGACTAGTAAGAAAGGAATGCCATTGATTCCGTTGGAGGACTGCGTTTTGCGCCCTTTCTTTATCTATTTTATCACTTTCATTCTGGAGGACATTTTAATTTCCATCCACCAGCTCTATCGCTTTAGATATTATCTACTATAAGAGTTGGAAAGCCTTGGCTAAGAAGAATTGAAGTTTTGCACATATCCGCGGGTTCTTCAATTTGCTTTCTCCCTCATAGAGGAAATAGGTATACTATATTCATCCGCTTATTGGGACTCCTTCGTTTGACCTATGCATTCTGTTATCATTTCCAGTTGGACAACCCATGTTTACAATTTGAGGAAGAAACGAACTCTTTCCATTTCATTTTTTTTTAGGAAAGCAAGTCCCTTCACTTCTTTAGGGGCTTGGAGCAGATGAAGCCTTCTTCGGTCCGCTTTGGCTCCTGATCTTGAGCTCGCTGGCCTCAGACCTGGCTTCTTCTTATGATGTAGTTGTATAGGAACCAGCCACTACACTAGAGATTTTAACATAAATGGACTTTCCCTGGGATTTATTTACTAAAGGGTAGTTCTTTGAGTCAGTGGATGTTACAACGCATCAATCAGATTCTGACCTGAAAAGAAATGTGATCCTCGAAGCAATGAAAGAGCATCAGTCCCATCGCCGACTTTTATTTCCCCTTAATCCCGTTCTTTGATTCAGATTTGGAAAGGGGAATTGCAACTGAAAGATTCGCTCATGCATTTCCTTCAGGCAGGAATAGTGAGTTAGTCAATGCCACACAACTCTTTGAATTTGCTGCAAGGACAGGGGCAAGGGAGTCGAAGAAAGCAAATAGGTTCTCTATCGCAACTCTGCTCTTTACTTTAGATAAAGAGGATTCTGCGCGGAAAGACAGATCAGCTTCTCAACGTTCTCTTCCAGCTATCAAGGAGACGAAAAGCTATGTGAAGTCAAATCAACGTTCAAAGTCATGTGTGATTAGGGAATGAATGTAGAGTGAGAAAGTTTCGCTAAGGCGCCGTCTAACTTGAGCTCTCTCCCTATGTATGGTCGATATCTTCCCTCTGAAAATGCTGTTCGGGCGTCAAGTGGGAATTCTCTTTCAAGTCAAGTTCACTTACCGCTTCCACTCTCTCTTCTCTCTTCTGTCGATGCAGCTCACTCCGGGGCAAGTCAACGGATAGATGGCCTGCTTTCTCACTTTCATTTGGCTTATTCGATACTGCTGAAAGGAACGAACCGAACCTGACCTGCACCTTATTTTCCTAAGCAAACTCCCATTGACTGGCGAGTTATTTTTATACCATTTAGCTCGCTTGGCCTCCAAAAAAGGGAATTGGAAAGAAATCTCTTATCTCTTATCTCCCTAGTTCTACCTTTCTTATCATTTGCAGAGAGCTAGCTTATTAGCAAAGAAAAGTCACGGGAGATAGAAGATAGAACAATGATTGAAATGATCAGCCAAAGAGAGACCTCCTGAGCTGTTGCAAGTCTAAATACATATCCAATAGTTTCTTCAGAGAGAGTACAAAAAATCCAGGACTTTCAGAGTTGATCGGTGCCAGGCATCATAGTCTGGGAATCTCCTCTTCTGCATGGCTAAAGGTGAGGTTGCTGTATTTGGTCCACCAGAATTTACTGGCCGATTTAAGCCTAGTGGAAAGGGAGGGATATATAAATAATCCAATGGTTCCTTCTCTTAGCGTCAGTGAACCAAGTTCAGTGATCTAATCAGCCACGAAAAGTAAGAAAAAAGGAACTTTTGAGCTCGTCAACCACTTCGGTGAAGGAATGGGAATAGACCCGATCTAGTTGTTGTTACAGTGTTCCCTCTTAGATGGAGCCTCAACAGCAGCTAGGTCTAGAGGGAAGTTGTGAGCATTACGTTCATGCATAACTTCTATACCAAAGTTAGCACGGTTAATAATATCAGCCCAAGTATTAATAACACGCCCTTGACTATCAACTACTGATTGGTTGAAATTTAAACCATTTAGGTTGAAAGCCATAGTGCTAATACCTAAAGCAGTAAACCAAATACCTACTACCGGCCAAGCCGCTAAGAAGAAATGTAAAGAACGAGAATTGTTGAAACGGAAGATCAATCGGCCAAAATAACCATGAGCAGCTACAATGTTGTAAGTTTATTCTTCTTGACCGAATCTGTAACCTTCATTAGCAGATTCATTTTCTATGGTTTCCCTGATCAAACTAGAAGTTACCAAGGAACCCATGTATAGCACTAAATAGGGAGCCGCCGAATACACCAGCTACACCTAACATGTGAAATGGGTGCATAAGAATGTTGTGCTCAGCCTGGAATAATCATTAGAAGCACGTACCGGACACCTCACCTATTGTCGTCTACTGGCGGCCATTTGTCATAAAAATAAAAGAAAGAGCACGCCGTAAGCGCACGAAACTATGAGCTCCTAACTACTGTGTAATCAATATCTCCTTACCCCCATGCATACTAAAACTAAAAGAATAGGACAAGGAAGTGACATATAATACTAATATAAGAGAAAGCTGGTATTCAATTAGCTAGAGAGGGAGACAGGGCTAAGGCAGATGCCAGTCTAATCTTCCTTAGAATGGCTTGTGCAATTGAAGCTTGGTTTAATAATAGTATAAGTAAGATGGCATAGAATGTGCTGTTGTCGCATGAATAGGAATAGGTTGTTCAAGAAGTGGTTGCATATAGTTGAAGGGGGCTTGTATGAAGAAGAAAAGGAAGAAGGAGCTGTTGAGTCAGATGTGGCATTAGACTGTTTTCAAATAGGTTCTTCTCGAAGTGGTCATTAGTAAGCCAAGGAACTGATTGACCCAAGGCAAAGAGTCCGTTCATGGTATAAGTCCTTTCCACAAAGAATGCCGACTTTCCTAAAACGATTGGAACTAGGGGAAGGGGAGAAGGCAGAAGGTAAGAGAAAAGGGAAAGGGGAGAGTGGTCAAAAGCGGCAGACTGTAAATCTGTTGAAGTTTTTCTACGTAGGTTCGAATCCTGCCTCTCCCACTTGTTGTAGACTGAAGAGAAGAGAAAGGAGGCATTCGTCAGCGTAGGAAGGCCCACCGAGCGAAGCTCTTTCTTTTTTTTGGCCGTGCCGAAAATTTGATCGTATGTTAGTTAGAGAGGTTGGCGAACTACTACGATCAATAGATTCCCCATCTATATCCAATCCCAACGGGGAATAGAAGCGAGTCGCTTCCGGCTGGCTTATAGTCCTAGTCTTTTAGCTTATGTAATGGTCGGCCTTCCTACACGCACGCGCCCGCCGGAATGCCTCCTTGTTTTAGTTTTGGACGAAGCCAAGCCGATACATACAATATACGATAGGCGAAGGAAAGACCCCCATTTATTGAATAGCGCCTGGGCAAGTTTGATCGAGGATTGGAGAGGTACTTTAGTAACTCGACTGAAGGGAGAAGTGGGAAGAAAAGGCTCGGGATGGATTTAGGAGTCTTTGTGCGAGCCGTATGCGGTGAGAGTCGCACGTACGGTAACGAGGGGGGTTCGCGTCTATACGTGTAGTGTGGTGGTTGGGCCTACCCACCCTATTTGTTCCATGATCTATGGGTCTACTGGAGCTACCCACTTCGATCAATTAGCCAAGATTTTGACCGGATACGAAATCACTGGTGCTCGATCTAGTGGTATTTTTATGGGGATTCTGTCTATCGCTGTAGGATTCCTATTCAAGATCACTGCAGTTCCTTTTCGGGCGGCTGTAGGACGGACGGCCGCCTATAGGTGGTAGGGTAGGGTGGGTGGTACCGCTCAGATTGCGGCCAATCTTCCTAACCGCGCGCGGGCCGGGCTTAGAGCGAGTGAAACTCATCACTACCTCGTAAGGGCATTGAGACCATAGCATGTTACACGAGGAAAAAAAACCCTTGTAGTGTTGTCACACAGCTGCCCGCCTAGAAGAGTCACTCGCTCTGTAGTGTTGTCACACAAGATAAGCACGTCGCCCGCCTGCTGGCCGGGCGAATCGAAGTTCTCTTCCGGTCAACTGTCCACCCAGTCAAGTGCAAAAAACACAGTAGAATCACGCAACGCACGCTGCTGGTGTGCTTCCTGCCCGCGAGGAAAGAAAGAAGAGCGACAAGGTTGAGTTCAGATTTGACTGTTTGCAGCATGGGAGCAGATTACCCAAAAAATCCCTGGGAACAATGAAAAAAAAAGATATCTCGGTAACAAAAACCATAGGGGGCTGTATTGGCGAGATCCAACGGTGAACAGCTGCCCAAAATAAAAACCGCCTGGAAGTCCGAGGACCTTTAGTACCGTACCCCCAAACCAGCAGCCTTCGCGCCAAGCAAGACCGCCCTTGTCCCTCTCCTTTCAGTCGAGTTTGTGTTCACAACCTCTCTAGACAAGTGCTCGAGTGACTTCGCCCCTCTCCTTTTCAGTCGAGTTGCTAAAGCACCTCTCGCAATAAGCTCGAGTTCCTCTTTTATAAGAGTAATAAATACCTGCAGACCTTTCCTTTCTCCATTCCGCCTCATTCATTGTTTTATTCCGCAAAGCAAAAGTGGTTCGTATGCCTACTTTACCTACTTGACGAAAGGGAACGCACTTTGTTGAGTTTCCGGGTTTTTTTATAGATTGGATTCAGTCAGCGTCACGACATAATCAAAAGGAAGGAGTGAGGCTTTGGTTACTGGCGAACGCTTCCAAAGGCGACCTTCTCGAGTTTCCGGCTGTTTCCTAGATTGAAGGAAGTAGCCCTTTCGTCGCCCTACCAAACGCAAGAAGTCACTATCAAACAGCTCGCCCTACTGTGACAAAGGTGCGCTCCGCCCGGTGACTAAGAAAGAGGTTTGCGCAACAATTGAAGTGATGAGGTCGAGGGAAGTAGGGCTCCTATTGACTAAAGATTGGTTCTTCGCTTTCCTTTAGAATGAAAGTAGCTATGAAGCCCCTACCTACAACTTACTTTGTTTGATTCAAAAGGCGAACAGCCCCCCCAACTAGTTGTATGGGGTGGGGTTCTTGTGGTAAGCTGCCTTGGATATGAGAAATTCCTAAAAAAAGGCAAAGTCCGCTATTAGACGAAGATCTTCCTATCAATAGATAGGAATTAGTGTTCGATATAGGGGATAGGATCTATCTGCTCTCTCTAAAAAAAAATTGAGAGAGCAGATATAACGATATAAAATCGGAAGGATAGATAGACATCTAAAGAAAGGGATGTCTATTCTATTCCTCTTTTTTTATAGAAAGAAAAGATATCTCGTTCATCTATCTTTTGTTTATTTATCATTGATTCTATCTATGAATCAAGTCGAATTCGTTTTTGGCCGAAGCCCCGAATGGATTGGATCGTTTCCCGCCAATGAAATGAACGCGGAGCCCGTTCCGAATGCTTCTTCAATCCGGAAGTTCTCGCGAAGAGAATAAGATGCTGCTCCCCCTCCCTCTGTCTTTTTTCGCTTTGCTAATCTTCCCCTTCCCCTCTAACGGGGGCCAGGCGGCGGCGGGCGCGGGAGGAAAAAACCTAAGAGAAGACGCTCTTAGGTCCTTCTTTTTTCAGTGCAACATAGGAAAGCGCCCTCTTTTTGTCATTTCTGCAGCTTTCCAGATTTGGTATTGAACGCATGGCGTAGCTAGGACCTTAAAATTATGTTTGAGCCTATGTTCAAACAAAACCCATCCCCCGGCTGGAAAGAATGCCCGCCAAGTTCTGATAAGGAAGGAACAACCCCGGAAAGGCTCGACGAAGGGAGGGAGATGCGGCGGGGTAAGGAAAAGGCTTTCGGAGATCGAGAGATTTCCTTTCTTTTGCATCGAAAACGAAGAAGGCCGAGGATAGCCTACGGTGCGTGTTATCTGAAGGGAGCACGCTTTTTCGACCGCGGTGCTATGATTGCCGGAGCCTCTCCTCGTTCCGCCCGCTGGCCTATTGGGATAGCAGCCTGCGGGCTTTGCCTGCCCATTAGAATAATAATCAAAAATTCCGGCTCGGCCCGGGAAAGCGCTGGCAACAACAGAAAGGAAGGGGTCCATGTAGCTGCTGCGCCCGCCCCTCTTCTTAGTCAATGGGGCAGCAGGTTCGGCATCTACTAGAAAAGAGAGAATCCACTTCAGAAACCACACCTCGGCTAGGCAGCGTGTGGAATGGCCGAGAGCGGACCTTTTTGGATATATAATCCAAGTCGAGAGTGGAGTTACAGGAACAGCCGTCTGATGGAAAAAAACTTTCACGTTCGGTTCAGAGAGCACTTTTTTCGTTGAGAATTCCTCGTTCCCTTTCGTGTGAATTCCCCAGTGGCGAATTTAAAACTTGTGGGTCTATTCAATCTCTCGAGCCCCGAAGAAAACCCCCTCCCCCTCGGACTCCATATTCCCTTTGACTCTATATATGTGGGCACCAGATATCTATGAGGGTTCACCCACCCCGGTTACAGCATTCCTTTCTATTGCGCCTAAAATCTCTATTTCTGCTAATATTTTACGTGTTTCTATTTATGGTTCCTATGGAGCTACATTGCAACAAATCTTCTTTTTCTGCAGCATTGCTTCTATGATCTTAGGAGCACTGGCCGCCATGGCCCAAACGAAAGTCAAAAGACCTCTAGCTCATAGTTCAATTGGACATGTAGGTTATATTCGTACTGGTTTCTCATGTGGAACCATAGAAGGAATTCAATCACTACTAATTGGTATCTTTATTTATGCATTAATGACGATGGATGCATTCGCCATAGTTTCAGCATTACGGCAAACCCGTGTCAAATATATAGCGGATTTGGGCGCTCTAGCCAAAACGAATCCTATTTCGGCTATTACCTTCTCCATTACTATGTTCTCATACGCAGGAATACCCCCGTTAGCCGGCTTTTGTAGCAAATTCTATTTGTTCTTCGCCGCTTTGGGTTGTGGGGCTTACTTTCTAGCCCCAGTGGGAGTAGTGACTAGCGTTATAGGTCGTTGGGCGGCCGGAAGGTTGCCACGAATAAGTAAGTTTGGAGGACCGAAGGCAGTTCTCCGTGCACCGGACACGTAGCTTACCGAATCAGTTGCGACACCGATGGGAATGCATGCTACGAAAGATAGGGTCGAGTCTGATACATCAACCGTCTACTCAATATCCTTAGTAGAGTCCACAATCACTACACGAGATGAACCTTGGTTTGGTGAATTGAAGTTCGCCTTAGGTGTAATAGGACTCCCAGTTACTGCGCGCGATCGTATACTGAGATGCTCCCCGCCGGTTGTTGGAACGACACGAGCCGGGACGGGCCTGGATTCAGAAAGATGAAGGGCCCCAAAGTAGAAATAGGGGGTTACAAATTCCCCATCTCATTGGGGGCGGAAAACGAATCGACATCTCGATGTGATACAGCCTTTTCTTTTTTAGTTGGGAAAGAACGGCGAAGTCCATCCGAACCGAACCGTCCAATGAAGAATAAGAGGAGAGCAAAGCGCCAATGGCGCGCGAAGCGCATGCGGAGCAGGCACGGAGAAAAATCAGTGTGGAGGAGAAGCAGCCGAGCTCATTCCCTTCGCATCCTGGGCCCAAAGCAGTGCAGTCTTTCCTGGCCAAATCAAGGATTTGGGGCTTCTTGCTACGATACTTAACTATATAAATCCTTTAGTAATATATAAATGGAAAGATAGATCCATCCATCTATCCTATCCGATTTCCATTTTGATATCTAAAAAAGAATCGATTTCATTCAACGTTTGATTCAAAGAACTGCGCCTAGCCCCCCCGCTCATGAAACGGCTCTGCTGCAATGGATGGCAGAGGGTCCGTAGTACCCAAAGCACTGGAGTGATCCAGTAGCCGGGAAGGGGCCTAGAAGTGCCTACTACTACTACACCATACTACACTTGGCTCTACACATTTACCGAGCTAACCCCTGTCCAGTGCCTGGCAGAGCTAAGGGGGCTTCAATCCTTATTCCTTATCCCCATCTTCGCCCAGGCTAACGGGGCCTTACTTATTCAGGGGGGGAGCCTCGAGAAGCACTGTTGAGAAGAAGATCCTAGGCCCCTCTTCATTCTCTACAGGGTTTCTTTCTTCAATATAGGTGACAACGAGCGAGGCAGAGATGGAAGAGATCAAAGACGAGAATAAGAAGCCAGTAAACTTCCTTTTTGATCATTTTGTTTGATAGAGGGGGATAGAAAAAATGGACAAAACTGACTCGCATTTCTCATCGAACAAATACGAAAAAAGAATCATATTGAAAACCTCACCTCTCCTCTCGTTTCACTCTCGTTCCTTTCCTTACAGTCGAGCTCCTTTGTTCCTATGGACCTCTCGCAACAAGTGCTCGAGTCATGACTTCGCCCTCTCCTTTTCAGTCGAGATCTTTTAACCTTTTAGTCGAGTGCCTTTGGCCCTCTCCCAAGGATAAGGTCTCATTAATTAGTTGATGAGGGGTCGAGTTACTGCGTTCCTAACCTAACCCCTTCCTTCTCCGAGCTTTGTATTATAAGTGATCCGAACCTGCCCGGAGTGAGCCTCCCATAGAGGCAAGTTGGTGAGCCGTATGATGGGCAACTATCTCCTGCGGTTTGGAGAGGACTCAGCTGTTAGTTAGTATCCCCTTGGTTTCGGGGTGGACCCTTTTTCACTCTATTTTATTATATACGCTTAGTGAAAAGAATGTTTTTTGATACACCTAGGACATGGATTCTATATGAACCAATGGATCGTAATAAGTCGTTACTACTAGCAATGACTTCCTTTTTCATTACTTCATCCTTGCTATACCCCTCTCCTTTGTTCTCAGTTACTCATCAAATGGCACTCAGTTCATATCTTTAAGTTCGATCATTGACAAGGTTCAAAGAAAGGGTAGGCCGTCGGTTTGAATCCAATATTATGCACTTTTTTTTTTTCAAAAATACGGAATTCACAACTAGAAAGGGAAAGGTTTCCGCCCCCCGCCATCAACGGTAATCAATTCTTAAAGAGTAAGCTCACCGCTTTCTCGCTCACTCTTTCTTCTTTCCCTTTGTGGCTGACCTCGCTTGACGGAAGCCTGCTTATTTAGCGACACAACAAAAGAAAGCACCTGTTGGTTGGTTTCACGATTGTCGAAGGCGGCGTAACAACTCTTTCTTCCCTTTTGTCAGCTCAATTCTTTTTTTTTATAGACTATATCTATAGCCTCACACTCGCCAGCTGAGTTCGTTGGCTAGTTTTGATCACCCCGAATTCGATTTCTCATGCGAGACAGAGGTAGACAAGATAAAGGTCAATCGCGGGTTAACTACTTATTTGATTAGAAAGACCAGGCTATTCCGCTCGCTCTCAGGAGCTTGAGTAGACCGTTCGTTCAACTCGCCTGAAGGAGACTAGACTTCCTTAAAAAGAAAAACTCGCTTCGCTCCCTTCGCACTCGTTTACCGCTTGCTCTTCTTATTCATGATTATACCGTTCGCAGGCATTCCTGGTCAAACTGACTGGCTTGGGGCCTGGGGGGGAAGAATATTAGTTCAATAGCCAAAGCGGACCAGAGAAGGTTAGTTTAGTGACCCGCAGAAATAGACCAAAGAAAGACCGAGGCAAGAAAAAAAGGGAAAGTCCGGCTTGATTGGCTAAGGGGCATAGGTAAGGAAAAGCTCTTCAAGAGTGGTCTTCGAACGAAGGGAGTATAGGAGTTCGATCTGTTGTCTTAGAAAGGTGGATAGGGACCTATTAAGTATTACTTTTTGATTACTTTTTGTTTAGTGCCCGAGAGGTGCTTTAGCAAACCGACCGAAAAAAAGTAACTAAGCTCACTCCCTCAAGGCTTTGCTTTCTTCCTGGAGCTTAAGTTGTATTGGAAAAATTCGGTTAAGCTCTTCTGGCTGAAGCCGACCTACTTGCCCCTTTTTCTAGCTTTTTCATTATGCTGGTTCAACTACTGCTTATGCTGGAAATCTCTCAACACCGTCAATCCACTCTCAATAGATGCTGCCCAGTATGAAAAGGTGATAAGTAGAACTAGGGGAAGAATCTTCTTTGGCTCGGTAATGGAATCAAAAGTTTGCCCGAATAGGGATATAGGAAGAAGCCAATAGGCTACAGGGTTGCCAGCAGACTTGCTTGACCTATTGCAATGCCAGTATAAACTTCTGGCACGTGGTCGGCTAGCTAAAGATCAGTTTCGGTTCTAGGCAAAGATCCGCCAATAGCAGTGACTTTCCCAGTTCCCATTCTTTATTGTCCAGTCATCCTTGATAAACAGCTGTTGGTACAACTGTCATCGGTAAAGGGGCTTGTTGCCTCCGATACCTTATCTTCCTGTATATGACCTGTGCCTAAAGCACATTGCCAATAAACTGTTCTAGAGCGAGCAATATCCACACACTCCCATAGAAGGCCAAACTTAAAGACCTGTTGGTCGAAAGTCGAACGCTTCCAAGAGTGGGCACATATCTCAATCTCAAAGAACTTTGAAAGAGAAGGATCTCCATCAATGAAAAGAAGGTAGTATGAACGGATGTGCTGTAACCAGGATTCCACCCAGTTACGATAGAAAGTATACTCATTCATAGCTGCCTCCCCTTCAAAGACGACATCCTGAGGAGGCAATTGAAGTCGTTTAGGCTTCAATTTTCTCTTCAGCATCTCAACTAGAATTCCCTTTATGTATGGAGAGAGGGGACTTTGTCTCCAGCAATCCACCACTCTAAAGGTAGTTGAGACGATGACGGGGGTTTAGAATATATTGTCCTCAATCTAGTCCATTTCTTGGACACATTTGATTGAAGGTTTGCCCTCACCCGGAAACCAGCACCTGAAAGGCGCGCCACAGTATTCAAAGAACAATTGTAACGCACTCATAGTGCACAGATTCCAAGTGAAGACCGAAAAGTTAATAGTGCCTTTAAAGAGATTGGAGACAAATCCTTTTGAAGCGATTTGCTCGTACGGGGCAGGACCCATACTAAGAGAGGGGAGGGAACGTGGTAAGGTCCAAGTAATCCCGTATGATTTCTTAGCTATAGTAAGCATTTCAATTCAAAGAAGGAATCACTAAGCACAGATTTCTTCTAAAGTTCCTAGGGGTTTCTCTCACAGCTAAACATTCTGGCTTTGTTGTAAGTGCTTTCCCGAAGGAATCACTAAGCTCATCTTTCTGTGCTGATTCCCAAAGAGATCTATTTATTAGGGAACAACAACTGAAACTTATGTCTACAAGAAACCTTGTGTGCTTGCTGAACTCATTAACTTGCTTAGTTCGGGAAGACAGACTTCCATTAACTTGTTTAGTTACCTCCCGGGGAAGACTTCCTTCTTTAACGTCAGAAGTGTCTCGCCAGTTCCCGTTGACAACTCTTCCTTCTGATCCCAAGGAATGCGCGTCTGGTGGTATCATCGTATATAAGATCACGGCTGCATTTAGGATTAACTCAGTTCTCGGCATCAAGACCGACAAAGAGCCTATTGGACCTAGAAAGAAAGTAGCAGAAGGGGCGTAGCGGGCAACTATGGGTTCTCGGGGCTATTCCTAGTGTAAGTTTATTAATAAGAAAGTAAGTCTTCAGTTATAGTCTTCATGGAAATAGTAGTATATGCCGCAAATGGTCTGCTAAAGCTAATGTCCGAAAATCCTCTGCTCATCGAAATCGAAGAGGGGCATTCAAATAGTGAAAGTGAATCTATCTCACTAGCTCAAGTCCCACTGCTCTTATTCCGCTAATGCCGGGAGAGCGTCTAAAAGGATATCCCTCTGGAATTGCAATTGGAGAAAAGGGGCTTTGGGACATTCTCCCCGTAGATGCTGAGAATCTTGCAAAGAAAGAGCCTAGTTGTACTACCAGCAGCCTAATTACCATCTCCGTTCTATCAAAGGCATGAAGTGAAGGAGGTTACTGCGGTTATTCCGCCGGCCAACAAGCCCAAGGTGAGACAGCCCTGCTAACTCGTACTCTTCTTTTAATGCCCTAGGATCGGATTCAATAGTAGCTGAGTCATGAAAAGCAAAAGCAAAGACCCCTCCGCTAGATTCAACTTCCCCTGAGCTTGACCTGCACACACTTGCACTTTTTTCGCCCGGCGGATTATAGTTTCGGGGATTATTATTGTCTTCTGTCTGGCTGCTGTGATCAGCTCTACAATCCAAGACCCCTCAGAGTATTTCTGTTTTATCAATTCGTTTTTTTACTTTATCCATTAAAGAAAGAGGATCGGTTACTTGTCTCTTTACTTTTTTTTGATAGTTCCCAGGTTGATAGACTATTAGTTTAGTTTTAGGCTCACATACCCTACTTGATTGAGACCCCCGAGGAACTGGATCGACTCTAAAGTAAGTAGCTGTACTTGCCTTTTTCTTAGAGTAGATTGAGGAAGAAGTGGACGTAGTCTTGCTGCATCCCCTGAAGGAGAAGGGGCTGGCTAACCTATCTTTAAAATAAGCTGGATCATCTGGAGTTCTTATCAAGAAGTCTGTTGGTACAAATGTCATCTGAGATGTGAAAGCGATTTGACTAGTTGACTAATCAGTAGAGCCGACTGTAGCATCGAAAGAGTCAGTGCTGGGGAAGGAACGAATCGAATGTATGTTCTGTAACAAGAAGGTTCATTCTTCTTTTTCAAGAGCAAGCCCATAAGGACTCTGTAGATCGCGAGAATGCATGTTCTGATGTTGCACGGGTAAGAGGCTCATCTGCTTACTTAAAGTGAGTTTCACAGAAGGGAGGAGTTTAGCAAGAAGGATGACTCTCGATTCAATCATTAGTGGGATTACGGCAGTTAGTCTTAGAATGGTTTTCGCAATTGAGTCAGAAGCATCGGCTTTGAGGAAGAGGCTAGATACTTTATACATATTGCGTGGGACACCTTAAACTGGACACTCTCTATCAGTGGAGAAGAGAGTTGATAACACAGTCTTGTGGCATCAAAGGCTTGGGCACATGAGCCAGAAGAACATGGATCTCTTAGTAAAAAGAGGATTCCTTGACAGAAAGAAAGTGTCAACCTTCAGCATCTTTGAAGATTGCATATACGGCAGAGCTAAGAGAGTTAGTTTTGATTTAGCTCAACATGATACAAAGGAAGAAAAGCTGGATTATGTTCATTCAGACCTATGGGGAGCTCCTACAGTTCCTCTCTCATTGTGAGTACAAAGTTTGACTAATTTGCTCAGTTGGACTGAAAGGGTACCGGAAGGAAGAATGACAGCTAAACAACTTTTAGTTCCCAAAGAAGATGAGTTGGGTGGGAGTGTGCTGCACAAGCCAGCTCCAAACAAAACTCTAGATCTTCTGGATTCAAGTGATTCTTTTCCACTTGGGTGACGACGTTTTACTTAGTAGTGTATGGAATCTCCAAAAGGAGTGTGCTCAAGAGCAAGCAGGAAGGAGTATGCAGCACACCTTCGAAGTGAGGCTGCTAAGCAAGTGAAGAGAACAGGTGAACAGGTGAAGAGCACAGACCTTGAGTCTTTTGATTAGTGAAATGATAAGGGTACCCGAGTTTCAATTTATACTACGGAAATCCTATCGGGCATACGACCAGAAAGTAAGAAGCAGGTCTTCCTGGTGAGGCAGCTTTTCAGCCCGAAACTTCTTCAGCTCTAGCGAAGCAACCTCCTTCTATAGTTTATTTCTGGCTGGCCTGTCGGAGTCCTATTATTGTAGATGACAAGGAGCTATATAATCCCTCTTCTTTTCCAAGAACAACGACATGCTCTTAGATCTGG
>Ga0209973_1000005_pt1 | contig 40215 bp, 22 predicted proteins | sample InoplaCoSPM_FD_187589 | JGI IMG/M metagenome (GOLD analysis project Ga0209973, IMG submission 187589) | Arabidopsis thaliana rhizosphere microbial communities from the Joint Genome Institute, USA, that affect carbon cycling - Inoculated... | ecosystem: Host-associated > Plants > Roots >...
TATAGGAGCTATAGCCGTTTCATTCCTTTTCGTTGTTATGATGTTCCATATTCAAATAGCGGAGATTCACGAAGAAGTATTGCGCTATTTACCAGTGAGTGGGATTATTGGACTGATCTTTTGGTGGGAAATGTTTTTCATTTTAGATAATGAAAGCATTCCATTACTACCAACCCAAAGAAATACGACCTCTCTTAGATATACGGTTTATGCCGGAAAGGTACGAAGTTGGACTAATTTGGAAACATTGGGCAATTTACTTTATACCTACTATTCTGTCTGGTTTTTGGTTCCTAGTCTTATTTTATTAGTAGCCATGATTGGGGCTATAGTACTGACTATGCATAGGACTACTAAGGTGAAAAGACAGGATGTATTCCGACGAAATGCTATTGATTTTAGGAGGACTATAATGAGGAGGACGACTGACCCACTCACGATCTACTAAAGGGCAAGTAGCTTGATTGGTTCGAATCCAATTCGTGAGCAGATGAGAAATTGTTGCACCGTGGACTCTGATTCAGTAGCGGCAGCAAATCCTTCTCTATTCTACGATCTGATCTTGTCTGTTGAAAATCGTCCGATCTTAAATTTCCGTTCTCCCTTACAACTCCTTCTGGGTGTCTACTAGTGTCCTAGGCACCTTAATAGCTTATTCAAACAAAAGAAATGAATTGATAGAGGAAGATGAATGTGCAATTCCATTTCAATTTAATGGTTGTACTGCTACTGCTTCCTTTAGCAGCTCCGGTATCGGCATCGGCAACATTCCCAGTTGAGCTGATTCTATCACTCTCACTTGCAGCCTAGTCTGTAACAAGAACCATGGCATTCGATGCTTCCTGTACTGCTCCTGTCTAGCAGATCGTAGCGTGTCTACTATTGCTAGTGATTTAACCCCTTCCTCATATAAAGTAAGAAGTGCCACAGCTTCCTTTCCTAATTCCAATCGTGACATTGGTAATCCCGCATCTGAGATGAGTAAGACTAGGAATTTTCACTAAGCCAAATCTCTTTCAAGCGCACTAATTCTATCCTATCTATTCAAGGGGCTATTGCGCTTAGGGAAGAAAGACGGAAAAGCTGTAGTACGCTTGAGTGAGTTCGCTTGATCTTTGCTAATTGGCTGACATTGTTATTGCTGTATACCGGTATAGAGTATATCTGTATATTTAATTTTCATACTTTTTTTATTTTAGTAAGATCTTATATCATCTGTTCCAAGAGCGATGGAATCCCATAAAAAAGGGAGCCCGAGCGGCATTAAGAATAGCTTCTAAAAGGAGAACTGGCTAACGAAGCCTAGCTCGTTTAGGTCCTGCCATTCCTACCTATCTATCATTGGTCAACTCGGGAATCAGCTAGACCCGACTTTCTCTTTCAAATGAATTGATTCGCCAGTTTATGAGCTCACTAAGCCTACAGCCAACGCTATATCTCTTGCTATGGCTCTTAGCTCAGGGTGGGGGTATCTGGTCAGCACACTAAGAATGAAGTAGTACGATCGGCGGGCGTTTGAAAGAGAGCTTCAGTACAATTCTCGCTGCTTAGCGAAATGAGGTACAAAGCACCTTTCCGCTCTTTGCTTTGCGTATGCTGGTTTGGAATCTTTCTCTTGGTATGAGGTTTGAAACCCCGCAATCAAGGGACCAAGCTGCTACCTTTCCAGGAGCAACTCCTTAGCCAGCCTACCTATAATCCCTACCATAAGCTACTTCTCCTGGAGTGGAACTCTAAGCTTTCCCTCTCGCAATAAATGCTCGAGTTCCCTCTTTTATAAGAGTAATAAATTACCTTGGACCTCTCCTTTCAGTCGAGCTAGTTCTTTCTTCCCCGCTATAAGCTAACAACTGTGTTCTTACTTTCCACTTACTTTCCTGCAGTCCCATCTTATTAGACAAAGGGAACAGAAGAAAGAAATAGATATCTTTCAATGTGGGGAATACTTACCTTAGCTGTCTTTACTTTCCTTGTTTAAAAGGCATCCAATCCAATGTTTCATAACTATTTGTTTATGGGGAATCGATTGTTAGTTAGCTGTCCAATTGAAAGCAGTCCCCATGCCTTTAACCAACCGGCACCAGCAATTCAATTTAAAAATACTGCTCCTATTATCAGTCTCAGTTGCAGTTGAGGCTTCGTAGAAGGGCCGGATATACCTCTCCAGCAGGAGATTTCTTCCCGAGTCACTCTTCTTCCAGGCTTAAGGGGCAGCCAGGACATCAGAAGTAAATTCAAGACTTAACAGGATCGGTATATGGTTTTGCATCAAAGGCAATTCGCGGTGAAAAAAGTAGTCCTTCCTCCCAGAGCTGAAATAGCCGGGCTTATTCCTTCAACAGAGGTAATGATGACCCGAAGTCTTAGTGTGGCTGACAAGGGGGCTTACAAGAATGAACTGTTGAACTAGCTCGCGCGGAAAAGATATATCTGTTAGTAACTAAGAAAGTGCTAATCTCGCAGCGCAGAGTCAACTGTTAAGAAGCGGCGGAGAGAGGTGTAAATCAGCAAGCCTTCCAACAAAGGATTTCGCAGTGGAGATTAGGTGATAGGCCTGCGTTGGCACATAAAAGAATTTCCAACCCGACCATTCAAGGAAATAGACAAGATTTAAGCTCCTTGCTTGGGTTCGGTTATCATTAAATGTATAGGCTGGGGTATTGAAGTGAAGATACTTGCATAAATAGAAACTTCGGGCGGTAGAAGAGAGGCCCTTTCTGATACGTCAAAAAAAGAAGCCGATTCTACGCCGTAAAGGAAGCATGTGCCCAATCACTAACCAGGAGGTGGTGTTCATCAAGCCTTCTCTCCGGACTTAACCTAGACCTTTGTCCGGCCTAAAAAACCTTTCTATCTAAGCTATAGTTCCACGGCCCCTCACTTAGAGAGCACCCCAATCCCATGTGCATCTCGATATTCTATCCAGCAAGGGGCGGTGCCAGTTACTTTTTTTCCACCATTCACTCACTCCACACTTTCTAGATATATCGGTCTATTCAACTACCCTCTTTCATTGGCGAAGTCGGAATAAAGAAATATTATTCAATTCAAGTAGAGCCTTTTCAAAAAGGTTTGACACAGAGATGCGGGCTTCCTAAGATAGGATTGAGTAGGCCTGGTAGAAGTATATTTTCCAATGGGCCGCCTGAAGTAATCCGAGTACGCAAGTTGGGTCTCAGTGACTATGCTAGAACGACCGGTGGCATAGTCAGGCTTTAGCCGAGGTGCCTATTTCTTATTCAATAACTGATAGGCTGTATAAGAAAATAGGGTTGAGGAGGGGATGCACCTATCGATCCTGGAAATGCCAGGGGCTTGAGGAAAGATGCCATGCTTGAGTCAGCGGAAATGGTTGGTGACGAAGAAAATCATAGGTAGCTTGCAAGCAGAGGAATTAATTACTTTATATCCTTTCACTTTGAAAGCACTATTATGACTAAGCAAATTCTTTCATTCCCCCTACGCCTCTGTACCCTATTCCTAGCCTAGCCTCTTACCCCGAAATGTGAGAATGAGCTCAAGTAGCCTTCGTCCACATCTCCCTAGAAAGGGGAGTCGAGTTAGACCGCTTAGTAGGACCTTCAGGCTTATCCACGCTAGAGATGGACGTTCCCACATAAAGGAATGCTTCAATTCACTCGGGTATAAAAGAAATCAATTCTGACGAAAGATAGCTATTCTTCTCTAGAAAAGGATGGTTAGAAGTTCACCGGGCGAAGTGGTGGAGTAATTAAAATTTCCAAGCATCTAGGGAGAAATCTACTTTTCTTTTAGAATAGGACTTTCCTTACTTAAGTGAAAGCGCAAGTTAGATCCTAACTGGGGGGGACCCTATAAGGTAGTAGAAGCAAGCCGAGCTGGGAGCTACTGCCTGGAGGCTGTCAATGGCAGTTCTGTCCCTCGCATGTGGCATGTTAGTAACTTACGCCGCTTTTACTTATGAATTTCTGTGTCGAGTTTTATGGTGACGTAGGCAATCTTATGCTCTTGTTTATCAATTTTAATTTTAGCCATGTTCACTTAGTTTATTATGCTATCTGAATCTATATGTACTATTGAGCTTTGCTCGTGCAGAAATGATCGATGAAATGAGCCCCGCTCCCTAACCTAACGCGGCACCGCGCGTTTCCAATAGTCATCCTAAATGAGGTACCTCATCTCATCGACGAGGCTCAGCGTGTACTGGCAAGTTATCAATCCGTAAGTCCACAAGACCTTTTCTTGTGTTTATAGAAGCAGCTGCCCCTGGAATCCACTTTATATTCAGATCACGATCTATAGACCTCTGAACTCATGCGCTTGAACCGCCCTTTCGAGGACGATTGGTGACCTGTTCGATTACCAGCTCGGAATCAACCCGCTAACGGAATCCTCTGGCTGGGTTACCTAACCTCCACTTACTCCTACCCTAAGACACCAAAAGATTCACCAGGGTTTATTTCAACTAGGGCTCTTTACACGTCAGTTTGGTTTGAGCCTACAGCTGTCTCAACTTAATGAACTGGACCTTATCTATACGCAATTCATGCCCTATCATGATGAGTCAACAATCCCAATCCCAAGCCAAGCTTTCTCACCCTATTTAGATTTAAGTGCACCGCCTGCTTTCTTTCATGTTGGAATTTCTCCTGCTGTAATATATAGAGTAGTTCCCCTTATTCTAGTTGTCTTCTTTCTATTCCTTCCGGAGAAGAAGGGTAAAAGCTAGAAAGGTAAGCATTGTCGTGTCGACGCACGCGAAAAAGGTACAAGTCCACTTCGATAGCCAAGCAATGAGGGAGTCTGAAGAGACTTCCAGTTCGCTGGACTTAGTTTTAGATACTCCAAGCCTCGTTATCTTAATTCTCTTCTGTAACAGTAACGGATTTCGATATTGAATGTACTGGTCGGTTGGGACCCTATAAGAAGACAAGCCAAGCGCTTAGCTTAGTTCGCGGCCCTTTACAAGAGTGAATACCGAAACAGACAATTCCAGATGCCACTAAACAAGTAAAGGACAACAGACAGTATTCGTGGATCGGGAAGACCTACTCTCATTCAAGGAAGCGGACCGGTTGACGACTGCAGGCTAGGGTCCCGTTGAATTTGACCTGGTAAATCCCGCCACAGAGGTCGTTTTCTACCGGGAAGGCATAGAGTCGCATTTTAGTCTGAGTCTGAGCAAACAAACACTCACTTAATCGAAAGCTAAATAATTAACTTTGGAATGGTAACGAAGATCGAAGATCGAAATCCTTCCTTCCATCGTCTGATCTCCTCCTGAGACTTCTGAGCCTCCTAGGATACTTCGTAAGCCGCAGCCACAGGATTAATATGTGGAAATGGCAAGTACACACTGTGCACCACGATCTTTACGTTGCGGATGACGTCCGGCACCTTAATCCTCACATAGTTAATCCTCATCGGCGCCGAGGTCAAACCTCCACCGGCACCAGAGGTTGTGATAAGCAGCGGTTGGCCTCGTTCCAATGTCGGCGGAGCAGTCCCCACCGAATGATCATTTATTTGACTTTGACTCTTCAAATCCCATTTTTTATTTTTTCTATTGTTTGTTTGTTCTTTATGCGGGGACAGGATTCGAACCTGTAATCTTCAGGTCATGAGCCTGATGAGTTGACCAATTCCTCTACCCCGCTTCTTCTCTTCTACAAGTAGGCTTCTTTCTTCTAGAGACAAACGACCGATTGAACTACAATCACAGGAGACAAATTATTCTTCTTGTCAACCTTCTTCTCTTACGATATTTCAAAAGAAAGAAGTAGAGTCGTTGGACCAACAACCGCCAGGATAAAAGTCTTCTTTAGTCATCAGGAAGCTGATTTGAATGAAAAGTAAACATAGAATTAGGTCTCACCTGCGCTAGGGACTTTCATTGAATCAATCTCGGTATGTCAATCGGAAGCTCAAGAAGAGATAGTATCTTCCTTTCAGTAGCCTCTGGTCTTGCAGTTGGGTTTCCCCGCCCAAAGCCTTCTAATGATTCCGTTAAGGCAAATATCCCATAATAAGATATACGAATAAGACGGATCAGACCGAACTGTCAATGCATTCATTCCATCTCCACCGGAATCACCCCTATGCATAGCTCCTTCCCTCTTCTATGAAGTTGAAGTGAAGCAAGCGAGCCTCTCGATTGAGGGAGACCGATCTGAGTCAGTTTATCCAGTATTTTAGGAAATGTTCGGGATAGATTCACGTTTTCCCGGTCTTTTTTATATAAATTAGCGCTTTTGTGGTACGGGTGGAGGGCTATGAGCTCGTTCACTCAATCCCGTGGAAACAACTCCCTTAGCCTTAGTTGGAAGCTAAACCAAAGTGAAGCTTGTAGGCTCGTAGAGAAAGCTATTTTGCAGGTATACCCATAGATCCATGTTCCTGAACAGTCTCGGAGAAGGCCACCAGCACCCGACTTACCAGAATGTCCCGTTGCAGCACCATGCAAGAAAAGGTTCCTCTTGGAAGCACCATCCGTATTGAATTTTAACCAGCCAATGGAAGGAAATTCCCAAAACTCAAGAACCTGAGCTTATAAGACCAAAACAACTTGGACCTGCCGAATAGACTAGAAGACGATATCATAGTTCTGAATGGCGCGCACTACCTGATGATAGGGAGTGCTCTGTCGCGTTCCATTCGTTTCGATTTCATTTCAATATAGGGCAAGTCCTTTTTCCGACAGAAGGAGTGGTCGTTTTGGGTGACAGAATAAGATTCCCCGGATCTCCCTCAATCTCAAATCGACGACGAGAGATTCTACCACGCTCACTTTTACGTAGCTTCACTTCTTCTTGATCCTGCTCCATTGGAGTTGGTTCATTCAGTGTGTCGCTCCCACTTGCCCCAGGAGGCTGAGTACCTTCGTTCCTCTTCCTCAACTGGTTGATTAGGTGCTCCAAGATCTGGATCTTCTATTTCATAAAACTGGAAGTCTTGACTCGCCCTTCTCGGTGGTCGTTAGCAGCTGCTATTTGAAATCCATTCCCGCTGCTGTCGTCAACGGTAGAACTCTTCGGGCATCCGTCCGTTCTTGCTTCTGGAGTTCAGGAGTGGATTCGATTCGATCCGATGAGAGAGATCAGTAGGGGTCATCCCCGAGTGGACGAGCATAAAGAGATCCCCCGGATGACAGGCCTGGGGCGAAAACTCTTCAAAAGTTCTGGCGCTTTCAACCCTCGAACGAAAATTTGATTGATGAAATAGTGGATTTCGCCTTTTTTTGGGGGCTATTTCGTGCCTCTCAATTCTGAAACAACAAAGCAGGGGAAGTGTGGAAACAAAGTTAAAGAAGAGACTTTTAGGAACAACAGCACCAAAGATACCTTCGGGGTAGACATGGCAGGCGGTTAGCTTATAGGGCTAACTTCGCCGGGAACTTGTTCAAGAGCCTCATCGACTGGCCTCTTATCAGCATGACAAGGAACTCGTAAAGCCATATCTGGTAACAGAAGTAAGTGGTTTTAGGCTCGTTTCCTTCTGTAATTCTGACTTTCCAATAGCCCGAACGAAGGTCCAGCTTTGTGAAGAAAGAGGCTTTTCGTATAGTATGTAGAGAGATCCGGATTTCCTTGGCGCAGAGAAGCTATTTTTCCAGCTGATACACTCTCGAAGATCAGTTGCAACTTCATACCTCGGTCCTCTTACTTCCTTGGGCTTGAAATTGCTCGGTCTACAGAGGGTATTTCAGTTTGTCAACGCAAATATGCTCTGGATCTAGACAGGTTTGTTGGCTCGCTGAGACCTCTTCTATCCCTATGGAACCTAATCTCTGTCTAAGGATTCTGGTGGTGATCTGGTTGATGCAGAGTTGTATCGTAGGCTTATTGGCAGGTTGATGTATCTGACTATTACTCGTCCAGATCTCACTTTTGCTGTCAACAGGTTAAGCCAGTTCTCATCAGCATCTCGTACAGCCCAGATGCAGGCAGTTTACAAGGTTTTACACTATGTGAAAGGGACAGTTGGGCAGGGTCTTTTTTATTCTGCTACATCTGATCTTCAGCTCAAGGCTTTTGCTGATTCTGACTGGGCTTCTTGTCCCGACACACGGCGCTCTGTAACTGGCTTCTGTTCATTGGTTCCTCTCTGGTTTCTTGGCGCTCTAAGAAAGAGCATACTGTCTCCAGGTCTTCTGCAGAGGCAGAATATCGAAGCCTTGCATCTGCTGTAAGTGAAATGGTTTGGCTCACAAATTTCTTGCAGGAACTTGGCATTCAAATGAGTTCTTCTGCTCCTCCCTTTTGTGATAACACTGCTGCCAGACATCTTGCTATCCTGTTTTCAGCGTACTAAACATATAGAGATCGACTGTGTGTTAGAAGTTGGTTGCAGGTCTATTCAAGCTTCTCTCCGAACTGATCTACAAATTGCAGATGTTCTCACAAAGGCATTACATCCAACTCCTTTCCACAACTTGGTAAGTAAGATGGGTTTGATCTCTATTTGATCCCGGGGGAATTTTGTGATGTAATGTGATGAATTGTATAGTTGCATCTGTGATTGTGATGAATTGTATAGTTGAGTCTGTGAACCGGTGTTGTATAAACCGGTGTAGGTACTTTTCTCTCCTTTGGTTAAAGCTCCGGAGCCTCCCTAGTAGTAGCTCAATACCCTGAGTAGCTGCGAGAGTCTTACTCCTCAGGTCGGAATATGAATAGCCAGGCGGTTTGCGTAGCCGCTCTGCTCCTGCCGAGATAGACTGTTTGTGTTGTCCTTTGTTGGTTTCCGTTCTGACTTCCCTATGGTCCGAGTGGAAAGAAGCGGCCAAAAGGATTAGAAAAGATTCCACAACGGGAAGCAAGGCAGCCTTTACCCAGGTTACCGAACCTAGAGAACAAGGGAGAGCAACTAGCGAACCATTATAGTATTAGCACAATCACTTTCTCTGTCTCCAATCCCTTTATGTCCACGTAGGAGGATCCCTAGTTATGGATTTCCGTTTCCCTATCAGAAAAGTAAGACAGGAGCCATAAGTCATTAACATCCTTTTAGTAATAATTCTGTTCTGTTTACAGCCGAGTCTGCCTTTGGAAAAGAGGTGCTTTCTCTTGTTTGATTAAACAAACCAACCGGGGAATGGAATCCCGTACAATATTTTGACGTTTTTTTAGAGTAAACCCCGTCTTTAATCACTCGTAGCAGGAAAGTTAGGAGGTCCTATCTTTTACTATTTCCGTAAATTATCCTTTTCTAGATACGAGGGCAAAACTGTGTCAAAAAGTAAAACCCGTCTTTTTACTTTTTGAGACCTCTCTTTGCTCACCTTGTCTTATGCTACCCGCACTCATTAGGTAATTGTTCAGTAATAGGCAGAGGTACGGAGTAACTCGTAGTAGGGGATATATCTAAGAGTCAGACCTTGGACCCTATCCTCTCTGATAGATGATCTTGCTTGGGCCACTGAAGAAGAAGAATATTGAGGAATTGGACTTAGCATTCTATCTAATGCTTTGATCCATATAAGCCCATTAACAAGCAGTGTGCTTTGTTTTTTAAAGAAGCAAGCTAGAGGAGAGGGGGCTTTTGGGATAATTATGATACTGAGCCCAATGGAAAAGCCTCCGAGTCCAAAATGGAATTACTGGGGAAACGAATCCAAGAAAGCCCAAAAACAAAAGTGGTCGTGGAGAAGGGGACTTATTGTACTGAAAAAGTTATTGCTAGTGCTCATTTACTCTATACGCGTCTTAGTGGACTGACAGAGTGAGCTGGAAAGGTTCCGTCTTTCCGGGGAAATTCAAGAGAGCTAGCTTCGGTCTTAGCTCACCTAAGAAAGGACGGAGCTGTCGAGTAAGGATTGGCCGAGGGCTGTTATGTACCTGGGAATCAGCCAATCAAAAATAGACAAAGAAAAGCGAGCTCTGAGCAGGCAGAGCTAATGCAAGTAGGGCCAACGAGGACTCTGGTCAGGAGCTGTCGAGTAAGGAGTGCTCTGGGCTTTGCGAGAAACGCGGGGGAGTACTCTCTACTGTGCGTTCTATTATTGCCTCTTCTTTCTGAGGGAGTGATCGGTATTAAGCCGCGTGGCAATACCCGCCAAAAAGAACTCTTTGATGGATGGGGCCTTTAAAGTCTTCAGCGTACTTAATTAATTCTTCAGCGGACTAAAGGGTGTTCCATATTAAACGTGTTACGTAAGAAGACTCATTAAGTTAAGATAAGAAGACTAGCCTGCCTATAAATAGAAGCAGCTTTCCGTCTATATTTGAGAACACTTAGAAGTCGAAAGTTAAGAGAGATGGATGATATGGAGATCTATAACAGGCTGGCGACCATTCCACAAGAAATCGAAGCCGCGGAAAACGCAAAGCTCCACTGGGAGGAAATGCTGGGCTTGTTCTGGGAGCACCCGCCTGCTCTGGACCCGGAATTTGTGGGTGCAAGGATGCAAGTCTTACGGGACCGCATTCGCGGCCTGCAACAAAGGATTTCTGGTCTCCTGCAGGAGCGGAACTACCTAATTGTGTGTACTATCGAACACGCTCTCCAGCGCCAGGGAGACTAGAACCACTCTCTTCTAATATTTAAATAAGGAGTCCGGTCGACCCAAAGTACTGCATGGCTTTTCTTTGTTCTCCTTTTGTTCTATTTCTATGTCTTTTTGTGTTCACGTACTATGTTATTAGTGAACTTTGTCTTGTGTGGGGGTCTACGGTAGGCTTCCTCTTTTATGTATGCTTGTAATGCTTCGGCTTTGTGAAATATTCCTTTTAATATCCGGTCTTCATCTTCCTTGCTACTTCCTTCGTCTAACGCACTGCCCCACAGATAATCAAAGTCTGTAATAGCGGACGATTCTATCAAACCCTAAAGTAGAAGAAAAAGTAGAAGAAAACCTACGAAACCATAAAGCTTCCCTCCTGTTTGGTAACAAACAGAAAGATACCATTGATATCATTGGACACTAAAGGGTAAAACTTTGCTTTGTGCTGTTCACATAGTCGACTGGGAAGTATACCGGAAAATCTCATTAATCTTAGTATGGAAGAGTTTTCTTTTTACGAAGCGAGAGGAAAAGAGTCACCGGCAAAGTCTTAACTAAACCCTGAAAGCCTCAATCTTCACTTCCTTCAAGGCCTTCTCATTAGTAGGGGCCGATCTGACTCTGCAGTGTCGCTAAGCAGAATCTTCTTTCCATCTGCTAATGGACCTATGCTCGACCATCAACTCTGACATCCATAAGTAGATTAGGAGGCATCTTCTCTTTCCTTGTACGTTCCAGCTCGCTTCGTCTGCTTCAGGAAGAAGGTATAAAGTGTATCTACCTTCAACAGCACATCACTACATACTAACATTAGCCCTAACATCTCGTTAAGCCACCCACACCGAGATCGACAGTCAAAGGAAGAAGGAGATATTTCCGGTTACAACTCAAAACGACACTGTTTCACTAAATGAACCAAAACTGGGCCAACACAAGGCTCAGCTCTCCTATGACTACAAGACATAAGCCCAAGACGAGTTTTGTCTACAAACCGAAGCCCAAAGTATCCTCTGTCTTATTTATCACTTAAAACAAAACCAGAGCTGAAGCCATGAACGTACAGCGACGTCATTCTCTGCCACAGTACAGCGGCTCAAATCCCACTTCTAACCGTTACCATACGCTCCAAGCTTTAGAGATCTGCTAAGATGAAGACACGTAGCATTAGAGAAGGCTTCACCTCAAATTTTGTATTAAAAACAGGGAAACAATTATTAAGAGATGTTAAGCCGAAATGAAAGAATAAATTCATAATCTTTCCTCATTGAGCATTTATTACCTTTGCTTACAAAGGGAAGACCCTCTTCAAAGAGAGTGCAATTACTTTCTGGTGAGACTTTCCGTTTCACAGTTCCTGAATCAACAAAGTTTTCCTTTTCTCTTCGATTTGTTGAGTCTCGGATCACTTTTTTTCCTCAACAATGGCGAAACGGAACTAGAAATCGAGAAAGAAGAGATCGGCATCACCACCAGTTTCACCTGAGCATACTCCGCTCTGGAAGTAACCTTACCTAGTGGATCAAGGGTTTCTACAGCTCAGATCCTCCCCAGCACACTCCAATGGTTTGTGTTGCCGATCGCAGCTTCGTTGTCTCAGATTCACCAGATAATGTTTCTAGCCCTTATTATCTTCGGTGATCATCCGGGTCTGGCTCAACTCTTAATGGATCTAACTATGCTGGACTTTGTATATGTTGACTGAAGCGCTCTTTTATTGATGGTAGTCTGCCTCGTCCTAGCCTAGATGATCTTATTATAAGTTATAAGATCTGGGTAAGGTGTAAGAGTATGGCGAAATCCTGGATTATGAATACTAGAGATATCTCGATCTTATATATGCAAGATACGGCAACGGAAGAAATTAAGGAAAAAAGGTTATAGCTCTCAAGTTCCAGTCTGAGCTACTGAATGATCCAAAATGAAAAGAAATATTTTTAGCTTTAACCAAAGAATAGACGAAAAAAGAGGTCCGAAGGTGCTTTAGCAACGAGACTGATACCTCCGTCAAACCTACGTCGGGGAGGAAGCAGCAAATCACTTGAGGGAGATCCTTCTTCAGCCACTAGGTCAGGTGCAGAAGTCTAAGTGGAGTACCGGCAATTCGTTTTCAAACGTAGGAAAGGTGCTGTCCAGCACACTGCTTTTCTTTTTACCTTTATTCCTAAGAGCAAAAGAAGGTAAACGACAAATCACACTCCTATGCTTTGCTTGCATTAATTCTTGGAATTGCTGGGGTGGCATGACCAGAGTAATCTATGCCCTCGCTCTACTGCTTATGTTCAGATTCCTAAGCTGGCAGAATTCTATCCTGAAAATTGCTTCACCAGGAAGTAAAGTTCTTTCCGTTCCTGCTTTTTCTTCGAGTTGAAGAAGCCTTTGGTTTCACCGTTTTACGCTTTGAACCTGGACCTGCTTTCTTTCTTCAGCATAAGCGCACACTCCCAGCGAAGTAGCCCCCGCAGCCTCCCGCAGCCCCGTAGCCTCCCGCAGCCTCCCGCAGCCCCGTAGCCTCCCGCAGCCTCCTTTGACGGAGGTTTGACGGAGGTGGCGAAGCAACCTACTTTGACGTAGGTCTTTGACGAGGGGCTTTGACGCGGGTTTGACGGAGGTGACGAAGTAACCCCTTGAGGGTGTGGGCTTGAGTAAAGCAGCAAATTTGTTTCACTAGCAAAGCAATTGTCCGAATGAAGCGTCTCATCTTTATCACAAATGCTACGAATCCAGAGACTTCCTCTGCATCATCATCCTCGTCTGTTTCGCTCTCGCTCCAAGCAAACCAATAAGGGAGTATTCACACATTCAGCTTTTGTGTGCCCCTAGCGAAGCAACCTTTGCATTAAAAACATTTGAAGTCTCTTCTCTAAAAAAAGGCAGTGCTCAGCTTTGCCATATCCCTACACTGTTGTTCTCCCTTCTTTGACACACGATCACGATTTGTTGTTGTGTTCTGTGTAAAAGGGTTTTTCCTACTTTGTCCATTCTTCTTTACTACTTTGCCAAAGTTTCTAGCAAGCAGTGTGCTGCCGATTGAATCTTCAATATCTCTCTTGTTGTCTTAGTGTGTGCTGCAGCAATGCTTTTTCTCGGACTTCTCAGTCTCCATTTCATACGCTTGTAGGTGACCTACAACAACATCAAACGCAAGGGTATCTGTGTCATTCATGGCTTGCGAAGGGCTGCTTCGCCGGGAGTGTGCTACAGAACAGAAGCTTTTTTACTTTTGTCTTTGTCTTTCATTTTGAGCAGCATTGGCAAAGCACAGATGAATTGTTCAATGGTCTCTCTTTCCTCCGTGAAGCCAGCAGCATATCAATACGAGATCTCTTTACACTTGTCAACCCTTCTGTAGGATATCCCAAGCATCTTTGGATGATTCACCCTTGAATGTGTCACTTGCGATTGCTGACAGTGCTTTGCTGTTATACTTTCGACTTCTTCTTCTCAGCGTCTGTCCATTTATCACTATCCTTTTCTTGCCCTGCCGCTTCTACTCCTTTCACCCCTTTCTCCACAGCATACCATGCGTCTTCATAAATCCCTCGGTGCATCTTCACCTTCTTTTATAGTTCCCTTTCTGAGATTGGTCGATGCACAGCAATCAATTCCTTAGATTCCCGCAGTGTGCTGATCCTCACCACCTGTTGTAAGTAGTCTTGGTATTTGGTCGGTAAGTAAAGGTACGGAAAGAGCGGACAACTAATTAAAATCTCTGAACGTGATACGTAAATGGGAGAAAAATATGGATGAAACCCCTTATCTATCTTTCCTTCGGCAAAAAAAGTTTATGAAGCCATCCTCGCCTCGGGGATAAGAGATCTTTCGATTCTGGAGAGTAAGCTTCAAGCTCAAGATCTCATTTGTGATCTTCTTCTTCGCGAACCTAATCTCAAGTGAACATTTATTATTGAATTCTCAATTTTCGTATAAAAATACCTGCCTTTCATTTTATTGAAGAGAAAACCTCCCCCCATTTGAACGAAGTCTCTGGCCTTCCCCGTTATGACTTTAGAGTATCTCTCACGTCTTATAAGTCACTTAAAAATGAATGGGCGGATAGGACCACTCCTGCTTGCTCTTGGCCTTGGCTGCTTAGAGACATCCCTTTAGTTCGTCTTAGAGGTCTCGATTGGTATTGCGCGGTCGGTAACGTTGGTGAATTAGGTAAAGGTACGGAAAGAGAGGGATTCGAACCCTCGGTAAACAAAAGCCTACATAGCAGTTCCAATGCTACGCCTTAAACCACTCGGCCATCTCTCCTACATTATGACCCAGAAACCTCGAGTGAATAGCGAGTCATTTATATTCTTGCAGTAAAGGTACAACCACAAACAATCTATTAAAAATGGAAACCTTTTTAGTCAAAGAAAGATCTTCCTTCGAAGAAAAAAAAACAATAAGAATTGTTACCATTAAAAAAAAAAGCACTCTTTCTATTCATCTTTGTCAAGACGACGATCCCGTTATATTATTATATTTATACCGGATTTTGCCAATGAATTGGAACGCGAATCAACTACTCCCTTCATGGTCACATAGTCATTACAGAATTTTGTTTCAGGTATATATGTCTTTCTTAATTTCATATTGGTAGTACCTATTTTTCTATATAAATTCTTTGTGGTTTTTACCGCCCGCCGGTTCGCTTATCGCCTTTTTTTCCTCCGTTCACTTTCTCCTTTATCTTCTTCCTACCTTGCGGGGGTGACTTAGGCGCTAGGGTTAATACCATATTATATCGAATAACTCCTTACCTTTTTTCAAGAGAAGCCTGATTCTAGTCAGGATTGAAAAGATAATGACGAACCTTAAATGAAAGGTTGGTCCAATCTGAGTGCTTATTGTCTTCTTCTTCGCCTCTCCTCTTCCGCCCGAGCTGATCCGAATTCTCCTCTTAGTATAGGATTGTTAATAACTTGACTTAATGGTTATAGTGTAAAGGTTAGTTCTATATTTTTTCTTTCTTTATCAGAGGTTTTTTCCTTAGGCCTTGGGGGGCGGGGCCTCTTTTTTGATTTTTTAATAAAAAAAGGGGGAGAGGGACCCTTTTTGATTTTTGAAGTACAGCCCTACTCTATAGTGGAGTTATCTTTTCCCTATCTAAGCTATATCAACATAGCAAACTAGAAAACTTATCTGCTTGTCAATTCTTGGTGTAATATGTAAATGATTGGTGTCAGAATTTTTCACTGATCAGGTGTGATCAGTCTCATCCGTGTAAGAATTAGGAATTCCTCTTCCAACTCGTCCCAGAATGGGCGTTATGGCAAAGAACAAGAAGAAAACCAAAGGAGAAATTTGTCCAATAGTAACAAATGGTGCCTCCACAGGTTGACATCCGATCCAACCTAGTAGTAAGCAATCCGCCAAAAGCAACCAAAACATTCCTTGGTGAATCGGTCGAAAACTTGAACTACGCACATACATACTTTTAAAAAAAGGTAAAGCCAAGAGACATATAAAAACTGGTGCTATTGCGGCTACACCTCCCGCTTTGTCAGGTATACTACGAAGAATGGCATGGATCGGTAGGAAATACCATTCCGGCACAATATGAGGCGGGGTGGACATCGGATTAGCAGGTATATAATTGTCGGGATGTCCCAAAACATTAGGAGCATAAAAAATCCAAATAGAAAAAAAGATAGCAAAAGCTACCCAACCAACTAGATCCTTGACATAAAAATAAGGGTAAAAAGCTATTTTATCCATCTCAGAATGTACACCCAATGGATTATTTGATCCATATTGATGCAATGCGGCCAGATGAAGAAGACTGGCGCCTACTAAAATAAAGGGGAGTAAATGATGAAGACTAAAAAAACGATTTAAGGTGGCATTGTCCACGGAGAAACCACCCCAAAGCCAAGTCACTATGGTATCTCCTACTACAGGTATGGCGCTAGCTAAGCTTGTAATTACTGTAGCTCCCCAAAAGCTCATCTGACCCCAAGGTAGTACATATCCTATAAAAGCTGTCACAATCATTAATAGGAAGATTACAACTCCAAGACACCAAACAAATTCCCTAGGACTGCTATAACTCGCATGATATAGACCACGAAAAATATGAAGGTAAACCACAATAAGAAACATACTTGCCCCATTAGCATGCATATAACGGAGCAACCAGCCCCCTTCAACATCTCTCATAATGTGTTCTACGCTGTTGAAAGCTAAATCCACATGAGGTGTGTAATGCATAGCTAAAAAAACGCCAGTCACTATCTGAATGACTAAACAAATACCAGCTAACGGACCGAACCCCCACCAATAACTAAGATTGCTCGGGGTTGGATAATCTACTAAATGCTGATTAAGTGTGGAGGATATAGGTTGTTTAAGAAGAGAGAATCGTTGGTTCCTTATAGTCATTTCTCTTTCCTATCGTGACAACTCTTGTTCACCCACCTTTTTTTTGCGTTCTAGGGCCCTAAAATATCCTCAAATATATATATAATATTGATATTTGAGCCTTTCTTTTACTTTTGAAGGATGGAGGGGGCGAATTAAGCGTCGACGTTTTTAGAATTCTTTCTCCTACACACTTTTGCCCTCTTTCACCGAAAAGGAAAGAAGAATCTTTCAAGCGGGCAGAGACCTAAATTTCTTAGATTCATTCCTAAGCTTGCTTTGTCGCAGCAAGATGGATTGGATGATCAGTCCGAGAGTGCTGGAGAGAAGAGAAAGCGGTCAAAACTTCTCTGATTCGGTCACCGAGCAGTCGGACAACCCTTCAGTAACCCAGGATGGATGACCCGAGAGAAGATCTCGTCCACCAAGCGGGATAGCGGAGTGCGATCCTTAAGCAATTGGAGGTTCTCGCTCATCTCTTGGGATCCATATCATCTGTGAAAACTTTTCCTGTTACATTAGCATAGCTAAATTTGAATAGGATGACTCAGCGTCAGGAAAAGTAAGCCCCCCTTTGCCTTGATTGAATTTGGCTTCGCTGCGCTCTGAATCAATCAATAAGCTTATTGATTGGATTCATCCCATTTCATTTGGGCGAGAGGTCCGAAGGAACAAAGGAGCTCGACTGTAAGGAGAGGAACGAGAGTGAAACGAGAGGGAGGCTGGGGCTTATCCATGGGACTTGCCTTGGCGGTTAGACTCTCTTTTAACACATCCTCGAATTAGTCTCGTCGGTTGGTTGATTCTCGAAATCACCTCTTGAGAAAAAAAAAAAAAAGGTCCATCAGGTTTTGCCCTGCCATCTCCGGCGAAGCTCCATATCCGTGAGACTGGATCACTGTAATTCACAGAAGTCCATTTGGACCTCTCCTTTTAGTCGAGTATGTAAACAACCTCTCCTTTCAGTCGAGTTCCCTCTTTTATAAGAGTAATAAATTACGTTGGACCTCTCGCAACAAGTGCTCGAGTAATAAATACCTCTCCTTTTAGTCGAGTCATTTATACCTCTCGGGAGTAGGGGCTTTGTTCTGGGGGGGCCGACTTGCGCTGCTTTAGAAGGGAGATAATTTCATAAAGTAACTCTCTCTATCTATCCTTAGAAGTAGGGCGATAGAAAGTCAATATGAGATTTGCGTTGGTTTTTCCAACGAAACAAAGCATTATCATTCGGAAGGCTCAGTCCCAACTCGGACTTCCATGATGGGAAGAACCTCCGCACTACGGCGCTCCAATGAACAAGAGTTCTCCGCCTTAGTATATTTAGAAGAGTGGTCGGGAGTTACATTCGTAACTTAATGTTATGTTCATGCATTATATCTTTCTTTCCAAGAGTACTACCTGTACGTAGTCTATGTATGGGGAGCATACTTGACAGGAAATAGACACAAGCGGTAGAGAGGTCCCCCACTTCGATTCCCGCCCCGTTCGCATCTCCGATCCAAGATAAGGGTTTTAAATACGTTACTTTTCGGTCCGGAGCCGGCTGGTAATGGGCTTACTTACCTTGCTTGTGGACCAGCTGCGGAGCTAACCTTTCTTTGTTCTATTGGTTTGGTGGTTGCTACCAAGACGATTTATTTATGCCCATCAAAGAACCTCGAGATGCTAATCCACGAAAAACGATACGAGAAATTCGAAAGAACTCAGATACAGAACGAGGGCGACCGTGGAAATACATCGGTTTCTGACTCGTGCAAAGGAACTATTTCTTGGCAACTTGGACAACTTATAACAATGTTTGTCCCGCATATCACTAGGAAGATCGGGATCTTTACAAAAGGCTTTATAAAGCTTTCGTCTCAATTCAAATTTAGCCGCGAGCAATCTACGTTTGTGATCTCTACTATTTTGCTTCTACGACATCTTACTGAGTTTCCCCCTCATCTTTTTGCAAAAAACCGCTCCACAGTGGTAAAGTCTCATCTTGTGTGTTGGCCGAAGTGATAATAGTCACATTGAACCCCCGAATATGTTCGAAGATCTCGAAATGATCTTCCAGTTCCGGGGAGAATTCGCAAAACTCCGTTTCCATCGAGAATTGAATGGAGTTTTTCCGTATTTCGACCGGAAAATCTAATAGAGACATTACTGTCGAGATTCTGACCGAAAAATTAGACATTCCATGCCCTCGGAGAGTGCTTTGTCGTGCTAGGTCACTTACATATCCTTTGTCTTTATTTGACCCCAAGAATGGATTAGATCGAAAGGACTTTCCTGTCGAACCCCTTTGTGTCTGTATGAATTTCTGACCGCGCGGAATCTCCATAGCCAATTTTCCATTTTTTATTATGAAATTATAGGGTGCCTTTGGTACTACTCTTATTTCACACGATCCAGGAACTTCCATAACGTTGGCGTGATTCGGTTTGAGCAACGGATCTTGACGTGATACATCTTCGTAATGAAAATTGAGTGGAAACATGAGTTGGCTTTTACAGTATCTATAGAATAAGCTGACTCCTCCTACTCCTCCTTTCCGAAAAGATCATCCTTGGTCCTTTTGACATAAGATTCTCGGCCCGCTTTCTCCCCATCCTCACAAGCCAACCTGACAGCCTCGCAAGATAACACGTACAAAGACAGATCAGATCAAAGGGTTACTCCCAGCAACATTACTAACACTTTACTGAACTAATGAACATCCATATAACTTTCCTTCACTAATTTCTTTAGACGGACTTCCCTCTTCTCTTATTACAGTTAGAACGGATTGAAAAAACAACTTACACATTTGGCACAAAGCGGCCCCATTACAAACAGGAGCGGCGGGACCGGGACCTCCACTAGATTTAGGGAGGCAGATTGCCCAAACAAAGCACTTCACTCTTATCTTATCTTATAGTGAAATTCCAGATCAAAACCAAACAAAGCACGCGTCTTCTTAACTAACTATTTAGTTAGATTCCAGATGACAACCATTCTACAAGACAAAGACGATTCAAGAAGCCGTGCCTTGAAGAAAAAACGATTCCAAATTACAAAACATTCGAAATGACCTCCTCCCAATAATCTAAGAGCTACAACGCAGCGCAAAGAAGCGAGTGAATTCGATGGATTGAGCTCCAAACATCCATACCACTTTCCTTCACTAATTAGCTGGACTTCGAAACATAGGAATCAAACTGGGAGAACAAGACATAGGAGAAGACAGATTTCGCACCTACATGATAGTGCCAGTTACGCACGTACTTTATGTGAGTCAAGCCAGAAAGCAGTGGGAAAACATCACGCTACAATACAACAGTACGTAGGTTCCAATCCACGAAAGGAATACAGGCGTACCGAGGGAGCACATAGCTAGTCTTATATGGAAGGAAAAGCACAAGCCTTACCCCGAGAAACCCCATGCTAGAATAGGCCTATGCACTCCCATACAGCGAAGGAAATCAGATCGAGCATGCAAAAATTCATAATAAATGTATCATAATTCAAGGCAGAAATCCCATCGAGCATGCAAAAATTCTCAATTCAAGGTGGAAAACACCTCCATCTATTCAAGGCGGAAAATCGCATCCAGGTAAGAGTGCAAAAATTCAACTACTGCATGAAAATTAGAGGGAAGGAAGCAAGTTAATAATCGCATATCATTCCTTTTTGACATCACGATTTCAGAGACATTCATAGCTCAGGAATCCACCATTAAATAAGGCTCCCAATGCCCACTCAATTATTTGAGTCGTTTCAAAGAAGGAGATGAAAGCGAGTCCAGGAAGGTCGTTTTGTTTGAAGTTGATCAGTCTAATATATCTCCCTCCGCCCTTGGCTCATAGGTAGCTCTGGAAGTTGGGATGTTTGCAATTCTAAATGGAGGGATTGGGAAGGAAGAGTGATCAATGCCAGCTAAGGTTGTTAGGTATCTTTGAAAGAGTAGCGTTACAGTTCATGTCAAATAAGAGTGGTGGGAATTCCATCTCAAAGAAGAGTGTTGGTCCAGTCCATCTCAAAGTTTGAGGACTCAAAGTATGGTTCAAAATCTGAGGTATGAGTTGAGGATGGGCTATGTTGCCACTGCGAGGTCGTTCTTCTGTTTAGGTCTCCCTCCGGCTCCGGTCAAGGCATTATCTGGGCGCTGTTGAAGCACGCTAAGAAGTCGCTTTAGGAAGTCAATGCTGAACGCTTTTGCTTTCCCGCAAACGAATGAATGCTTTCCCGCCAAACGAGGCTTTTGCGCCAACGAACGAACGAAATGCTTGAATCCGAAGATGCCGAGTAAGTCGATGTTCGGTGGTAGCGTTTCTGAGAATCTTTTTCTTTCAAAGATACGGATTGGTCTTTCTTTCCCTCTCCCTTTGTCAGAGATCAAATTACAAAACCAAGATTTCCGTTTGGAGGGACAGATGAGTTCCTTTGATCCCTTTGTTGATGAATCCAAGGCACTGGTTCGACGTCTAGGTCAGAAGGTCAAGGCGAAGTCCTTTCTTTGTCGATGAGTTAGTAGGTCATTTCTAAGAGTTAGGTCTTCAGGACTATATCATAAAAGCGGCTAAGGTCTTTCTATAGTTTCAAATGTCCTAAACTCCAGGGTTGTTCACCAATCCAATATAGGTATCAGCACGTGAAGAGTATCCGGCGGTGGGCGTGTTATCTTTCAAATCTTCAATCTGAAGGGAGTAGTCACCAATATAATATCATTTCTAATAGAAGAGAGAATCCCCATTGCTGTAACCCGGGTTGCTTTCAGCCTAGCTTGCGTGTCAGTCTAGAAAGAATTCCTTGCCTTCAGCCGAGCTTGGGTCCGGGGCACAGGTAAAGAAAGAATCCTCCGCTTTCAGCCTAGCTGGATCCTCTTGAATCGTCTCTCCGTCAAAAAAGAATGTGGCGGGGAAAGGTAATGGTTTGAGAGAGAAGTATCGGCTCCGGCCGTGGAGCTATCATATCGGTCTTTTCAATCTTGTAGCCGAGCGTTCCCCAATATAGCCTAAGCCAGTGAAGAGACCACTAAATGCTGTCATGCGAGCGAGTAAGTCGACGAAGAAAGTCTTCTATTCTATTATCGAGTTGTCGTTCAAAGGCGGTCAAGAAACCCTTTGTTGCGTTCGAATGTCCCGTTGAAGGCTCTACTATTTCTTATTGTTGTTGCTGAAATTTGAGAAAAGTGATCAGGTCGACATCTCGGTCAAAGAACAAAGGCTAGTCGTCAACGAGCAAAGGCAGCCAGTATTGTTCAAAGGTTCTCCCGGCTCGAGTCCGGTGATGGCTCCTTTCGTGGATTATAATTTCTGAATGGCCCCAGATAGCGTTAAGTTGATGGGCTTTCAACCTGAGAATTCTCAATATCATCTATGGGTGAATGGTATCAGAATGCCTCTTCCGAAATAGAAGGTTATTCGGCTTGTTCGTGAAAGCACAGAGGAATTCAAAGCATTGTAGCTGTTCCGAGGAAGTTCAATTCCAGAGATGGCTTGGGAGCGTAAGTGGGTGACGATTAACGTGATAGAACCTTTTCCGTAGTTCTTTCCCCTTTTTTTAACCTTGGGTTCAGATTCCATGATTCCTTTCTTTCAGTTGCAGATTCCTCAACTGCTCTTAGACAAATGTAGTCCGAGAGTAAGATATTAGGCTAATAAGGAAGAAAGCGGTCGTTCGCGGATTGCAGTTTCAGGTTTCTAGGAAGGAGAAACCGGGTCTCGACCAAATCAATCCAATAGAGTAAAGGGCTAGTAGCGGTCTTCCCGGGCTCAAGGTCTAGTGCAATCTTTGTCTTATTTGAGAAAGAAGTAGCCGAGCCTAGGACGAAGGCACGAAATGCTTTCTCGCCAATGAATGAAGAAATGGTTTCTCCTTTCCCGCCAAACGAATGAAGAAAGGGTTTCCCAAGTCGCGGATTTATTATTCTATTATAATAGTCTAAATCGATTAGCCAACTTTGCCCAAGCTCAGGAGTTAGTGCTTTCCTTTCATATTCATTATTATATAAGGTAGACAGATATAAGGTCAACAGAAGGTCAACTCGCTTCAGAAGGCTGGAGGTAACCTAAGATTCCTAAATGCAGGGGTCTCATGCATTCCAAGTAGCTGAAAAGTGGCAACTTGGATGTTTGAAAGACCCGCCGGATTCGCTCGGAGACTAACTCACTCGTCTCGTTCATGTATTTACTCGCAGCATTCGCAGCAAACTCGCAGGCAGGAGAGACCTTGAGTCCAGGCTCAGGAATCGACTGGTTCCGAGCGGACTCGGGCAGCTGCTGCTTGGATTATCGTAGAATAAGAGGAGCCGTCTTAGGAAAGGAAATGACTCAACTTCAAAAAAAAAAAGACAGATGCCGCCTACCTACTCGTGCTCGTAGCTCGATCGGAGGTCAAGAGCCGTGGTCCGGCGGAAAAACGGAAGTCGTCCGTATCAAGTAATACGTGAATTGCTCAGTAGTGCTTCGCCACTACCGTAGCTGGCGGAAATAGCTTAATGGTAGAGCATAGCCTTGCCAAGGCTAAGGTTGAGGGTTCAAGTCCCTCCTTCCGCTCCTGGTGTTCGAACTAGTCATTAATGGTCGGCTTCATTGGTATCCTTTCGGTATGCCTTGCGAACATTTTCATTTTTAGCGCCTTCTCTTCTTTAGAGAAGCCAAACTCGAACGGATAGAGCAGATGGTCCAACTACATAACTTTTTCTTTTTTATTATTTTTATGGTCGTGCCTTGTGGCACGGCAGCACCCGTACTATTGAAATGGTTCGTCAGTAGAGATGTTCCCACGGGTGCCCCTTTTTCCAATGGTACTATAATTCCTATTCCTATCTCTTCATTCCCTCTTTTGGTCTATCTACATTCAAGGAAAATCATACGCTCCATGGACGGAGCAAAAAGTGGAGTCTTGGTCAGAGCAAGTCGCCCTATTCTATTACCAGACATAATTGGGAGAAGCTCATCTGAAACTAGAGCTAGAAAGGCCTTATTTTTTTTCGTTCCCGTTCTTCATTTCCGTCTTCTCGAATCCAAGGGGGACTTCTCATATTTAGAATCTTTCTGCGGTGTGCTCTGTTTACTATTCTTTCGTACTTTCCTCTTTTTAGCACGCGATAGGTCAGCGAAGCGTGAGCGGGCGCGGAGAAGGAAAGGCCAAACACTTCGGCCGAACGGGAATGAGCAACGACGAAATGACAAGATGAGGTGCTCCGGGCACCCCCATTTAGATTTAGAAAGAAGGGTCGAAGGTTTTGGGCCTCTAGCTTTCCCCGTCCCCCCTGAGTTGGGTGGTGCTTGTGTGGGGGGCGTGCCACCAGAAATCGGGCTTGAAGCTCTCGCCTTACCAAGGAGCCGACAGCTGATGGCTATGGCTGTTGGTCACGACTACTACCAAAAGGTTCCAATGAAGATGAATATTTCACATGGAGGAGTGTGCATCTGTATGTTGGGTGTTCTTCTGTCGTGCGACCCGGCGGCTTATGTGCGACCTGTGGCCCACGCCTCCTATTTGTTCAGGGCGGGCGGCGTGAACTCTGATTCGATCCGGGTATTCAATCCCGCCGCTGAGATGCTCAGTTGACTCCTTAACCTTGATAGGAAGATGGCTTATTCCAAAATTCGTGCATAAGGGTAAGGAACTTTGGATGAACTAATGCGAATGGGTGTAAGCTTCGCTGCTCGGAAACACCCAGTGCTGACCACACTGAGAGACACGAAAGCGCGGGTAACGCTAGTTGGCGAAGTGGCGTTAAGCATCCCTAGCGGTACGAAAAGAGAGGTCGTGATGATATCATCTACGTCCGTACCGCTCCTCGTGGAGTAGATCCCGCATCCAACCAAGTCTTTGACCAGGGAACGGGATAATTCCCACTACCGCTGGCAGGCCAGCCGGGCCATGAGCGCGGTGGGAACGGGCTTCCCAAAAAGCCAGCCCCGGGCCGGGCGGGGTCAGCATAGAATGAAGGGGACGGCCCTAATGTTGTGTTGGCAAAGCCAACTTCTTAGGTTGCGGACGGAGAAGAGCGGACGTGGGGACTCGGGTCGGGGTGCAGCGTAACTAAGAGAGCCATTCCATTTAGGGCGAGACAGAATGGGCGGGCACGAGCGGTCTGGTGTCCGAGTCAATTGGTCAGACGACGACTACTTCACTTATTAGATTAGTATTAGCCGCCTATCCCGGAATGAAATGAGATAGATAAAATAGAAAGAACGCGAAGCGCTAGCGCTATAGGATTTTTTGGGGGGGATAAGCTCGCTTCTTCACAAGCTTACCCCCGCCCCGACCGGCAGCTGCTGGGTCTCCCCATCTCTCCTAAACTTCCCCCGGTCTTCGGCCCGAGCTGTATGAGGCAGAAACTCGTCCCACGTACGGTTCGGAGGCCGAGCCCCACCCCAGCAGTAATGGTGCGGCTTAGGTCAACTAACACAAAGAAGATACAGTTCACTCAACGATTGCCTTTGGGTTACGAACTCCATATGGGGAAGGAACGTTGTTGTTTGCGAGGTCTCGATCATTTACATGGACCCACTTTTCATTCCATTTGTGGGAATTTGATGATCTATAAACCGTCCCTAACGAACGATCGGCTCATGTTTGAGCATGATGAATCACTTCATGCCGACCTCTTGCTAATAAACTTTCCGGCCTCATATAAGAATGGAAAACTTGAGCATTTTCTGCATTGGTGGATGAAGAATCGCAAACATAATAATTTTTGGTTAACCATGTTCCCAGAAAAAAGATACTTTCGAGAAAGGACGAGCACGGCTGAAGTGGCTATACATACAAATCTATTTACGGATCTATATGCTTCGATTGGAACTGGAAGTTCCAGAACAGGAGGTTGGTATACCACCATAATGAAACTGCCTTTTATTTTTTTTATTCGGATAGGATTTATGTTGGCTTCGTTGGGAGGCTCGCCTAGTTTGTTACGTCAGCTCCAAAAGGATAAGTTGCGTTGGAATCGAGAAAGTTCCGTGGAGTTCATAATTGCATAAAAGGAGTCAAAGTAGTGGCTGCGGCGCGTCAAGGCACTTCTTCGACGGTCTCCGTCTCGCCCGTCTGCCATCAGTAATAGGAAAGCTTTCAATCAATAGAAATCGTATTCGTGAATAAATCCCCTTTGTTTGAATCCAATATTATGCACTTTTTTTTCGGTAGCAGGACTCTCTTCTGTCCGTTTGAACTCTTGAGCTGGAGCAGGAGCAGGAGAACGGAATAGGCATCCATTAGCTCTGTCCCTTCGCACGACATCTATGAAAGCAGCAGTGGGCGAACCGGCGGTGAACAGGAAGAGGGAGGACCGCCCGATCGCTAGGAAGAAGCAAGCCTATTCCCCGCGCGGATGTCATTGCTCACTAGCTCCTTTCGTCCCTTCCAACGCACCATCAACAAAAAGAAAGAATAATTCTGAATAAAATGGACTACTACTAGAGCCACGGGAGCGAGCCATAAGCGAGCCTTGTCATAGTATTAGGAGCGATGAAAAATCCCAGTGAAAGGAATACGTAGCGAATAAGGGGAAGAATAGAAAAGCACTCTTCGGGGCTCACTATTGCCTCTATTACATAACCTTTCTCTGGTCTACTCTCCTGGTCACTCAACCTATTAGCCTGGCTTAGGTCGAAAGGGCTTCCCTGTTTCCTGCTTGACCTTCGTAGCGCATCAAAGAGACTTCACTAAATCACTTTTTTCTTTCCAAGTAGTCAATTAGACTAGAGCCAACTATTTGATTCGGCTACACTTCTTGACTTCATGAATTTACAGATTGAAAATGAAAAAACCATTTAGAGGGGGATTTGCGGGTCTTATTCACCACTTTCAACTGACTCCTTATCCAAGGAACAGAAAGCTACTACAGAAGTCTCGGCTTACTATCTTGACCAGCAAGAAAAGGTGAATGGAAAATTGCCTCAGATATCTTTCTTTCAAAGCCGTGCTATCTAGCTCATCTTTATGCAGGAAAGGGATGCGCGTGACTAAGGCTATACGCTGCCCCGATTGCTTCTTCGCTCGTTCAAGAATTCTATCTTTTCACATCGCCAAGCTTCTACGGTACCAAAGAAGAAGGGAAACTTTCTGTTGATTCTCTGTTCACATTCTCTTTCAATTCCTCTGCATAATAGACACACATTCCCAGCAGACTATCTAGCTTCTTTGAACAATCTTCTTGCTGTCTCTGAACCTTCTTCTCAGAAAAAGAATGAGACCAAAGAGGCCATGCAAAAATAAATTGGTGCACTCAAATCCAAGAAGACTTCGGACATTACCACCTAATACAAAGGCTTATAGGCTCTAATGTATAAGATCCAGTCTCATCCTGATGGTTCTATTGAGAGATAGAAAGCGTCATTAGTAGCTAAAGGGTAGACGCAAGTGATTGGGAAGGATGATAAAGAGACCTTCGCTTACTAAATTTTAAACTGTGATGGTTCTAATAGACTTGGTTGGCGACAGCTATGGCCTATCTACCAACTTGACATTAAGAATGCTTATTTACGACGTATGAGACCGTTTGCCTGTTTTCATCCCCATATTTGTGGTAGGCCTCCCATCCTCCCATAAGGATTGTAGATTTGCTTCGCCCTCACCCAATCGAAGGGACTCCTAGGGGTCGTTTCATCCACCGGAGAGCCCATCCTTAGTTGTTTTGTTTTCTAAGTTCCGTTTCCTTTTATTAGTCTGAGTTCATCTTTTCCGCTTTCAAGCGTGTACACACACTGAAAAAGGATAAAAATATCCCTTTCATTAAATAGGTAGCTCACTGGAGCAAGCAACGAAGTGCCATAGGGTTCAGGATAAACTTATACTGAAGTAGGTATAGGTACAATCTCTTTGTGGATCAATCTATAGAGTTCATAGAGAAGGAAAAACCTGAGATTAGAGTTGGAGAAAGCCGCATAGAATACGAAAAGCAAAAGCGAAGGTGACTTTACATCTCAGTCGAAAGCGGTTAATCCGGATCCATTTCATAAGTGGACTGGGGAATCTCAATCTCAAAGGTCTTCGCTCGGTTCCATAGTTCAATCTAAAGCCTGTGAGGCTGGAAACTTCTACAACAATATTACATATTCCCATCACCAGTAAACGATACAGTAAACCTTTAAATAGGTTCACTCTCGTCCATGCTCAAGGGCTAAAGCCAGCCGTCCTTCTGAAAGGTCCTCTTCTACGGCTCAAGGTTCAAGCTAAATCAAGTTCCTTTTCTCACTTAAGCGGATACTCCAAGTAAAATCAATGCTTTAAGGAAAGACTTCCCAGCGCAGTCAAGCAAGATAGGATTCTCAACAGGATAAGTTCCGTGGACAAGGCGAGCTAGCAGCGGTGCTTTCCTTCCGTGCCGTAGGTCAATGAAATTATCTTTTTCAGCACGAGAAGTCTCAAATGCTTTCAGAAGAGGTCAGAGGTAACTTGTTATATAGGTAGCCATGCGTGTTAATAGATCTTCTTCTTGATGTCTATAAGTTCAGATTGGATGGGTGCCTTGGGTATGCTTTCAAAAGGGCTGTTTTCATGCGTGCTTTCGTGGTCTCTTGCTTTTTCTGTTGGATCATCTACAAGTTGAGAGTGTGCTCGGGCAAGTGGGCTAACCGGAACTACTAGTAACGGGAGCTGTAGGTGAGAGTATCTTTCCCGCATATACAAATATTCCTTACCAGGTGTCCAGCGAGAATGTTTTGACTACGTAAGCGAAGCAGACGAATCCGCCTTAGCCTATTACTATTACTCAAAAATGTGGTCGAGACCCCTCCCTTATTTACATATAAAAGAATTGCACGAAGTCCGATCGAGGAGCAGAATTATGCTGCTTGCTGGGCCCTGATGGTGGAACTGGCATTTTGGGGGGGAAGAAAGCGGCCCCCTTTTGCGGCAGAGTGGGCAGCATCGCTTTCCCTCGTGTAGCTATGATGCCATTCAGAAACAACACAAGAAAAAAGAAAAAGCAGTATTTCGCGGATCGGATTCTTGCCATCACTGGAAAACAAATTGAGCTGTAGGCATCAAGGTAAGGGACCGAGATTATATACTGCTGCAGAAGCGGAATCGAAGGGGTTGGTTGAAAGGTAAGGAGATAGCGTGATTGGCCGATTGGTTGGAAGGTAAGGATAGCGTGATTGGCCGATTGGTTGGAAGGTAAGGATAGCATGATTGACTGGTTGCGGGTCCTTTGGATCATGGGCCACAGCTACTTGGGTAGAGACCGCTGAACATCATTTGGACAGGCCGAGGCTATATGGGCTGCGCGCCTTTTGATGGCTGTCATTTTCTGGGCTATTTTATTTGGATAGACTTAGATCCTTTCATGTAGGAAGATAGATGGAAAGCAGCTCTCTAGCAACAGTACGGAGGGAACAACTGACCTCGAACTGACCTAACACTGAAGACCTAACCTTGAAGCTGTCTGGGTCTTTGGTAGTCCAACTACTAAATCTATAGAGATGCCTTCCCAAGATCTCTTCGGTACGGGTATGGATACACTCCTCTTGCCACTTTTTTCTTCCTGACAAAGACGAAACGCACCCTAAGAGCTCTATCTTGCATTAGGGAGTCGGGGTTCTCCTACACCACCCTACTGTTTGTTCATAGGGGGTCTCCAACCATGCGGAAAGCCACACAATCGCAACAGGCACGATGTTCTCACAACCCGGAGTAGAGTTATATGGATTTCATTATTTATGACTGACATTCCTTGCTTGTTGGACAGGAACTCTTTGATTCAAGATCCCCTTCTACTACTGGCCAGTAAGATAAGGGACTATCTAGTTTGATCATTTACGAATTGCGTAGATAATCCTCAAGTGATAGAAAGGTTAGAAGACAGAGAATTCGTGGTTGAGCTCCCAGGCAAGCAAGCTATTGATGATGGCTTCTGTGCTACTCGAGTAACTTGTGCTGAGGTGGCTGTGACTCAAAAGGTTTATGTATTATTTTCCCAAAAGAAATGAAATTTACGTGATGCGGGAACCTACTTTCCCTAGATCCGGATTGTTAATATCGAAACGGAGAATTCGTTACCTTCCGTTATTGCTTACTTTGCTAGCTAGGTATTTCCTATTTTGAGACTCCTTACTGAAGTAAAGGAAAAGGCACTTCCAAAGAGCTGACACAAAAAGGATTTCAAGTCCCTGGCTTTGCTCTAAGGATTTCAAGTCCTTTGCTCTAACCGGCTAAGCATCATCGGCTTGGTCAGCCTTTACCTAACCAACTACCTAATACTACGCAGGCTCATCAAACAACTAAGGATGAGGAACTTGTGCCAGAGCTAGAAGTGAGTCCGGATTCGAACCGCAGACAGAAGGATTTTCAGTCCCTCGCTCTACCAGAGCTACTACCTGTCCTCACTTGATGATCTAAAAACGATCTTTCTTCTCTTATGAAATTGATAGTTTGTGAGATCGATGCAATAACTCGACTGTAAGGTCCACCAGGTCCGTAGGAGAGTCAGTCTTTCTCTAAGCAAGCTGTTTTCTGGCCTATACGGAAAGAGTTTTCAAAGAGGAACCCAGCTCTTCTCCCCTCTCAGCGGAGAAGGAGGAACCAAGCTTCTCCCCTAAAGGAGAAGGGAGGAACCCCTTTCCTTCCGTCAGTCTCCAATTTTCGTTAGTTCTCTCTCTTAACAGAGCGGAATTCTCCCAGGTTTCAGTCTCTTTCGCTTACTGACGAACGGAGCACTCGCATGTCTTTAATACTAAATATATCCCTATTCACCACATAGGAACCGGCCGGAGCTTGACTAATTACGAATCATGAAATGTTGACCGAACAGTAAGCCATTTACCTGGATCCCATTTACCCGATGCTGCAACCAGGACTTTATTATTGACTGGACTCTCCTATACTCGGAATTGCAGGTGGAGTTTCAATTCTCTCGTGTAGAGCTATTACCAATATATCGATCCTTCTGATGTTCACAGTTTGACTTGTGGTTAGACTCTTCCTCTAAAGAGTTCAACTGCTTTGTCCCTTCCGAAAGTGGTTTACATGGGGCTGGTAGGTCTCTGGTTGTGACCCCCGGAGGAACCCTGGCTCTAAATAGCAAGACTCGGTTTTGTTCCGTTTGATTTCTAGTTGGGAAAGCATAAGTAGCTGCAACACATAAGATTCTATTTCACCAGTGCCCGGGGCGAGTAGTTCCCGTTGCAACAAAGTAAGTCGTTTTTGCCACTTCTAAGGTTTATTCTAGACTCGATCTCTTCCTGTAGCTCATGAACTCTCATTCAGAAAGATTTATATCATACAGCAGTGAGCCTTTTTGATCCCAAATACATATAGCACGACCGGGTTGGTTCTTCTTTTGTAAATCGTGTCAATAAATAAGGGTGAAGAATCTCCTGTTGCGTGATATCAGATATCACATGGAGGAAGACAGCTGTGGCGCCCACCTGCGCTGGTCCGCGTCTGACTACTGTTCCCTAACTTACATTCCATTCTCAGGATTTGCTTTCCCTTACAAAACTATCATAAAACTGTACAAGCATAAATAGTGAAAGATCTCCTTCGGACCCTCACCTCAATAGTTATCTTACTAGCCCACGGAACTCATCATATCAGAGTAAGTAAGTAAGTTACCTCAAAAGAGAGTAATGCTTATAGGAGGTCTATCTCCCTTCTGTCATGCCCTTCCCTTTTTGCTTTTTTAGTAAGAGCTGCCTCCTCCTTGCTGCTCGCGCTAAAGCAATTGTAGCAGCTACAGTAGGAGAAGAATGCCGACGGCTTTCGTTGTTTATCCAGTAGTTGAACTTTCGGAATAGAATAGGCTCAATGACTTTGCCTGCTTTCTTGCTTGCCCCGCTCTCCTTAGAAGCGTTGGTTGAACCGCTGGACTCTATCTCCGTTGATTACTATTGGATGGAGCTATAGAAGCTATTTTACCTACGTGAACACTTAAGCTAGAAAGAAAGTAGTATTTCTCATTATATAGAAAAGCCTTGAACCGGGTAACCCGTCATGGGAAACTTGGCCGAAGAACACCTCTCACAGAGTCATCGGTATCCCTGATAAAAAGAATCAAACGTCGAATGGTCCGAATGAATGCTACATCAGGAGCCGAGTTTACTTCACTCCCGGTGACCCGCCGTCGTAATAGCACTGTGGGCGGAAGTTACTATGTGATCACGGCTTCCGACACTGCATTCATCCAGACAAGCCCTTTTAGATAGGGCTTTTCGAGTAGAGAAAGGTGGAAACTCTTTTCATAGAGAACCCCTTCTGGACCAAAGATGGGCATCCCAATCACTTTTGTCACAACCAACTCTTGGCAAATTGTGTTCATAATATATTCAATAATGGTCTCGAGCTCATCTGTAAATCATGGCATGGGTAGAGAAGAATGGCTAGCTATCCTTGAGTGACACATCGCAATGATTGTATCGAAGACGGGCGGAGGAACCCCTTACTTTACTATATTATATGTCACCATCCAATCTTGGTTATATTATGTCAATTCTGCCTCATCGTGAATGAAACGTTTTCTTTGAGTCACCCATTCTGGACGACGAGAGGAATGGTGAAATATACTTTTTAATGGGTAAAATAAATCTCTGCTTCGTTGCCAATTACCGTCCTGCTACCAACCAAAAAGCCACTTTCGTATGAATCTATTCTAGTTCCTTACCTGGAAAAAAACCTATTGGATATCCCGACTTGACGATTGACTCTATTGGCTTATCAATTTCTCACGGGCTGGGGAAAAGCCAAACAGAAGGAAAAGGTACGGAGGAGGAACCCCTGGCATGAAGGCCGGAGATTAGAATAGAATGCTGACTTCTAGTTTTTAGCCGGGTAGGAGATCGGGGAAGTCTTAAAAGTGAGTGCATCAGTCTTATCCGATTACTTAATAGAAGTCAGTCAGTCTCATCTTTGAATTGCTGAGAGGACTTAGGAGAAGCTTATTCGTGACTATGAGCAAAGACCCGCGGTAGTGATGGCTACAAGTGGGCTACGAGACCAAGGTGGGGTTGCTAGACTGAGTCAGAGGAGAAAGAAGTGGAATCAACGGGAAGACTTCATTGCGAGAATCAATCATATGGAGGCTTGCAGACCTTCTTCCTATGGGAAGCAAGTAATGTATCGGGTAAGGCCGGTCTAGGTACATAATAGTTACATCATAAATGAGTGCTCTTCGTTGAATTCTGACTTTACGGGCAGTTAGAGGAAATACGTTTTCATTGCGTAGATCGAGGCCGTGATGCAAGAAGACAAGGACTCCTTGGAAGGAAAGAGATTACAAAAACTGGCGCTTGGCTGTCAGGCGCAACCTTTTGACTTGGTTTCCTTGTCGAGTAAATTCGTTCTTCCAGTTCTGCAAGACTGGTTATGTCGCAGAGCTGCAGTTTTCCTTTTTCTTGTTTTTCGCATAAAAGCTGTTGCTGTAATAGAAAGCGCATACAAGCTAGCACTGATAAGTAAGCCTGCTCACAATCGCATCTATTATTAAAGCTTTCTTTCATATAGAAATATCAGCTGTAACTATACTGGCTAGTTAGAAAAGCAATCCGGCACGTAAGCAAACAGTCCTTTCGACGCTTAAGCATATCAGCTCTTCTCACTATCTTTGTATCAGCTGTTCTATCATTCCTTACTGAAAGTCCGGAATAAAGAAAGCGGTTACTGGTGCTGTTACTACTCTTCCTAAAAGCCCTGTTGGCGCATATCGTGGGAATGAAAGCAGTTCCTAGTAATTCCTTACTTCGACGACTGAAGGCTGTTGTCGATGTTGAAGTTACTGTCGCAACATCCGCTGCTGATCTATATTCAAAAAGATTGTGTACTAATAGAAGCTGTTCCTGAATCTAGCTTAGTCGCATTTCTCTATCCGCATGTCGTCCAGTGGGAGTGGGAAATTCCTGACTTCAAACCCCTGCCTCTGAGGCTAATGCCCTAACTAGTTGAACAGCTTAAAAGACCGCCAGGAGCTCTAGTTGGAAAGGACTTGCTTATTTGCTCTCCTAATTTGGAAAGACGAAAATATGTGGTTTGGTTGGTTGTTGACCAACGGAAAGCATGGGACAGTTTTATATTGAATAATCAAAATTGTTTGGGCCGAGTTAAGTAAAGACTGGCTTTACTTAACTCTACCTATAAAGATCTCTCACTGCACACTTTCTATAGATCCGAGACTAAGGCCATATCTCCTAGGACTATTCGCCCTATGCCAACTTTCCACCCTTTTTTTAAGAGGGTTGGCTTTCGCCCAAGTAGGGTTGCTTGGCATTTTCTCCGGTGTTCTGGTCTTGGGGTTCCCCTCCCTTGTCGCCTTTTATTTTTTTACTGTTCTTTGGACTAGATAGAGAACTCGCGGAGTGGGGGTTCCTATTAGCTTCGCAGCTTTTAGGATACTCCGCGCTTTCATTCTGTCTAGGAAGAAGAGAATCCCCTGTAGCTCTACGAGGGGGAATTCTACCTCTCATTTTGCTTTGTCTCATGTTATATGGACTAAGGTTATACGCTTTTCAGGAGATCTCTTTCTTAGACCCCTGGCAACTAGCCGCTATATTCTCGGGATCGTGCGTTCTTTTTATTTCCCTGGAGAAACGCACGCTAACAGGATATATGCTGACCTTTATACTTTATTCGGTTCTCGCCCTTTTTGTATCCGTTTGGCTCTCGTCCGCGGCGGGCAAAGCGGGAATACCGATCGAAGGGATGGTCTTCCTTTTATTTCTGATCGGTGGGATTTGTTTTATATGTCTTATACAAAAGATATTTCAACTCACTCCCAATACAGTACAGGCCCTGATTCCTATCCTCTTCAGTGCACTCTTCTTCTTTTTAGAAGAACTTCCTGCGCTGGAGGGTCTACCTCTCTTGAAATGGCTAAAAGGTCTAGACTTGCTTTTACTACTTGTGGGTCTCCTGCTCTTAATTTTTAATGAGAATCGACAGGGAGGAGATGGCGAAGGGTCATAATAGAATTAAGAGTTTCGATGCCGATTGAGCTGAGCCCGAATAAAATGACAGTGGGCTCCCAGATTACTTAGCACACTAAACCACAAGAGTGCTCCAGGAACTGGGCAAAAAGACCTAGAACTACGGACGTGTCTGATGCTTTCTTCCTTGTCCTTGAAAAGAGGAAGATTGCTACGTAGGCTGTTGCTGGAGAAGAACGTATCAGCAACTCGACGAAAAAATGGTAAAAAGGGGAAAGGACAGTATTCGATGGATCAGCCAACCATGAAAACTTTCCTTCTCCGCAAGCTCTCATCTACCTTTCTGAATAGGGCATCTCGACTAGTCTTGGAACCGGCTTCTCTTATGATATAGATGGTTGAGAGATACGAGACTATGATGAACCGGAATAAAAGATAATGCGATCGGACAAATAATACAGGCCAAGAACCACACCCCAAAGTCAGGCCCCTGCGAGGTAAGGGCTCCAGAGGAAGAGAGGGAAGATCGGAATTCCATCACGCATACAATAATAGGCTCCAATCTCACCTACCCGAGGTTTCATCCTTACACTTACATGCCCCTTTTCCTCCTCATCAAATGAGAAGTCCAGGCTACAAGCCAAGGTCCGACTTGGAAGGGGCCGACCTTTATCGCAAGCACTTGAGATTCTCCTACCATAGCAGTCATATCAGTACGATGGAGAACGGGAAGCGACAAGGTAAGAAATATAGACGGGAGGAGCGGATCAAGCAGTCCCCCGAGTGAGGAACAAGCCACTCCTAGCCCGCGTTTTGCTACTGGGATTGGAACAAGATAGAGGCCTGCCCTAAGGAATAAGATAACGGATACTGTAAGCTTACTTATCCGAGTTCACCGACTCAACTGCTATACTAGCTATATGCCTTTACTCGCTAAAGCTGCTAAAGTGAATGCCCGACGTGAATAAAACGGCTATGCAATCAGCTTTTTCAACTCTTTCTTTTTTTAAAGAGCCGTGGTTTTTTAATGAATCAGTAAAGAAAGACCCATTTTTGGGTCCTCGAAAAGGCTAATTTCGTATAGTATCTGATCTTATTTTAGAGAGCCGAAAAGCCTTCAAAAGTTGCAATACCCCGTCTTTTTTTGATGAACTTCGGTGGCAACCTTGCTTCAAAGGCGTTACTAGCTATATGCTTAACATTATCACATCGGAAGCACTAGAGAGACTTCGACAAAGTCAAATCACCAGGAAGTTCCCGTCCCACAAACAGCGTTGTGTACATTTCCTGTTAGGGGGAGACTTCTCCAATCCTACTTTGAGAAGCACCGTTCCTTCCCCTAAAGAGTGAGGAACCATCCTATTTGGCCAAGCTCTTTACAGCAAGCCAAGGGCAAAGCTCCACCAGTTGTGAGTCATAAGTCGAGCAAGCAAGAACGGAAACGCAGCAAACTAGGTCAAAGGAATTCCTCGAACCTTAGGCGGAGCCCATGTTTCCCCCGATGCATACAAGTCTGAATCCCAAACATCTATCTGTTAGTCATTGGCTGGCAAGAAGAGGACCCCTTGGCTGCTGACAAGTGTTGGCAAGTGCTGCTAGCGGTTCCGCAGCTCTCCTTCGTTACTTTATTTAGAACTCCTGTTGTTGAAGAGAGAGCATTCACCGAAAATGGAAGATTCTATTCTTGCTGGTAGCATGCCAGTTGTGAGTGAGAAATTTGATGTATTGGCTTACCTTTCCCTACAAATCTTACCTCTCCAGAGGCCATTTACCTTCTTTCTCTTTGTGTTGGAAGTATGCGGATAGAAGGCTAAGAAGATAAGACTGAGCTCTCACTCAGAATAAGTAAAAGCAGCAAGAATACTAGGAAGACAAGAAGTGGTCTAACAAGCCTGACACGAAGAATAAGCCAGAGGTGAATCCCTCACTACAAGATAAACTGATGACTCAGCTACTACGCAAGGAGAGAGGTCGAGAGAAGATATCTCAACAGAGAAAGCGTTTTCTAGGAAGGAATATAAACTGGTAAACCTTCTGATCTCTCTTCGATCAGAAAGTCAGTTCACTGAGTAAGCTATGTCAGATCTGGTTATGCTAGCAACCACCAAGAATGCATAGAGATGAGGAGCAAAGTGGAACTTAGCAGACAAAGAGGACCCAGAATATGGGGAAGAGAGGGCAATGAAGAAGGGCTGGCTGTAGTATGTTAATCGAGTTCCGCTCCTGGGGTCTAGTAAAAGTACTAGTTGTTTATCGGGGTACTGCTTTGGATACAGAGAAGTCGTATGTTCTGTTAACGGAGGAAGGAAGAGAAGCTTGTATGCAGTGGTACTAGTTAGTTGCTCCGCGCATTTCCCATTAATGAAGCAGGGAGTCATTCTCAACCAATATACCGATTCAAGCCCCGTTTCGTCTATGAAAGGAAGTAAGGATCCTCGGCTGAGTGAGTACTGGCAGCTTTCTCCTCTTTCTTTTCGCTGTCGGAGGAGTTAGCTTAAACTATAGCAGCTTTCTCTTCTTTCTTTGGATTTCTCCTCTTTCACATCTTCACCCAAGCAAAGGCTAGCTTTCTCTTCTTTGCCATCCGCTTACCCGTTAGCTTTCTCTTCTTTACCAAGGAACAAAGCCAACTGCCTGGCAAGGGAAGGTTATTTCGCAAGGGAAGGTTCTTTATTGACTGGAGAGGGACTATCAAGCTGGAGAGGTTGACTATCAAAGGTCTTCGTATCGGATGGGTGATCAGATACTTTCTTGGTTGGCTACCTTGTTCGGAAGAAGATCGATGCATCAAACCACATCATTGGCTTGGTTGGATCATTGGCTTGGTTGGCTTACCTCGGGTATCCTGACTTCTTTTTAACGGCTTCTTGGCTGGGATAGATTGCTAGACTGACTTCCATGTGTGTTTCACTTGCTGGTGCCCTCTCCTTTCTGTTGTTTGCCTTCCTTCTCCTCGCAGGGAGACTCTTGCATACATTGAGAGAGGCTAAGGGATAGAGGATGTAGGTTGCCTTAGTGATCGCTATCGAAGTTGGTAGGGGTTAGAGGAGGATGGATAAGACCAATATGGTCAAGGAACGATTCCCGATCAATAACATGCTTCAGCAGAGATAGAGATCAATAGCAATGCCGAGCTAAACGGAAAGATGGATTAGAAGGACGATAGCGTCAACTAAGTGAATACCTGACTCTCCTTCCGTCAACGCTGCCCACTCGACTATAAGTAAAGGTGAAGACCCCCTGGACTCTAGAGCTACCAGTCCTCTTGCTTTCTCTGTACGCTATGGCAAGGCTCTTCGAGACCTGAGTCGTAGGTCTGCTTTGCAAGTCTGAGATTCCATCTTCTCATGCTACCTGAAGAAAGGAGGGATTCATCAGCGTAGGCAGGCCCAGAAGTATCGATTGAATAACTTACTAGCAATTGAATCTCTCTATTCAACAGTGAAGAGTTCTTATCCCTAACCTGGAATCAAAGCAGAGGAGTGTGCTTTCGGGCTCTTAAGTACGATACGGAAAGTTTCTGGTCGGCAAAGCAGAGAGAGACGGAGTGAACGAGCTATCTCTTTCCTATAGAGAGACCGCTGTTGCAAGTCCAATAGCAGAGAGAAGCAGCTCCTATGACTCGACCCCCGTCTCATTCCGGGAAGTAGAGTAGGCCGAATTCGAGGTGTTCTTGGAAAAGGGATGCTGATCAACTGACAGAAGAGAAGAAGACTCTTCCGATTGAGGAAATGAAGGAGCAATCATAGATGGAGGATTTCACTGATATCGAAGGATTCAATTGATTCAGATTGATGATTTCACTTTACCGGGAGATATAGATTGAAGCAGCGGTGGGAGTCATTCCGATAGATAGGAACATAGATAGACGAATCATAGAGAGGCACCCACCCTCACCCTCTCGTCCGAGTGTTCAGGGGAGGGCACGACTGGGCTGCTAACGGTCACACCAATGCTCTTTGTTCGGCTTCTAAACCATAATCTGTTGAATCTCCTCATCCGTAGGGAAGGAAGGCCAACTCGAGTGTTCTGACATTGGTCCTCGATCAGCTCCTTCAGGGGTAAGCGAGGAGATCTCTGATTTGACCTTTCGATCACCTTATCTTTCTTGGCTGAGACTCAATCCCAATTCGCAAAGCAACACAGAGAAAGAATTCCACTTTGAAGTGGCAGGAAAGAGCGGTAGCTACGGGATAATACGCTGTTGGAGAGAGCACAGAGCTTTATCCGAATCTCTGCAGCTAAGGGCTAGATCCTGGCGTACGTAGTAGTGAAGTGAACGGCAAGGGCTCCGGGTCAGATGGTGAAGGCTATGTTGAAGCTATTCTCCTGGGTCTCAAGGCTGCTCATTTCTTCAATGGAGAAGAAGAACCTCGCTACCCACACCATAGAAATGATTAACTGTAGGAGAGACTAGTTCATCGCTTACATCCGAGTCAGCCGGTGAAGCCAAAGCAGATGTCTAGCCGGAGAGAAGAGGAGGGTAAGGATTCGGTGGTGGAGAAGGAGAGGCAACAGTCAACTAGAAATCCCTTGCAAGATGTATCGAGAGGAACCCCGGTGTAGGCTAGAAGCTTCATCGAGATAGGAGCGATACTACGAATAAGGTATATGGGGCAGAGTGCCGGACTTACCGAGAAGTTCACTTCAGTAACGGGAAGCCTTCCATTCTTCTTGTTGCCACTCTCTTTTGTTGCTTTGTTTTCCTCACTCTTTTTCTTTCAGCAAGACGAAGCCAAAAGACATAGAGTTCAGCCAGTTCGCTTCGTTGACTAAAGGAGGCTGCAGACCGACAGCATCGGCATCTTGACCTTGCTCGCCGGGAGTTTGTCCTGCCTCTGCAGGATCAAAAGAAGCGAAAGCGATAACTCGACTGAAAAGGAACGAAGTACTCGACTTAAAGGATAGGAGGCAAGGAGAGGCAGTCACAGCAGCCAAGGCAGCTTTGGTTGTTTAGCATCAATCCCTTGACGACGTGTGTACGTACGAAAGAGGGAAACAATAAGAGGAAGAAGAGGGAACTATCGGTAGTCCAGGCATGGGAAGATGGAACAACTGCCCCATTTCCCTTGGACCCATAGAAGGTAGAACGACTCTAATATAAGCTGAACAACGAAGATCTCCCTGTCAGCTGGCATGGCATATACGAAAGGAAGGGAGAAAGCCGAGGTCTGAACAACAACACCATCAAGCACCATATTCCCATCCAACAAACATATTCTGAAACCCTGACTATCTACTCAAGTCGAGGAGGGAAAAGGTCAGTCAGAACATCATAAGATTTCAATCCAAGAACCTCAGCCTGAAGTACAGACCCATGCACTATATCAGTCGAAAGCCAAGTCAGTCATTCTAGCCCGAGAGGAACTATAGCTGCTTCTTCATTAAGCGCCTCGAACTATGAAATCACATAAGAAAAAAGTGCATAAATTGATTATGAAGATTGAGACGAAGGTTCCCGCGGTTCAGAATGAGCTTCTGCGCCGGAAGTCCCCGAATCTTACTCAGTGGGCATCATAAAGAGCTCTAAAGGGGAGGAGAAGCTAGCGA
>Ga0209973_1000006_pt1 | contig 39636 bp, 71 predicted proteins | sample InoplaCoSPM_FD_187589 | JGI IMG/M metagenome (GOLD analysis project Ga0209973, IMG submission 187589) | Arabidopsis thaliana rhizosphere microbial communities from the Joint Genome Institute, USA, that affect carbon cycling - Inoculated... | ecosystem: Host-associated > Plants > Roots >...
GGGAAAGGCGGGCTTCTTGTCGCACTTGGGGTGTGGGGCCATGCCTGGAGTCTACGGCCCGTCCGCTTTCTTGCCCACCTTTCAGCCGAGGCGTACCGTCCGGGACATGCCCACCGTGTCCGCTACCGGCGTCTTCGCCTGCCCGCCCGAATCCCTTCCCGTGGTGCGAGACCTCCAGTCCAGGGCCCTTCAGGGCGAGGTGCGGCGGCGAGCTCGCGCCCGGGATCTGACGGTGGTGGAGGCATCCTGGCGGGAGGGGACGTCGAGTGCCGGCCTGGGGACGCGCCTGCTGGTAGAGGCGGACTGTTCTCCGCCGGACGTCGTGGCGGAATCCGCTTGTGCCGCGGCGGGGCCCGGGTATTCTCCACCCCAGAAGCGCTCAGCGTAGTTCCTCCAGAGGGGTCCCGGCACGCTCACCGGGGCCCCTCGTCGCTTTCTAATCGAACATCACCGTTACTTGCGCCCGCATAGGGAGCGCGTCCCGGAGGTCCGCTAGCGCGGCTTCGCACTGGCGCCGTGCCTCGCCCTCGGTGTCGATGCGCCATGGCTGCATGGCCACCGCGCACTGGATGAGGTGCCGCCGCTTCGCCTTGCTGATGCGCTTCATTCGAGCACCCGCCAGAGCATGACGGCCCAACCGCCAAGTGCTAGGGCCAGGGCGAAGACCACGGGGCGCCGAGTCATCGCCCCTCCAAGCGCTTCGCCGCGCACGTCGTGCACGCCTCGGTAGTGCCGAGCACGGCTTCGCACTGCCAGCACGTCGGGGCCTGCGCCCCGGCCACGTGACTCAGCGTGCGCACCAGCGCTGCCGCGTCGCCAAGGGCTTTTTGAACTCGGCCGACCAACGGTTCGCGGCCACAGGCTGACGTCACGAGTTGCGCGGCGGCGCCGATATGCTCCAGCGCCTCGCCCAGCATCGCGACTGGAGGCTGAACGCCAGATCCGGTGTCCGCGACGACCCGCTGAACGGGCGTGGGCTCAGCGCAGCAGTGACGGCACCTCGGGATAGCGACGGAACACGACACTGGCGTTTCGCACTTCGGGCTTGGAATCATGCGCTCCTCCTGCCTCTGTTGTACCCCTCACGCCCGAGAACGCAAGGCGGCGAGCAGGCATGCCCGCACAGGCGCCCTGTCCGCACAACGGTGGACGCTGGCCTCATGTCCGATGCGCGCCCAGCTCCATCCCCGTGGCTGCTCTTCGCCGTCTCCAGTGGGCTGGCGGTCATCGCCCCGCTGGTGACGGTGTCCGTCTCTGCCGGCCGGCACGAGGCGCGTTCCGAGGCCATGGAGCGTCGCCAGGACAGAACCGAGGCGCGAGTGGAGGCCATGAGCGGGCAGCAAGCCGCGGCCTCTCGAGAAGCCGGCGAACTCAAGGCGGAGTTGCGTGGCCTGGGCGCGGAGATGTCGCGCCTCGCGAACGCCATGGAGCGCCTCGCCAACCGTCCCAAGTAGCTCCACCCACCGGAGTCCCCATGTCCGAGCCGTCCCTCTACAAGCCCCCCCCGTCTCTCGCCCCCCACGCCCCGCCGCTGAAGACGGACACGGAGGGGGTGGCCATCACCCATGTGCAGCCCGCGTGGGAGCGGCACCTCAAGCGCGTGGTGGCCGTGGTCGCCACCTCGTGCGCCGCGGTCGTCCCGTTCCTCTCGCCCACCGAGGACGCGCTCGTCATCAAGGTGTGCTCCATCGTCGCGGCGATTGGCGTGGGTCTGGGCATCACCTCCAGCGGCAACGCGCCGAAGCGGGTGCAGTAGCCCGCAAGACGAAGGGCCCGGGTGCGCGACTACGCTATCCCGGGCCCTTCGCTGCTGCGCCGGGAGTTGAACCCGGACGACCCATCTGGGGTCCCTCCAGCGGAGTCGCACCGCCGTGGGGCCGTGGCCCCTTGTGCAGTCCGTGCCGCAGCATTCCCTGAGACGATGCACCCTCCCGCGCCCTGACGCAAGAAAGACGAAGGGCGCCGAGCCATGCCCGACGCCCTCGCCCGCCCTTGCGCCCGTGGGCGCGGTTCGTCCCGCCTACCGCGCGGAGTCCTCGTACTCATCGGCAGGGGTGCGCTCCAGCGGCACGGCGTGGTGGCTCACGTCCTCGATGCCCCACCACGTCGGCTTGATGTTGTGCTTGTCGGCCCACGCCCGCAGCAAAACGTCCAATTCCTCTTGGGCCTCGGTGCCAACATCGTACCCGTCGTTGCCATCGGGACCCTCGTCATAGGCATGGTCGTTCAGCATCTGGACGACGTTCGCCGCCGACAGGAATGACGACGCGGGCACCGCACGGCCGACCCAGAACGACTCCCCCGGGTCAAAGCCCTCGTCCGGCGCGGACGCAATGGCCTTCTCGCGGGTATCATAAGGGCCGTCGTTGAAGGTCTCTTCGTCTCTGCTCAGATACCACTGCTCGTTAGGCATGGACTCCTCCTGTGCCGGGACGAACCGGCCCGAGCAAGATAGTACCGCGAGCGCCGGAGTCCAGAAAGGCTCAGCGCATGCCCCGCGCAATCGCCAACAGCGCGTCACGAAACGCGGGCGGCGTTGCGCTCGCATCCCGCTTCGACAGACTGGGCTTGATGCGGTCGAACCACCCCACCTGGGCGGTGCCTGGGGCTCGGCGCCAGTCCAATTCGGGCGGCCTCGCACCGAAGGCGTACAGCCACGTCCGCTTGCGAGCCTTGTGCCCATACGCGCTCTGCCACACCTCGCACACCCACCCGCCGTCAATACAGGCGGACCAACCGTGTCCCGTGGGGCGCGCGAGCCCGTGCGCTGGCCACGCGTTACTTGACGCTGGGTGCTCCAGCACTCCGCCCCATTGCCGCACGGACGCCAGCGCGGCCTTGAAGCAACCGCCGTCGTTGCCCGGCCGGTTGTGCTCGCCGCCGTAGCGCTTGAAGTTGAGCGCGGCGAAGTTCACCCAGAGGTGGCACGGCGGGTGTGCGACGACGGGGTGCGGACCCGCGTACAGGCGCGCGTCCCGTTCCTCGTCCCATGGGTCAACTCCCGGGACGTCCCAGTAGCATCCGCCACGCTGAACGTAGAGGGCGGCAATCATCTGGCGGGGAGGGCGGGGATAAGCGCCTCGACGCGGTCCATCTCGGCACGGATGGCGTCAGCGCGCCTCTGGGCCACGGCCCACGCATCAGCATCACCCCGGGCGATGCAATTGTCCGCACGCTTGAGCGCGCCGGACCACTTCATGTTCAGAGCGGCGACGCGCGCTCGGACTTCGTCCTGGGTCGTGAAGTGCGTCTGCATGGGTAACCTCCTGTTGGGGGCGGACCACTCCGCCGCGCCAACGAAAGAGACAGTAACCGCACGGACGTCCGGTGTCAACACTGGGGTCCATAAAGACGAAAGCCCCGGCACCGAGGGGTAGGCGCCGGGGCTTCGTTGCCGCACGCTTTAGGGCCCGGCCCCGGAATGGGTGCGGCGCCGGTTGGTACATGCGCTCGCGAGCCCACTGCGTGCGCACAGCCCACTCCCTACCTACGCCCCGGGGCTCGGGGGCGCAAGTTCTTCGCTCGCGCGTCGCTTCACGTCCAGTGCCGTGGTTCGGGCTCGAAGGAACTCTTTCAGGGCCCGGAGTGCAGCGGTGGGGGGTGGTGCAGTGAAGTAGTCGTCCGACCACCCAAGACGGCGTTTCATATCGTTCACCTCTTCCTCGGTGACGCGGCAGAGGTCCTCATACACGTTGATGGACGTCGCCGCGGCTTCGCTCCGGTATTGCTTCTCGTTCAGCATCGTTCCTCCTGCTGTGAAGACGCTTTGCGCGTCGATTGTTACCTGCGTTTCTTCGCCGGCAGACGCTGCGCCGTGGGCTCGGGCAGCACCAGCGGCCCGCCTCGGCCCACCTCGCACATGCCGTCCATATCGACCAACCTGCCGTGCCGCAAGCACTCGCCCTTGCGATTGCCACAGCAGATGAGGGTGAGCGCCTCCCTTGTTTCGATGGTCTCCACCTCGGCCATGGCCTCTGCCGCACCCTCCCATCGATGCCTGCACGCCCGCTCCACAATCTCCCGAATCTTCGTCGTCTTCATCCCTCGCTCCCGGGTTCCGGCGGCTGGGCGTCGGGGTGGGAGATGGGCACCGGCTCGGCCTCGCGGGCCGGCTCGATGGTCTCGGGGACGCGGTTGCGCTCGCGGAGCTGGCGCTTGAGGCCGTCCGTGCCAGTGGTGGCGGACTCGGGCGTGAGCGCATGCGTCGGCGCGTCGTCCACGCCCCGCGCGTCGGCCTCGATGTCGGCCGCGAGCGCCTCTCGGAGGCGCGAAGCCTGCTCGCTCGACGGCACCCCCAGCGTCTTGAAGGCGTTCTTGACGGTGGACTTCTTCACCATCTCCGACCGGTGGGGGCCGTTCCAGGGGGTGTTGGACCCCTTGGAGGATGCCGCGATGCGCTCGATGTCGTCCGCGAAGAGCATCCCCTTCACGACGCGGGAGCCATCCGGGAAAGTGACGCGGGTGTAGGCCGCGATGATGGCGCCGCGCGAGTCCTTGCCGTTCTTCGGCACGTAGGGCTTGTGGTCCACGCGCGGGTTGTCGCCCTCCTCGGGGACGAAGTGGTCCCGCTCGTAGACGAGCACGGGGGTCATGTCGCGCACCACGCCCGCCGTCACCGCCAGCATCACGAGCCCCTTGAACATGGGGACGAAGGTGCAGTCGGTGCCGAAGGGGACGAGCGCTCCGTGCCCGAGAGGGCCAGCCGCCACGTCAATCCCGAGCTTCGCCGCCTTCATGACGGCCAGCATCACCGTCCCGGGGTCGCACTTCAGCAGGGCGGGTGTCGCGGCGAGCGCGAACCGCACCGACTCCTTGAAGCGCTCCACCGGCATGTCGGGCGGCAGGAGGTTCTCCAGCCGCGCTTCCCGGCGGGACAGTTCCCCCATGAGGTTCAGCATCATGGTGTCCACCGGCGTCACCTTCATCTGCTGCTGCCCCTGCTTTTGAATCGCGCCGCTCATCCTTCGCTCCTCCCCGTCTCGTCGTAGATGGCGGAGAACACCTTGTCAGCAGCGCGCATCTCGTCCCTCTTCGCCATATGGATGTCGCCCGTCATCATCAGGTAGCCGTAGCGCCCCGCCTTCTCGATGGCGTCCACCTCGGCGAATGCGCCCTGCACCAGCGGGTCGCCAGCCGCCACCGGGTTCTCTGCGAGGCGGGTCAGCACCTCTCGAATCTTCTTCGTGCTCATCGCTCTCCCCTCTTCGTGATGGCGCGGGGGGTGAACGGGCGGTTCCCCTCGCGCGTCTTCGTGTACTGCCTCAAGAGCGCCTCGGCGCGTCTCCTGAATCCAGGACCCTTCGATGCCACTGCGGCACGAAACGCCTTCATGTCCACCGTCTCAGTGCCCTTGCCATGGCGCCAATCCAGGCGCGAGAACCCCGACTCCAGAGGCAGACCCGCCACCCCAGGCGCAGTGCCTACCAGCAACTTCGCGCGCACCGCCCAGAGGGCGAGGCACTCCTCTGCGTCGGAACACTCGCGGTAGGCCCGCAGGTACTCTTCCAGCACCACCTGTGACTCGGGAGGAAGGGCCTCGAACCGAAGGTGTTCCGACGTCTCGTTGCGCCGCAGCCACCGGGAGACAGTGCCCACGTCCCTGGCCGTCACCTCGGGCGGCTTGCCGGTGACCACATGGTCACGCCAGAAGCGCTCGGCCTCCTCAACGAGCAGGCCCTCCAACTCCACGTCCCGGGTCACGTGGTAGATCCGCGGCTTGCCGTCCAGCACCGCGAAGACGTCCGCCCGCTGCATGTCGAGCGCGGCTAGCTCCCACGCGACCTGCGGGAGATACCACTCCGGAATGGCGTCGGTGCCCGGCTCGCCCCATCCGACCGCGTTGCCGGGCATTTTGATTTCCAGGGCGCGCACGTCGTCGCGGAAGTGCGCCACCCCGTCAGGCGTGGCGATGACGAGCGGGTTACGTGGGGAGACGACCGTGCCGGGCTCCTCCACCCGGAGCGCGCCCGTGCGGTGAGCGTACCACTTCCGCGCGCCGTCCTCGAGGAACGTGCCCCGCTCCATGTCCTCGGTGACCTCTTTCGGTGGCAACAACCCGCGCTTGTCGAGGAAGACGTCGAGGGGCGTGGCGAAAGCGGATAGGCCAAGGATTGCCGGAAGGTCGGTGCCCGTGATGCCGGTGCGGCGCAGGGCCAGTTGCTCGGGTTTCAGGTTCATTGCACGCCCTCGCACTCCGGAGCAGCGTCCTTGCGCTCCCACGTCTCGCCGTCCCGTGACCACTCGTACACCAATCCGCCCGCTGGGCCATGTGGCACGTAGCGCCGTCGCCACGGGCACCCAGGGCGGGTGCAGTATCGCTGCTTCGTATACGACCACGCATGGCGCGTCGGCCGCGATCGTGCCTCGTTGGTGTTGTCCATGGTCTTCATCCTACGCCCCCGTCTGACGCATGGCCTTGCGCATCGCCGCCAGCACGTCGCGCATCTTCCCGACGAAGGCGAAGGTCTTGCGCTTCTCGCCCTGCTCATCCACGCGCACGGGTTGGGTGAGGAGGGTCATGGCTCACGTCCCAGTGCGAGGATGCAGAATCCAGGAGCGACGTGCTCGGTGCCGCGCAGGATGTACGTCACGTAGCGTCCCAGAGAGGCCCCGGTGTACGCCTGCGTCTCGGGGTCCCACTCGCGGAGCATCAAGCGGTCACCCACCTCGAATCCTCGGTCGTCCCGCCGAGCCTCGAAGGTCTTCGCGCCGCTCATGACCGCGCCGAAGAAGCGCGGCCACGTTTTCATCTCGTGCGTCTTCACGCCCCACCTCCCGCGCGCCGAGCCCGCTCCGCCCTCACGGCAGCGCGCACCAACTCGACGTGAACGCCACGGTTCCGCGCCGCCTCCTCGCAGTAGTCGATGCCTCCGTCCAGCACGTCGAGAGCCGCGCGGCGCGCCCTCGCCGCGGTGTCCTCGCGCCTCTGCCTCTGCATGGCGCTGCTCTCATTGAGCGCCTTCCGCATCTCCGGGTCGGTGGGCATCACTCGTCCTCCTTCTTCTTCACGAGGCGCCAGAGGCGGTACTCCGGCCCTGAGTCGCTGGTGGGGTACTTGTCCAACTGGCCGTCGAGATACAACTGCCGCGCGGCATTGCGCGTCCTTCGCGCGAGACGCAGTAGGTTCTCGATGTCGCGCAGTTCGCCGACCGCTGCGGTGATGATTGCCGGCTCCACCGCCCTTCCCTGCTGCAATAGGTACAGCACCGCTTTCAACTTCATCGTCTCGGCCATTCGACCTCCCGCGCGCACCACTGCGCGACAGAGAATGGATAACACGCCCCGATGCGTGGGGCAAGTTGCACCACGTCGCCCCGCGATATATTGTGACAGCAGGAGGTGCCGACATGGCCCAGCAGGTTCGCCTTGACCGAGACGTGGAGACGTATGTGGTGGACGAGCAATCCCGGATTCGAGAGCAGGAGCACACCGAGGTGAGCGCCGCGCAGGCGGTTAATCGGATGCTCCGGGAGTGGCGCAACACCCGCGACGCGACGCTGGTACGCCATGCGAAGGCGAGGCGCTGACATGGCCGACGCACTCAGTAGTCCCGAATTCTGGGCCCGACAGGTGGAGACCGCATCGAAGCAGGCCGACGACCTGCGCGCCGCCATCGAGCGGGCCCTCGCCCAGTACGACGCTGGATGCCCCGCCGCCTGCCGCGAGACATTGGAGGCCGCCCTCTCCAATGACGACGACGCGCAGCATATCCTCCGTCTCCATCGTCCAGGGGTGGCGTGATGCCCCGGCACCACATTTGGAGTTACACGGACGAGTCGGGCGTGAAGCACTGCCTCTACGACGGCTGCGAGGTGCGCACGCGGCGCGCCTACGCCGAATGGCAGACCCGGAAGGGTGCGCGCTGGACGAACATCCTCAACGCCAACATCCCCGCGTGCACTGGCGTCGCTCCGACGGAGGGCCGCTGATGGCACCGAACAACGGACGCCCGCTCCCGTGGCACGACACGGCGACTTGCGAGGACCCGGACTGCCTCGGCCCCATGGTGCCCGCAGGCGCTGGTGAGCGCTGCGGTCCCGACGGTCGAATCATGTGCGCCGCCTGCGGGCACGGGCGCATCGGCTCGCCCGCGGACGTGGCGAAGGTCGAGCGCGCGTCCCATGCGTGGCACCTCTACGAGACGGGCGCCATCCACACCGACCGCGGGTGTACGAGGTGCGGGGGTGTCCTTCCGATTGCCCGCGAGCGCCTGTGCGCCCGGTGCGTCGAGAAGGACAACGCCGAGAGGCAGGGCTCGCTGTTCGCCTGACGAAACCTTGACCACCAACCGGGCAGGCAGTAACTTGCCGGTGTTGCGCACGTCTCTCACCGTGCGATACCACTTCAACGACTCCCGCCTCCAAGGAGTCCCCCGCCCCCTTCGCGTGTGAGAGCGCGTCGTGGGGCGGTGGTGTTTTATGACCCGTCCACGAAAGAAGTTGTCGAGCATCGTAGCCGACGCCGCTGAGTGTGCGTGCGGTCACCGCGCCGATGAGCATGGCGCAGACCTCCCCGCCCCCTGCCTGCATGGTCACGACGGCGCGACCGTCGATCCGCGCAAGCCCGGATACGGGTGCCAGTGCATCGGGTTCACGTTCCGCGTCCCTCCCTCCCGCCCCGAGGGCTCGCGATGACGGAGGCTCTTTGGCTCCCGCTTGCGCTACTCGTGGCCATCCTTTTGTTGCACCCGGACTGGGGGGGGCTCATTCGCGCAGGGCGGTGGGTGGCGAACCTGATTGAACGTCGCTCCTCTTGGCCCAACGGGCGGGATCGGGGTGCACAGTGAAGACGCGGACGTGCACCTTCTGTCGGTCTCGCCGCCCTTGGCGGTCGCTCGCGCCACTTCTCCCGGGCGATCCTCCGGTGTGCCGCAACCGCGAGCGGTGTGGTATGCGCGGCACCCGTCGCGCCATCCGTGGCGTCCGCAACCTGCTGGGCGAGCACGGGCTTGAGCGCCGCACTATGTGGCGCCGCATCCTCGCGGAGCACAAGCACCGTGCCCAGTACGGGTGGCCGGAGCGGGACTGGGGGTCGCCGTGAGACTCCCTTTCCTCCAGGTCTCCCAAGAAGAGATGGCCCGCGCTCGCACGTTGGCGGGCTATCTGGGCGTGTCTTACCCCCACGCTCTCGGGATGACCGTCGCGCTCAAGGCGGCTGCCTTGGAGGCAGCGCCCGAGGGTGACGTGTCCGGAACCATCCTGGACCCCAACCCCGCAGAGTGGATGGCCGTCCAGTGTGGCTGGCCGCTGGACCGTGCCGACGCATTGGCCTCCGTGCTCGTTCGCTGTGGCTTTGTCATGGCCGGGTCACCCGGCGGCCATGCCGTGGCCAACATGGAGCCTTACGCCCGCGCCCTGGACACCCACGGGAAGCGTTCCGAAGCCGGACGACGCGGTGCACAAGCCCGGAAAGAGAAGGGCGGCTATGGCCGGGCTATGGCCGAGCCACAACACGCGCATGGCCAGGGCATGGCCCGCGATGCCAAGACGCAGACGCAGACGCATATGCAGAAGAAAGAAGAACAACCTTCGGCCGTCGCTTCCGCGCCGCCCGCGAGCCCGGAGCAAGCGTCTCCACCTGCAAGCCCAGCAGCCGCCGAGAAGCCACACGTCCCACCGAAGCCCAAGAAGCAGCCCGACAGCGAGCACCACGCCCTGTGGCGTGCCCTGGAGACTGAGTACCAGCGCGCCATGGGCCACGCCTACGCCAGCGGGAACGGAGGGCAGGACGCGAAGGCGGTGCAGTGGCTGCGCGAGACGGCGAAGGCCACGCCCGACGAAGCCGTCCGGCGGTGGGGCAACCTGTTGCGCTGGAGCCAAGGCGGCTTCCCTTCCGTGACGGGTTTCGCCTCCCTCCGGCAGCACTGGAACGCGGCTGAGGTGACGGGGGCAACGCGCGACAGCAGACAGGCTACCCTGCTCGTCACCAACCCCGGGCGCGGAGGCGCCGATGCCGAGTGCGGCGGGTGTGGGACGCCTCAGCAAGGGGGCGCCGTGGGCACGCTACACCTGGGCTACGACTGCGGGTGTCTCGCTGCGTGGCGGGCGTCGGGAGTGCCATACACCGAGGTTGAGGCATGGGCGCGCGAGTACCGGAGGGGCGCGGCATGAACACCCCCGCACTTTACCTGCACAACGTGACGGTGCGCCTCCAGGACGCTCGCGAGCGGGTGGCCCGCGGCTGGCCGTCCATCGCCCTGGCGCTGGCGGGCAACCCCACCTCCAAGGCCAAGGCGAGGCTTGAGGAGGCGACCGCGGCCCGGTACGCGGAGGGCAAGTTCGAGCCGTGGGTTCTGGTGCTGACGGAGGCCATGGCCCTCGTCGACGAGGCGCGGGAGATGTGGGGCACCACACCCGACGCCATGCCGCCGATGACGGTCGGGCTCGCTCCGTGCGGCATGGAGCTCCGACTGCACCTCGCGACGGCCCGCGCGACCTCGGAGAAGGCGCCGGCCTGGGAGGACCCGGGCGGACTTACCCGCACCCAAGCGCTTTGCGTCGTCCACCTCACCGTGTGCCTTGCTCAGTGGCGGATGCAGGAGCAGCGAGCCGAGGCGGCCATGGCGAAAGCGGAGGCCGACCGCGACGCCGAGGCTCGCCAGCGCGCAGCAGCCGCTGCACGCGTCATCTGGGCCCAGCCACAGCCCAACCAACAACCGACGCACGAGCCAGGCCCGCGCAGCCTCCGGGACTGGGCGAACGTCTCCAGCGCATTCAACCAGTGGGAGGACGAGGATGAGTGACCAGGACGCGCTGCCCGAGAAGTGGTGGCCGGAGACGGAGCGCGGGGAGCGCGTGAAACTGGCTCGGCCGCCTGAGCCGTGCGACAACGAAGCAGCGCAGTGATGCGCGGGAGGAAACGTGAGCGAGGCACAAACCAAGTTGGCGGCGCTACTGAAGAAGATGCGGGCCGCATACCCCCGGACGGCGGCAGAGGCCGAGGCGGTCTTTCTGGATCTCATGGAGGAACACAAGGCGGCCCTGGTTGCCGCCCGCGAGCGCGCGGAGGCGGACAACGCGGCGCTGTTGGAGGCGTACCGGCGCACGTGGGGGTGCGTCATGCACGACAACGTGCTCCATTCGCCTGCCTGTAACGCAAACGACTCCGAGTATGGGACGTGTACGCCGGAGTGCCCGGCGCTCTACGTTTCGAACTTGCTCAAAGCCGACCACCCCGGCGCCGCGCTGCTGGAGCGACTCCGGGCGCTGGAGGAAGTCGCGCGGTTGCTGCTGCGGTCTGGAGTGAACTCTCGCTGGGTCGAAGGAGAGCGACGCATCGACCTGTGCACCATGGCCGCCGACGCGCTGAAGGGGGCACCGTGAGACGGGCGGCGCACAGGGATGCAGCCGAGCCAGCTATCGTCGCGGCGCTCGAGGCAGCGGGCGCCACCGTCGTGAGGCTCTCGGCCAAGGGTGTTCCGGACTTGCTCGTTGGGCACCGTGGCGTCACGTACTTGCTGGAGGTGAAGACGCCCAAGGCGAGCAGGAGTGGCAACAACGGCAAGGCCAACGCGGGACAGGCCGAGTGGCGGGCCCGCTGGCGAGGCGGAGTCGTTGCCGTGGTCGAGACGCCGGAGCAGGCGCTGCGGGCAATCGGGATGGAGGTGTCGCCCGAGCGCCGCCCCTGGACGAAAGAGGAGCGCGAGGAGTACATCCCCGCGCCCCGTGGTCACCGCTCGCGCAGTCCGTCGAGGTACTGACGCACAAGGCCGCAGAGGACATAGGCGCGCGACGCCTCTGGCACCTCGTCGAAGAAGGCCGCCTTGAGGTCGGCCGGCACGCTGAATGTGACGGTCGCCTCCTTCCTTCGACGGCGGTAGTCCTGTTGGTAGTGGGGCTCGCAGAACCCCCCCTTCTCCACGGGCCGTCCGCAGTCGGGGCATCCCCCCTTGCGCTTCTTCGCGGGGCTCACGTGCTGGACTCCCGGGCGATGCGCTCCAGCATGTCGTAGCCGCGCGCCGCGTCGAGATGGAACGCAGGGCGGCCCTGAACGTTCCAGTCCACCAGTGCGCGCGCCGCCTTCTCGAGGTCCCGCACCTCTGCGAGCGCCGCAAGCGCGGCACCCCCGGCCTCCTCCGTGTTCAAGTCCGCCAGCATTTGCAACGCCTTCGTGATGTTCTTCATGTTGTCCTCTCCTCCCGGGCACGTCGGCCCGCACAGCGCCGCTCTCACCGGCGCCAGACGGGACGGCCTACCTATGGCAGACGGGGCACGCTTCCAGCGAACCGAGGCACCAGTCGCACTCCGGTTCCTTCGCGGGCGTGGTGGACGGGCAGTCGCCGTAGTGCGCTGCCTGCAACGTGCTCGGGCGACTCGGGTCCGGCGCGCCGCACGTGCACGCGGGCGTGGCACCGAGGTCTACGCCGAGGCGACGGGCTACTTCGTGCACCATTCGCGTGATGGTCACTGGCTCGCCGTGGTCCTGGACGAGAAGTGCCGAGAGAACGGCGCCTACCGTCATGGCCGGGATGTACCGCTCGGCGGGGCGGGACTTCAGGGCCCGCATCCGCGCCACCAGCCATCCTCTGGCATTGCCAGTGCCTTCCCGCTCCGCGAGTCGAATTGCCTCCTCCAGCGACGCGTCACGGGCGGAGGACAGGGCGGCGTCGAACAATTCGACGAGGTGTTGCCATGCACTCCCGGTGACGTACCCCTTCGTTTCGTAGGTGTCCAGCCATTCACGGAACCTCTTCTCTGCCTCGTTCATGCTCCCTCCAGTGCGTCACCGGCAAGGCCAGCCAGCAGGCCGAAGCCCGAGGCCGACGTGTTGTGCTTCCCCTCGGTAGTCTCCGCGAGTTGCGCGGCGTACCGCTGAATCTCGGCCAGGGCGGCCAGCGCGCGAGAGAGCCGGGCCTCAGCATCCGTCGTGCTCTGCCGCGCAGTCGCGGGCTTCGAGGTGGCGTGGCGCATCACAGGCCCTCCGCAGCGCACCACGCGGCGTACTGCTCGCGGGCCTCGGGGTCGTCGTGACAGGCGCAGCAGAGGTCGCCCACCTTGGCGGAGCGAGTGCGGCAGTAGCCGCACAGGCGGGAGCGGTCCTTCTTCATGTTCTCGGCCACGCGCTCGGGCAGTGCGGCGTAGCGGACGGAGGCGCGGGGCATCACGGCAGCGCCCCCACCAGCAGGCCGGCGTGCACTTCCAGGCGGATGGCGAGGATGCGCCGCTCCGTCTCCCGGGCCGTCAGCACATCCCGAGACACGCTCCTCCCCGTCCTCACCGCCTCCGCCGTGAGGGCCATCGACGCCTCGTCGTGCGCCTGGATGGCGGCCAACACCTCCGCCGTCTGTCGCTTGTACTCCCGAATCAGAATCTCGCTCATGACTGCCTCCTGCGGGCACCACCCCGCAACGCCTCAAGCCCGCCCCGAGTCGACGGGAGCGGGCGGCGCATCAGGTCAGAGGTTGTGCCCGTTCCCTTCCTTCACGACGAGCGGCCAGAGGCGGGCATCGGTCGGGCGGTACACCTCGATGCGCCAGCGGTTGAGCGCCTCCAGCGAGGCGGCTCGTTCGGGCGTGCCCAGCGGAATCGCCCGGTGCGCGGCGAACCGGCGGGCGTTCTCGCCGTTCAGCGCGTTCCACTCGTCCCAAGCGGATTGCTTTCGTGTCGTCATGGTCTACTCCGGCAGGGCGTGGAGGATGGAGACGGCGCGCCGCAGGGACATCTCGCGCCAGTCGGACGAGCAGGCGCCGAAGTGGCGAGCGGGGATGCCGCGCGAGCGCATGTCCCAGTGCAGCAGAGTGGCGGCGGCGATTACGGCGGCGAAGAGGGCGGGCAGTGCGAAGACGGGATCCATGGCGACTCCGGTTATTCGGGAAGGGTGTGGAGGGCGGCGTCTGCGCTAGGGGCTTCGATCGTAGGGGTTGGCGTCGCAGACGACGCAGCCGCCGGATTGGCACTCGTCCATGGTGTGCGGGCCATCCGGCAGGGTGTGGAGGACGGCGCGGATGCGGGCGGCTTCGGCGCGGTACGTAACGGCGTTGGTGGTGTGCGATGCCATGAGCGCTCCGAGGTTGCGCTCCCGGGCGCGCAGCGCGTGCCGGTCGGAGGCTTCGGCCCTGGCGTCCATGTCCTTCGCCGCCTGCTCTGCCTCGGCCCTGGTGCGGAACTGCTGGTTGGTGGTGGTCATGTTCCCCTCGTGAAGCCCCGATGCGCTCGGGGCGGGCGGTGGGTTGTTTAGCGGGTCTGGAGCAACTCGCCGTTCACCACGTCAAACCGCTTCCAGCAGGGCATGGCGCACTCGGGATACTGCTGCACGAAGGCTGCAGCCTCCATAGCGGTCTGGAAGGAGTACACCGTCCAGCCAGACTGCGGGTTGCCGGCGATGCGGGAGGGGACCTGCGTGACGGGCTTGGTGGACACGTGAACTCTCCTCTGTGGCCGGCGGACCACTCCGCCGCGCCAACGAAGAGAACAGTAACCGCACGGACGTCCGGTGTCAACACCCATCGAACTGGACGAGCGCCCGCCCCGTGGTAAGAGTGTCTTCCGATGTCTGCAACGAGGGGACGATGAAGCCTGGGAAGATGACGGACGACGAATTGGGCGCGGCGTTTACAAACATCCTCAACCGGATGGTGGTCGGAAGTTCGGCCAAAGACGTCGAGGATGTGCAGTCCCACATCGCCGCGCTGGTGGCAGAGCGGGATGAGGCGCGCGGCATCGTTACGCAAGTGGAGCGCGAGTTGACGCTTCGTGGCGTGCCCATCGAGTGCAGCCCGCAGGTGTGGCTCCGCGTCGGCTGGCTCGCGAACGAGCGTCGCAAGGCCGTGGAAGACCGCGACACCCTCTGCGAGCGGGTGCAGGCGCTGGAGAAGGAGGCCGAAGCCGCCCGGGAACGCTATGCCGCTGCTCTCGCTGAGCAGTTGGAGGAGACACACGCCGCCGAGTCCCGCCTCGCCGCCATCCGCCAGCGGGCGGAGAGCGAGAAGCGAATGGCTGAGTCGCTCCCGCCGCGCGAGATGGAGCGCCTCCACCGCGCCATAGACCGCGTGCTCGGCGAGGACGAGGTTTGCGCGGCGCCCTTCACTGTGCAGGGCAACCACAAACCCGGCGCAAACTCGGAGAGTACGACCCCCGAGCCCACCACGGCCGAGGCGTTCGGCACGGTGCGGCGTGGAATTGATGAGACGGAGATCCCGTTTCCACAGAAACATGTGGCAGACGAGGCGCGCGCCGCCCTCGCCCTGCTGGAGCGCCGGATGGGGGAGTTGGAGGCGCTGAGGGACTCTGTGAACGCCGGTTGGGCAGAACCCACCCTCACCGACGCCCCGCGCGTCTTCACGCTCGAGGAGGTGAAGGAGGCGGTGCGCGCGTCCATGTCCGAGGTGGAGGCCATGGTGAATTGGGAGAAGATTCGCCTTCGCCTTGACTCACTGCGCAAGTAGCTCCTTGCGCGCTCGCCTCCCCGGCGCCACATTGCACGGGAGGGCGCTTATGCAAGCCCCAAGGGAGTCCACATGGCGAAGACCACGACCACGCGAAAGACGAGCAAGAAGGCCACCACGAAGCGCACCGCGGGCAGGGCGAAGGCGGCGGCGGAATTGATTGCCGTGCCCCGCCGAGCGGTTGACCTCGCTGCGGCCATCCAACGCCGCATGAAGCGAAGCCCCCGGTACTGGAGCGAGGTGCTCTCGGCTATGGACACGGCAGCCACCCCGCGCGTCGCCCAAGACATGCCACGCGAGCACGCGACGCACTAACTTGCGCCGGGGCGGGACGGTGGTAGAAGGTCAGCGGGTCTAGCGCTGTCGTCTAAGCGGTAGGGAGGCCCAGTCTCACGACAGGGAGATGCCGGTTCGAATCCGGCCAGCGCGGACGTGGGGCTCGGGGCAACCCGGGCCCTTCGTCTTTCGGGGGTACGACTGGCGATGTAGACTCACCTCGTCCGCGAGCGCGGCCACACTGTCAGAGCAGGCGGGCAACCACGGGCATTCTGGTTCCCCGCTCTGCGTTCTGTGCGGCCTTTGCGGAGAGGAGACCAGAATGCCGTGCCCGCCCCCGTCCAGTTACTGCACCGCCCCGGGGTGTGAGGACCCCAACCCCACCCGGCAGGGCCGCCGGTACTGCGAGCACCACGAGAAGAGGCGCCAGCGCTGTCGGTGCGCGAGCATCGCGCAGTGCCAGTGCCTCACCGCGCCCAAGCAGGAGCGCTTGAGCCCGGGGGAGAGGCTGTGCGAGGCGGCGCACCGGTATGCCGATGCGGACGCTGAGGACGATGCTGCATTCGCGAAGGCCAAGCGCGACATGCTGCGAGCTGCACGAGACATCAGCCCCGCGGCCCACGGCGAACTCATCCGTCAGGGCATGGCCGAGGCTCGTAGACGAGGCGTGCACGTAGGCCGTCCGTACGAGGTCGACCCAGCACACGCCCGCGACCTGCTGGCGCGGTTGGGGAAGAAGGGCCTTGTGGCCAAGGCGCTGGGCGTGAGCAGGGACGCCGTTCGTCGCGCTCTTGCCCGTGACGCGAAAGGACCCCTTTCGAGTCAGCAGCGCGCAGCGTAACGACGCGGCGCAAGGTCGCCTTTCGTGCCGCTCGCCCCGCGATGTGCTACCATGGCCGAGCCGGTTGGTCCCGGCGAAAGGATAGAGCCATGAGCAACGACACGATGCCGTGCGGATGCGAGGGGCACGCGGACAATGAGGGCCTGTGCCGCTACCCAGCGCTAGAGCAGGAAGCCAACAACTACCACCGCGCGCTGGATGCCGCGCTGGAAGAGGTGAATCGACTGCGCCAGCGCGCAGACTTGGCGGAGCGTGAGACCGAGCGGCTCAGGGTGGCCTATGCTGAGACGGACCGCCGCGCCGCCAAGTACATGCAGCAGGTTGCCGACATCTCCCGCGAGCGGGATGAGGCGCGCGAGCAATTCCGCTCCATCCGTGCGCGGTCGCTGGACTGGCGCTCCATGAACGAAGCCTACGATCAGCACGAGACGGTGGATGGTGGCTTCTTCGCCGTAGGTCGGTACATCGTGGACGGCGCTGGACCCGTCCCTGTTTCCGAAACGGCGCTCGGCCTCTGCCGCGAGTGCGACCAGCCAATCCAGAAACAGGATGGGCGGTGGCGCCACCAATGCTCGCCGCTCCTGGACGACACCCATCAGGCCGTCGTGAAATAGCGCGCACCCAGGGCGTCATGTGCTCCGCCGGGGTGCATGACCAGCGCGGGCGAGGGGCGGTGCTCTCACGGGCGCCGCCCTTTGTCTTTGGTCCGCATGGGGCGACATCCTCACGCCATGCCCACTGCTGCCCCTCATCCATGCGGTCAACCCGGGTGCCGTGCCATCGTGCGTGGTAGCGCTCGCTGCCCCGAACACACGCGCAAGCGCGAGCAGGAGCGCGGAACGTCGCACCAGCGCGGGTACGACGCGAGGTGGCGCAAGGCGCGGCTTACGTACCTGCGCCGGCACCCGCTATGTCGGCTGTGCGAGGGCGCCGGCCGCGTCGTGCCCGCTGACGTCGTGGACCACGTGAAGCCCCATCGCGGCGACCAGAGCCTGTTCTGGGACGTCGAGAACTGGCAGCCCTTGTGTACCCCCTGCCACTCGACCAAGACCGCGACGGAGGACGGAGGATTCGGACGATGAGACAGCGTGCGTGGAGATTCATCCACAACGTGGTGGCTCACCCACTGATGGAGGTGCTCCCTGAGCGCTTCGGAGATTGGTTCCACGACTGGACGGCGGCGCGGGCGTTCATCCCGCAGCAGGTGTCCGACGACGCGCGATGACACGACGCGGCGTTTGGTGGGGCTGTAACGACATGTGGGTGTGGCTGTATGGCCACAGGGGGGGGGGGAATCTCTGGAGGGGTGGGCCCTGGAGACCGTTGCCCCATCAAATTCTCTCGCTGCCGAAATGCTGGGCCTTTTCCGGCGCATCCTTGCGTCGTGGACCCAGGCCGTGAATGATGGGTGTGCGGCCCATGGTGCTCGGGGAGAACCCGGGACCCCGCCATTGAAACGGGCATGAAACAGGTCGCAGGCAAGGGCTCTGCTTCGGCGGGGCCCTTCGTCTTTCGTCCGCACGCCGGGGGATTCTCTCCTCATGGCTGCCCTGAATGCTGGCCGACCGCCCAAGCCCGCCGCCCTGAAGCAATTGGAGGGCACCGCCCGGAAGGACCGGTCCAACGCCCACGCGCCCGCCGGGGCCCCGCTGGAGACCCTCCCCATGCCCGAGGGCCTCACCGAGCGGGAGGCCCGGGGGTGGGCCGAGCTCGCCGCGGTGGTGGCCCCCATGCGCGTCGTGACGGCCAGCGACCTGCCGGCCTTCCGCCAGATGGTCACCACGTGGGCCCTGATTGAGGGATGCCGCGAGACCGTCAACGCCCTCGGGGTGACGTTCACCGTGAGCACGGAGAGCGGGGAGGTCATCCGCAAGCGGCCCGAGGTGGAAGTCCTCCTCAGCGCCAAGAAGCAACTGAGCGTGGAACTCGCCCAGTTCGGACTCACTCCGGCGGCGAGGCAGCGGGTGTCCGCCTTCGCCCCGGAGTCCGAGGGACACGACCCCCTCAAGGAATTCGAGGCGTGAGCGGCACGACGGACCCCCACGTCGCCAAGGCCCTGGCCTACTGCCACGACGTCGTGAGCGGCAATGTGCCCGCCTGTAAGTGGGTGCGCCTCGCCTGCCAGCGGCAACTCGACGACCTGGAGCGCGCGAAGGGCGAGTGGCAATACCGCTTCGACGAGGGCAAGGCCGGGCGGGTGTGCCGCTTCCTCGAGCAACTCCCCCACGTCAAGGGCCCCAAGGCCAAAACCCTATTCCGGATGGAACCATGGCAATGCTTCGTGATCACCACGGCCTTTGGGTGGGTGTTCAAGGACAACGGGGCGCGCCGGTTCCGCCGCGGCTACGTCGAGGTCCCGCGAGGCAACGGCAAGTCCTTCCTGTCCTCCGGCATCGCCCTGTACGGGCTCGCGGCCGATGGTGAGTCGGGCGCCGAGGTGTACTCCGCCGCGACCGACCGCAGCCAAGCCAAGATCGTCTGGGGCGATGCGAAAGCCATGCTCCGCGAGCGTCCCGAGTTCGGCGCCAAGCTTGGCATCCGGGCGACGGCCCACACCATCTCCCATGCGAGGACTGGCTCGTTGTTCACGGCGCTGTCTCGTGACTCCAAGAGCAAGGACGGGCAGAACATCCACGTCGCCGTAGTGGACGAACTCCACGCCCACCAGACCCGCGATATGTGGGACGTGCTCATCTCCGGCTCAGGGAAGCGGCCCCAGTCGCTCATTTGGACCATCACCACCGCGGGCACGGATACTGGGGGCATATGCTACGAGGTGCGCGGGAACGTCACCCAGATGCTCGAGGGCCTGGAGAATGACGCCCTCTTCGGCGTCATCTACACCATCGACGGAGATGGAACGGGGCAGGATGGTGGCGACGACTGGAGAGACCCGGCCGCATGGATCAAGGCCAACCCCAACTGGCACGCCAGCATCGACCACGTCATCTACCGATTCAACGCCGTCGAGGCGATGCAGAGCGCGGCGAAGGAGGGCAACTTCAAGACGAAGCACCTCAACGTCTGGTGCAAGGCGGAGGTGCAGTGGATGAACATGGCGGCGTGGGACCGCTGCGCCGACCCGACCCTCTCTGAGGACGACTTCTCGGGCAAGCCATGCGTCGATGGCCTTGACCTCGCCAGCAAGCGAGACGTGGCCTGCCGCGCCAAGGTCTTCTATCGGGACCTGCCCGCCAAGAACAAGGATGGCACGCCGAAGATGAAGAGGGACGAGGAGGGACGGCCCACGGACGATCCAGCCACCGAGCGGCACTTCTACCTCTTCGTCCACTCCTACCTCCCGGAGCGCGCTGTAGATGAGAGCCGCATCAGCCAGTACAAGGGTTGGGTGAAGGAGGGGTGGTTCAAGACCACCCCAGGGGACGTGCTCGATTTCGAGGCATTCAGGGAAGGGGTGCTGGACGACAAGGACCGGCACGACCTGCGTGAGGTGGCCTTCGACCCGTGGCAGGCGACCCAGCTATCCAACGAACTCCAGGCCGAAGGCGTGGTGACGGTTGAGGTTTCGCCCACGGTGAAGAACTTCTCGGAGCCGATGAAGACCATGGAGGCACTCGTTCTGGAGGGCCGCCTCCACCACGACGCCAACCCCGCCATGCGCTGGATGGTTTCTAACGTGGTGTGCCACACGGACGCGAAGGACAACATCTACCCGCGCAAGGAGCGCCCCGAGAACAAGATCGACGGAGTGGTGGCCGCCATCATGGCGCTCAACCGCGCGCTGCTGGCGCCGGAGGACCCTGGCAGTGTCTACGAGGAGCGCGGGATTCGGACGCTCTAGCGGTGTCCGCGCTCGCTCGTACGCTTCACCCATGCGTCAGGCACTTCTCTTGGTTTTCATGGCCATGCTGGGACTCGTCGCCCTGCTCTACGGCGTGTGGCAGGTCTACCCGCCGGCCGCGTGGATTCTTGGCGGTATGTTGGTCCTGGGCGAGGCCATCCACCTGACGCGCGTGCCGGAGGCCCGGAGTGATTCTTGACCGCATCTTTCGCGCCCAGGCTCCGCGCCAGATGACGAGCACGGACCTTGAGCGCATCCTCGCACGGAGCAGCCCCTCGGCCGCTGGCGTGGCTGTCACCCCCGAGCGGGCCATGGCGCTCTCGGCCGTCTTTTCCTGCGTGCGCGTACTGGCCGAGTCGGTGGGTCAACTACCCGTCCACCTCTACGAGCAGCGTGGGCGAGAGAAGATGAAGGCGACGGGCCACCCGCTGCACGACCTTCTGCACTTCGCGCCAAACAAGTTCCAGACGGCGCAGGATTGGCGCGAATGGCTGATGGCGTGTCTCGGCCTGTGGGGGAACGCCTACTTTCGGATCATTCGCACCGGCCCCGCCGCCCGTCTGCGCGTGGCGGAGTTGCTACCCATCCACCCGGAGGCGGTGACGCTGCTCTACGACGCGACGCGCGGCGAAGTGGGCTACCGCGTGTCTCTCGCGGGCGGCGGGACGGAGACATATTCGACGGCCGAGATGATGCATATCCCGCTCTTCTCCCTCGGCGGGCTCAAGGGCGTGAACCCCGTACAGTACGCCCGCGAGGCCATCGGTCTCGGCATCGGAGCAGAGATGTTTGGGGCGCGGTTGTTCGCCAACGATGCCTCCCCGGGTGGGGTTCTCCAGCACCCTGGCAAGATGAGCGAAAAGGCGTACAACAATCTGAAGGACAGTTGGGTCGAGCGACACCAGGGGAGCGAGAACTCCCACAAGCCCGCCATCCTTGAGGAAGGGATGACGTGGCAAAGCATCGGCTTCCCGGCGAAGGACGCGCAGTTCCTCGAGACGCGGAAGCACCAGCGTAGCGAGATAGCTGGCATGTACCGCGTCCCGCCTCACCTCATCGGTGACCTGGACAAGGCGACCTTCTCCAACATCGAGCACCAGAGCTTGGACTTCGTGGTGCGTGGACTCCTGCCGTACGTCACCCGGATTGAACAACGGATCGTCTTCCACCTGCTGCCCCGCGAGGAGTGGCAGCGGTACTTCCCCCGCATCAACGTGGCCGGGTTGCTGCGCGGCGACATGGCCGCACGCGCCACCTACTACCACTCGCTCGTCCAGGACGGCGCCCTCTCCCCCAACGAGATCCGGGACCTTGAGGAGATGAACCCTCGGGATGGGGGCGACATCTACCTGACCCCGGCCAACATGAACATCAACGGCAAGCCGCCGGCCGACGAATAACTGTCCGCGCCCCACGGGAGGATTCCACCCATGAAAGACTTGGTGCTCCCACGAGCCCGCATGCTTGCCGCCCGCCACCGCGAGACCAGCGGGAAGCCTTCGTTCCATGCCGAGGCGTCGGGCACGCGCGCCAGTCTCTACATCTACGACGTCATCGGAGAGGACTGGTGGACGGGCGGCGGCGTCACGGCGAAGTCGGTGCAGCAAGCCATCGACGGAATGAAGGGCGCCACCGCCCTGGACGTCTATATCAACTCCCCGGGCGGCGACATTTTCGAGGGCAAGGCCATCTATGCCCAGATTCGTCGCTTCTCGGGCGAGAAGGTGGTGCACGTGGACGGCATCGCAGCGAGCGCCGCATCGTTCATCGCCATGGCTGGCGACCGCATCATCACCGCCCCAGCGGCGACGTGGATGATTCACGAGGTCTGGGCCGGCGCAGTGGGCCGCGCCTCCGACATGCGCGCCATGGCCGACGTGCTGGACATGGAGAACGGCACCTTCGCGGAGACGTACGCCACGCGCACCGGACAGAGCGTCGAGGATGTGCGCGCGTTGATGGCTGCCGAGACATGGATGAGCGCCAGCGACGCCATGGCCCGCGGCTTCACCGATGAGATTTCCGAGGCTGAGACCTCGGAGGATGGGGCGGCGGTTTCTGCCCTGCTGAACCTGGGTGCAACCCTCCGCGCGTGCGCGGGACGCTGAAGGAGAACAACGTGAACGTGCAGAACGCAGTGGAGCAGGTGCAGAAGGCAGTGGCCGAGATGCGCGCCGAGAACGACCGGCGCTTGGCGGAGTTCGAGAAGAAGGGCCACGCTTCCGCGGAGACGGAGCAGAAGGTGGAGCGGCTCAACGCCCGCATCTCCGAGCTCCAAGCGCAGGTGGATGAGACCCAGAAGCAGAGTCAGCGTCGGGCCACGGCCGGCGGCTCGGCGACTGAGTTGGACCCGCGCAAGGCGGCTCATCGCGAGGCCTTCCAGGCGTTCGTGCGGACCGGCGACGTGGCGTCCCTCAAGGCCTCCATCTCCGTGGGCGATGACACGAAGGGCGGCTATGCCGTCCCCGAGACGCTCGACACAATGATCGAGAAGTACGAGCGCGACAACGCCCCCATGCGCGGCGTGTGCAACGTGATGACGCTCTCGAACGAGAACTACACGAAGCTCGTGTCCCAGGGCACTGCTGGCTCTGGCTGGGTCGGCGAGACGGAGTCGCGCACCGAGACGGGCACCCCCACTCTGGCGGAGTTGAAGCCCTACTTCGGCGAAATCTACGCGAAGCCCAAGGCCACCCAGCGCTCGCTGGACGACCTCGCCATCAACGTCGAGGCGTGGCTCTCCGAGGAGGTGGGTCTCGAGTTCGCCCAGAAGGAGAACGACGCGTACCTCATGGGCAACGGCGTGAAGAAGCCCAAGGGAATCCTGGCCTACACGCTCTCGACGGATGTGGACGGGACGCGCGCCTTCGGTTCCATTCAGAAGATCGTCAGCGGCTCGGCTGGCGCCTTCGTGGCGGACAAACTCATCGACGTCGTGCACTCGCTGCACCGCAACTACCGCCAGGGCGCGCAGTTCATGCTCTCAAACCTGAGCCTCGCCGCCATCCGCAAGCTCAAGGACGGGCAGAACAACTACCTCTGGCAGCCCGACTACTCCCAGGGCCCGAGCGGGACGCTGCTGGGCTACACGGTCGCCGAGAACGACGCCATGCCGGACCCGGCCGCGGACGCCAACGCCCTGCTGTTCGGCAACTTCCAGTGCGCGTACACCATCTACGATGTGCGCGGTGTGCGCATCCTCCGGGACGAGTACAGCGCCAAGCCCTACATCGAGTTCTACACCACGAAGCGCGTGGGCGGCATGCTCGTCCAGGACCGCGCCGTGAAGGTTCTCACCCTCTCCGCCTGATCGAGACACGACCATGCATGACCTACACAACAACCTGAAGGCGTCGCGCTGCATCAGCCCGGCGGCGGCCCTCACCGCCAACGGCACCACGACGGGGCAGACCATCGACGTGGCCGACTTCGGCTCCGTGGAGTTCGTCTTCCTGTCGGGGGTCATCACCGACGGCACGTTCACCGCCACCCTGTACGAGGGCGACGCGTCGGACATGTCGGACGAGGCGGCGGTGGCGGACGCGGACCTGCTCGGTACCGAGCCCGCCTTCGCGGCATCGGACGACAACACCGTGAAGCGCGTGGGGTACATTGGCTCCAAGCGCTACCTGCGCGTGAAGGTGGTCCAGGCCGGCGCCACCTCGGGTGGCTTCATCACCTGCATCGCCGTCCAGGGCCACCCGAAGACCGCCCCCGTCGCCTAACCGCGCCGCCGCTCGAGGAATGCCATGAAGGTCAAGGTGACGAGGGAGTTCAAGTGGGCGCCCGACGGCAACCACATCCGCACCGTCAACGTGGGTGAGGTGCTGGAAGGCCGTGGCGCCGAGGTGGCGCTACAGTTGCGCTCGGGTGAAGAGGTGAAGGAGTCCGCCCCCGAGCCCAGCAAGAAGCCCGGCGGCGAACCCAACAAGGGGCGCTGACCCGTGCTCCGGCACGTCGTCACGCCTCCAGCGTCGGAGCCCGTCTCGCTGGCCGAGGCGAAGGACCACCTACGCCTGGAGGGAGACGATGACGACGCGTATGTGACGGTGCTCATTCAGGCCGCTCGCCAGCATGCTGAGGAGGTGTGCTGGCGGGGGATGGTGTCGCAGACATGGGAGGCCGTGTTGGAGGGCTTCCCGTGCGCCTCCGAGATGGAACTCCCCGGCGGCAACCTCGGCACCATTTCCTCAGTCACGTACGTGGACGCCGATGGGTCCGAGCAGACGCTGGACCCGGACACCTACGAGGCAGACACGGTGTCCGTGCCCGGCCGCTTGCTTCTCGCCTACGGTGAGTCCTGGCCCGCGACGCGCTGCCAGTGGAACGCGGTGCGGGTGCGCTACACCGTGGGCTGGGCGGTGGATGACGTGCCTGCGCCCATCAAGCAGGCGCTGCTGCTGCTGGTGGCACAGATGTACGAGAACCGGGTTCCAGAAATCACCGGGGCCATCGTGTCCAAGGTGGACTTCGCCGTGAATGCGTTGCTCTCCCCCTACCGACTGGTGGCCTTCTGATGCGCCCGGGGCCGATGCGCCACCGGGTGACGCTCCAGCGCCGCGCCACGGGTACGGATGCGGCGGGCGGGGTGCTCAACACCTGGGAGGACTTCGACAGTCGGCGGGCGTCCATGGACCGGGCGTCCGGCGTCGAGGTGTGGGCCAGCGCGCAGCGGAGCGGCCGGGTGCCCGCCGTCTTCCGCTTGCGCTACCTCGACGGGGTGGTGCCATCCATGCGCCTTCTGTTCGATGGGCGGGTCTACAACATCCTGTCGGCGGTGGACCAGGAGGGCCGGAAGGCCGAGCTCGTCATCACCGCCGAGGAACTGGTGGAGGAAGCGCCATGAAGCCGAGTCCGCACACGAGCTTCCGCATCCCTGTGGCGGTCCGCGTTGGGCGGGCCCGATTCTCATTCCGGATGCCGCCCGTCCACATGATATTCTCGGCGCCGCGCTTCGCCCAGCACCATGCGACCGTGGATGTGACCGCGCGTCCTGGCATCCCTCACCTCGCGGCGTGGTTGATGCTCCGTGTCGCACTCTATCCGCTTGCCGTGGCCGCCTTTCTCATGCGCACCGACGTCGAGGTGACGATTGGGGCAGAGGACGCACCGTGATTCGGATGCAGACGTACGGCATGCTCGACGTCACCGAGGGCCTGAAGGACCTGGAGAAACAACTCGTGGCGCTCGGCGCGAACGAGGGCCGCAAGGTGCTGACCCGCGCGGCGCGCAATGCGTTCGCCCCAGTGTTGGAGGCGGCCAAGCAGAACGCCCCGGTGGACACTGGACTCCTGCGGGACAACATCGTCATCGTCACCCAGAAGCCGAAGGAAGGTGACGGGGTTGTACTGGTGGGCTTGCGCGTCAAGAAGTCGAAGGAGACACGCCAAAGCAAGACTGGCAAGGCGCGCAAGCCGGGCTACCAGTCTCCGCACTGGCGCTGGCACTTCGCGGAACTCAAGCACCCATTCATGCGGCCAGCCCTGGACGCCAACGCCGATACGGTGGTGGGCAACCTGCGCGGCGAGTTGGCCAAGGCGATAGCGCGCGTGCTGAAGAAGCGCGCCAAGGAAGGCGTGCGCGGGTCCATCGGCCGTGGCTTGGCCCAAGCGAAGTCCTTCGCCAAGACGGGCCTGAAGGGATTCAAGCGGGGGTTCCGATGACGCACGTCCAGGTCATCCGCGACGCGCTGCTCGCCACACCAGCGGTAACCTCTCTGGTGACCGACCGCATCTATGCCAGCGTCGCGCCCCAGGGTTGCGCGCGCCCCTATGTCGTGCTGACGCTGGCCTCGGCGGTGCCGGCCCACACGCACGATGGGCTCCCGGCCGACTTGCTCGAACAGGCGCGCGTCCAGGTGGCTTCCTACGGCCCGGAGTACGCCGCTATCCATGCCGTGGCAGAGGCGATTGACGAAATTGTTGGTGCCCTCTCGGGCCCATCTCCGGCGCCGAGTGCCACGCGCGACAACATGCGCGACATGTACGACGACGAGACGAGCCTGTACGTCGTCGCGGCCGACTACATGGTGTGGCTCTAACAGGCTGTCCGCGCGTCGTCGGATTCTTGTGCCCTCTCGCAGGAGCACAACGACATGGCGACGAAGGCGAAGGCATCCAAGGGGCTGATTCTCAAGCGCGGCAGTAATGCCATCGGCGAGGTCACGAGCGTCAGTGGGCCCAACGGCACCCTGAGCACCGTTGACGTCACCTCGCACGATTCAACGTCGGCCGAGTACGTCGGCGGCATGCCGGACGCAGGGGAGGTGTCGTTCGACTTCAACTGGATCGGCAGCGACGAGGAACAGCAGGGATTGGAGGCCGACCGCGAGGACGTGGTCCTTGGGACCTACACCCTGACGCTCAACGACCACGCGACGACGAAGAGCGCCTATACCTTCTCCGCGTGGGTGACCGCCTTCAGCATCAACCCCGGCGGCGTCAACGACGCGCTGAAGGGCAGTTGCACCCTGAAGATCACCGGCAAGGCGACGAAGACCTACGCCCCGGCCCCGGCGTAACCCCAACGAGGACAGACACCTATGCGCCCCCTGTCGAAGGAACAAGCCCGATCCCCGAAGCGCGATACCGTGCCGCTCACCATCTCCGAGTTCAGCGCCCCGCTGCTGCTGGCCAAGCCGTCCGCCAGTCTCGCCCTCCGCCTTCGCGGCGGCGTCAACCTCGGGAGCGCCGAGGGCCTCGCGGCCATGGTCGCCGACATGCTGGTGGACGAGAGCGGATCTCGCATGTTCTCGCTCGAGGAAGTGCCCGCGTTTCTGGAGGGCATCTCCGCTGAGTCCCTCACGGCCATCGCCACGAAGTGCTTCGAGATGCAGGCCGGCAAGGGTGGTGCCCCGGGAAACTCGAAGCCCAGCACGAGCGCCGAGTAGCATTCAGGTACTGGCTCGCGCTGGGCGGTAGGTACAGAAACCCGGACGAAATGCTTGAGGACATGTCCGCAGACTTCTGGGCGGAGTGCCTTGAGTTCTACGCGCTGGAGCCGTTCGGGTTCCCCGTGCTCGACATGTGGCACGGGATGCAGTGCGCAATGAGCATCGCTCCACACCTGAAGAAGGGAGCCACGGCGGACCCGCGCGACTACATGCTGCGCCGGACGCCCGAGCGCGAGCCAACGCCGGACGAGACCGAGGCGCTCTTGGACGCCATCTTCAAGACCGCCGCCGTCCGCACCACGAAGCAGGATTGACCCATGGCTCGCTTGGCTTCGCTTGTAGTGGATTTGCAGGTCCAGTCCGCCGAACTCCGCAAGGGGCTCGACGAGGCGAACCGCAAGCTTGACGACTTCGGCAAGCAGGCGGAGCGCACCGGCAACATCCTGGCCGGCGCCTTCACCTTCGACGCGTTGAAGGATGGCGCGGCGTGGCTGGTGGACTTCGTCCGGAGCGGCGCCGACGCGGCCGACGCCATGGGCGAAATGGCCTCCGCCGTGGGCGTTCCGGTGGAGGAACTCTCGAAGCTGGCCTACGCAGCGGAACTCTCAGGTTCCTCGGCCGAGGCGGTTGGGAAGGCGCTCTCGAAGACGGCCGACCTGATGGCCAAGTCCCAGGTAAGGACGTCCGAGCAGGCCGCGATCTTCAAGGTGCTCGGAATCAGCGCCACTGACGCACATGGAAAACTCCGCGCGACTGGTGACGTCTTCGCCGACATCGCGCAGCGATTTGCCGAGACGGACGACGGCGCAGCGAAGACGGCGCTCGCCGTGAAGTTGTTTGGCGACGAGGGGGTGAAGCTCATCCCCATGCTGAACAACGGGAAGGCGGGGCTCGCTGCTTTCGGAGATGAGGCCGAGCGGACGGGGGCGGTCGTTACAGAGAAGGGCGCCGCTGCTGCCGGTGAGTTCAATGACGCGCTTACGCGGCTGGAGAAGGCCAGCCAGTCGCTGGCACTCCGCGTGGCACAAGACCTCGCACCCAGCATGGCCGCGTTGGCCGAGGAGCTCGCCACCAGCGCGACACGCGCAAGCGGTAGCGCCGGGGCATTCGACACGCTGACTACTTCACTGCGCTTGCTGGCCAGCGCATGCGTGGTCGTCGGGACGGCGTTCGACGTCGTCGGGAAGGCCGCAGCAGGTGCAGCCGCATGGACGGCGGCGTTGTTCGATGACGACGCGATGTCGTCGCGCTCTGGCGAGGCGGCCGTTGCGGCATGGAACGACATCATGGCCTCACTGAAGGCCGAGGGCCGGCAGTTCCGCGCCATCTGGTCCAATGACGGCCCCGGCGCGGCCATGCAGAAGGACGCCGAGAAGGCCGCGCCTGCGGCCAAGAAATACTCCGCCGCAATCGACAGCGCTGTTGAAGCGCAGAAGAAACTATTCGAGTTCGCCAAGAAGGCTTCGGAGGCGTCCGGCAATGCGTTGGAGGCTTTCGTCAACGCCCAACTCGAACTCAACAGAAAGCTTCAGGATATCGAGCGCGCAATGCAGCGTCGGCGCTCCGACCTTGCTGGGGAGGATCCGACTAAGGGGTTTGCCAACCTCGACGAGGCCCTGGAGAAGTTGGAGCGTGCTCGGAAGGCGCAGGCGAAGATGCTTGCCCAGGCTGCCGAGCAGGAGCGGGATGCAGACCGCGAGAAGGCGAACGCTGCGGACCTCTCCGCCATGGGCCGCAAGAAGGATGCCGTCGCCGCGTCTGGCCGCGAGGCTGCATCTCGGTCCTCCGCTCAGGAGTCACTCGGGAAGGCGGACCTCTTGGGGGAGCTCGGCGACAGTGCCGAGCGGGCCATTGAAGGATTCAAGAGCAAGGACGCTGCCGCCGCCGCGCTGCTGAAGCAGTTCGACGACATTGACCGGGCGGTGGCGCTGCGCCGAGCGGAGGCTCGTCCGGACGCGCCAAAGCCCACTCAGGGATTCGCCAACTTCAACGCCGCGCTCGACACCATGGCCACGGCGCTGAAGGAGGAGGCTGCGCGTCGGCTCGATGCGAGCGCGCTGGAGAAGAAGGGCCTGCTGGCGGAAGCGAGGCAGGCCACGCTCGCGGCCGACGCACAGAAGGCCCTGGCGGAGTCCGCCTCGGCGGCGGCCGAGTCGTTCGCGAAGTTGGAGCGGGCACGGGCCAACGTGCCGACGGAACTAGGCGGGATGCTGCTGAGCGGGACCGGCCCAACCACCTCGGCCGTCATGCAGGGGGCGGAGACGGGCTCGGCGGCGGGGCCCTGGGGCGCCATCATCGGCGCTGGCGTCGGGTTGCTCACCCAGAGTGAAGCCTTCAAGAACATGCTGGAGCAGGTGGAGTCCATCCTCCAGAAGTTGGCTGACTCCGTGGGCAAGTTGATTGAACCGCTCATGCCCCTGCTTTCGATTTTCTCCGAGATGGACAGCGTGCTGTTCCTCCTCATTGACGCCATCACCCCCATCATCGAGTTCGTCGCGCGGCCGCTCTTCATGGTGTTCCGCGCCTTCGGCATTGCGACGCTGGAGATCATCAAGTTCGTCGGGGAGATCGTCAACGAGATCGCCCAGTTCTTCGGTGGAGAGGGAGCGGGGCTTGACCTCTCCGGCATCGACAAGGCGCTCAACAACCTCAAGAACTCCTCGTACGACACCGCACGGGCAGAGCAGAAGGTGGCGGATAAGGCGCGGGAGATGAGCGAAAGCCTCAACATCCCGTCCTGGTGGAAGGTGGAACTCGGGCGCTTCAACGCGGCGGACCCGGGCGCGCCGGGCAGTGGCTCCAGCGGCGGCGGGACCGTCGTCCACGACAACAGCACCACCATCATCCACATCACCAAGGAACAGGAAGACGCGATCACGGCGGACAAGGTGATTGACCGCATCGACGAGAAGAAGGGCCGCAAGACCTTAAGCCAGTACGGCGAAGAGCAGTACATCCCCTGACGACCATGTACCTTTCTCTCAACGGCGTAACGGTGCGCATCGCGGTGGACAGCGTCTCCATGTCCTACGTCGGAGTTGGAGGCGAGACGGAGCGCAGCCCGTCGGGCGACCTCGTGGGCGGACCCACCTCCACGAAGCGGGAGTGGCGGATGACGACCACGCCTGTCCCCGCGTCCGAGGTGGACGCCTGGGCGGGCCTCATCGAAGGGAAGGGTCACGCCTTCCCGCTCGACACCGACCGGTACAGTCTGCGCGGGCGCGGGCCTTCTGTGACGGGGGCGGCGACCATCACCGCGTCCGGCATGAAGTGGGGCGCCGGCTGCCTTGTCGCCGACACCGGTGTGTCTGGGCCGACATGGTCTCTCGGCCTCGGGGCGTCATGGTCGGTGATGTGGTGGAGCAAGGAGGCGGCTGGCGTGTGGGAGCACTGGGCCATCAGAAGCGACGGGGCCGAGTGGCACAACGGCGTCTCCGTGATCTCTGGCACTAGCCATGGAGAGGTCACCGTTTCTGGCGGGGCCGCGGTTGTCTTCGGCGCGGACGGGACGGATTGGCTGATTGACGATGTGGTTGCGTTCCCATTTGCCATTCCGGCCTCGTGGGCGTCGTCCCTGTACGCCCAGCACAGCGCCGGAGCGTGGAGCGCTCTACCGCGAGTCACCGCCGCAGGCACGTTCGCCCCGTCCTCCGTCACGGTGCGCGGGAAGGTAACGGACGTGAAGGTGACGCGGCAGTCCAACGGCGGGGCGCTGACGGCCATGCACGCCATCGAATTCACTCTGCGGGAGGTGTGACGTGCGGACGCTGACGGGACAGGACACGAAGGTTCTCCAGGCCCCGGACGGGTACTCCGTGCGCGCCCGCGTCTTCGTGTGGAATGGCTCGGCGTGGCAGGACGTGACGACGCTCGAGGGGCGCGATTGGCTGGTGTCGGTGGAGTGGGACGAATCCATCAACGAGCCGTGCGCACAGGCGACGGTGCAACTCCGGCGGCGGCTGGAGGATTTCTCCCTCAACCCACTGCTGAGCAACAAACTGACGGGGGTGCTCGCGCTCGCGCGGCCATTCTACGTTGAGGCGGCGACGCTGCCCCTGGGAGACGAGCCGCAGTCGGGCGACTGGCGCGAGGTGTTCCGGGGGAAGATTGAGCGACTGGCGCTCGATAAGGACCCCATCACGTTCACGGGGCGGGACGATGCCGGCGCCCTGCTGCGCGCGTACATCGAGACGGACCGCGAGTACGGCAACGACACCACTGGGGTAGCCGTCCAGACGGTGATGCAGTCCATCCTGACGGACAACAGCACGGGGGTGACGCTCTACGTGCCGGTGTCCCCGGGCGTGGTGCTGTCGAAGTACAAGCAGAAGAAGGCGCCGGTGCTCGCGGGCGTGCGCGAGCGGGCCCTCACCATCGGCTGGGACGCGCGGTACTTCTGGGACAACGGCACTGGTGCGTTTCGCTTCACGCTGCTGAAACCTGACCGGGCTGGTTTGGCGGGCTCGCAGTGGACCTTCCAGCCTGGGCAAGTGCGACGGGTGACGAAGATGGAGCAGAGCATCGACGGCGTGCGCAACGTCGTTCTGCTCTACTACTACAACCGCAGCACCACCGACCCCGGCGGCAAGCCGACGCTCTCCTCCGTCACCTCCTCGGACGCCACGTCCATCATCACGTACGGGCGTGGCTTCATGCAGTTGGCCGAGGACGAGAACAGCCCGATCGACAGCCCGACCGAAGCGCAGGCCATGGCGGACGCGGCGCGGGATGACCTGAAAGACCCACTGCTCGACATGTCCGTGGAAGTGGGCTTCCATTACGGGGTGCAGTTGCGCGACCAACTCACCTTCGCGGCGGATGACGACAACTTCAGCAGTGACCAGACGCTCGCGGTGGTGTCGGCCGCGCACCGCATCGACGCGAAGGGACACAGCACGACGCTGACCCTGCGCGGCAAGCCCGTGGGCGCGCACCGGTCATGGTTGCAGCGCGAGGGGCGCGCCATGCCCCAGCCCCGGGCGGCGCAACCCGACACCATCACAGGGCTCGTGGCCACGGGCGCTCCGAGCTCCGCAACCGTCACCTTCGCGCAGCCCACCGTGCCGCCATTCCCGGCTGAGTACGAGTTGCACAAGAGCACCACGTCTGGATCCACCCCGTCGTCTTCGACGTTCCACGAGCGGGCGAACACCACGACCTTCGTCGTGAACGGCCTCACCCCCGGGACCACGTACTACTTCAAGGTGGTGCCCATCGACGAGGTGGGAAACCGGGGCACCGCGTCGTCGGAGGTCAGTGCGACTGCGCGGTACGTGGAACCGAGGACGCTACAGCCATACGTGGCGGCCGGCGCCCTCCCGCCCAATGCCGACTTCGAGGCTGTGAACGGGTCCATCCCTGACACGTGGAGTGTGCTCGCGGGTTCATGGGGGACGGACATCACTTCATCCACTGATTCGTTCTCGGGCGGGACGTCCATCAAGTTCCCGGCGACGCACACCGCCACGCTGGCATCCCAGTTGATGACGGTCCGTCCGAGTCAGACGTACTGCGCTCGCGTCTACATGCGCGCCAGCGGCACGACGACTTCAGTCGTCAGTGTCGGGATTCGATGGTACTCCACCGTCGGCGGCACCGGCACGCTCTACTCCGAGACGAAGAACGCCACGAGCAACGCGTGGACAGAAGTGCTGGTGTTCGACACCGCCCCGAGTACGGCCCGGTATGCCGAAGTCCTCATCTTTACGGGCGGCACCGCGTCCATTGACGTCTACGTTGACAGTCTCGAATTCCTCCCAACGTCGTTGCCGCAGCGTCCGTGGAAGATGGTCGGCCCGTCCATCGGCGGCGGCTACTCCGTGGCCTTCGAGAACAGTTGGAGCAACTACGGGAGCCCGCACGGAGACGTTGGGTTCCGCCTCAACACGCTCGGGAATCTGGAACTCAAGGGTGTGGCGAAGGCCCCAACGCCTGCCCCGGGAATCGCGGCAACGGTGTTCACACTCTCCACTGGCTACAGACCATCCGTGCAGAAACTGTTTCGGCTCTATCTCTCTGGCGGTGGCACGGCCGATATCCGCGTTGGCTCGGATGGGAAGGTGAGCGTCTACAACATCTCCGCCGGCGACGTTGTCTCTTTCGACGGACTATCCTTCGCGCTGCCATAGTGCCCGTGCGCGGCTCGCCCCCCCCACCACGTGGCGAGCCGCGCAGTACATGCGGGCCTAACTGGCGAAGTCCAACGACACCTCGTCAAAGTCCATCGTGACCGTCGCCCCCGATGGGGTGGTGATTGTCACAGTGGCCGAGTCCGCCCCTGCGGGACGCACCACCGAGAGGTAGTTCGACACGAACATGCGCTCGGCCGTGCCCTGAATGACGATTGAGTCCCCCGACATCTCCGCGCCATTCGCGTCGAACCACGTGAGAGACGCGGTCGCTCTTCCCTCCGTGACCGAGCGCGACTTGAGCGACACGGAAGCGCGCGTGGCCGTGGTGGGCGCGGGCGCTCGGATCGAGATCGCCGAACATCCGCCATACATCCGCAACCCCTGCGCGCCGGACGACGCCGCGTTGGTGGTGACGAGAACCAGTCCACCCCACGTGCACGAAGGCCCCGACAGGGTCCACTTGGACGGGATGCCACTCGTGCTGATGGATTCGAAACCGCCATTGATGTCCGGGTGAGCGGGGAAGGTCGGGCCACTCCCGCCCGGGTACTCATCGCAGACCTCGCCGGGGGCACAGGACAGCATTCCCGCGTCGCGGCTCTTGAGGCCCGCACCGCCCGTGCCCTCGTCTTCGCCGGGGAGTGCGCCGGGACCGCAGGCCGCACACGCCGAGAGTCCGACGCACAACAGCACTAGCACAGCCAGTCGATTTCCACGGGGATTGCTGCTATTCACGTTTGACCTCTCACGGGGCGCGCGCCCGATGACTCTTGGCGGGGTCCGGGCGCGCGGGTTGTTTGTGCGGGGGCATCCCCGCAACGCCCTAAGCCCGCCCCTTGCGAGGGCGGGCCGGTGCGGCAGGCGGCGTCAGGGTTTCGACGCAGTGGCGTTATCTGGCATCGGCACTCTGTACTCCTCCCTCATTCGCAGCGGCGGCAGGAATCCGAGTGCGGGGTAGCCGATGGCCGCCCGAAACGCGTTGACAGCAGCGAGGTCGGGTTGGTGTTCGCTCTCATAGCATCCGCGCTCTACCGAGTCGAACATGGCGTTCCCGATGGCGGGGAACCGCTCCGCCATCGTCAACCACAGAATCTGCGCGTGTCTGAGGAAGGCATACTCAACGGGCTGCCCCATCGCGACCGCGCGGACGCGGATGTCAACCGCAACCTCCCTGCGCCACGCGTCGAACCTGCTCCATTCCTCGCCAGAGATCACTTCCCCTCCTCCTGCCGAATCCGCCTCATGTGGACGCCACCCCATGTTGATTGGATGCTCATCAGGTAGGCCGTCTGTTGCGGATTCAGATTCTTGTCTCCGCAGTGCTCGCGTTCCAGCGCTTCGGCACGACGCTTTGCCTCAATGGCGCCATCAAGCCGCAGGCGCGTGTACATCCTGGAGCCCTTCCTGAGTTCGTCCTCGGTGGCTGAGGCGCAATACAGGAGCGCCTTGGCACTGATGCAGCGCAACGCCCCCTCCGAGAACTTGGATACGATCTCGGCCCAGCCATGCGGGATGGACTTGGCTTCGTTTAGGTCGCTTGCACACTCTCCGGCCACGTACCACGTGCCCACGTCGGGGCCCACATTGAACACCACACCAAGCACGTTCACCTTGCCCACGTCGATCGCCGCCTTCGGCGCCCCGTCGGCCGCCCACACCCCCGGGTCCTTCGAGGCGGGGAGGACCCTCGTGTTCGGAGAACGCGGCACTACCTGCTCGCCTCCCTCTCGGGTCGGGACGACGATGCCCGCCCCCGCCGGAGTGGCTCCGGGCGTCGGGAAGTACGGGTCGTTGACCACGGGCCGAACGAGCGGTGGGCGCACCGGCGTGGGCATGGGCGCCACAGCCTGAGCGTTGGCGATGCTGGCGACGAAGAGAGTAATGGCGGCGAGAGCGCGGAGCATGGTGTCTCGGGCGTGCGGGTGGCGGCACACCCTCTCGGGTCCGAAGTGACCCGCGAGGCGGGACGGACTCTCAGGGTTTCCACTGACGAATGCAAGCATTCGCCGTCGCGCCTCCTCCCGTTGACGGATGCGCAACCCGCTGCGCACCACTCGCCCGAGCAGTCGGCCGACCGCAGGCCATGCTAGAAAGCGAGGCATGACCAGACCCATCCTCGCTGCACTCCTCGTGGCCACCCTCTCTGCGTGCGCCACCTCCTCGCCTACCTCCTACCAGCAGGCCGCTGCCCCGGCCTTCGTCCCGGCACCCACCCCTCCGGTGATGACTCCCGGCTTCGCGCCCGGCACCCCCGCCGCTCCCGTCTACACGCCCAACGGCGCCGGCCTCTACGACCCCACCCGGGGCACCCAGCAGCCCACCGTGCCCCGCTCGCCCAACAAGCGGGTGCTGCCCGCCACGAAGGAGGCGGGGTTGTGGGCCGCGGACGGGGCGCCGACGGCGAGCGCCAGAGAACTCCTGTTCGGTGTCGACATCCCGGACCCGGCCGGGTCCGCTGTGCTGGTCGATGCATCCCGGGCCTGTGTTGACACGGTAGCGCACGCCGCAAGGGCCGTCGGGGCGGACAAGGATGCCATGCTGTTCCCGCCCCGGGTCCGCAGTTGCATGGCGGCATGGGCCTACTTCATGTGCGCGAAACACAGGGCCGTGGTTCCACGCCCGCCATTGCCGCGTGGGGTCGACGTCACCGAAGAGGAATTCGAAAGGGCGACTGCGGTTGGGCGCCTCGCGATGCACGCCATGAAACTCAGCAGAGACGAGTGCCGAGACGTCGTTCGAACGAAGGAGCAGATGGACATTCTAGATGCCGTGGACGCGCAGTGGTTACTCATGATGCGTGGCGGTGGAGGAGAGCCATGACGTTGACACCATTTCAGGCCGAGACGCTCGCCCTCTTGGATGGACTCGAACGAGACCTCCGCAGGTTCGGCAGCAACTATCTGTACGCCGGTAACCCGCCTTGCGGGCAGTGCGACGTGGCGCTCGGGAGCACCGACGGCTGCCCCGCCTGTGCGGCCAAGCGGGCTGAGGACAGGGCAAAGGAGAAGCCATGACGAACGCGACCGACAGGCCACGTCGTGCGGCGGTGCCCACTCCATCCTCCCCTTGACGTATGGCTCCCACCTAGGTTGATCCGACGAGACTCCCCCGGCACACCAAGCGGGGGAGTACCCATGGGCGACTGGAAGACGTTGGAGGAACTGGAAGACGAGCTCGACGCGAGCATTGCCTCGGAGGCGCGGCGCGCCGCGCTGCGCGAGAAGGAGCACCAGCGCCAGCTCGCAGTGCTGCGGCGCCGAGCGGGCATCGCCGCCGTCATCGTGGTGCTGGGCATCGTGGCCATCTTCCTGATTCTCATGGCCTCGCTCAGCAACCCTCCGAGCACGCCCCTGGCCCTGCCCGAGGATGAGCCCCCGGAGTCGTGGGCGACGGACGCGGCAGACGCGGGGGTTGACGCCATCGCTCGCCCCATGCCCGGTGCCGCATTCAAGGGGCAGAAGAAGCCACCATGCACGCTCGAGCAGAGAGCCATCCTGGAAGCGTGCTGGGTGGAGGTGGCGCGCCGGCCCCTTGAGGACCACTGCGGGCGCGAGTTCTTCGAGCACGAAGGGCGCTGCTACCTTCCGGTACGCGAGGCAGAACGCCCGCCTACGAGCATGGAGCCCTAGACCCTGCTCCCAGCGCAGGTGCGGCACCCCGTCGTAGACCCGAGCGGCCCGTTACACTCCGAGCACTTCGGGGCCGCTGCCTGTTCGGAGGCGTGGAAGCGGGACAACTCGGCCTTCCACCAGGACGGGATGCACAGGGACTCAGACATCTCCCGGGCCCGCGCGGCTACGCGCTCCTGCTCCGCCTTCACGTCATAGCCGAGCCGCGCGAGCGCCCTCCCCGCGCTCGCCTCGTCGAAGCCGTCGTTGTCATCGTCGGTCATGGCCCCAGTGTATGTCGCGGCGTGGACGGCGGTCACACACGGCGCGGCAGCGGGCGCGAAACGAGCGGTGTTGACACCGGACGGCCGCGCAGTTACATTGCTGTTCATGAACCCCACGGCACTGATGACGAAGATGGCGGCGAAGATGACGGACGCGGACCTCCAGACGGCGCGTCGTGCCACCAAGGCCGCCATCAAGAATGGCGGGGGCAGCGTCCTCCTCCAGGGCACCCGCTGGCAGAACCGAGCGGCGCTGGAAGCCGAAGCCGCCCGCCGGGGGCTGAAGTAGCAGCAGGGCCCGCCCTCGAAAGTCGCTGAGGGTGGGCCGCTGTCGCGTCGTGGTTGCGCGGCGCTCGCTTCGTGGCCGACATTCGCCCGCAGTGCACTCCCGCTGCCGCACCACTCCGCCGGGGCGCATCGCCTGCCGTGCTGCTCGCGGTGGCCAGGAGGCCTCTGCCGTCCCGGGGCATCCGGGGAGGTGGCTCCCGATGGCCTGCGTCGTCCCGGGAGCGGTGCCGCTTCGGACGGACGGCTGCAGGTGCCGTTGCCGCCCGCTGATGTGTCGCACGCGCGAAGCAGTTGTGCTCGCCGCGCGTGGTCCTGTCAATCCGGTGTTTTCGTCGCGGTCGTCACAGACCCATGGCGCAAGTGTCGCGGTATGACATCCGTGTCATAGCGCCAGCGACATCAGTGTCGTGGCGTAGATGTCGTTTCAACATCGACCGCGCGAGTCGCGGACGCACGAGGTCGTTCGCCCGGACGCGGCCTCGTGCGACAACGGCAGTGCCCATTCCGGGCGAGGGGAAGAACATGACGACGATCTACAAGGTGGTGCTGAGTCCATCCCAGACGGAGTACCACCTGCCGGAGGGCGCGCAGGTGCTCTCAGCCCGCGAGCAGGGCTCGGAGATCTGCCTGTGGTACCTGTGCAACCCGGAGCGACAGAAAGTGACGCGCCGCTTCCGGGTCTTCGGCACTGGCCACCCCATCGGCGCCCTGAGCGGACGCCTCCGCTTCGTCGGCACGGCTCACCTCGACGGCGGACGATTCGTCTTCCACGTTTTCGAGGAGGCGGCGCCGTGAAACTGCGCGTGGGAGACGTGCTGGTGAAGATGCGCGGCGGAGGCACTCGCAAGGTGCGTGTGCTGCGCGTCGGCAAACTGAGTGCGGTGCTGGAGGGCATGTCCGAGAGCAGCAAGACGCGGCGCAACGAGGTCCGCACCCACGCCGTCAACCTCGGCGCGGACGGCCTCCCCGAGGGCTACCGGAGGGCGCCATGACCCTGCATCAGTGCGAGTGGTGCCAGAAGACGAAGGGCCGGCGGGCGCTCCAGGCCCTGCTGTCCCGCTTCCCGAACATGACGAGCACGAAGGCAGCCACGCAGGTGGAGATCACCCGGCCCCACGTGTCCGCCATGCGCAACGAGATGGAGGCGCGCGGGTGTGTCCCCAGGCGGACCGTCACAGGCAACGCCCAGGGGCACGTGGAGCGGCAACTCGCCAAGGCGCAGACGACGGGCGGCGTCCCCATCGGAGCCACCCAGGACTTCGACGCGGCGCACGCGGCGGAGCACTTCGGCTTGTCCCGCGTTGTCGCGTGGCCAACCGCCGGGCGAGTGGTCATCGGTTCCGTCTGCTACCCGGGCATGCGGGCGGCGTGACCTGTTGCCGGGGTGGGCTTGGCCCTGCGCCGGGTCAGCCACTCGTCCACCGCTTCCCGGATGTAGACGGCAGTCGGGACGCTGGTGTTGGCCGTCAGTGCCCGGAGCGCCGCGTAGGTCTCCGGGTCGAAGTAGACGGTCACCACTTCCTTCCGGCGTCCCATGGGCGGAAGGTGCTACTCCCCGAGGGACTGGGCCGGACGGGTGCGCTTGCCGACGGCAGCCCAGCACTTCCCGCCGTGCTCGTACTGGAGATCCGGACAGGGCGGCACCTGTGCCGTCTGGATGTAGCAGCCCCCGTTGATGAGCACCTCGGCCGCCTTCGCGCTACACTGCGTCTTCTGTCCAGGGGCGGGGGCCGTTGGGATGGGGATGCCGGCCCACTCCTCCCCCGTGCTCCCATCGGTCATCACCCCAGCCTCGGGCGCCAGCAGTCCCGCGTCCGGAGTGCCAGCGTCGGGAACGTCGGGCAGTGGGGCGAAGATGCCGGAGCCGAGCACTAGCAGGACCGCAGCGGCTGCGGCCAGGGCCGGCGCGAAGCGGGCGGTTGGGGAGGTAGAGGAGAGCCCATGGTCCCGACGCGGGCCACGAAGGGCGGGCGAGGGAACCCGCGGGCGCGCGGGAAAGGCGGGCTTCTTGTCGCACTTGGGGTGTGGGGCCATGCCTGGAGTCTACGGCCCGTCCGCTTTCTTGCCCACCTTTCAGCCGAGGCGTACCGTCCGGGACATGCCCACCGTGTCCGCTACAGATCGGAAGAGCA
>Ga0209973_1000007_pt1:0-22500 | contig 30764 bp, 19 predicted proteins | sample InoplaCoSPM_FD_187589 | JGI IMG/M metagenome (GOLD analysis project Ga0209973, IMG submission 187589) | Arabidopsis thaliana rhizosphere microbial communities from the Joint Genome Institute, USA, that affect carbon cycling - Inoculated... | ecosystem: Host-associated > Plants > Roots >...
ACCAGAGGTATCTATAGAATGAAAGAATCATTTTATGCTTCCTTGGCCATGTACAACATGGATTAGCATTATGTCATTCCTACAATTCCTACAAGTGATCCACCTTCCAGTATTTGAAGGAGAGGACCTATACCTAGCAAAATAATGAGTCAAGCCTGAAAAGAAAGTCGAGACCTAACAAAAAACCTGAAATGGCAGGTTAGTTGTCGGAATCGCTTTTTATATTTATATTGTAGTCAGCCAGCGTTTCCAGTAGCTCCATCCAAAACTTGTTTCCGGTTTTTCCTAAACACGAGTAAAGGTAGTAGAACCGTTTCCTACGCCGATCTATATCGATCGTTTCATGTTCAGTCATCACAACATTTATTGCTCGTTCTATATCCCGTTCATCCGGAATATGGTAACCTCTTTCTAGCAATAAAGACTGGGTCTTTAATATCGTTTTTTCTTTCACTTTATCGCATTTCAAGCTTAGGCGCTCAACCTCTAAAAAAATGGGATCTTGGCTTTGGTCGTTTAGGTTCAAGTGAAGGTTTGTGGAACTTCCCGACGCGTGCCGGTGGGTTTCCTGTACTCCGGGCGCGGAGGAAAAGTAGGAATCACCCCTCCGCTGATCGTGATAGTCCGGGTCTGAAGTTTGATAAGAAGAGAGAAAAAAATCCCCTGAGGGGTTGGGCGGCGTATTAGAACCCCCTCCCAATCCCCCGGAAAAACCGGGGACGAATTGAGAAAGGGCACGACTCAGGTCGTCCATAAAGAGATAGCCGCCCAGATCAAGTACCAATTTGGTAAGAACCAGCAAAAGCAGAAAGTGAGAAATCAAAAAAAGAAGGAGTTGGCATTTTGTTGCCAGGTGCTTTATAATAGGAAGCCTACAAAAGTAATGGAAAAGTTGATTGATAGAAAAAAAGATAGGGATGGGAAACAAAACGGAATGTACCAGATTTTTAGCACGTGCAACCATCAAACCAGAGACCAAAGCAGGGCTCGACAAAACAGAAAGTATCATGGTACCAGCTAACGGACCGAACCCCCACCAATAACTAAGATTGCTCGGGGTTGGATAATCTACTAAATGCTGATTAAGTGTGGAGGATATAGGTTGTTTAAGAAGAGAGAACCGTTGGTTCCTTATAGTCATTTCTCTTTCCTATCGTGACAACTCTTGTTCACCCACCTTTTTTTTGCGTTCTAGGGCCCTAAAATATCCTCAAATACACATTAAGATGTTGACCCGTTTTTCTTTTCTTTGCTGATTCCTCTCAATGAAATTTGCCATGTTGCACTAAGTTACTTACGGATGTATGCATGCAGTCCGGGAACACTTTGGGGTGAACACCCATCCGAACGAGTAGAGTCAATAGTTCAGCATTTAGGCTGTAACATTTAGCAACAAAAAAAGTTTTTAACCCAACAAGTGCTCTCCGAACCAAGCTAGATAGTCTCCTATCACTAGGCTCACCAACCTACCTGGACTTTGATTCTTATTATTCCTACCGGATATCAAAACCATAAGGATTGTTTCCAGCCATGAGTTCCCATATGACATAAGCGCTATTGGGTGGGCCATTCCATCAAATCTTTGAGAAGGGGCCCAATCTCGTATTTGATGGTTGGCGTGGCGATAGACTTCGCTTCTACGACTGCCTCCCCAGCCGTTGCAAACACTGAGCGAGAACGGTAAAGGGCGCACAAACTATGTCGTTGCGCGGGGATGCGATTCACCAAGCTGGGACAAACTAAGCCGTCCGGGGTTGGTGGGGCGGATTAGGAATGCGAAGGCCTTTACTTCGAAAGGAGACCCGCCCACTATTACCACGAAAAAAGCCCTGCCCTTTTCCTTCGCTACTAGGAAAGTAAGCAACCTCTATTAGCGCCGGACCCTGAGTCGAATTGATCGTGTCATGTGCAACGTCCATCAATGATGGTTCATTAATGTCCATAGATTTAGACTCCTTCCCCCTTCCCTACTACGAAAAAGATCGAGAGGAGCCCGAACCAAACCAAGAACTAAAACGGAAGCCTTTCGATTCGCTCCCCATTCTCTCTTAAATAAAGCTCGCCCTCGAGCCCTGGGCAGGTCGGCCCCGGGTCTTTCTTTCCCTGTTGTTCTGTTCCTGCCACGAGAAAGACGCACGGAAGAGGTATGCCCAGCGCGCGGAGGATCTGTTAAGAGTGTCTCTTGTCTCGGTAGGGAACTGTACGATCTTTTCCCCTATTATATTGAATCAATAAAAAAAGAGGTCAGTGCTACGGGCCCCTATTGCTTGTTTTGTTTGATCCAATATTGACCGGGGACGAGCCCCGACTTCCATAGGTCCTGGGTTTTTGACCTCCCGTAGTGGGTCCTTGCTTTTTATAAAGCGGAGCGGGGCCAATTTCTCGTACTTGCTCCGTGTGCCCCCTTTCGTCGAGTGCCCACTGGACTGTTGGCCTACCAAGTACTTGCCTGCTGCTCCTGCCGCCCGCTTGACGGGCGGAGCACTCGTTATCCTTACGGTGGTTCTGTTCTGTTCTCTCTGCTGAGGCCCCTCCCATTGCTCTAGCCATAAGCTATGGCAGCTCCGGCTCGCAACCACGGGGGCCCGCCGGGGCCAGAGTGGGCTCAGCAGTCAGCCTTCATTCGAATGGAACTAGGGGGTCTTTCGCTTTTGCCGGATCTAGAGAGATACTACGAGTCCTCCGTCCCAGATTCCATCGCCGCGGCCATCTGGTTCACCGGTACTACCAAAAAGTCTCATGCTTACATTACTGTTATTGATGGTTTTATTATTTTAGACTACGAAGACCTCGGTCGTGCTTCTGGTTTCCATTCCCATTAGAATATTGATGATAAATCTCCTCGTGCTCTGCCATAAGAACTTGGAGTCCGTATCATGGTGAAGGTAAGGTAACGCTGTGATTCTTGCTCAAAAAACAGACCGAACGCGTTCGAGTTATTGGCTCGTCCGACCCGGCAGCATTCATGAGTCGCTCGTTCAACTGTCCCTCGGAGACAGGGTCGAGAAGTACCATGCATGGTTGCCCTCTGTCCTTTATTTCTCTCGGTCCCACCCAGAAAGAGACGGCTTAGCAAAAAAAAGTGAGCGCCCCTGCGCGAGCCTTTATTAGTAAAGTAAAGCTTTGGCTCCCTAAAGACTCAAAAAATGAATCAAAAAAAGGGGGACTTATGCAACGGGCTATGCCACCCAAACCAACTGAGGGAAGTCGCATCCGTCCCATCGCAAGCACCTACAATGTCATGATCACATAGGTTTACCCTTTTTCTTTGGTAGTTCAACGGACGGTCGCCCCTCCAACAAGAAAAGGTATAAATATGGAAACTTCTCTGCCATTTGAATCGGAGAATTTATGGAGGAAATCAGGTTTTAAATTTCCAGAAACCACACGATTATATAGCCAAAGGGAATAGGCCGCACCTAAAATCATCCCAAGCGCTGCTAATGTGGCTACTAAGCTATTTCTTTGGAAAGCTCCTACTAAGATGAGAAATTCCCCGATAAAGCTGCTAGTACCAGGTGAACTCATATTGGCCAAAGTAAAAGAAAAGAAAATGGTAGAGAGATTCGGCATGGTGCTCACTAAACCTCCGTAATATCTAACAAGTCGAGTCTTATGTCGGTCATATAAAACACCAACACATAGAAAAAGGGCTGAAGGAACCAGTCCATGACTTAACATCGGTAGAATGCTACCTCCAATTCCCTGTATGTTCGATAGAGCGAAAGATTTCTCCCGGAGTACGCCGATTACCCCCCGAACCGTACAAGATAGTTACCACCTATCATACGGCTTTCTAACATCACTTATTTTTCTGGTCGTTCCGCTCTGTCGATCGATGGTAGTATAAGAGATCTGTAACCCCCCCCCGAAATTATTTACATAAGGGTTCCTGCTTCCTACCCATAGTTAGCATGTATCTCCCCGGGTCATATACTTGAGTATCACATCGTAGACCCCCGCCCAACTCTATCTTCCTTATCAGTGAACCGGAACTTAGTGCGTAGGTACTCTTCAATGCAGCGTGGACGAGACGACGTCACATACTACGATCACGTACAAAAGTCTTGCCCTTCAGCTCGGCAATATGGAACCTATCACTCCCGCCGTTCCTTTATGAGGTCTTATCGGGATAGGTAGGCCCAAGCCTTTCCTTTCCCACCGAGACCGAGCCGGTAGTTCCTCACGGCTGACAAATAAGAGTGACGGCCGTAAAAGAAGGGCACCGGCCCCATTCCCCCCCTCCCCCCATCCTCTTTCTTTCCTTCTCGAGAAAGAGAAAGAAGAGAAGAAAGGATTTCTTCTCTTCTTTCATGTGAGAACGGCCCTTTCTTGTATCGAAAAGTTTTTCGTGCTATACACCACGTTGAGAAAGTCCAACCTCCTATATGTACCGTACCTTTTTTTTTTTTTACCTCGAAAGGGGGTCCTCCTTATGATGCTACGGTCGGCTGTCCGAAGTGCAAGGGGTAAACTCGGACTCGGATGGGATAGGATTGTGCGTTCGGGCCCTTCGGGTGTCATATTTTGGCCGAGTTTACCGTACCCCCCGCCCTTATGTTAATGTTAGGCGACCGTAATCTTTTGTTACGTTCCACCGGCTGTTACGCCAGAAAGAAAAGGTTCCACACGAGCTCTCGTTCTGCGGCGTGGTGGCAGGACCAATAGGGGATTGGCTCCGGGATAGGGTCAAATCCGCAGGGGTCATGCAAATACATAGGCCCCTTCCCTTCTCTTTTGGATAAATGGGGTGCTTTCCGATCTACGGTCCCTCGGAACAAAGGGTTAGGCAGGTAGTATGGGCCCTCTGACTTCCAGCTATGTGCTTGTGCGGCTCCCGCGAAGCGAATGAAGGGAAGCTCTCTTCGAGCTTACGGGTGAGCTTACGTTTACTCTCTGCCTCTTTGATTGGTAGGCGGGCGGTCAAAGCCCCCCCTACTTAAGATTCCATTCATAAGGATAATTTTTTGTTGTCGTGACGCTTTGGTTAGGCCGACTTATAAAGCAAGTTCTAGCTTCTATAGCGGCCCTTCCACTTCCACTTTGTTGTAGTTTGTATTTTGACTGAATGAATATATCAAACCAAACAAAGGCGAGCAGTATAAGCCCTTCTCTGGTACTGGGAAAAGCAGCGAACTAAGGTTTTGAACCCTTGCAACTATGATAGAAAGCCGTTTGCTTGTTGCCAAACCCCTTCGCAATCAAAGTAGGCCGCGACTCTTGTATTTTAGTCGGTCGGGGGAAGCTACCGCTTATACGACAGCTCCACTTCCTCGTCTTGCTTCTGGCAAAGCTTCTACTTTGCTTGCGCGAAAGTGCTTTTCGCTAGGTCAAAAAGCTTCCGTCAAAGCGAAAGAAAAGATCTGATCCAACAGAAATCCGCATATTGAGTGCAGCTGTGATATGCGGCTACAGCTAGGCGATCATATCAATGCCATAAAAGACTTTGATATGTATAGAGAGATCCCCTATATATACAGATAGAATAGATGTTTATGGACAGACATTCCATTGATTCTGAGTTTTGGGGCTGAAAAAGCTCGTCGATCCAAACAAATGAATCATTTATTCTGGTATCTCTGCGCCCCCCGCCCCGAAACTGACCCACAGCACAGCGCCCATTCGCTTTGCGCGCGGGAAGGCAACGAAGTGAAGTTCATGAGACCGCGGCGGAGTGGAGCAGCCGCGACACTCTTTTTCCTTAGCTGGATCTCGCTGGTGCCACCTAAACGGTAAGTAGGCGGCGGATGTGTGACGTTTGGAGTTGTCGTTCGTGCACCTGTCCCCAATGGAAGAATGAGTGATCCGTTCCCCTGCAGATCATGGCCTTACCACTCGGTCCCCGATGGCCAGCGGGGGATTCCGGTATAGCAGCTCACGTTCGTTTGCGCCTTTCCGCAGGACTGGGCACATGTTAGCAGCTGTAGGAAGTATGGTTCCGAAAGTGACTTCGGTTCGCCAGTTCAGGCTCAACTCCTCGCTTTACGTTAGCGGACCTACGGCTCGGGCCGGGGCTCCGCGCTCTTTCTTTCTGTGTGGGACGATGCCGGGGAGAGAAGGGAATGCGTCGAGGCGGCGAACAACAACAAGACAACTACATTTTGGCTTTTCCCTCCATGAGATGAGCCCAGTGCATTGGACCGATGGATAAGAGAACTGAGCTGGCCCAAAAAGCGCTTGGGCGCTCTACGTACGATGTAGAAGACTCCATCAGATACATATCGATTTCTTTCTGATGGATAAATAATTTCTTTCTGATGGATCAAGAATAGATAGTTGTCTCATCAATAGATAGAAATAGGCTCAAAGACCTTATTATTGATTCCCTCTCTATTCTCTATCTATTTCTACTCTTTAGATCTATCAGAACAGATCAATCTATCAATCCGATTTGAAAATAGCACGTTCATCTCGCTTTTCGTTCATTTTCGCCACGCCAACATGGCCGCCATAATAAGAAGAAGCAGGCGAAGCAGCTAGAAGCGCTCGCTTCTAGCCCTTTGATTTTGATTTACGAATGAATTTGGGAAAGCCAACAGAAAGATTCGATTCAGACTTCGTGGAGCCGGTGCTGCTGTTGCCTGCGCGTAGAGCCGTCCCCCACTCCCGTCCCGGGGCGCTAAGGGACTGAAGGGAACAGACGGCAGTGTTTTGCTGACGCCTCGAATCAAGCTTTTGTTGCGACATGCTATGTTTTCTCCCCCATTGCTAGTAGGTTGATGGGTCGCACGCCCGACACACATGTTTTGGCCTTGTGTGTCCATAACTCAAAATAGGTGACCTAACGGCCGCCGCCCGACTAAACATACCAATAGTCACCAGATTCATATGGGCTACTGAGGAGTAAGCAATGATCTTCTTTAGATCGATCTGTCTTGAAGTGGTCAAGGAAGTATATATTATAGCAATCGCGCTTAAAGTATAAATGAAAGGAGTAGAACAAAGTGTCGCTTCGGGAAACATGGGTATTGAAAATCTTAAAAACCCGTGGGTTCCAAATTTTAAAGGAATTCCTGCCAAGATGACGGATCCTGCCGTAGGTGCCTCTACATGAGCTTCAGGTAACCAAATATGAACTGGTACCATAGGCACTTTGACGGCGAAAGAGGCGAAAGAAGCAATCCATAGAAAGATTTGGCGCCGCTCACTAAATTCTGTGGTTAATGATATTTGTAAATCGGTGGTTCCTGTTTGGAAAAGAATCAACAGAATAGCTAATAGCATAAAAAGAGATCCAAGTAAAGTATAAAGGAAAAACTGATATGCTGCCTTGATCTTTCTTTGTCTCGAACCCCATACTCCTATAATAATGGTAGAGTAAGGGGTGGCCCCAAAGCGGAATTGACCGGGGGTGCTTGGTCGAAGCTCCAGTAGGTAGCCACTCCCTTCTCAGGGAACCGTACGTGAGACTTCCGCATCATACGGCTCCGTCCCGAGCTTCCGTCGTCGGCCCTTGTCATTAGATCACTATCTATGCATGTATTTTTAGTCTGGACTCTCTAATCTTTTACTTTTCGGGTGGTGGCGAACTATGCAGCTTTCGTTGCGGGAGATGCCCCCGCCCGTAGGGCCCGGCCTGCTTCTCGCCCGAAAGAACCGCTCACTAGCTAGCCGGACTAGTGGGGCGCCCTATCTGGAGACATACTGAAAACCATACCTTTCGAACCGAACGCAACGCCCGTCTTCAAAATCTAAAGATAAATGGGCTTGTTAAGAAGAAAGATGGAGTTCGGCCTGTAGAGCACATGTAACGCACAGTCGGGTTGCTCACGCAGCGGATCTCTCTTTCTTATAGTACGACAGAAGGAGAGATGTGAAAGTAATAGCCCCTTACCTTATGGTATGGCCGCTACCCGACTTACGGCCTTTACGCTACTACTACTGTGATGTGAGCGGTTCTTTCGGGTTTGATCTTTCCCAATTATCCTGGCCGGAACTTGTACGCAGCACTTATACGGAGGTGCATGCATAAAGGTTTGGAACTATTTTTTTATTCTGAGAATCTGAAGGGCAGGACCCTATTCTTGAACCCTCTGCCGAGCTTAAACCTGCCCGCATTTCCTTTTGATTTGCCGGGGGCCAAAGAAATGTCTCCACCAGCTGTCAACAGTCTTTCTTCGGAATTCTACTGAACGGGTCGATCCTCTACTCCCCTTTGTTTTAGCAACTTATCCTAAGGTCTCCTCTCCTTTCAGTCGAGTGACAAAAGTACCTCGCCAAGAGCTATCCGGCGACGACAGAGGAACCAACCCGCTTGCTGTGGCGGGGCGGCTTTTTTGTTTCACAATAAGACCTGGACGATTATCCCTAACCTCGGTAGCTTACGAGTTTACGTCCATCCCTGGTCGGGTACAGTTTCCTTTTTATTTCTCCCTTGTAGCCGTTACCTGAATTCGCGCAAGTGTGTCCACACCCCCCAAACAGACTTGACGAGGAATCCATTCTCGCGAACAAACACAACCCCTACACACACCTAGGAGCACCCCTTCCTGCATATCCATACAAGACCCGAGTAGGCGGGTCGAGGTCCTACGAGGTACCCACTATACTCGGAGTACCCTCCCAAAAGGAAAAAGATGTGTTTGTCAGGTTCGGTTCTTCTTAGTTGGATTGGGCGGGTTCGACCAGAAATGCTATGCTTACACACAAGACTACCCCTCTTCCCGAAAGCTTCGCGGGGACTACTTTACGACGACGGACGACCGCCCGTAGGGGGTTTACTGCACAAGGCCCCTGCAGAGGAAAAGCTTTCTCCCAGCGAATATAAGATACTCCGCTCCGCACAACATAGGGATTGGCACGCTTTCGGGAAAAACATAGAATAGTAGAAGATCTAGCATGCGGAACACGGCGATCATTAGAAATTCACGAATTAAAAATGCTGTAATATACTCTTTCCCATAACTTCTCATACCAGACCAACCCACTGAAATGCAAATAGGGATCAGAAATGTGGTCAATATCACGAAGAATAAAGAGATACCGTCTATACCCAAATAAAAATTGATGTTTTCATAAGGAAGCCATCGAAGGCTTTCCACAAATTGAGATTTGGCCGTAGAAGAGTCGAATTGTATCCGAGGAACAGGAGAATACAAAAAAGTAATAAGAGAGGCACACAGACCAATTAATCGTATCGGTCGTATTCTTGAATTTGGAATGAAAAGAAGAGTAATGCTTCCTAGCACAGGACACAGAATAAGACCACTTAGATTAGAATAGCATTCACAGAAATGTTCTAACATAGAGTAGAATCGAACATTGAAGAGATTTGTTGACAACAGTCAAAAGATGGGCGCTAAATTCCAATACAATAAGGGTCTATCAGTTCAAGTCAGCTGAACACCGTGATTTATGAGTGGGTAGGTGGGTTAGGCGCACCTCTCGCCCACTAAGAAGTAATGAGGCTAGTCTCCCCCTGGAAGTAGTGGTGCCCCCTTCCCGTGTATACGCCTTTATTTATATTCTTTCTATTTTTGCATTCTTTATCCGATGGATAATCTTTCTAAATAAATCTCTCGGGCAAAACGCAATTCGTCGATTTCAATCCCAAGGTGCACCTTGCCTTTTCAGGTAGCTTTGTTACGCCTATTCAGCTATTGGTGCATTGGTCATAGCCGAAATTCGTCGAAGAAAATGAAGTTTTGTCTTTCTTTCAATCCAAATAAGAGAACAAAGAAACCATTCAAAAATAAATCCAGGATGACAGCTTTCAAAGAGTAAGAGACAGGGAGGGGGAGGCTTTCGAAACCAAACGAGACTAGAAGGAACATGGGAATTAGCACCATTCCTATGAGTGTTTTTGTCTCGAAGAGCCAACAAAGGGAGGCGCGGCAACCCTCATCGATGAATTAATGAGTTTCTTCGCCCTCTTTCTCTATCTCGGTTTAGCATCATCATATATCGATCCGTATAAAATTTTGATTGGTTGTAGCGCGGGAGCAGCTACTCCATGCTGTGGCTCTGTGGGGGTGGGGGCAGCCTAAGCCTGATAGAGGCAGAAGCCGGGGCCACCGGAGCTATCTGCGTCGAGTGTGTCGATTGAAAGAGGAGGGGAGACAACTCAAATGCCAGCGCAAAAATCGAAAGAGTCGTGCCGTTCAAAGTGGAATTCTTCTAAGATCCATCTATTGCTCGATTTTGCATGCTCTGCTCCCCCCAAGAGAGACTTGTTCTCAAAATGAAGGAAAAGGTAAATCGACGGTTGGTTGTTGACCAACGGAAAGGCATGGGAGTTGTAATGTAAAAAAATAAGAATAAATGGGATTTGATCATTCAGCGCGGTGCAGCCCATATAAGGTAAGGAGCTTTAGCTGTTCACGTTACAGCTACTTCGTTGGCTCTTACTATACTACGATATTTTAATTGATCGTAGCTAATTCTGATTCCATTGCGAAACGAAAACCGCTCCTTCTCTGTAACAACTGATTCTACACAAGAGCAAAAGAGCCTTTTTCTTCCTAAGGATCTATTCATTTTTCCATTAACAGTCGAACCGACCGGAGAGAGATTGCTTTTATCACAGACCAGAAAGCCAGGAATTGCTTCCATCACAGACCTTCTCTGGTCACCAGCCTCCTCGCCTCTTTTGCATTAACATATTCCCTCGTACCTGACTTCGTTAGACGATCCTACTTAGGGGCTTGAAAGCAGAAAACAGAGTAAGGAATAGATGCTGCTAGGGCTCATACGAAGAAGCCAACTCGGTAAAGCTAGTTTACGGTTCCTTTTCTTGCTTGACGGTACGCTTTTAACCAAGCCTAATCCATATAAGAAAAGCAAACAACTATGAAAACAGGGCAAGAAGATGCAGACGACGGTACGCAATGAGACTGGAGTACCTGGCAGGGGGCCTAAACAGACAGTAAGGGGGGTGGGTCTAGGAGAAGAGAGAAGAACGAGGGCAAGCATAAGAAGCAGTCATTGAAAAAAATCAGAAAAGAAGGAGCTGATCCGATGGATGAAGATAATGATCAACGGAAACTATCGGCTATGAAGCTAGATGGCATAGAAGAAGGTTATGCCAATATGGATGGCTTGCCTGGAAACTAGCCATGTATGTACTGGCTTCCGCACTACTACTTGGTCGGATCAATCTCACTCTCGAAATTGGAAATAATCAACTCAAAATGTGAGGGAAGCACTAAGCATAACATTTGAATGAGGGGCCCTCATCAAAATGAATTAATGAGTTTCTTCGCCCTCCGAAGGACTCGTTTTCAGCTCCTTACTTACCCTTATATATTAAAAAAAAGTCAAAAAATAAAATGATTACACAGCCCACTTCGCTCCGCTGCTTTGCTCGCTCCGACGATTCTACATACCGGCCGAAAGAGACTGAGCCCGGGCGAAGCCAATCACATTGAGTTGTAGATTGACATAGTTAACCTTCAGTGCACTTATATATAATATATAGTCAGAGTTGAAGCTGAGCGTTCACCTTAGCGGCACCTCTGACCTCAGATGCATGTGTTAAGCATATAACTAGCGAGCGAACCATACTTCGGATATCGGCTCAGAGCAAGGCCAGTCGCTGGATTAAGACTAACAGGACCATTCCTTATGAAAGACCCAGCAAGAGACGTCACTACCTACCTACCTAGGCCTCAGGATAAGCTCCGGTGTTGAGGCCCGAAGACTGGAAATTCAACCCTAATAACAAAGTTTCTCTCCAACCAGTCGAGTTACTACGTTCCTTGCTTCACTTCAGTAAATTAATTAACACCGTATTTGATTCCATCTTGTTTTTCTGTGCTAGTTACTATCTGTAGTAGTGGACTAACTGGGCTGGGCACAACTCATTTGAAAAGGAATGTCAAAGCATTGCGGATTCTTCCTTCGACGTCTTATTGCCCTTGATCTTAAAAGAGCTTACTTACCTATACCTTTTATATCTTCCGCTCTCACGGATATTCGCCAGCTTTGTGCCTCTGGTGGCCCTTGACTGACCCGTCTCGTATCGTTTAGATAGTAAGTCCATGGGTTCTACAATCTTTTGTTAACCTTTAGCTGCGGGCTCCACGGAGAAAGTTGTCGGATAGCAGCGATTCCTATTGCTATTCTATGGTCTTTTCTGTCTTTTTCCCTTTACCCGGTCCTATCTCGAGCAGAGGATCACTCTGCTCTTTGGTGCTCGGGATTCCCATTCAAGAACCAGTAACTCACCGTCTGATTCACGCGGATCAGAGCCATCGAGTCGATAATAACTGTTCTTCGGTGCAGCTCTGACCCTACAGCAAGATCACGCCGCCGTTAACTAGATAGTTTAGGGGACGAGTTCTCTTAACTCGATCTTATTATTTGATTATTAAGCCCGCTTTTGCGTTGCCGAACTCTTCTTGTATTTGCCATCAGGTGAAGGAAAGAGGAACCCCTTTGCCATAGACCAATTACCTGAGATTGACTAGCATGAGGACAGATAGGCTAAAGAGAGGTTAACCCTAGTTGATTCTGCACTCCCTAAAGAGAACAATCCATTCCTTTAGCATAGCTAACGAATAAGGAAAACTTAACTACGGCGCTCACCGAATGTATCACTCATCCCGCTGGTAAGGAGTCCTCTGTGTGTTATAATCTTTATTGGAATTCATTGATAGTTACTTTGCCAGGTTCTAGGGGGGGGGCTACTCTTATTTTTTTTCTCGATCGAGCCGCTCTCCCTCATTCCACTCGTCCAGCCCTCTTCACGAACTTGTACAATCGATGCCACAAAAATAGCCAACTCTATTATCAAAGAAATAAGGAAACGGGCGACGATTTGGCACCAGATATCCGGAGGTGTGGAAAGAGCAGCTGTGAGAAGCGGAAAAACCATCAAAAAACGACGATTGTTCGTGAAGGTTTCCAAAGAAAGACCCCTTGGTTCTGGCAAACAGATCACAATTACAGGTACCTGGGAGCATACCGATGGAATGAACGAAATACGAACAGTTAACATAATATGGTCATAGATCTTAGGTTGTAACTTGATCATGAGCGAATTTGTTGATGTTGCACCCACGAAGTATGGAAAGTGCCAAACATTGGGAACGACCCGGGGAGGAGTTAGGAACAGGAACAAGAAGAAGCGAGAACCACTTAAATGGAGGAATCGATTGTATTTCGTCCTTTGTTCTCCATAGCAACTGGGGATCAAAAAGCACCAAATTTGATAACTTATTAAAGGAAAGACGAAATAAGAGCATGCTATTGAAGACGTTGCAACAAATGTCGAAAAGGCCTCCGTTAATTGTGTACAAACAAAATACGAGTCAAAAGGCAGGGTAAGAAAGGGTGACGCTAATGGAGATATTAACTCTTCCGGGAACCAGTAACACGTAAACCATGTCAAACCAAGACCGATCAATATCCGAACGGAACGGATTCGAACTTCTCCTAGAATCGTTTCCGATGCGAAATTAAATTCATAGGATATATATAAGTAATTCAAAGCTAAAAGTGAAGGATTTTATAGGGTTCATGTACCCATGTTCCTAAACGTATATCGGCTAATGGTATGCAATTTCCTATTTGATAATTTATCTCAAGTATTTCGTATCTATAAGCAGGGGGCGTGGCCAAGAAGCCTACACTCCAGCGGACTGCCCCGTTCTTCACACAGTGAATAAGGGCTTAGGATGGTCATTCTGGGCGGATTGCAAGAAGGAGCTGGTCGAAGGTTTGGACCAATCGCAATTCATCACCATTTTGCCTGCTTCTAATTGATGACTGGCTATTATATAAGTGTTGACCTAAGCCCCTGTGCAGGGGCTCGGCTCCCGAACCGTACGTGAGCTGCCTCGTACGGCTCTTCCTAAGAACTTGAAGCCCCCTCTCCCTAAATCAAACTTTTTTTTAAAGCCTTCGCCCTCCTATTCAACGGGGCTATTAGAGAAGCAGCTTCGTTCCTTGACTTCTTTGCTCAGTCAAGCTTCCTTGTTCCTTAGTGTAGTCTCGGTCCATAGTTTAAGACTCCGTTCCTTATAGTATAGTCTATATCCACAGCTGACGGTGACTCCGTACCGACGCCTTTCCCTTTGTAGACGGCTAAGTTACTTCGTCACTTTAACGTACTTTTTTTCTTACTCTATCATAGGCCTTCGTCGGGCTGGCTTTCATCCCAAAGCCTATAGGCTTTGGCTTGGTTTCGATATCGCTCATGACTTGTTATAGAGTCCGTGTAGTGGTCGGCCTTCCCATCAGAAATGGGAAATGATAGAGTGGTCGGCCTTTTGCTTGCCTCCTTCCAGCTCAGAATGCCTAATGCCTATTATAAGTTCTAGAAGCTAACCGCCAGAAGCTCACCCTTCGGGTCTCGCTTCCAGCGCGGGAGGCCAAGCATTCTGCCAGACGTCCCGCCTTGGGAACCCCGTTCGCCTTTGTTCAGTAGATCTTCAAAAAAAAGAAAGACTTCAATGCAACCTTAACTACAACTACATTACGCAAGCTCCACCAATACCTACCTATCGAGTCAAAAAAGTACCAGTGACGGTGACTTTCTAGGTTTATGGATTTAGTCAGCGAAAGTCCTCAATCAATATCAACAAGATATCGTGACCGGTGTAGCTAAGTTTCCAAAGGTGAACAGCGCCCCTTATAGTCGTAAAATGCTTCTCTGAAAAGTAAGGAAGGAGGCAAGCAAATGAAGGGAGGCATTACGGGCCGACTACAAGAAGGAAAGCTTCGTAGACTCGACAAACCGCTTCTATAATGCCGACTACTAAGTGAAGACTTTCCCCCTTCCCTTATTAAATAAAGTAAAGGGGAAAGGGAAGCGAAGCTTAGCGAGCTGGCCGATCACTACATAAGCCGCTGGCGGAGAAAGCTCGAGGAGAAATATTCATTCGTTGCTAAGCCAAGGTCCCAGGTCTCCGAGTCAGCCCGCGCTTTTTCGAAGAATCCTGCACCCATGGGCATACGGCCTGGCAGGCCTTCCCTTTCCGTCGGAGCTTCATGGGTGTTGCCCCGTTCCCCAATCAGATATGATATTTGGATGTGAGCTATACTCCGCGAGGAGCCAAACGGGCGTATGGCCTTGCCATTGGACCTCTCTTCCCGTGTGACTAGAAATGTTCAGTGACAACCTCTCAATTGTCATTGCCTGGCCTCTCTTGCTACCGCGGTAGCACCTAGTGTGGTCAGCACCAATCGTGTTCGGGCAACGAAGCTTACACTCATTCACATTGGTTCATCCTGCTATGCCCCGGGCCTTTTGCTCTCCGTAAAAAAAAGGTGGCCGACCTTTCGTCAAGGCTCAGGAATCCGCTGGACATCTCAGCGGCGGGATTTTATACCCGCATCTGATCGAAGTTTCATTTTAGTGCCCCCAGATAAAGGAGAGCTCTTTCTAGGTGGGTCGCTTCGCGCAAGACATTGCTTAGGACCAACGGGTCACACGACAGGTGCACGATCGACTTTGCACGCTCCATCCTTCGCCCTCAAACCCCGGAGAGCTTTGAGTTGCTTCGCCCTTTCGCCTATTGGCTTGGCAGGCAAGTTACCTTGATCCGTCTTCGGCTTCGATTTTTTATGCCCAGCAGCTCCAACAAGCCCTAAAGTATCTTGCCGCCTAAAACTCTGCCAAGAAAGCCCTGCTTTACCTTTGATCCTATGTGCCCAGAGAATGCTATGCGTTCTCCCCTTTTGGACCTCGCAAAGAGAGAACGTGCTTTTTCCTCTCACTTTCTGTCTCATTCGCGGAGCGAAGAAAGCGGGCTTTGCCCCAGCTACCGCTATCCTTGGGAAACCAAAAGAGCTAGCGAAGGCAAGGGATGCAGTCTCTCTCTTGGCCTTTGGAGAGGAGAAGGCAGAGAAGAAGACGTCCTTCACTAAAGTTTTTGTGCTTCCTGCGCCCTTACTAGCAAAGGCGCTCTTAGACGAAGACAAAGGAGGCATTCCGGTAGGAAGGCCGACCACTACATAAGCGGCCATCAGTCCAGGAGAGAAGCAAGCTACCTTTCTTTTATCCACCTTCCCGGGCAGGAAAGAGAACGAAAAGAGGCCGCTGATGGTGTTCGTGGTAGGTTCGAGGATCTTGCGCGGCGGAGCGAACTTCTCGATCGTGTTCATTTTTTTCTGGCAGCCCCCTTTGATCCATCGTACTGGAGCGATCTGAGAAGAACGATTAGGGTCATATTCTATACTCTCTACAATGCCCATAGAGGAAGTGCTTCGTTTCAGATCAATTCTTCGCAGCAATCGCTTCGAGCCACCCCCTCGGTGAAAAACCGTAATACGCCCTGAGGAATTCCTACCAGCAGACTTTCCTGTACTCAAAGTGAATTGTCTAAGTGCTCTTGCTCTCCCTGGTCTCATTGTCTATCTCGTAATCATTTGATTCCGTCTGACTCCTCCTACTCCTCCTTTCCGAAAAGATCATCCTTGGTCCTTTTGACATAAGATTCTCGGCCACCTCTGTCTGGTCCGGGTGCTCAACTTTACTTTTAGTAGATCGTGACTATGATTTTAGATCGCTGAGTTATTTAAGCAATTCTTTCTATATTCTATATATTATTATTTATATTATTTTTGAGTCTTTCTTTTGAAAAAAATGTATTCCGAACAGAAGAAGACAAGACTTCTTCCTGGATTAGTAGTGAAGGAAGAATTAGTGGTTGGTTTGGTTGTTGACCAATGAAAAGCATGGGAGAAAGAAAGATGCATTTTCGAAACTCAAAAGTAAGGGACCCTTGTTTACAAAGCTGTCACTCCAAGAACTCGAAGTCAAGCATCTTCGGGAATATCCAGATTAGTCTTCTTTTCTTCTTTCTCTTGACCCTTCATTGATTGATCTCGTTCCCACTGAAACCCCCTACTTCAAGGGGAATCGAAGAAGTGAAAGAGATAGTGAAACTGGGGCAAGAAGAACTTAAGGCTCAAAAGATTCAATTCTTGCTGCTGGTAGCCGGTCTGCCGGTCGATAAGCAGCAGCTACAGGACGAGAGCTAAGCTAGCCAGCCGCCAACCAAGCAAATGCGCTATCCCTATCCCTTCCCGATGCGATGTCGCTTACTTTGATTTGAATTAATGAGGAACGAAGGCGCATGCAAGAGAAAAGATGGGCATGTGAACTTCTACTTCTTAGTAAAAGGGCTTACTCCTAGGATTGACTGGGTGAGGTTCCCCCACCGTAGCAGCTCTTATCCTATCTGCTCTTGGCATTGAAGCTTTCTTCCTTTCCGCTCATGGTCTTCCTACTCCGATCTCGCTTCGGGCACTATAAGGGCTAGCTGGCTTTCTTTCCTTGCTGCTGCTTGTGCTTATTTACCGTACTATGATTAGTGAGCTTGCTCGTATTTCTGTATTGCATATACTGTTTTGCTGCTCGCATACCACCGTACTAAAAGTGTACCGATTTCCGCCTATTTGCCTCTCTCGATTGCAAGAGGAAGACCCATCGCTCTACTCATCATGTGAAATGCCCAAACATGGATATGCCCACCTACACCTTGATTTGAAACCTTTAGCCCGGCCGGAACCCTTTTTTTTTCTTTATCCCTGATCGATCCTTGGTAATAAGATCCCCCTGACTCGCCAATCTGGAATCGAACGAGTTTGCTAATCTATATTATTTCCCCCCCCCCCCCGACCTCAGTTCTCCTGTGCCCTAGCTGAGACTTATTGCTTAGCAGTGATAAAAGAATTCTATTCTATAGTCCATACTAACAGACAGACAGGCTTCCTTTCGAAAGGCTAGGCACCATTTAAAGCTCCCCATATGATGGGTCTAGGCTAGTTGAAAGGACTGACCTCAAGTCAAGCGAACGGCACCAAGGAATCCCCATTTTAAACCTTTGTGGCATCGAGCTGGCAAAGATAACCTAACCTCTATCCATAAGAAGAAAGAAGAATCTCGATCTAATTGGAAATTTCCCATCACCTTTCTTTTTTACTTGGCTGGTTCCTGTTTGCCAAAGTGAAAGTGGCTTCGTCCGCCCTTCCCATAAGAGAAAACTACGATTCAAGCTGGCCAACAGCGAAAGATACAGAGAAGAAGAAAGAAGATGTAGGGGAAGGGGTAGCTGTGAAACTAACTGGAATACAATGAGACGTTGATCCTCCTTGGTCTGCAAGCCAACTCAGAGGAAAGAAAGGACGGAACAGCCATTACATCAGTGATCGGCAAACACAGGGAAATCAACAGATAACAACGAATGACATATGAAGGGTTATCAGTGATATTCCAAGCTGGTAAACGAAGTAAGAAAGATAGGAAAGATATTTAAAAAGGGGCTATCGCCCCTGCTTTAGCTACACTTACAAAGGGATCACTCGAGAAATAAGCTGTGATTCACCAGCTCAATTCCCTCGTTAGATAGGGGGATGAAACAACAGCTACAAAAAGTAACCCAGGGAAAGGCAGATCCGAAGGATTGATACGAGAGGGATTGGACGAGGAACAGTGAATCAATCAAAATGGATGGACTAGTTCGGTATATTCGTAGGAGTCAGCGCACAAAGATTCTATACCAGTAGAATACACTACACAAGGATTCTCTACAAAAAAATAGGAGTTAGCGCTCCAGTAGGGAAGGGAGGACCTCTTGAATAAGTCATAATTGCATAACCTATCTCCGTCCTGTGAGAAAGACCTCCTTAAGAAGACGGGGGCTAAGTCAGCTGCTTAACCTTACCAATATAGGTTACGGTAGGTGTGACTAATTAATCACTAATCTAATCTCAATAAAAAAATTCCACATCCTGACATTCCAACATGTGACTCACTGCCCGAACTTGTTTTTATGCTAGCAGGGATGGTTCGGGTGGGTAAGAAACATAGTCCAGGAAGACTAATTGAGAATGGGCCCATGGACCAAGATATCGATCCCTCCCTGACTACGGAAATGACTCAATGAGAAAGCCCCCGCGGGTAAGGCACAGATCCACTGACCCGGACCTGCATGGAATGGTCCATTTGAACGGGTTCGGTCACTTGCTCGAAGGGGATTGAAGGTGGGTCCAAGCACCTTCATGGGAGAGAGATTATGGATCTTTGGGATCGTTTTTGTGTTAACCTGCATACTCGGTAAGTTTTGCCCTAAAAAATTGCTAAAACTCGAAGTTAGGTTTTACCCCAAAAAAACGATGCTAGGTTAGTAATTCGATGGAAAATAAACAAATCGGATAGACCTGTTTATCCTTCTTGCGAGAAACCAATTTGGGTTGGCTTGAAATCTGACGATATTTGATAACTTGTCGGTTTGTTTGGGTTAACTTGATTAATGTTCGGTTTATCTCTTATGATGAGCGATTTTAATGTTGCTTTTGTAGGAAAATCACTCTGGAGGATGAATCACAAAAGAGGTCAATGGATCTTAGGCTATTGCATGGAGTTGCTTATGGTCATTCATGGTTTGGTAAATGGGGTTACCGCTTTTGCAGTGGGAGCTTTGGTGTGGAAGAACACCATTATCACAGGGCAATTGCGTTTCTAACCTCCATATCTTTGGTGGATGATATAACTGCTAATTTCAGAGAGAATAAAGCCAATCTAAATATAGGCGACATAGTCAGGTGCTATAGAGACATGAGCGAGATCCAGCTGACTACTCTGCAAGATCTCCTTAGATTCATGCTTACTATCAAATCCCGAGCCCCGCCCATCAGAATACCCATAGGAAAGATTGAAGCACCTTCTGTTGTGCTTCCATCGATGAAAGCGTATGGTACACGAGCATGCCCTCAAGTAAAGCAATGTCCTAAAGATAAGGAGAAATCAGTGAAATGTCGGAAGTTTGCCCTCCCCCTCCCCTTACAGGCTTGCTTTCACTTCCCTTTCCGTAGTAGTATGACTCTTCTGTCCGGGTCTTTCAGATCATAAACGTGAAGAACAGCTTTCGAATTGATTCATCTCGGCCTTAGACTGCTACGGTTAGCTCTTGTTGTGAGAGGGATTCGGATTAGCTCAATCTTTGACGATATTCTCCCCCACACCCGTTCGGTAGTCTACTTCGGTTACAACACTCTTTCCCCTACGATCCGGGGCAAGCTTTGCTTGCTTCCCTCTTCCTCGGGTAAGACCTTGATTCAAAGTAAAGGAATAAGGATTAGCGAATCGGCTTTCTTTGTCTACGAATAGGCTGCCAAAAATAGGTGCGTTTAGCCGCCGCGTGAAACTCTTCTCACGGTAAACGCGAGGGACGCTTAACTCACGGTTTACTTCGCTTATTCTGAGGGCCTTTGTTTTGATGAAAGAGGTACTGCTGGCTTTTGATGAGACGGGTACTGCCGGACTCCTTAGGTTGAAGGGGCAGGAGATTTCATATCGGTACATCAACTCAGCTAGGAGAGTTTTCTTTCCACTAAACCGAAGGAGATGGGTTGACTGAAGGAAAGAGTGCTTCTTCGACTTGTTAGAAGCCGGTACGAGTTGCCCCTAGGTGATCCGCACGGAGACTTTTTTGCCCAAGGCAGGTCGAGGTGTGATTTGCCCTGGGGTGTCAATACCCTTTGGTGAATCCACCCTATTCTTGATCCCTTTCTGTACCCAACATAAGATATAGGTGCAAGAAATCGATAAGTGATAGTTGCAGATGAGATGTTGCAAGAGATGAAAAGGTAGAGCGTGCAAGCCATCTGTTCTCGTTCTGCTTTGAATTAGCTACTTTCAGGGAGAGTGGTGGGGATTTTCGCCCTTCTGCCTCCACTGCTTCCACTTAAACTTCTCCTATACGGATTAGTCTAGTTTTTCCCCGAATCGAAAGCCAGTGCCGGCTAATGAGACATGCCATCTATATCCTAATCCAATTGCTATTCTTGCTAAAAAGGATCCCATAGACTGCTTTCTTAGTTATCAAAGCTGCTTTATCTTTCTGGCTGTTAGATAGATGTCTAAACAGTGTCAAAAAGTTGACAAAACCCGTCTTTTTTCGTCTATTTTTTGCATGATTCCACAACGGGCGAAGAGTACTTGTGTTATGCTGACCACATTAATTCTACAACTGTTCAGCTATTAGTACGAGGGAACAAAGCCCCCCTTTTTTCATTTTATAAAAAAAATATAATCCGGAGAAAAACCTTCAAATAGAATCCGAATAGAAAGAAGCATTAGGGGTGAGAATGACGCCAAGTGCCCCGAGTAGCTATGGTATCCATAGTTAACTTTCTTTCCTGCATATGTAGGGTAAGTACTTTGTGCTTTCTTCGTCTAGCTCACACAAGGTGCAGAGTGGCGTGTTGACTCGAGTTCTTTGAACAAGCTCTCCCCACATCAATTGTGAATTGACGATGCAATGCTACTATTCTGCAGAAGACCGAAAGTGCCAAGAAGAAAAATTAGTGAAAGAGTTTTCTCGCTAGACGATTCTGTAGAAAATAGAGATCATAGATCTGGTGCGTCTTAGCATGTAACGGACTTTCCCCAATCGAGAAGAAGAATTTAATACAATCGAAGCACTCATTGCTGACGTTTACCGCTTTCTAGGCCCAACGCATAAACTTTACTGGAGTCCGAGAAGATCAAGAAAAATGCATCCGGTGGTGGTGATCAGAGCTGAATCTCATTCTTTTTCTTTCTAGAAGCATACGTCAAGTGTACTGACTCAATCAACCTATCGGCCTACAAAGGCTCTCCATTCTATACCCCTAGCCCTACATTACCACTCTTACCATTATCTTAAAGATAAGATAAGGACCAATGGCAAGCATATTCAAGTCAGTCGGTCATAAAAGTATTTAACAAAGACAATTGTAAGGTCTGCAAGCCTCCCTATTACTTCAAACTGAAACAGAATCAAGGGAGATATGAAAGAAATGAAAAGAAGATGTCAGTCCCTCTCACTTGAACAAGATTACTAATAAGAAAGAGAAGAGAAGGACCAACGGCCAGTAAGTTCATCCTATCCACCACTTTAAAATGAACACGGGAAAGGGAATAAGAAAGAATAAACTGCTGACGCAGCTGAAATGCACTAAAAAGGAGAATGTACTCTCGCTTTTTCGTTCCGAGGAATGAGAGAAGGTATCCAAGTAGTTAGCGAGACTTCAAGACCAGCAGCCGATAAGAAGGTCAGAGTCACAATCGCTTTCTCAATTGACACTGCGCCAGAATCTACCACCCCATTCATTGACTATCTCACCTCACCTCCCATGGGTCTGGGCGCTTAGCAGCCCCTACTTTCACATTTCTTCCTATGAAACTACTTGGTCTACTTCCATTTAGACTGAGAGATGGCGTCTCTTTCGACGGATTGATCCGGACTTCCCCACTTCAACACTCGCAGGAAAGAAAGAAAAGACCAGAATCCTACTGAAGCTGCTAACAGAGACTGAGCAGATATAGACCTATGAGATTTGTACACTTCGGCTTGGCACCTTCTTTTGGTTCGTGCTCGCACGGGCCGTTTCTCTGCCAATCTCGAATTAGAATCTTTGCTTACCCGTGGGCCTTCCAGGATCACTTTTTGAGCTCGCAACGTTGAGTTTGATTCCTCCCACCCAGTGGATCCTTACTAATCCATAATATGAAGTTAGGTTAGCTACTTCCCTCAGTGGGGATAAGGACAGAATAGAAAACCCGAATGA
>Ga0209973_1000008_pt1:0-20000 | contig 25217 bp, 13 predicted proteins | sample InoplaCoSPM_FD_187589 | JGI IMG/M metagenome (GOLD analysis project Ga0209973, IMG submission 187589) | Arabidopsis thaliana rhizosphere microbial communities from the Joint Genome Institute, USA, that affect carbon cycling - Inoculated... | ecosystem: Host-associated > Plants > Roots >...
GAAGGACGGGAACGAGCGGAATCAATGTGTTCAATTTTCTGGCCTTGCACCTCCCATCTAATGGACCATGGACTAAACGGCCACTGCCTGAAACGACTATGTCCAGGGGACCGCCGCCCCCCCCCCACAAGGTACATCTCGCGCCTATGGGCCGCTATAACTATCCAAGAAGACACTCGAAACTGGAAGGATAAACAAACCCACCCGGTGGACTGCCGAGCTACAAGTTCCACGACTCAGGAGCGGGATTCTTTAAAAAGCCAAGGTCGCGGGTGGCCAAGAGGGCCCACTTGGAGACTTAGGATCTCAGCAGGAAATGCGAAGGTTGCAACAAGCCGGCCGGCCGATAGGCGAAAGAGAATCAACTAGTTCTTATTTGAGTAGGCGAGGAATAGGGAATACTATAACTCTGGGAACCGGGGCCTGGCCATCCTTCGTTTGCGGTCGACGTTTCGGCAAAGGTTTGTCCGTCGACAGCTGAATGTTTCGATCTGGTTCGATTCATGATCGCATCTGCAAACGTTTTCCCGTGGGGAAGGAGGATATAAAACACGGCCCCAGTTCACCAAACATAACCCGAGTATCTTATCGCTAAATGGGATAGATAAGAAATAAATAGAAAATATGTAGAGCACATAGGATTAAATTATATTTGGCTCATTTGTCAACTAGGGAGGCAACAGTCAGCTCCCCCCGCTACAATTATATACTATGTAAGCTGGCGGCCTTCTGTTCTAACTGAACTGGAGACAGTCAGGTGCACCCATTGGTAGATGGAGCTGGCCAATGTTCTACACACAGAAGGACTGCGGAGAACAAATGGGATTGTTTTTTTTGCCTAAAATAAGAGGCAATTGATTAAATTAATCTTATGACTCAATAAAATGAAAGTGCCAGGCATGGCCCAGCGTAATCGAAATTTTTAAACTCGTGTCGTTCTTATCAGTTTTGTGGACTAATTTCTACGATAAACTGAAAAAAGTCTCAGGAAGGATAAGTAAATAAGTAAAAAGATGAGTACTGAGACAGATGATTATAAAAAATCCGTATTTAAGGCATTAAAAAGAATGGAAAATCTGCAGCTTTCTAAAGATGATTTGTTGGGAATGGCAGAAACATCTTGAAGAAATGACTGTGAATTACAATCGCGGAACCCTTTCTAATCGCAGTGGTTGCATTCTCATCAGAATCTCGATTCTTTTATGTGTTCTCGCTATATTTGATTCTCTTTCTTTTTTCCTAGGGAAACCTTTTATGGCCCTACTATCTAAGGTTGGGGTATACCTAGTAGGGAGTCGAGCCATCTTTCTTTCTTGATCATCAAGATCGGCTGGGGGTCTGGCCTTGGCAATGGGCTTTGCTGTGAGGGCCCTCCTCGCTACCGAAGTCCCGCATTTTTTTCGGGAATATGATGTTTCCGTCCCAGTACCTGTAGGAAACAGCGAATTATGACCTTCGCCTGGAATGTGAGCAAATAGATCATGTCGATTGGCAACTTAGTGACAGGCTAAAGACGGCTTTTCTCAACTTTTGCATACCGGTGGTCTCTTTTCTATAAATAGATACGAACTGAATCTTCCTTAATTAATAAGTCCTCCCAACGAGTAAGCCAACAGCTCCCTGGACCCTGAAAGCTCTCCATCCTCGGCAAACTCCGAATAATGTATAGCGTCAGCAAAATGGATTTCAGATCTTTCGAAGGGAGTGCTCACCGCTGGTACGAGTACTTATTTTCCTTTGATTATACCTTTTATACATTGATGGTATGTCGATGGGACCGCTTGGTCTTTATGAATCTAGAGTCTGCCCAGAAGAGCATAATGTGTCGTCGGTGCAAAAACAACCTGGAACTCTATCGGACTTTGAAAAGGTCCAACGTTGCAATTGACTCTGACCATACCATTCCTAGAAAATTGATTTGACAATTCGAACTCAAATTATATACCTCGAGAAGTGCTCCTCCAATCTTTTCTTTTGGAATGCCTAGTGGACATAGGTATGAGATTGACTGTGGAGTCAGGATCAACCATCACTCTCTTCACAGCCACCCTATTCATCTCTGCTTCAACATACAACGAACGCCCCCGATCAGTGCAATGGGACGTGTCTATTTATCTATCTCTTGACTCGAAATGGGAGCAGGTTTGAAAAAGGATCTTAGAGTGTCTTTCTTCTATGTAGAAGGATATTCATTATATTAGGTTGGATTTTACTTAAAGGCTGTTCCTGAAGGCCGAAAAAAAGAGAGACTTCTGGGCTCGCAATAAAGCTAAGGTCCTGATCGAGCAACTAGTCGTCCTATCTATCCACCTCTCCAAACACAATATCTTGAGTACCTATGATGGTGACCACATCTGCTGGCATGTGATGTTTGGACATAGAATCGAGTCCTTGTGAATGGGCAGAGCCGGGTGCTCTTATTTTACGACGGTAGGGACGATTGCTTCCATTACTGACCAGAAAGACACCAAATTCTCCTTTAGGTGCTTCAACTGCGGTATAGGTAGAAGAAGCTGGTACGGAAAAACCTTCTGTATAAAGTTCGAAATGGTGAATTGAGGTAGAGTAGACCGATGATCCTGTAGTCATTTGGCCGGCTATTGAAAGAAAAAAGCTTGCATCTGCTCCCTCTATTATATAACCGGTCCCATCTCTCTCCAAACCTAACGTGGTAGTTTCCCATCATAAGGCTTTCTATCTATAGATTGAGCCATTTACCAAGGATCTAATTCGTTCAGAACTCAGTTGACTGCTTCTATAGATAAGGCGGAGTGTCCTTGGCTCAGCATTATAGCACATAGGGCTTCGGCGCTACTACAGCGCTTCGCTAACTCGAAGCGCCTCGCTATGAGAATCTAGCTTCGCTAACGCTCAGAAAAGTCTTGAACCTTCGCGCTGACCGTTCGCTTTCTCAGTAGCAAAAGCGCTTCTCTTTGCCCCTTAAGTAGAAGGACAAGAAAGATATTTTTTTGTTTTATTGCTCCCGCTTCCTCACATCTGCGCTCGTTAAGCCAACTTTGCTTTTTTTGGGGGGAGGTGAAAGAGCGATTGAAGCGGACATTTCGAAATGACAGCATCGAAGATATATATATATATATACACGGCCACGGTGATCCCGGACTGCGTTCGGGAAAAAAGTGGCCCACTTGAAAGAAAAGAAAGGGCGGGCACTCTCGTCTTTCAACCCCACTATACTATTGATAGTTGTGGGGCACTGTGTACTTACAGCCTCTACGATAAGCAAGTGAATGGGGCCGGTGCATGGCGAACGGAACGATTCATCAAGCCATTTCTCGCCTTAACCCCCTAAATAGGAAGAAGGGTACTTTCCAAATAGGGGTAATTGCTTCGCACCTGACTGTGATAGCCCTCTCGATACCTTATTGGAGCTTTGTAACTAGTGGCCGGTTTCCCATCGCGTCAGCGTTTTCCCAGTGCGCGGAGCCCCAACGAGGAAGGTGTTAGTGGTTTATCATTGGGTCAATAATGCGAATCCCTCTTTTTGTGCTACTTCTACTCCTAGGGCAGAAAGAAGATAAGAAAAGGCGAAGCGTTCTCTTGGTTTCCCAACCTGTTGCTTCTAGAGGCTGCCCTCTCTCGGCTGGATGTTGGTCCAGCCTACTACGAGGATCCCGTATCCAACAACCCAACCTATAAAAAGGACATAAAAACCCCTTGTATAGGTTGGAGCTAAGAAGCTTTCCTTATTATCAGAGAAAGGGGAAAGGGCTTTTTTCAGCTGGTGCGCAGGAGCGCACTTCCGTTTTCCCTTTACTAGTAGGGTGGGGGTCCCGTGGTTCCTATGCCGCCGCGTTTCCCGGTGCTTTTCTTTTAGTGCTTCGACCCGAAGCGATAGCTTCTAGCTAGTTCAGTGGATAAGATGGCTGCGCTCCAGCTCACTCAAGAATGGGACGGCAGTGGTCCGCCGGCAAGCTCGTTCTGATCTTGGACGCAGTACATTGGAATCCTGAAGCACCACCACGAACGCTACCGCGCGTTCGCCTGCGGTGCGGTAAGGCACCACCCTGTTGTGCCAGCAGCCAACTCCGGCGTGTCAGCTTAGTTATCCTCATCAAGCCACTTACTTGATGTCTAGCTTCCCAACTGGTAGACGGTTCCTTTTCCCCCAGATCAATGAAGAAGGTAGAAGTAAGTTGATTCTTCCGAAGAACCGGAAGCGAAGCGCTATGCCGGGGTGGGGGGGACGGGAAAAGAAACGGCTCCGAAGAAATAAATTGGGGTTCCCAATGCTTCTCTACGCCCAATGAGATGCGCCAACCCCGGGATGCTTTACTCCTAACCCACAAGGTTCCGAGACGGAGCTTAACCTGAGTCTTGGTTAAGAACGGCGATGATCTACGTTTCACACGACGCACGATTCCATGGATAGTTTCATTCGACATCGTGATGGAGGACATAGCTTACGATCATCGGCTTTGATCATGCCGCTAGGCATTTGATTAAGACATTGCACAATGATCCGAAGACTTTGTCGCATCTCTTCGATACGGATACAGTAACGATCATAGCGATCTCCTCTGGTACCTACTGGTACGTCAAGATCCGATTGGTCATGAACATCGTAAGGTGCTGCTCTTCGCGAATCCCAGCATACCCCTGGTTGGGATGGGTAGGCCCACCACTTCACTTTAACTTAGGCCCGGGCCAAGTCAGTGGGGGACCCTGTCGGGCTCCTGCCCCCCCCAAAAAAAACAAACTGTACGTGAGAGTTTCCCTTCATACGGCTCGAATCATTCTCAGATGCCTCCCCGGGCATCCTTTCCTTCTTTGTTGAGTTGGTTCACGCGCGCGCAAACGAGCACCAGCCGCAACAGCAGGAAACTATGACCAATAGAGTCAGACACTTAGCTACATCCGCACGCAAAAGGAATGTGGTTCTGGTTGAGACTTTCTTTCCGGGGCGCGGGACGTTCGCGGAGTCCGTTCCTTCCGTACCACCACAAGACTGGTTGTTCTTGGGCTTAACAGCCCCCTAATCATAAGGGATAGGGGAAAGGTAGCCAGGCCTATCATATCAAAAGGGTTGTAGAAAGAGAACCCGGCCCCCTATTTCATTCGACGTTCCGGGGCAGGAAAAAAACCATTCGACCAACTTTAGTTTTGGGTAACAAGAAAGAAGGCGAGTTGATCTGCTTTGATCAAGGAAAAAGCCCAGTCAGCCACCAACTCGGTGCAGGTCACGTGACCTACAGCTCGGCCTTCGCTTTTTGAGGCTTCCTCTACCCGCATCTCTAAGTGCTCGCAGCACTTCCATATGGAGAAAGATAGGCTTACCATGTTCCATCAATAGCACCTAATCTATGCCGGTTTTGGCGGACCGTGCTCCACCCCGGTGAACTCACGCGGTTCCGACGTGCCCAGAGGCCAGAGGCGAAATCCGTTCACGGTCCGTAGGACCAACACCATTCAAAGGTGGGTGGCTCCCCCCGCTTAGAACAGTCATCTTTGACTGGGCTTACACACATTCGCTCACTTACGCTGTCCCCCCCCAGCTCACCCTAGCCCCGGGCCTTTTGCTCTTCTAACGTAAGCTCCAAGGCTTCACACCAAGTCTTCACTTACATAATATGCATGCTTAAGTAGAGTCAGGCGGAACCATTGTTGCCTGATGGGAACTTCCCCCATATTGCTATCAATGTCTTCATGTCGCACGACCTCTTAACATTACACCACTGAATCCCCAATCCTTTGCTTGCTGTGCAGTGACAGTACCAATATCCACTAATCGTTGTTTCCAGATACGGTTGCCGGTTGACATCTCTTCTAATTCATCGATACGAGAAGCAAATTGTTGTGTGAAGGAATCAATATCTCGACATAAGCCAAGAGGCAGATCTTGTGCCACTCCACCTGGTCGTATGAAACTGGCATGCATCCTGGCTCCCGAGACTCTTTCATAGAATTCCAACAATTTCTCCCGCTCCTCAAAAGCCCACAGGAACGGAGTTAATGCTCCCACATCCATAGCATGAGTAGTTAAAGCAAGTGAATGATTTGAAATTCGAGTTATTTCACGGAATAACACTCGTATATATTGAGCTCGTAATGGTACCTCGCAATTCAAAAGTTTCTCTACAGCTGAAGAATGAGCGTGTTCTTGGGCCATCATAGAAACATAGATAGGGTCGAAAACGGAACGAAAAACGAAACTTTACGACAGCTTTTTCGTACACGTTCACTTGCATCACATACACAAGTGCTCTCTGAACCGTGCAATAAGGTCACCCATAACACGGCTCTCCCACTTGAGTTACTTTAGCCCCAGGCCATGCTATTCAATAATATTGGAAAAATGGCAGCGTAACGTAAGAACTAGTATTGAAAGCTAGTCTTCTTTTGAGGGAGGGAAAGCCTTTCAATAGGAGCCCTACTTCCCTCGACCTTATCACTTTAATTGTTGCGCAAACCTCTTTCTTAGTCACCGGGCGGAGCGCGCTTTTGTTACTTTGCTTATAGCTTTTTAGGTTATGCAATAGAAGGGAGGCAACGCTCTGGGCTTGCAGAAATGAATGGATCAGAAAGAAGGGGGCTGGATTCAATTTCCAGGCCGGGCGGGAGGTGAAGACCATAAGAGAAGATTGCCCTCCCGGCAAGGAAGAGAGGAAAAAGGCGCTGTCATCTATCTCGACCCATTCCATGATTTTCTCTGTATGAGGACCTCCTTCCCTTCTGCCCACTCTCCGTTCACACAGTTCTCAAAGCAGAGGAGGAAGGGTGGGCAGAAGGTACCACGAGCCCTCTGTCCCACACATCTATCCAGAAGCAAGTGTAGTTCACCGGTTCCACCGAATGCTCCTATCTCTCGGCAAAGATCGTGTGAGTGTGCAGTTATGCTTCGGATGCTTCGCAATAGATCGACCCAGTTCCCGTTCTTTTCCGGTGCACTCGCTTTATATCTCCGATACACAAGGAAGGACGCGGTGGGAAGGAAGCAGCCCTAGCCTCTGTCCGGCCGATCATTCCGCTGGCATCTTGCATTCACGCCTCCGTTTGACTGCCGCTCGGGGATGTAGTTGTAGATACGTTAGTCAACGTGGGTCGTTAGCTCCACCTGTTCTCTCCTTCTACGACATGCTGTTGTTGTCGTCATATTCCATATGTCACTTAGTCATCTCTGCCTCGCTGCGGGTCAGCACCTCCGAAAGAAACGGAGGACTTCATTCAGTGACTCCGCGATCGCCCTCTGAACGATCAGAATAAGGTAAAGCTTGAAGATAAGTTTTGTACTCTATTAATTTCTCAGTCCCTCTAGTCGGGTGGGCGCCGGCCGGTCTTTCGGCCAGATCCCCCTAAAAACCGTACGTGCGGGTCTCCCCGCATGCGGCTCACGCCATTCGAGGTGGCCCAGCCCAGCATTCATTCGCAAATCCTGTAGTGAAATTGAGACTGCTCGACCTTGGAAGCTAATTCGCGTGTAGGCAGCGCTGTCTGTCGTACGGTTGACTTTATCATCTATTCATTGAATAATTGACTTTCTTACATTTTATATATAGGCTCGCTCCTTCTTTTTCCAAGAATTCATTCACTTCCCTTAACTTCATAGGGCTTTCTATAAGAGGGGAAAAGCCTTCCATTTCCGTCAAATGACCCGGCCTCCCCTGGCTCTTACACCGTCCGGGATCCCTTTCCCCCCCTATGCTCACCCGGCGCAGGCCTACCACGCTTCGCGCCTGCGGCGTTTTCGCCAGACGGTCTTTGCCTGTAGTGCCATCCTCCCCGCTGGCTGTATGGGAATTTCTCTCCTCTCCTTTCAGTCGAGTTCCTAAAGCCCCTCGACGCTGCCTTCTGTTAGGCTATAGATTACAGTAACAAATGTAGTTGAATGAGACAGCAGGCGGGTTACACGTTCCACTACGCCGAGATGTGAGGTGCAGGTGATGATGATCACCCCGGGGTATGCGCTAGCGCCCTTGACAGGCACTCCAGGACCCGCCAACGCTCATGAAACCCGGGTCGGGCGGTCCTCCATTCATCCGACCGGAGGTGTGGATAACGAGGCCACCTTCACAACCTTCTCCCCCTCTGTCCCTATGTTGTAGTAAGGTAGGGCGGTTCGCTTGAGTTGCTCAACCGCCCCTCTCTTTTCAGTCGAGTGACTTCGCCCCTTAGCCCGGTGCTCATGACCCGCTACGGAACCTCCACCGTGCCGGGGGACCAAGCAGGGCATAGCTAGCGGCATAGGAGCCGACTCGGCGTCAGCGGCTTCGTGCCGCACTGGAGTGATCCAATATGTGGTTCCGCACGTTCCACCACTTCTCCGTTCATTTCCAATACTAATCGTGAAACACCATGAGCAGCAGGATGTTGAGGTCCAAAATTCGAAGTAAAATTTTTGATTTGCCTTTTCCTAGTCGTCATGGGAAAGAAAGGCAGAAATCTGAAAGAGATGATTCCCTGAGATCTTGTCCAATACCACTTGTACCAGAAATGCATCTCCTTCGACGACCCTTCCACCCCTAGTCCCCCTCCCCTTATTACGCTTGCTTGGACCCCGCCCCACCAGCTTTTTTTTTTACACAGGACTACTACTTTACAATCTAATTTGATTGAAAGCTCTCAATAAAATTATGGATCTCCCGCCATATTGAACTTTTTGTTTTTCCAATACAGTCGAGGACTCTTTTAAGATTACTTAAACGGCTCCCATTTGAGGGGAAGCTAGCTGTTCATATCCCCGCTTCAATACCTATGCGAATATCGGAATCTTCCTTTATCCGAAGGCGCAAAGCCCTCTTTATATAAAGAGAGGGCTTTATCAACAATGCTTTCTATCTTTTTAGAGCATAAGTTGAAATGGCCTTCTGTTAACCGCCACTCCTTAGATGAAATCAGATCCTTCAAAATCTTCTTTTAATTTTCTATTTGCTGCTTGTCGAGAGTTTGGAAAATATCATCTTGAGATATTTAGCTTTCGACCACGGGAAAAGAAGCTGAAATAGTAGGAGTTTACCTTATAGCAGGACACTCGCCCGTTGACAACTCTTTCTTAGGTTACTAATCGGTGACTTGCTTCGCCCAGGGGAATCTATACTGTTTCATCCCTGTTGGTTCAGGCCTCCTCTTCCATCCCGTGTTTTACTTACATTCAAATTGAGTGCTTTTTTTTTCTCCACTTGAGTCTTAGTTACTAGTAGCAATTTCATGACATTGCCCCACTGTAACTGGACAGCCAAATCGTACATCCTAAATATTATCCCGTACCTGAACGAATCATCCATGTTCGCAGGTCGGTAATATGTACGGATAAAGATCGGCACATCCATAAAGACTTCAAGCTCTATACTGGCACTAAGCCTTAGCATACAATTCCATCTTTGATACTCCAGATAAAGCTTCATCCACCCATGCATGGTACAGAGTGTATTCATTGAATACTTCCATACCTGGATAGGCGAACACCTCACTAGGAGGAAGTTTCGACTGAAAGAAGAAGGAGGAAGGATAGACATGTTCTGCCGCATACCACACCACCATGTGATGTGATAGGGCGAAGAGGGGCCAGGAAGAATAGTACCCTAGTGGTTGTCCAGCAACAAAGCTAACCTTTGCGGGTTGAAGGCTATGTCCGGGACGCCCGTCGGTTCGTTGAATTTTGCTACAGCGAACAGCCATCTCTTCCCGTCCCCTGTACACGACGAACAAAGTCGTCCAGGAATCGAAGGCACCCTAAGGTCTTCTGAAGCGGGCAGCAACTTCTCGAGCCTGCGCACAAACCACTCTAAAGATGAGTACGTTAGCTCATTATTAGAGCTGTCGTACGGGTACCTAACAAGATTCCAATTTTTTTAAGATGGCATAAATTGATTATGAAGATTGAGACGAAGGTTCCCGCGGTTCAGAATGAGCTTCTGCGCCGGAAGTCCCCGAATCTTACTCAGTGGGCATCATAAAGAGCTCTAAAGGGGAGGAGAAGCTAGCGAATGAGTCAAGCCTGAAAAGAAAGTCGAACCGCGAAGGCAAGTATCCTCGCCCCCGCGATGGGAACTTTCAATAAAGCACAGTCGAGTGCTTTACCTACCAGAGGTATCTATAGAATGAAAGAATCATTTTATGCTTCCTTGGCCATGTACAACATGGATTAGCATTATGTCATTCCTACAATTCCTACAAGTGATCCACCTTCCAGTATTTGAAGGAGAGGACTTCGATATATTATATAATATGTTTCTTTCCATTCCTCGTGAGCCACTTATTTCTCCGAAACAAGAGATCAAAGTGATTTTCCTCCTTTTTCCCAATAAGTCGACGGCCTTACACCATTGGGATACTTCGAATAAACTAGCGTACATATAGGATACACCAGTGCTAAAACCCTTTCTCAAGAGATCTTCCAAACTGTTGGGGTCCTTGCTCCGGATGGTCTTCCCCCGGTGTGAAAGCAGTTGGTTCCGTAGTTTTAGAATTCTGCTGATCCCAAGTACTCCATCTCCATCATTGCATATGAAAATATAGAAAGTAAAGAAGAAAAGGCATAACCAGAAGAATTGTGAAAAATAAGTGAATTTATCCAGTTGAGGCATGATTAGATTAATTGATTTCAACAAAATGATTCCCTCCAGACAGCTTCACTCCGTCAAGTCTCTAGGAGTAGTGAAGAACTATAGAAAGTTGTGGTTGGTTGTTGACCAACAAAAGCATGGGAGAAAACCAAGAAAAAGGGGGCATAGAGATTTCTTCTCTTATGAGATTGATAGTTTGATCGCGGGGGCGGCCCGGCAGGCTAGCGATCAGAAAAGAAAATCGATTCTATATATGTTATGGTATGGAAAAAGATCTGACTTCGTTAGAAGAAGATGAGCTGCCTAGATCTTTGTATGTACAGGTCTCGGTAATTGAAGAAAGAATGCCCAGGTGATTAAGCCCGGTAAGACCCCGTGATAAGACATCTTCCGCAATACAAAATAACAACGGGGGATCCTTTATCCCCCTGTCTCACACCGCCTAACATGAGAAATATCCTTTTGGATAACCATTAACCAAGACAGAGAGCTTGGCAGAGGAGAGGTGCTTTAGCAACCCGAGTGAAACGAGAGGAACGAGAGTGAAACGCACTTTAGTGACTAGAGAACTTCTTTCTCTAGGAGAGGGAAACAGCCCGGATCACCAGCTAAGGCCCCCAAATGGCCGCTCAGTTATAAAGGAGGTAGGGGTGCAGAGACAGCCAAGGAGGTTTGCCTAGAAGCAGCCACCCTTGAAAGAGCGCGTAATAGCTCACTGGGAACGGATTAGCTTATTGGCAGCTCCGATGCCGCCACGGAGCCTTCATTCGCCGGTTCTTGGCACTTGGGAGTGGTTCAAGCTAAGCCCCCCGGAAATTGAAAGAAGCTCCGGCGGGCGGACCCAGCTTCTGGCTCTCTTGATCAGGCCGTCGTATTTTGGGTGCTATCACATAGCCCTGGGAGCCACTCCTATAGACCAGCAGAATTAGATGAACGAGCTAAAAGTACTATTCCCTTTATGACCTAAAAGAAGCCCTACCTACCATTATATTTAATAAAATGAAAGTCAAGCATTTTTGCTCTTTATTTAATTTTATCTGTCGCCCCATTCTTCCTCCTTATCTCGAACTCGGAAGAAAGAGTATCTAAATAGGGTCTTTAGAGGACTATGCCAAGTAACCCCAGAAATTTTTTTAGGTGGATATTTTCCGTGGTAATTCACTTTTATTTTTCATTTATGTAAACGGGTAAGAATAATGAAAATATAAATGGTTGCTCTACCCGAACTGAGTCTTATTCCTCGGCTTTGACTTCGAAGATACTCAAGTCTACTCTTTAGCGAGGGACTACTTTCTTTGCCGAGGGAAATGTGCCTACTTTATTGTTTATTGGCTGAGGGATTGGAGTAGACCTACCTTCATCCATAACTGGTTAAGCGGATCCTGGTTACTTTCTTTCACTGCCGAAACTTAACTTACCTTGCTCAAAAGGTACTAATCCGAACTAAGACCCGCTACTCCAGGCATCGGGATAAGAAGATTAGGACTTTCAGCCTTAACTTCTTGTTGAGAGGAAGTCAGGGAAGTATGGTTTCGAATCCGAAGTTAGGCTAGAGCTGCTGTGTCTTTGGAAGGTTAGGTGCCCTCTGCAACCTCTTTCTCTTTGCCTTTTCCTTGGATTCTAAAGGGTAGAGAAGAAAAGCGGTGCACGGATCGGATCATCTTTAGTTTTGGTTCAAAAGAAAGTCTTTCTTCTGTTTTCAGATATACCATTTCCGGACATCAAGGAAATGCCCAATTGTTTTAGCCGCCTACCTTATTTTAAGTGCTAGTGTTGCTTGTTCCTTGTTCTAGCTCTGTTTTCCGATAAAAAAAAAGTAGGAAGAAAGATACAAACTCATCTATTCTTCTATCCCAGTGTGCTCTAACCATAAAGGAATTATGAAAGATCCAACTACCGAGCTATAAGAAGAGAGCTACTAGCTGCTAGGCTACATTCCCATCTAGCTACTATAGCTAGTAGACCTTAGCTTAGTATGGTGGAGGCTCGTCGAGACCTCTTACATAGTGCTCTATCCCTATAAGAGCATACCAAATGACCATATTAGCATAATATTTTAGCATACTATCTTTCTTTGGAAAATGGTATGATACTCAATCTAGATACTAACATATTCAACCACGGATTAAGTCGACATAACATCCTCGCGTTCAGTCAGGGTTTTCCAATTGGATTACCTTGCCGGAATTGGATAGAAGTAGGGCTGCGCCTTCGGCTGCGCCTTCTGCTCGAGCTCGCCGTAGGAAACTTTCCCCAAGGTTTCAAGATCCATCTTTCAGGTTCCTTTCAAGCTGTAAGGCTCGCTCTGTTCTCAAGCTTTACTTCCTTGAGAACGGATGAACTCTTACTTATTGAGACCCGCCCCAGTTACCTCTCCTCTGTTCAAGGTTTGAAGTACTATGTTATTTTCATCGACAATTATTCACAAGGTTCTGTTGGATGTTCCCGTAACTAAGTTTTTCTTTCTTACTTTTTATGTACTTTAGACTTTTATACTTTTTTTAAGTGTGGGGAAAAGGGCGCCCTCTACTTCTACTTTTAACTAAACGCGAACAGCCGGCATTGCAAGCAAATAGAGAGCCCCCCGCCCGTTTTGAGTCGTTGCGAGCCGGAAAGCGTACCGGCAGTTTTAGTCGCGAAAGGACCGCTTGCTTTATTTTCTTATTATTATAAATAATAGATATATAAGATTATCTATCTATAAACAATATTAAAATCATTATTTTATCTAATTGGGCATTCCTGGGAAGAGGAAGAAGCAGATAGAGCAAAGGCCTCCCCTTTGCTTGCGTCCGCTCTTCCCGAAGTGAGCAAATTGCATGTAGAGATCCGTAGGGGCTTATAGTTTAATTGGTTGAAACGTACCGCTCATAACGGTTATATTGTAGGTTCGAGCCCTACTAAGCCTACCACCCCTTACTCTTCACCCGAAATAAGGCAGTCGAAGTCGGCACAAGAAGTAGGCGGAGTAGAGGCAGCAGTTGCGGGTTCAGGTGCGGCTAAATCAATATCCCCGTCTGGGGTTGGCGGAGTTGGTAGGAAGGCACGGTTGGCACAGTTCTGTAAATAAGAGATGTCTCATCCGGTTGAGCTGTCGCAATCAGTCTTTCTTTCTCTTCCTGGTAGCAGAACGAATAGGAGATCCAACATGACTGTATTAAGCCTGTCGCAATCAGGGTTAAGCTAGCTCATTGCCAGAAAGCAAACAGGAGCTCTTATTTAGATCAGAGGACGCTCATCCCAGGCAGGCAGCAGGGGCTTCGGGTGGAAGGAATGAATCAAGTAAGGTGCGAATACTGTGTTTCAGTGATTTATTTCTCCCTGAAATTAGCTCCGCTACTCTACGGACTTCCTTACTTAGCCTTTCTTTCCCATTTAACTAATGGAAGAATTGAGCCAAAATTATCAATGAATTGAGCGAGGGTGAGAAAGGTCAGTAATTGAAATTATAACTATAGAAATCTGTTCTCAGTGAGCTTTGAATCTTTTAATTGGTAGTTGGTTAAGGATTGGAGGAATGGGAGTTAGATCTGTCCCTAGTTCCCCTAGCCCTAGATTAAGGTTACTTGAAACAGGAGATAGAGTTTTTCTAAGGAGGTTAGCTGGTTAGTGATGGGAAGCCAGTTGTTAGTCCCCTTAGCCCTGGATTGAGGTTAAGAGTTTGTAGGGAAGAAAGGTAGAGAGTAGAGGGAGAGTCGATTTGGTAAGTTGGTTTGGTAAGCCAGCCCCTTCAACAAGGGATTTCAATGGCAACAAACCGCTCCCCAGGATGAGGCAAAGAATGGGGTGGGGGGACTTCCAGTTGTTCGAGCAAGCAAATGGCTAGCAGGGCCGAGGAAGCACAATGAACGGGACGACAGAAGTTCCACAAGACCGGAGATAGATGTTCTTCTTCCCTGAGAAAATTTCTCTATCTATTAGCGAGTTTCGCCGTACAATCCGGCTGAAATGAATGGAATGAGGAACCGGGAAATCACTATAGTTGTGGGAATTCGTCGGATGTAACTCATCCGGAAGTGCTGGTTCGAATCCAGCTCGTGACAAAGCCTGGGTCATATGGTATGGAACAATCTTTTGATTATGAAGCGCCCGCTAAAGAAGAGATACTTAAGTGTGGTAGGAGGGAGCTAGGAGTCTTCCATTCATGCCCAGACTCGGATGCTAGAGAATAGTCTGGAATGCTCTCTTTCTATCTATGCCGCATCTTCCATGAACGAAACCAAGAGGGAAAGCAGAGAAAGCATTAGTCCATTTGTAGTTCCGGCACTCTGTATGTGCTGCTATGATAGTAAACTCTTCCTGCTCTCTTAAGTTAAGGATGTTCGTGACCTAATAGGAGTGACTGTAGTCAAGCAAGCAGAAGGTTACAGGCAAGCGGGGTAGTGTACTTTTATCCGCAAAGAATGGGATTGATGCTCAGCTAAGGAATCCCCTACTAATCGAAAGAGGGGATTCAAAAGTGTCTATTCAATATTCCAAGGTGCGAAGGGTCGATGTAATTGAGAAAGAAGCGCTCTAGCTCTCACTTGAAGTACAGGAAGGATAATGACTCGAGCTTTTCCGAATGAAAGGCGATAGGGGACGTACCCTAAGGAAGCAAGAAGGGAGGATTTTCTTTACTTTACCGCTATAACCTTTCTTTCACGAGTGAACCCGGGCACGAGCCTACCTTGTAAGAACCCAAGAATGGGTACCTAGGGAATGAACCGAGTTAGAGGCGTATGCTTCCTTGACCGATAGTTTGAGTTTGTGGAACAAGTTGTAGAGATCCCATACTTTCTAGTACTTGTGGAGAATCCCAGTAAGAAATAGCTTGAGTTGTTGGTGGAAGTGACCTATACATATTTATATTTATAGGTCCTAGCCCTTTTCTTCCGCTAGGTAAGTTGGGAAGTCCAACATAAGGCAGGTCAATTACATCGAACCTCAATTCCATCGAGCCTTGCTTAGTCTGCCTATGGTTGATAGTGAACAGCAGATATGCTACATCAAGCACTCACTTTCTGTCTATTGGCCTTAGAACACTCCTTCTTATGTTGTTTTCAATGAAGGGGAAGTGATTCCTGAGTTCCTTCGCACAGGGTTTGAATTAAATTAAGTAAGTTTTGTCTACATCTTCTCTGCAATTACATCAGGAAAGAAAGCAGATACTGATGCTGAATGCACTTAAAAAATCCCATGTCTGAATGCCTTAAACTTCGATTCCAAAGAAAGCAGAACTAGACTGCCAACGATCTGACGATAGAGAGTCTTCACCTTGTGGACCTGCTTTCGCCTAATGGTAATCTTTGTCTTTCCTTCTGTCTTTCGGGGATGGGATTGGGTGTCCGAGTACCGATAACTAAGTAGATGTCTCACAGGCGAAGGATTAGACGTCTTTGTACTCACGAAGCAGGTCTACAGCTTTATGTTTTACCTCAGGTGGTAGATATTTTCCCACCTGGACAACTTTGCCCGAGTTTGAATTGGGGAACGAACGATCTAAGTAAGGAGGTAGCTCCAGGAAGGTAGTTCTTTGACCCAGTTCAGTGAGACGCTCCGCAAATGTTGAAAGAATAAGCGATGACATTTGTATGGTCTTGCTGTTGATGGTACCTAAAAATGGGGTGCTGCCCAAGCTGAGCTAACTACAGGTCCGAATATACTGCGATCACCCAGACCTTTCTAATACTGAATCTAATAGTGAAAGAAATCCTGTATAAGAAATTTATTACTAAATGCGCTTGCTTCCGTCTTCAGTTCAGAAGAATGTTCCATTGATTGGACCATACCCATTAGCCTAGCGACTGCTTAAGATAAGAAGGCAAGAACAGTGGAAGACCGGATAGACACAAAAAAAAAGATAAAAAGAGTTCAGCCGCTTGACCTGCGAGGAATTCAAGAAATCATAGGCGCGGAAGGCCAATGAACATCGGCTTCAGACCTTACCTTAGACGTACCCTACTTCCTAAAAATGAACGTAGAGATGATCCAATCTCTGGACTGGAGCCCCGGCTTTCTATTTTCCAGCTTAATAAAGATAAAGATGGAAGCTGTTCCCGCCTTACCTCTAACTTTTCTTAGTAGACACTGTATTCATTTACTAAATAAAGTAATTTCACTACTGGACTCCGCTCGCTTTCTATAGATAAGAGTTGAATACACTGAAACTACTCAAAAGTATGCTTACCCGGGATAACTATAACTAGTAACTAAAAGTAATAAGCTTGACTCCTTTCAGGAGTAGGTATGCGGTCAAGCCTGTTGGATTCGTTTCGTTAACATGATTCCTCGAAAAGTCATTATTTGATTCTTGATCTTTCGATCGTAGCGCGAAGACATCACCTCCTTCTGGTAGCATCATCGCAATCACATCTCGGTTGGATTATCTGAAGTGAAGAAGTATACTAGAAATAGCTTTTCTTTGTCTTTGTTTGATTTGTTATGTTTGCATGTATGTGTGTGGTATGGGCGCAGCTCCTAGTGTAAAATGTTTACTACTTAATGCTATGCTAATAGTTGAATTTAGAAAGACGAATTCGTAAAAATGAAAATTTATGTGAAGTATCAAACCTCTATGTTTTGGATTCTGATCCATCTCTTTCAGGTACTACTTTTTTTAGTGCCTCTGTTATTGCAGATTCTCACACTTGGCATAACAGGCTAGGCCATCCTTCTTCTTCTAAAACTGCTATCCTTTCAGATTGACTCCCTACTCATAAGAATAAAAAGGTCAATCAGACCATTTGTAAAATCTGTCCTTTGGCTAAACAAAAACACTTACCTTTTAAATCTCATAATAACATTTGTGATGAACCTTTTGATCTGATTCACATTGACATTTTGGGCCCTTTTTCAGTTGAAACCTCAGAACAGAAGGTTTTCGATATTTTTGAACCATAGTGGATGATCATTCAAGGGCTACTTGGGTCTATCTTCTCAAAAGTCAAAGTGAGGTTCTCACTGTCTTCCCAGGGTTTCTAAAGCTCATAGAAACTCAATACAAAAGGGTAGCCAAAGCTGTTAGAGCCGATAATGCTCATGAACTCAAATTTCACACTCTTTTTAAATAAAAAGGCATTCTTTCTTATCATTCTTGCCCTGAAACTCCTGAACAAAATTCTGTTGTTGAGAGGAAACCCAAAGATTCATTCCTTTGTTCACAACAACTGCCCGCAAGATTTTTCTCTCTACGTTGGATGATCGAACTTCTTAGTGTTAAGCAAAGCACTATCAACAAAAGTTCGTCGTGAAGATCAGCTCTCCTCAATAGTCAGATAGGATCTTAGACACCGGGGACCGGCTTCGCGGGATCGCCTTAAAGGACCTGATCCACTCATGGCGAAGCTTATTTGGGCGGTGTTTTCTTGATCCGATTTATCACTTGAATGAGTCAACCATCATTTCTTTTCTTACTAAATTCAACTATGTATTCTGATTAAAGAGCTTATTCTCTTGATTCATGTCCACCTTGCCCCTGGTAACTTAAGGATGAGTTTCGAAATTAGGAAGGATTGGACTGCAGATTTAGAAAGAGAATGGGGAGCCCTCATCAATGAATTAATGAGTTTCTTCGCCCTCTCTTGGTGATAGTAGCTCTTCATCAGCTTATAGTAGGAGCTGAGCTCTTCCGCTAGCTTACTAGCTCTGGTAGTCAGGCTCTTCGGTCAATAGTTCTACTGGAAACAGCTTCCTGTATCACTGCTTTTTAATTTTTTTTTAATGCTTATATTTTCTGTAAAGATCTCGATGACCGCTTAATTCATCTTTCCTTTCCCGCTCCTGAATGAAAAGTGGTTTTTTTTATTCCTACGGTCTTGGCGTGATCTCTGAAACTGAAATTCGACTGAAAAGTTACCAATAGAATAGGCTTTAGAGTAGCTCTTTCCAAATAGGTCGAGTAGCCATTTCTAGAAATAGAATGAATTAAAAGGAGCCAAATAGTTGGGATTCACACGCACAGCCTTATCCTATGAGTCTGCCTATGCTACGCGCCTGCCTTTGAGAGCCTTTCCGCTGGTTCCCTTCATCGGCGTCATTGAACCTCGTTAGCATTTCGAAAAGAATTGGAGGCTCAAAACGAATGGTCAAAGGAATTGATGATTCGTGTTTAGTCTCCGATCTTCGCCTAGTCTTAGAACCTGCACTGTAGAGAGGCGCTGCGCTGCCCTCTTTCTGCCGCTCTCCTCCCAGATGTAGGTCTTCCCGGAAGTGAGAACACTGCTGCCCAACTTATAACCCGGTCACTCCCCGTCTTCATCCTAGACGCCACTGGTACTATTCATCTATACTATATATGGATGACTCCTGCTTTCTCCCCAATGGAATGATCAGGACCCTAAAGAAGGATCGTCTCACTCCAACTAGAATAAAGATGAGCTAGTTAGCGCTGGAGTTTTCTTGCTTCTTCGCCTCTGGATAGTAGTTTGAATGAATCTTTGATACTGGGATTAACTCTTGAAGGAAAGATCTTCCACTCCTATGCTTTCAAGCGATTTGGATTCCAAGACGATAGATAGGCCGGTTATGAAAAAGAGGGATCGAGCAGGACGAAGTCAACCCGGAAAGAAAGTCGGATAATATGAAAGGTCATCCGTCTCATTCTAAGCGTAAAATTATTTTTTTTCAGAGAAAGAAGAGCCCATCAGTTCTCACTCTTCCTTACCAGTCAGTTCCCGGGTCTATAACAAAGCAGTCACAGTGTGTCATCTTCTTGCGTGGAAGTGAGTCCTCCATTAATGGTATCAATGCCTGTCCCCCTCTCATCCCTGTCTATTGGGCTTCACGCTAGCCCCCATTTCGATCAAGAAGAAACTTCCCAGTCCCAAGTGAGAAAGTGAGAATAGTCAGATGATCCCATCTCATAGATAATTGGCTGTCTCGGAAAGAGAGGAAGTGATGAATATAGAAGATCTAGCTCTCATTCCTACAGAATAGACGACATCAGAAGGAAAGATCAGTCGATAGAATAGAATCCGAGGATTTGCTTGGATTTGTCCGCTTCATCTCCCCCGGTTTACGCTTCCAGGTTCTCACATTTGGTTCTTGGAAAAGAACAATTGAATTCGGATGTGATTTGACTTCTTCCCTGATGATCTTGTCGGCCCTATCTATCCTGAAAAAGAAGCATTCCAGAATCAAAAAGAAGAAAGGTCTCGACGAGCATTAACTAGTTGATGAGGTCTCAACGAGCGACTGAAAGGAGAGGAGAAAAAAGCTGCTAGAAAGAAAGTGAGCTACGATCGGATAAGGTATGCGCCTTCTATTATTGATGTTGTCACTGCCTCAACTTAACCTCAGAATAAGATTGAACGTCAACGAGAAGCGTCAGTCCAAGCTAAAGAGGAATGATGGAGAGCAAGAAAAGTCCTGTGCTGACTCTGTGTTCTAAGCTGCCATTTCGATCAAAAGTATACTTATTTTTCCTCCTACTCGAGAATGATGGATCCGGGGAGGCAAGGAAGTAGTAGAAATGTTGAAGAAGGAGACTTAAAGGCAACT
>Ga0209973_1000009_pt1 | contig 21795 bp, 16 predicted proteins | sample InoplaCoSPM_FD_187589 | JGI IMG/M metagenome (GOLD analysis project Ga0209973, IMG submission 187589) | Arabidopsis thaliana rhizosphere microbial communities from the Joint Genome Institute, USA, that affect carbon cycling - Inoculated... | ecosystem: Host-associated > Plants > Roots >...
CGGAAAGAGTTTTCAAGGTCTTTCCCTTTCCCCGAAGGGAAGTTAAAGCTTGCCTGTAAAGGGAAGGGAAGCACAGCAATAACGCCTTTTTCCTTTTTTCTCCCGATTAGACGAAAGACGTGTTGGGAATAGTCCTTTTTCAACAATAATGGGGGGCCTTCCTCGCATGATAGTACATCTGCGATTGGTTTGTCTTGTTTAACAGCATAGCTTCACTCCCATTTTACTAGTTTAAACTAACAAGAAGTCTGTGCTGGGGAACCCTGAGACCTAGATTAGCGAGAAAAGGAGGATCTCCCGTTGGTTAATAGAAAATTCCCTTGGTCATTACTCTGTTTTCATTCTATTGTACCACGGGTGGTGGTAAGCTCGGGGAAGGTAGAAATTGAGTGCGCCCCGTTAGTTAGTCTTCGCGGAAGAAATACCGCTTTTTTCAATTGGCCAGCCCGACCCACTTTGCTTGCTTCTCTATTCCAGTAGCATCAGGTTGAGTTTTTTTCTTTCCGTATTACCTTCTTCAGATAAGATTCTTCATTGCACGAACAAACAAAGAAATCCGTTCGTTCCTTCTAAAGACTAGGCTTTTGGGGGCGTTCGGTAGCGATCTTATCAAAGAATTGGGATAACCACCCTAGCGAACTATTGCCTTTAGCCCGCTTCCGCAGAACTCTTGGGACTAAGATTCCGTATCTAGTACTGTCAATCAGAGGCTTAGACTATGTATGGATGTAGCTCACCCAAGATAGGTAAAGGGGTCAAAAACTTCTCAGGCTGCCTGTGAGGCTGCGTTAACCGACGTTACAACGTTCTTTTTTTTTACAGAGTCAAAACAAAACTTCAATCTTTAAGCATGGGCGGTGGTCGAATGAATAGAATGTCCGAGTAAGGAGAACTATCCAAGCTTCTTCACAAGCGAAGGAATTGCAGCCTAACCATCTGTGAGATCGGAGACTTCGAGAGGCTCTGACGCCCTCTTTAACGCCACTCTTTCCGAGTCTCGGACATGAAGCTTACGATTGATTTTGTTAGTGAGAAGCTCAGTTTCGCTTTAAGCCCGACAAGCGGGTGGTTTGGTTGGTTGTTGATAGAGGACTCGAAATAGCTTTATTTGCACCGTTCCCTTCTTTATCGAATAGGGGTTCCTCCGTCACTTCAAATTTAACTAGGGATGATAACCAGAGAACGCTCTCCACTAAGACTCCCGTATGATATGCAGGTTAAAGCTCCCGTTTCAGATGCTGAAGGCTCGTTGAGACCTCTTATCTCATACCGCTTCGTCCTACTTCAGCTAAATGGAATCTTTCGTAAAGCCATCCTGAAAGTAAGGTAGCATATAGATTCTTCGACCTCCCGGTCCTAAGGAAGTAATCTCGATAGGAATGCCCGTCTACGTCAGAGAAAGAAGATACTTCCTCCCTTTTCTCGATAAAGTATACTATTTATTCTGCTGCTGTTTCTCATTTTCAAAACATCTTGAGACAGATCTTGCAATGTGAACAGCAATTTTCAGTTTGAGAGAGTCCTTACTTGCCTTTGAAGGTTGATTGGGTGAGTGTTTCGTGGCTGGCCTTTCTCCTCATCAACTAATTAATGCCTCCGGACCTCTATCTTTTGAAACTAAATATGCTGAACAAGAATAGAATGAAACTAGCCTAGAGCAGATAAGGTCTAAGCCTTTCACCCCTTGCCATCCTTCTCTGTGAAGATAGACTGCTGTTTATTGCGTGTCAAGTGCGAGATTGGCAGGAATTGCGTATTCAAGTCTATCTAAGACTATCTATCTAGTACGATCCAGTCATTCAGTACAGTATCTTCGCAAGGTCTTTATGGAATTCTTATAGCAGGTCGGTCTAGGTAGTTGATATTGCTCCTGAGACCTTCGTAGTTTCCTGTTTCGTTTGTGCATCTTTCTTTCTTTCCTTTTGTTCAAGTCAATCAAGAGGGAAAACTTATACTATGATGGGGTATTTGATTGGGCCTTCCTATGCTGACGAATGCATCCTTCCTCTTCTCAAGCTATAAGAAGTACGTACTTTCAGATGGAAAGGATTGAACTCTAACTCAGAAGTGGAATTCACAGCTATTACTACTATAGTTGTCTTTCATTAACAGTTCCTCCTGTACAAGAATTGTAAGTTGATTCATAACCACGCTAGTAAAGTTGCCTTTGGAATAGGAAGTTGAGTCCGATCTTGGTACTCTCGCTAAAGTTTGTTGACATTTAGTCCTCTAGAATAGATTTCTTTACTGTAGTCCCCATCCGAGTAATGAACTCTAGAATTTACTTCTCCCCAGACCCTTCACTATCTTGTCCAAGTGTTTAATTGGCTTCGACGCCTGGACTTTTATCTCTAGATACTCTTTCCGGCTTCATTTACCGATCCTGCAACTATAGAATGACCAGGATTTTATCCCGTTTAACCTTCCACTTCGGCTAGATAATTGCCAAGCCCAGCTGTAACTATTTAGTTTACACCCTCTACCGCAGCTTGACTTTTCAGCTATCGAACGTGGCCTTCTACGCCTGCTTGCCTTTTCTATTTGACATCCCTATCACCTGGCGGCTAAACCATCCGTTGATGAGGGAACTATTGAAGCTTCTAAAGCAGCCCTTTCCGCTGCTCCTACATCTATCTAGGAAGGAAGTCCACTACGGTATGGAGGAAGTAGTCGAATAAACTGATACAGCAGGCCAATCAAAGCAATCATCTGCCGATTTCGTAGGGTACCGTACGCCCTTTGTCTATGGATTCTAAGGAAAGCATGCCATATGATACGGGACTCTAAACCATCGAATCGAGCGAGCCTATTTCCCGTCTCCTGCTTTCATAGAGATCTTTTCTTCTCTGACCGCCGGCCCTGGGAAGTAGGTTAATCCACAAAAGCACTAGCAGTGCCAGTAGTTGGTACGTGGATATCATCAGGATGCTGCTTGACTAGCTCTTTATCCATGATCTTCACTGCCATCTTTCTAGCACAATCACCTTTCTGGCTGGAAGCTGTACCTATATCATGATCGGGCACGCAAGGTTCTTCTTTCATATTGTTACAAATGAACTCGTAGGCTCTTCCTGCATCCATGCATAAAGAATTAGTCAGTAGGGTCCTCGAAGCCCGCCAAAGGGGTAAGTAGAGTGATTCCTCTTGTAGGGGATCGTAGCTAGCTATAGTATCACACGATTCTTTCATCTTCTTTTCACATTCATTCTAATTATAGTTGGAAAATTGGCTACTTTATAAGGCTAAGCAAAGGTTTTCAATCCAAAGCTTTGAAGAAAGAAGAAACTCCGGGTGGAAGGTTCAAGGATTATTCTGATTGCACGAGAGATTGCCCTACCAGCTAACTCCTATTGACCTTACTAAAACAAAAGCACTAAGACTTATACTAGCTAACACAGAAGAGACACCATAGGAAAGGGCACACCTAACCATTTTTTTTTTCACAAGGTTACCCTCACCACTGTCACTTTGATCAATACCTTGCTTTACTGTAAAAGATCCTTACACAAAGTTTCTTCCTAGAAGACACTGTGCCTGAACTTATGACACATACCTACTTCCATCAACCACATCTTGCTATCTTTCACACGAGGGTGAGTTCTTGCGGGCTGACGTTGTGAACAAAGCAAAGACAGCTGGGTCTGTGAGTGAGCCTAGACTCTCTCTATTCGAGTGAGTTCCACTTTTCTTGAAGTGTAATACCCTTACTGCCAGTTCCCTCTTCCCGGATCTAAGGGTTAGCTTTCTAATTCATAGATAGCCCGAGAGGAAGTCTAAGGTTTCAGCTTCAAGTGGACAGCTTTCTTCCTAAACATCCGAGTTCGAAGCGAAGGCCCTTCTCTGCTGATTCGTCCTAAGATAAGGAAGAGCTTAACCCACACCCAAAGCAAATTCACTTCCTCTTCCCTTCCTCACCTTCAAGACAAGCACCACTTTTCCTATCTTTATCCTGCAGTTTCACCACAGGAGCACTGCGTCTTTCCTTCCTATCTTGATGAATCTACTTTTTACCGGTTGCTGAGGAAGTGAGATACGTAGCCAGATCAAATCAATTTCCAAGGGGGTATTAGTTTCAAACTAAAGGGATTCCTTCGATACCCGATCAACCAAGGTCTTTTACCAGCTTTTTGAGTAGTATTCTACTTTACCTTACCCTCACGCCTTCCCTTTTTCTAAAGTAGGAATGGATTATCCTGTGGTGTTGCTATCTGATGCTTCAGATTCATTGAATTCCCTCCCCTCAACTTATTCTGATTTCGAGGCCCCCTATAAGATAAGACTTTGCTATCTCTTCCTCCTTGTAGGTTCAAGCGCAAGGCTAACAATGCCTATCTTGGAAATGCTCTAAACCGTAGAATCACAACAGCCTTTCTCTTAGGGCAACAGGGGAACAAGGAACCAGGGAAAGAACCAACACAACTTTCTTTACTTCCTAGGCGACTCTACTTCTTTCTTCAGTTTCTTTTAGAAGGGAAGAAATGAGATCGATAGCGGGAGGTGCACAAAGGAAGTGAGCGAGCCATCTTCTCCAATCCAATAAGAAAGGAGCTAATCATCTCTTGTCTTCGGTAGGTCGTCGCATATAACAAGAAGAAGGGATTGGTGGGATCTTGAGTTCATGTCTGCAGTCTTGAAGTTGATACCATATCCAACGAGAAAGAATATGAAAGAATATGAGACATGAGGCTAGAGCCAAGAAGCTTCTCCGTGGATGACAGCTAAATTGAAGCTCTCCAGAAAAAAGAAGAAGAAAGGTCGAGTCACACTACATCGGGCTACGTCACAATAGTTAGGAATTGAATGCGCTGTGAAAGAATCTTCCTCCATCAATTTGGACAGATGATCTGATATTCATTTTCAAACTAATGCCACTAATGACCCAAGGAAAGGAAGAACTGAACTTCAAGCTAGGGAAGGAAAGCTAGTAACTGATACGCAAAACTAACAGGCAAGCAAAGCACAAAAGGCACCCCGACGGCCTCATCAATCGAGGAAGGAAGCATGAAAATCGTTGAAAAAGCCTTCTTGCTATTGAGCGGGCTTTCATAGGCCTTTGGTTTGGGATATTTGATTGAATCAGAGAATAGGTTCTTACAGTGCCCGGAATTGGACAAATGAATGAAGATGGCATGAAGCCGATAGCTGCTTATCCGGATCCGGGCTTTCTTTTTCTTAAGGCGGGAAGGAAAGGCAAAGGCAAGTAAATGTTCACAAAGGAAAGTTCCTCTTTTAGTCGAGTCATTTCATACCTTTTTCTAATAAGAAGGCTAAGCTTCATAGCTCCAACCTATACAAGACAAGGGGCGCTTACTAAGCGCAGCTTCTATCCCGGCCAAGCTAACAAAGCGGGGGACCTAGGTGGGAATTGTGAAAGAAAGAGAAGGGGAAGACGCTGGGTAGAGGAAGAAAACTCATCAGGCTCATGACCTGAAGACTGCAGGTTCGAATCCTGTCCCCGCCTAAGAAAGAGTGATTGAAGAGTTAGGTAACAGAAAAAAGATCGAAAAGTCCCGGATCATCGTCTACACTTTTCCGTATGGAAGTGGTGGTCTTCTTTTAGACTCCCCCGAGAAGATGGATCCTCTCTTATCCGATCCGTATTGCTCCTTAGCAGAGATCGGGTTATTGGTCTTGTTCTGCACAACCTCTCCTGGTGACCCGGCAAGGTAAGCAAGTGAACCTCTCTCTAGTGGCGGCATCTAAGCTATCAAATGACTCTATTCCACTCCCTTCTGAGCCCACATCTCCATGTCCTATCAATGCTGATCTCTCCCGCTGTTGAATCGTATTTGATTTTTTAGATTGAGAAATCTCCAAACCCTTATGAATGGATCTTGCTCCGGTCGATAAAATATCTTCAAACTCAAAAGATTTATACCACAGCCTATGCTTACTCTGCCTATCTAACAGCGGGGTGAACTGCAAATACTAAATATGCAATAGGCGCAGGTATCCGAAACTGGAATTGACCCTCGTACTGGCTCCCGAATAGGTGGACCCTCGAACGGGATATGCTCCGACTTGGTATCAATCTTTCTCAGCTGATGGCTAAGCATATGGGACTCCATATGAGAAACTGAAAGTTAATCTGCTCTTTCCGCTACGAGCTCAAAGTAAAGTGGTTCTTGAATGAAAACTCATTTTGGATAGCTGACTTGATCAAATTGCAAGTAAAGATTCCAGCGGAGATGAAGACCCTCAGACACCTATTCTGAGGATGAAGGAAACAGTCCAAGAGAGAGATGGAGTCATCTGGTTGGAACACGACTTGAGAGACGTTTCTTGATTATAGGGAAAAAGACTATGTAAAGACTAGGAAGCGCTGGAATAACACTTCAGACAGGTTCTCGATAGTTGACGACTATTTACTTACTTACGACATAAAGCTGTCCTTCCAACCAGCCAACCCATATTACTTATAGAAAGGTTGAACACAACACTTACTTAGGCCTGTGGTTCTTCGGCTGTTTCAGGAGCTGTAGAAAGGGATGCTTTAGCTGTTGAGGCTAAGAAGGGAATTGAGGTAAGGCTGGCATAAGAGAATGGAGTTACTGAGCTTACTGAGCTAATGGCCTAGAAGTAAGTGGAGTTAAGACAGCTCGTAGCAGTATCGGAATACAATAGAATCCCTTCTTTACTTACCTATAAAGAGTGACCACTGAACGATAAGAACAAAGCCACTTTCAGCTATAACCGGAGTGAAATGAGTTCTATAGGCCTTAGCCGGAACACTTTCTAACTAACTGTTAGCCAGTGAAGTGATTGCTGGGAGTGATCACGAACAAAGGATTAATAGAGGCGTAGTCTATAGCCGAGCTGTAACAGGAGTTCGAGTTTGAGTGACTCCAAGAACTACAGGGAATGCCATAGTATAGCTAAAGCCAATAGCCGTAGCAGTGAAAGCTGTCGTTCCTGTCATTTCACTACTATTCCTTTTCTTTGTCCGGATGGTAATAAGTTGTGATATAACCCCTACTGTGGTGGATCCATTGTTAGGAGTCACCCCTGTTCCAGCACGAAGTACGGTAGCCGGCTCAGTCTCATAACATCTTCCGAGTTTGGATACCTATAAAAAGGAGGATAACCGTTTGATTGCATTAAGATTATGTATACTGCTATCCTTCCTCAACATCTCTTTGGGAACATCTTCTTTCCTTCGACTAGGTCATCCCTACGAGGAACATATCTATCTCCTACCCCGCCGAGTAGGTTAACAAACCCTAGTAGGATCTGCTTCTAATGCATGCTTCGCGAGTTCTACGGCTGTCCATACCCTATCCACCCTTACCCTCTCCTCTAATCTATTTCTTTCTATCTGTTGATTATTGCTGCGATTCTGCTGTTGTAGATAAAATAAGAAGTTGTTAGCCTTCATTCGGGACAAGCTTCAATCCCGCCTTAATGGTTGGTTTGCAAAATTTTGATCTCAGGGGGGAAAGGAGGTGCTGCTGAAATCTATAGCAATGGCCTTACCGGTGTATGCGATGTCGTGCTTCCGGCTTTCAAAGCTGCTATGCAAGAAGTTAACAAGTGCGATGACGGAATTTTGGTGGAGTTCTTGCGAAAACAAAAGGAAGATCTCATGGGTAGCTTGGCAGAAATTATGCAAATCTAAAGAAGATGATGGTGGTTTGGGTTTTCGGGATTTAGGTTGGTTTAACCAAGCTCTTCTTGCAAAACAATCTTTCCGGATTATACACCAACCACATACGCTACTATCTCGACTTCTCCGTAGCCGATATTTCCCACATAGCTCAATGATGGAGTGTAGTGTTGGGACAAGACCTTCATATGCTTGGAGAAGTATCATTCATGGCAGAGAACTCCTCTCTCGCGGGCTCCTAAGGACGATTGGAGACGGTATACACACGAAGGTTTGGTTAGACAGATGGATAATGGATGAGACACCTCTACCTCCACTGAATTGAAACCTATCTATTGACCTTAATCTTCGTCTGACTTGTACGACATGAATAGGCAGTCGTGGAAACTGGATATGTTGCATAATATTTTTCCTCCACAGAATGTGGCATTTATCATCTCGATGATACCAGGGGCAAATCTTATGGATGATAATGTGTGGGCTTACACTAAGAGTGGCATGTACACGGTACAGAGCGGTTATAGATTGCTATCACAACAAGCGAGGAATCCTGAGGAAATCGCAGGAATGGAGGAAACTGTTGCGAATGAGCTAAAGAAGAAGATATGGAAAGACTGACCGCAAGATATTTTTCTCCACGATGATCCCACTTCGATTGTGTTAAGCAAAGCACAATCAAAGAAAAGAAGAGAAGTTCTCCCAAATAGTTAGATAGGATCTTTCCCACCGGAGACCGGCTTCGCGAGCCCATATAGGACTACTCTTGGCTAAGCAACTTTGGGCGGTGGTTTATCCTATTTCTCACTTGAATGAGGAAACTTTCTTATAAACATATTTTGATGTGAGGATCAACTACTCCTACTCGGTAACTGCTATCCTTCCCTCTCATCTCTCTCTTCTCCGTCAAGCCTTAAAGTACTTCCAAATTCCTCACCTAAGAGTTTCAATACGCTCTCTTTCTTTATCTCCTCTCTTCTCATTTTAGGTACAATCATCGTTGACCCAAGTGTCAGCGCCCTACAGCGCGCGTATTGGACCACTGAAAGGGTTGATCGGTTAGGTTTAATTGGACATTGGACTAGAGAGAGAGAAGAGAACAAAGTGTGGCCTTCCCCCATTCTCAGAGACAGATGGAGTCAATTTATTCCCACACATGCGCAAAGGAGAGAGAATGCTAGCAACTTCGAAAGAATGGGAAAGGCCCCGGCCCGTTGAAGCAAGTTGTAGTGAAGGAGTTCTGAAGGTTCTTAAAGGATGCAGAACAATACTGAAAGGGAACAGACATGATTCACTTTACATTCTTCAAGGCTCTGTTGAAACAGGAGAGTCTAACCTTGCAGAAACAGCTAAGGATGAGACAAGGCTTTGGCACAGTAGGCTTGCACATATGAGCCAAAGAGGAATGGAGTTACTGGTCAAGAAAGGTTTCCTAGATAGCAGCAAGGTTTCAAGTCTCAAATTTTGTGAAGATTGCATCTATGGAAAGACACATAGAGTGAATTTCTCTACGGGCCAGCACACTACTAAGAATCCTCTGGATTATGTGCATTCAGATTTATGGGGAGCACCTTCAGTCCCATTATCTTTTTGAAAGTGTCAGTATTTTCTAAGTCTTATAGATGACCTAACACGGAAGACCTAACAAATACTAACAACCGGATTGAGTGCACTTGATGCTACAATTGTAACACCTTTCCCCTGGTCCGTACTGATATTAGATTTCTTACTTCTGTTCCGATTAAATGGGAGATGTCTGGTTGAAGAATCTTTCCTTGCTAACCAAGAGATGAACTCCGCACACCGATAGTCCTATGAGCGTTGTGCCAAACCTTTCCTACCTCCTTTGGGAGTTCACTTCAGATTCCAAACAGCTACAGAAGAAGAACTGCAGGAACAAATGGACTATATGAAATCACTCCCATATTCAAGTGCTGTTGGAAGTGTGATGTACGCAATGATTGGTACAAGACCAGATTACCCTTATCCAGTAGGAGTGATTAGCAGATATATGAGTAAGCCATTGAGGAGTCATTGGCAGGCTGTGAAATGGGTCTTAAGATACATCAAGGGAACACACACAAGATGTGAAGTTAACCTTCAAGAAGAGTGATGAGTTTGTAATTGATTAAAGGCTACTGAAATCCCATAGGCCTCTGATCCTAATACTGAATACCTTTCGTAGATCAAGGAATGGACAAAGCGAGAGGACGAAAAAAGCGAAATATTACAGGGGCTTGGGATGCCTCACCAGGATGAGCCGGTAGCACTTGGCGTGAGTGCGCTAATAAACCAACCCATTTGATAATCAAAGTTCCCTATCGAATGTACGCTTTAGGTTAAGTGAAGGGATAGACCGAACCAGCTCACTAACGAAATTTCAGATCAGGGAATCTTACCCGAAGCATATCTCGTTAGATGGTTAGATGGATGTCGTTGACGCGAAGAGAGCTTTTATGGCACTTTCACAAAGCGGAATACTATCAGTAGTATATACCTTCCCTAGGAAAAGCGGTAGAACATCCTGATCTCAAAGGCGTTCCTCTCCTCTTGTCCCGAAACGTTAGACGAGCGACTATGCTTAAACGGGTATGTTGCTTTGCCATGGGTTTCTTTCAGCTGCTCTTTTGGGGAGGACAAGTAGTTTGACTTTAGTACTCAATTTGAGACTTAATAGGCTACTTGGCGGTAGTAAGCCCAGGTCCATCATTGGCTGGTAGTCTTCACCGGCATCTCCTCTGGAATGAATATATCAACCATTCAGAAGAATCTCTTTTCTTCTGTGAAGGTGAGAGAAGGACTGGCCTTAACAACGAATTTCGTAAAGCGCAAGAAGGGGCTTGGAAAAAGCATTCGAAGGAACTCGGACATCGCGCGGCCATCGGTCAAGATCTCCCCTGATGGACATCATTACACATTCATTCAACGCTTCCCCGGCGGGGTAAGAAAGTAAGATTGAACTACTGAATAAGAGAAGCATTGTGATTTCCTTGATTTAAGGACTTTAGCGTCTCATTGCGGAAGCAGAAGTTCTTTCATTCCTCATTCACTTCTAGGACTTGGGTTAGAGAGGGGGGAATATAGTAAATAAATAAATCAAGTCGAAGTGCAGTTCCTATTTCTCAGCTCAGATTAGAGCACCAGCTGTTACGCTGACAACCCCCGTTACGCCGCGCTTGAACTCCTAGCCCTAAGACGGAGTAGTCTTAGTAGCAGTAGGATTACCGGATTCCGCTTTATGTCTTTCTTTCTTACTTTCCCTAAGCACTCATTGTATTTGAATTTGACCCGCTCAGAAGAGCTATGTATCCGGTCTTGGGAGTCAAATAAGGGCATGGCTTAAACCAGCTCCCTAGCCTAGGGTGAGGTCTCATAATAGAGTAAAGTAGGACAGAAGGATTAGCTTAGCAGTGAACAAAAATCATTCAATCAGCTCAAGAGCTGGAAAAAAAAACTTCTAGGTTTCGGAATAGAAGGAAGGGGGCTCCCAGCAGGTAAGTCCTGCTTGATTGCTTTCACCAGGTTTATAAAGACTGGTTCGAAAGGACCAGGTCGGGATAGGCTGGGAGTCGATTAGCCCGAGTTGTGTTAAGATAAGTGGCACTTGAATTTGAAGTAGACATCGGCCAGGTCTTGGATGCTGAATTATCGGTCTTACCACTTGTATCGATAGACCCACTTGAATTGAATGCTGAGGAGATTTATTTTCAATCCAATCCTGATCCTGATCTTCGAACTTTCTCTCTGCAAAAGGCTTCTGGCAAAGCTTGAACATCGTATCGTTAGCTCCTTTTAAAAAGGAAGACAGAAGAGCTGGTAGGACGGACTGGTAAGGGATGAAATTACTTATTACTTATGAGTGGAGGGCTTCGCTTTTTTCTATAACTGTCACTGGAACAGAAGGCCTAGTACTCCAATTGGCTTAAGTGCACTCCCAATGATATTCTAGTCTTCTTTCTTAAGAAAATATAGATATTATCGTGGAAAGAAATCTATCTCTTGAAGGGAGTCCAACTTAATTCAGTTTGATCCCAAGAGACGGTATGGAACGCTCGTATAGAACCCCATCCAATAGAACTAAAACCGCTGGGAATGCAACGGGATGGATGTCAACTGGTAAGAATAGCCTTGGTCTGGAGATCTTTACAACAGGAGATCAGGAGTTAGCTCGCTTGGACGGAGAGCACGAGAAAGAAGGGGCAGTCTAACTGAACTCCACTCGTTTAGAAGAAGCCTCGCCAGTCAGGGGGATAGGGAAAATTTCTTCACAGCATGAAGAAAAGAGAGGGATTCAAAAAGGGCTGGCTCCTTAGAAGGGATTTGAGTGCTTTAGACTAAGAAGTGAGATTAGATAGGCTTGTCTTAGGATTTGATGCACATTCAAGGGCAACTACTGCTTATGGGTAGGCACCTAGTGCTACAATGGCTGTAACAGATTCAGAGATTGCATTTGCCCTTGGATACACACCACACATTGATTGGATTTGAAAGATACGAAGGGTCCATAACGGACAGGAACTACAACTATTGATACTCGGTCTAGACTAGGGGGGGGGAAGGCACTGCCGGAAACGGGACTGCTGTACTATAAAGGGGTTACCGTCGAAGGTAAGGACAGAGACTGATTAAATGGGGAGGACAGATATAGGCAGACACTTCCAAAAGGCAGAAGCATTGGCTTTTAGGACGCACTCAAACTTCCATTAAAACTCCAGGTGGCAAAACAACTCCATCCAATAAGAAAGAGGAATGTGCTAACGCCAATAAGCGTATAAGAAAAGGACTAGAACTGGCTGAAAGCACTTACCACTAGAAAGAAATTGGCCTGACAGAAAAAGTCAAATCCCTCTCCCTCTCCTTTCAGTCGAGTTCCCTCTTTTATAAGAGTAATAAATTACCTTGGACCTCTCCTTTCAGTCGAGTTTGTGTTCACAACCTCTCCTTTCAGTCGAGTTTGTGTTCACAACCTCTCCTTTCAGTCGAGTTGCTAAAGCACCTCTCCTGCTTTCTAAAGCTAAAGGGCGAGTGACTTCATACCTTTCCTCAAAGCCGCCTACCGTGCAACGAGCAACGACCTGGCCTGGGACGAAGTAAACCCTTACCAGGGTTGAGAAGCTTACTATTACTAAGCCTTTTGCCCTCCCAGATTCAGTCAGTAATGGCTTCTATGATAGAGTAATTTAGCTATAGAGTTTTCAGCTAAATAGCTCTTTCGAATACTTCCGTTCGTGCTTACCTTTGTATCTATATCTTCCCTCCCAATGAAAACGAGGAGAAGAGGTCACGTCTCAGCCCAGGAGAAAGAGAACTACTCGACTAAGAAGTCAGTGTTGGAGGTGTACTAATCCCTCTCTTCTAGCCGGAAAGACTTTCTAACCAATTCCATTAATAAGCTAAAGAGAAGTTACAGAAGTACGGAAGTGACAGAGAAGTAAACCTTCTTAGCCAAGGGCAGCGCAGCGCCTCTGATACTGAACTAGATGCCGCAAAAGCACCAACTCTGGCATCATATCCCGAAGATAGTCATTTCAGTCTGTTGGGCAGCGTTTTATAGAAGTGACGGAAGCCAACCGACTGACTTGCAGCTGCCAGTGTCCGCCTGACTTTCTTCTCTTTTACTATAGATGGGAGTCTATATTCAGCATCTAGGTTACTACACTGAAAGCCTAATAGTAGGTCTGCAAGCCTAATTCGGATTCTTTTTCTAACGTCCTACCTACAGGCGCATAGGAGCTAGTTTTCCAACCGCGGAACAATATCTTACACTTAGATTCCACCATAGTGCTAGATTAACTAGGCCTTCTCTCCACTAAACAGATTCCATCGTAGTGGATAGAAGTCTTTAGACTAAGGGCAGACCGCAAGGGCAAATCTTAGGCATTGGTTCCGAGGACGGTAGCCTACTGAGAATGAAGGAAGAGAAGCGATTTTGAAGACTTTCTAAGATATTTCCACGATCAATACCGACTTCCTTATCTTTTCTCTTGGAAGTCGAACCTTTATCTGTATGGAAAAGAGGGCTTCTACCTATACTTGGTTGAGAAAGGGCTGAATGGTCCAGGACAAGAAAAAGCCACTAAAAAGAACTGTAGGTCATACAGGGTAGTCCACTTTATCTTTATCCGTGACTCTGAGTACAAGATTTCCGGGATCAAGAAAGTCGCAAATAAATATGCTGGGCTGGACTCTTTTCTCGTATGCCCGGAAAACGTTGTTTCGATAGAACTCAGCTTGCTGCATAGCTCGTCTAAACAAAACACTCCAGATCCGCACTTCCCTTTAAATATACTCCAAAGGGACTAAGCTTGACTAAGAAGGGCTTTGCTCCGCATGAGACAAAGTTATCAAAAAGTACTTATTCCAATTTAGATAACCCTGATTAGAAACACACTTGACCGTTTTCTAGCTTGAACCAGAACAAACATTAAACGCCCGGAACAACTGTTAGAATTTCGATCGAACAAGTATTGGCATTCTGTCAGCATTTCCCCCGCGGTCAGTGATAGTTAGGAAAGGAAGAAAGAAAGGGTGATACACGAGAAGATAGGTCAGGTATATATAGCGATTGCAGATGGTGCACCAGTTTCGTATACATAGGCCCTGGTTGGTAAGGTGATGAGATCGACACATTATATGCGATCTACGTTCATAGGTTCTACCTTGAAGCTCTTCTCCTTTCCTTACTCTAACAAGTAAGCAAATAGGAATTACCTTGTGAAGCAACGTAAATTTAGTGAGTTTTGGGAGGTTAGCCTTAACACATCCAAATCTTACGAAGTCAATGCGGTAGCAGCCACTGTCCCGACCTTTTCTGTCACTCCTTCCTTTGAAAGGAGCTTCTCGCCGTTAAACTCAGCTCTTTTTCCGGCTTTACCGATTAGATCAGTTTAGACCTTACCTTGGGATTGGTTTTTTTCCTTTAAGGCTGACCCTTCTTATAGAAAACTGGCATCTAGAAAACTGGCATCCAAAGGTCCTCAACCAGGGATAAATCGACAAATCTAGGATAAAGTCCACTTGAATCGACCAAAGGGGAAGGAAGTATGAAAATCCAATTCTTTGACGGAAACTAAAGGCTAACCTACAAGCTAGCCTCGTCGAATCGACTCACTCTCCTAACCTCAAAGGGAATCTGAGAAACAAGTAGATCAAGGATTCCCATGTTGCCTATGGTGTCTTGCGAATTCCTAGGAATGTTAGGAATGGGAGAACCAGTAATCCCAGTAATCCCAGGAATAGGAGGTAAGGAGATTAGTTGGTTAGGAGGGAATCCCAGCAATATTAGCAATGAGGTGATGAGATTAGGTTTGTTTTGGTTAGGGATTAGAGGAATGGGAGAGGTAAGCCAAGTAAGGTAAGGAGTTTTTGTTTGTAGAAAGTTCCATTTCAATCTGCCTATCTGTTTGAATCAGTTTATCCCAAGGAAGTGTTTTACTCTTTAAATTGGTAGTTGGTTAAGGAATCCCAGGTTAGGAAATTAGATTAGTTGGTTCTGGAATCCCTGGAATGTTAGCAATGGGAAGAGTTCACCTTGCTCTCTCTCCTTTTAGTCGAGTAATAAATCCCTCTCGCAGAAAGCTCAAGTATGTAAACAACCTCTCCTTTTAGTCGAGTTACTAAAGTACCTCTCGCAACAAGTACTCGAGTCACAAAACTAAAGGTCGAGTCATGACTTCGCCCTCAGGTGGGAGGAGAAACTGTACAGGACATAGCTTTCCGCCTCTTTCTTTCACAAAAAAATGAACTACCAAAAACTGTAGATTTATTTTTTGAAAAGAGTTTTGTGGCCTTTTCAAAAAATAAAGAAGTGCTACTCAAAATGTGGCGGAGCTAGATCCTTACGGATCGTGGATTCAGAGTGGCGCTCGCTTTATTAAAACCGGAAAGACTTTATCGTAGAAGCGGGACTTAGAAAAGTCCTAAAATATCTTTCTGACCATGGTGTCAATAGCCCATACTTTCAGTCTTTTTTTAAAAAGACAACGTGAAGAGGAATAGATCAACAAAACAAAGAAAGGACAGGAACAGGGGTTGTTGCAGAATTGGGTTCGAGTCCCAGGGACGCAATGTGGCTGCTTAAAAAACTGATTCAACGAGATATAGATTTGTCCCCATTAAGATTTCAAACTTGTCGTCTACTTTCAGGAAATGTTCGGAACAGAGAACTGACAATAATACAACGCCGCATTCTCCGAAGATTGAGGAACAGGAAGAGATCTATTAAGAAGAGAAAGATTTATCCGAAAAAATATCTTACCAGTTATATACAATTACAAACTACACGAAAGTTGCCCCTTTTTCATGGGGATTTACCCATCACAGAGATGCACAGAGGAACAAAACGAACTTCATATATCCCTTTTCCACTCAATCCAGAAACAAGATTTGACGTTATTCCGCTTCGTCTCCATTTTCTTGAAACTATTCCTCAAGCAAGGCAGCCGATAAGTCATCGAAGGGTTTGTGTGAATAAAGGAATGGTAAGCATTACTCATTTTAAACTTTCCCACGGTGATATAATATCTTTTCAAGAAAATAACGCGATAATACGCGGTGAAGAAATAAGGAGATCTTTCTATAAAGAAATTTCAGTTGAAAAAATCATAGGCAAATTACTGCATCAACCGCTAAGAATGTGGAGAAGAAGCAAAACTGAATGGTTCCACCTACTCAAAACTAAGAGGGGATGCCGCCTACTACTAAAATCCCGGTTTTTGCAACAGTTGCGTTCTTCTATGCAAGAAGAAGACTTAGAAAGAACAAAGAAGTTTGGATCCGAAAAAGTATGCTTAGGAAGTTCCTTCGCTGAGCACAAGAGAATGAAGAGGAATTTGTTAAAATCCCTATTCTTATCGAAGAGAAGGAAGGATAAAAACCTAAATCTTCCTACTCGAACAATCAGTCCTATAGTTTACAACTCTTCTTTATCTTTATATAGTAATTCGACCTATTGCTTCGCATCCCCCCATAAGTTGACTATGAAGAGAAGAATCAAAAGGATCGAACTACCTACTCATTATTCGGAGGTTAATCATAGAACACCAAAAGCTGTGGTATCTTATGGACCTAACATAGGTCATATCCCTCACGACATAAGATTAAAAGATCCAAACCTTCCTCTTCGGAGCAGAAACGGACGTGGCCAAAACATATAAAGATCGGCGTAGTCACTCATAGGGACATCTCTATCCGGATAGAGGATAGTCTAGATCGATTCATAGATGGATTTTTTCATCTAGATAGGTATCCCGTGGATAGAGAGAAAGATAGGGATCCATCTAGATCTTGATTCACTATTTCCATTTTTTTTTACTTAGTCTTATTAATTGGGTGGGGTTCGGGGAGCATGCCCGGCATAATCAAGGCCGTCGCCCCTTCTTCGACGGGGATGGGCGGATAAATTCGGGTTCCTAGTCCGGGTGGGTGGTCCAGTTGAAGTCGGAAAGTCCGCTAGAGAACAAAAGATGTAATGAAAAGATAAGCAATAGAAGTGGCAAGGTCACCCGGCCTAGAAAACTCGCTTAGACAAAGACTCAATCAATTTTTCGGAAAGGAGGGGTAGTAGGAGTCAAGATATTGCGTATAAATATATATACGAGAGAGAGTCTCTTGAGCGGCCGAGAATCTTATGTCAAAAGGACCAAGGACGATCTTTTCGGAAAGGAGGAGTAAGTCTTCAAAGAAGATCGAGGAATAAATCGGACAATTATGCTATTCCGCCCTTTCTTTTCTACATTTTTTTATTGAGCCGAATCACTATCATTATATTATATATTCATTGTTGGTTTGGCTGCTGGTCTAGCGATCCTTCCTAGCCGTCGCCTAGAGTGCAGCCTGCCCGCTGAAGACCGTAACGTAAGTGACTCAGTGCTCCATACGGGGGAAATGAAAGCAGAATTCGTTCGGATCCTCCCACACATGTTCAATCTTTTTTTAGCGGTTTCCCCAGAGATCTTTATCATTAATGCAACCTCCATTTTGCTCATTCATGGAGTTGTATTTAGTACCTCTAAGAAATATGATTATCCGCCGTTAGCCAGTAATGTGGGTTGGCTTGGATTACTTAGTGTTGCGCGCCTAGGAGGGCAGCGCGCTTGGGGATGCAGAGGAACTATTATCGCCCAGCCCCCTACCCTAACCTAATGCGGCGCCGGATTCGGACCGCAGGGAACCGTAGCATGGGGGGGGGGACGTCTAATCCTTTTGCCGCCGCAAGGCTGGCTAATCGTACGCAGCAGGCTCGAAGACCCCCTGGTTCTGGAAGGCACATGAGTCCGAACGCTATGTTGAATGTGCGACCGACACTACGTAGGTACCAGTGCAGGTGAGGCGTCGGTCGGTCCTAGAAACGGCGGCAACGGCGCGAGGAGTTAACGACCGGACGTGCTGCAACCTAGGGATCACCAGGCAGCTCTTTCGCTCTATAGGGATCGGGGGGGCATAGCACAATTCCTCTTGGAGGGGGGTTGGTTTGCCCGGGTGACTGATCCTGCCATAATGTACTCCTACCTATAGCACCGGCAACCGAAGTAAAGCATACATAGGACGATCTTCATGCGTGAATAGCCGGGAGGAAAGAAAGGGCGGTAGATGATAATGAAAAAGGGCGCCGCGTCTGTACGGGCGGGCGGAATGGATGAGCAAAAGGTGCCATGGGGTGAGGAATATCCCGAGTCTCATGTAAGACAACTAAATGCACCCCGAGGTGCTGCCGAGGAACTGGGAGACCTTCTCGAGCACAGGATAGGCAATTGAAAGATAGAGCTAGCCTATTCGTTATGGGGAATCAATGCTCCGGGCCGAATAAAGCTTACCTCCGGCACCTGGCTTTCCCCGGCGCATATTAGCTTAGCTGTGCTTAATAGGTCGGTTTGTTTGGCTTCCTCTCTTAGCCCATTCCTAACCAGTGGAGAAAAGGTTCGCTTATGCTGGAGGGTTTTTTCCACTTAGTGATCGGTCTGCTAGTTCACGCAAATCCGAAGAAGTTATCACGGACGAGCCACATGCAGGGAAACTTGCACGTGTGGTTCTGGCCGGGCTTTCCTGAGGTATCTAATAACCTTGCTTCTGCTCGCCGCTGGCGCACCTCTCCTAACTATTGCCCATTTATTCTGGAATAATCTTTTTAGGAGGGACAATTTTACATATTTCTGCCAAATCTTTCTATTATTAAGTACGGCTGGTACCATTTCGATGTGTTTCGATTCTTCCGACCAAGAGAGGTTTGATGCTTTTGAATTCATTGTATTAATTCCACTTCCTACTCGCGGTATGCTCTTTATGATCTCGGCTCATGATTTAATTGCCATGTATTTAGCTATTGAGCCTCAAAGTTTATGTTTTTATGTAATCGCAGCATCAAAAAGAAAGTCTGAATTTTCCACGGAAGCCGGCTCGAAATATTTGATCTTAGGTGCATTTTCCTCTGGAATATTATTGTTTGGGTACGACCGGACAACTACCGATATCAATTAATATCTTTTTTTAGAATGTTGTTGTTAAATAGATAAATATCTATTTATATTGTAAACTATCGGATCGGGTATTACTTAGATGTGAAACTTTAAGACCTCATTAGTTGTGATATTGATCTTACGGGGGGGGGGAACGAAATCAAAGAATATATAGACTTGTAAAGACCCTCTATGTAGTTGTCTATCTAGGGCGATCGATCTACATCTTTCTCCATAGCCCTTGGGCTGTGTCTCGATCTCCTACGCGCGAAATCAGAGGGACCTGTTTCTATGGAGATTCCCCTTGGTCTAATTCCACGCCTTATGACGAAAGGAGAGTCGGCGTGGCATCAAGTGAAGATTTAGGGAAGTAGAGATAAATTCCCTTCTGGGGTATTCCGAAGGTGTAACCTAGGCAACGAAAAGGGGCCCGATACTTCAACTAGAGGAGCGACCAGTTGGTTCACCAAACCCCTACCCAGCGTCACACGTTCTCCAGGTCCGAAGGGATCCAGTGCCCAACTACCGACTCCTCCCGGAATTTCGTTATCGGAGCCGAGCCGGGAACGGCCGTTAGTGGACACCCACTACTTTTCACCGGTTAGAGAGGCCCTCTTTAATACATTAAGAAAAGATGTTCACAGGGGCCAGAAAGACTCGGTCATAGGAACTTAGACCACCTACGCGCTGGTAAACGAAAACCACCTCGACCGGATCAGAGTGAAACAACAATGTCGAAATCAGGCCGCCCCTTGCCTTGAAAGAATTCACACGCGGCCACCTGCTTTCCCAAAAGAAGGGGAGATCCGCTGCTTACTGCTCACGGTTTTTTCGACCTATACTATAGTAAAGTCGTCCGCCTATCTTTCTTCTTTCTTTTTCTTCTATTCACATCAGATTTTAGACTTTCACCAATTAAAGGTGAAAAGGGGGAAAGAAGAGAGCTTTGGGATTCGCTCACTTCTTAATTTGGAGTTATCGAGATTCTCAATGTGGGGAGGAATAGTGCGGGAATGGCGGTTCTCAGACAAGGGAATCGTTCCTCTAAAATTGGCTAGAATGTTTCCTATCAATAGAGCTTTCACGTCTGCGCATAGAATCGCTTTTTTTGCTCGATAAAGTCCGTTCCTCACAGCAGGACCAGTGTAAACAGGTTCTAGGTCAAGCGATCCTATAGGCAAGTTTTAAAGTCGTTACCCCCGAAATGAAATAGTATTCCACATAAATTGTTAGTTATTCTCCTGCATTAGATATTTTCTAGCAATCTTAAGGTTAAGGCGAGCAATCTGTAGGTATTCCTCCGCTGCCCTTTATAGCAGGGATTCCAGTCGAGGCTTCCCCTTTCGAATGATTCAGTGCTCTCTTCAACCGGCGAGTTTAGCCTTGTCAGTGCTCTCAGAAACCAGATCAATTAGGTCTGGATCGGCTCACTTTCCCAATCGAAATGAATTCGAAACGCGAGACACGACACTCGCAACACGAGAATCAAATCGAGGATCAACCCCCTCCTATATCATTTAAGCTGTTACAGAGGGCGTTAGCTCAATTCATAGCCTTCCTTCGGGTAGGGTTAAGGCAAGATGAACAATGCGGCTAAGCGTGCAGATTGTTGGTTTGGCGCGAAGAACTATGGTAGAGCAGTTTATGAATGTCTACGTGGTGGACTTTATTTTACCAAAGATGATGAGAATGTGAACTCCCAACCATTTATGCGTTGGAGAGACCGTTTCTTATTTTGTGCCGAAGCTGTTTATAAAGCACAGGCTGAAACAGGTGGAATCAAAGGGCATTATTTGAATGCTACTGCGGGTACATGCGAAGAAATGATCAAAAGAGCTGTATTTGCCAGAGAATTGGGAGTTCCTATCGTAATGCATGACTACTTAACAGGGGGATTCACCGCAAATACTAGTTTGGCTCATTCGAGATAATGGCCTACTTCTTCACATCCACCGTGCAATGCATGCTGTTATTGATAGACAGAAGAATCATGGTTTGCACTTCCGTGTACTAGCTAAAGCTTTACGTCTATCTGGTGGAGATCATATTCACGCGGGTACAGTAGTAGGTAAACTTGAAGGAGACAGAGAGTCAACTTTGGGCTTTGTTGATTTACTGCGCGATGATTATGTTGAAAAAGATCGAAGCCGCGGTATCTTTTTCACTCAAGATTGGATCTCGCTACCATACCACAAGGCTATCTGAGTTCACAGGTTTAGTTGCCTGTACCTTTTTTTGAATCGATATTTTTGTGGTGTTCAGTCTACCGCTCCGTGGGTACAAGATCGAAAAGAATGCATTAAATGGATGCATTGAGATTCCGTAAGTAACTCAGTGAGTGCTTTCTAAGAAAGAAGGGCTTGGAAGAAGAAAATGAAATAGGAACAACCGCGCTGGTCGTAATAGATCGACTTTCATGCTGAAGCAAGAACTAGCATGAAAGTTCCATTTCAGGGAAGGACGACGGTACCATGATACTTTCTGTTTTGTCGAGCCCTGCTTTGGTCTCTGGTTTGATGGTTGCACGTGCTAAAAATCCGGTACATTCCGTTTTGTTTCCCATCCCAGTCTTTCGCGACACTTCAGGTTTACTTCTTTTGTTAGGTCTCGACTTCTTCGCTATGATCTTCCCAGTAGTTCATATAGGAGCTATAGCCGTTTCATTCCTTTTCGTTGTTATGATGTTCCATATTCAAATAGCGGAGATTCACGAAGAAGTATTGCGCTATTTACCAGTGAGTG